>Ga0187815_10000284_pt1 | contig 25475 bp, 30 predicted proteins | sample NC_S_5_FD_132962 | JGI IMG/M metagenome (GOLD analysis project Ga0187815, IMG submission 132962) | Wetland sediment microbial communities from Neuse River Estuary, North Carolina, USA - ASW-S_5 | ecosystem: Environmental > Aquatic > Freshwater > Wetlands > Sediment | place: USA: North Carolina...
CGCACGTTTGCCGGCATCCGGCCCGCCGACGTGCCTGGCTTCGTGCTGGCCCAGCTCGCCGGGACGGCGGTCGCCGTGCTCGTGGCGCATCTGCTGCACGATCGGCCGGCGGCGGGCCGTACGTCGGCGCCCGGGGACTGAGGCCGGCGGCCGACCGCCGCCGCCCGCGTTGCGCTAGCGCTGCACCATGTGGCCGAACCACGCCCAGCCGCGCACGTGTTCGGCGATCAGCTTGACGCTGGTGAGCATGGGCACCGCGAGCAGCGCGCCGGGGATGCCCCACAGCCAGCCCCAGACCAGCAGCCAGACCAGGATCGCGATCGGCGACAGGCGCATGCGCCGGCCCAGGATCAGCGGCGTCACCAGGTTGCCCTCGAATACGGTGAGCCCGGCGAAGCACAGCGCGGGCAGCAGGGCGCGGCCGACCTCGTCGAAGTGCGCCAGCCCCACCAGCAGCAGCACGCTGGTGGTGAAGATCGCGCCGACGTAGGGAATGAAGTTCGCGAACATGGCCACCGCGCCCCACAGCAGCGGATCGGGCATGCGCAGCTGCCACAGGATGCCCGCGGTGAGCGCACCGAGCGCGAAGTTGATCAGCAAGGTGGTGAGGATGTAGCGGGACACCTCGTGCTGGATGCCGCGCACCACCGAGACCGCCTGGCGCTTGTAGCGGAAATCCGGCCCGATCTCGACCAGCCGGCGCAGCAGCAGGTCGCCGTAGACCAGGAAGAAGAACACCAGCAGCACCACGGTGAGCACCGCCGCCAGCACCTTCGGTGCCGCCGACACCACGTCCCAGGCGCTCACCGCCACGTCGGCCGGTTGCGGCCGCACGCGCACCGGATGGCCGTTGACCAGGGTCTGGGTGGCGCGGTTGGCCGCTTCCAGCGGCTGGGTGATGTGCTCGAGCTTGGGCACGAACCGCCGGATCGTGGTCGGGGCCTCGTGGATCCATTCCAGCGCCGGCGGCGTGAGCAGGCCGATGCCGGTGCCGATGCCGCCGATCAACGCCAGCATCAGCACGCTGGCGCCCAGCCAGCGCGGCACGCCCCAGCGGGCGGCGCCGGCGACGACCGGGTTCAGCGCCAGGCCGATGAAGGCCGCGAGCACCAGCGGAATCAGCAGCGCCTTGCACAGCGTCACCGTGTACAGCAGCGCCAGCAGCAGCAGCGCGTTGAGCAGCACGCGGATGCCGCGCAGGTGGCGGCGCATGCCGCGTGCGCTGCGCCGCGCGAAGCGGCCGCGTGACGGCGCCAATGCACGCGACGGCAGCGCCGGCGGCACGGGCTCGCGCGCCTCGCCGGCGCCGGGCAACGGCAGCGGATCGTTCATGCGGAGGCGTCGTCGAAGGCGTCGGCGCCCAGCCCGACGATCAGCCGCACGCCCTGCGCCACCACCTCGGCGAAGCCGCCACGCAGCAGCGGACCCAGCCCCGGCACGCGCAGCGGGTGCACGTCGAGGCTGCCGAACACGAAACCCAGGCCGCCCGCTGCGCCCAGCGCGAGCAGCGGATGCCGCTCCCCGCGCGCCAGCAGGGCCGCGGCCGGCACCGCCAGTTCCGCGCGGTGGGCGGCTACCCGCGCCTGCGCCGCGCGCACCTTGCCGAGTTGATTGATGAGACTCATGGCTTGCGCTCCCCCGCGTTGCCGCTGTCCACCTCGCGCTCCGCGCGGTGCAGCGTCTCGCGCATCATCGCACCCCACTCGTGGCGCGTGGCAGGCAGGCTCATCCAGTGCATGCAGCGGCGGAACAGCACGATGGCACCCGCCAGCAGCAATGCCTGCAGCAGCGCCAGCACCAGCAGCGCCCAGATCCAGGAGTGGAACCAGGTGGCCAGCAGCACGCCGAACAGCCCGAGCAGGGTGAGGCCCAGCGCCACGCCGGCCACGGTGGCGACCAGCGCGGCCACCAGCAGCCAGGATGCCGCGCTGCGTGCCAGCCCCAGTTCGGCGGCCAGCAGGTGCAGCTGCGCGCCGAACAGCCGGCGCAGCGCAGCGGCCAGCCGGCCCAGCTCCTGCAGCAGAGACGAGGACGGCGCCGGGGACTCCGGCGCCGTCGCGCGATCCTGCCCGCGTCCGGCCTCCTCCTGCATGCGCGATCAGCGCCTGAGCAGGCGGCCGAGCAGCCAGCCCGCGCCCAGCGCGATCGCCATCGACTGCACCGGCTTCTCGCGCACGTAGTCGCGCACCTGTTCCAGCCACTCGTCGGCGCGGTCCATGGTGGCGTCGTAGGCTGCGCGGCCACGCTCGGTCGCCTCGTCGAGCTTGTCGCTGGCGCGGTGGGCACCGGCGGCAACCTTGTCGGTGGCGCGGTGCAGGCTTTCCTCGACGTGGTCGGCGGCGCGTTCCACCGCCTCCTTGGTGCCGGCAACCGCGTTGGAGGTGGCCTGCTTGACGCGCTCGGCGCCTTCGTCGATGCGACTGGGGGTGTCGTTTTCGGTCGTTGCTGCCTGCTTGTTCATGCTGTCTCCACGTAGCTCATGCGGAAGAATGCCGGTTCGCCGGGCGCTGCGCCACGCCTCACTTCGCGCGGCGCAGGAACGAGATGATCGCCAGCACCAGGAACACGACGAACAGGATCTTGGCGATCCCGGCCGCCGCGCCCGCGATGCCGCCGAAGCCGAGCACCGCGGCGATGATGGCGACGATCAGGAATACCAGTGCGTAGTGAAGCATGGCCTTGCCCTCTTGAACGAATGCCGACCGCGACATGCGCGGCCGCGTGCCGCCATTCATCCACATCGGCCGCCATCTGCGCGTGAAGGGACGCAGTGCCTGCACGTCACCTGCACATTCGCCGTCACCCCGCGGCGGCGGGACGGATCGCGTAGGTGCCTACCAGTTCCGCTTGCGCCAGCACATGGCCGTGCATCGCCGCGCGCAGTTCGGCCAGCGTGAATCCCGGCGACAGTTCCAGCTTCGCCACGTCCAGCGCATGGATGCGGAAGTGGTAGTGGTGCACGAGGCTGTCGTTCCACGGCGGGCACGGGCCGTCGTAGCCGAGGTAGCTGCCGCCCATTTCGGCGTCGCCCGCGAACCAGGCGGTGTAGTCGTTGAGTCCCTGCACGCTGCCCGGCGGGCCGTGCGGATCGCGCTTGCCGCGCGGGGTGATGCCGTCGCAACACGCGCCCTCGTCGAACTCGCCGCATTCGGCGGGAATGTTCGCCATCAGCCAGTGCACGAACTCGACCCGCGGCAGGTCGGCGGGCACCACGCGCCCGGCCTGGTTCACGTCGTCGCCGCGGCTGGGCACGTCGACGTCGATGCAGGTGAGCACGAAGGAACGCGTGCCTTCCGGCGAATCCTTCCACGCCAGGTGCGGGCTGCGGTTGTCCGACAGCGCCACCGGCGCGCCTGGCTTGCCGAAGGCGTTCGCGGGCGGAATCGGCTGGCCATCGGCGAAATTGTCGCTGCGTAGCTGCATGGCGCTCTCCAGGCGTTGGGATGCGGGAGAGCATGCCGCAGTTCACCCTCTTCCCCAAGCCCGCCGGGGCAACGGGAATGAGATGTGGCGCGCCCCTGCTATTGCCCGTCGTAGGTCACGCGGTACAGCGCACCCGCCAGGTCGTCGCTCACCAGCACGCTGCCGTCGGGCAGCGGCTGCACGTCGACCGGGCGGCCCCAGGCCTTCTCGTTCTCCTCGAAGCCGGTGATCAGCGGCTGGTAGCTGGCGACCTTGTCGCCGTCCAGGCGCACCGTCATCACGCGGTAGCCGGATTTCTTCGTGCGGTTCCACGAGCCGTGCTCGGCGATCAGGATTGCGCCGTGATAGCTGTCCGGGAACATGCGGCCTTCGTAGAAGCGCATGCCCAGCGAGGCCACGTGCGCGCCCAGCTTCAGCACCGGCGGCGTGTAGTCCTTGCAGCTGTGGCCCTTGCCGAAGTCGGGGTCGAGAATGTCGCCCTCGTGGCAGTACGGAAAGCCGAAGTGCTCGCCGACGCGGCCGAGCCGGTTCAACTCGTCGCTTGGGATGTCGTCGCCCAGCATGTCGCGGCCGTTGTCGGTGAACCACAGCTGCTGCGAGCCGGGGCGCCAGTCGAAGCCCACGGTGTTGCGGATGCCGTAGGCCACGTCCTGCGCGCCGCTGCCGTCGGCGTTCATCCGGGTGAGCTTGGCGTAGGCCTTGCCCTTGTCGCAGACGTTGCAGGGCGCGCCGACCGGCACGTAGAGCTTGCCGTCCGGGCCGAAGGCGATGAAGCGCCAGCCGTGGTGCGTGTCGCCGGGCAGCTTGTCGGTGACCAGCTCGGGCCTGGGCGGATCGTCGAGGTGATCCTCGATGTCGCGCAGCACATAGATGCGGCTCACCGCCGAGACATAGAGATCGCCGTGGCGGAAGGCCACGCCCACCGGCATCTCCAGCCCGCTGGCGAGCACGCGCAGCTTGCCGGCATGGCCGTCGTGCCGCGTGTCGCTGAGCGCGTAGACCTTGCCTGCGTCCATCGAGCCCACGAACACCGTGCCCTTGGCGCCCAGCGCGATCTCGCGCGCGCTCGGCACCTGGTCGGAATACACCGCGATGTGGAAGCCTTTCGGCAGCACCAGCCGGTCGAGGTGCACCGCGCCGAAGGCGGGCGCGGCGAGCAGCATCAGCAGGGCAACCGACGACAGCGACGACGGCAGGCGCATGGCGCGACTCCGGACCAGCGGAGCGCCAAGCCTATACCCATGCCGCGCCAGGCGCCGCCTGTCTGCTAGCGTGCGCCACGATGGACGAACCGGATCAGCGGAAAGCCGAAGATCTCCAGCGACTGGTGGTGGTGCGCATGCCGTTCGGCAGGTACAAGGGCCACCTCATCGCCGACCTGCCCGGCGCCTACCTCGCCTGGTTCGCGCGCCAGGGCTTTCCCCGCGGCGAACTGGGCCGGCTGCTGGCGTTGATGCTGGAGATCGACCACAACGGACTGAAGCGCCTGCTCGATCCCCTGCGCGGACGCTGAAGCCCGGCGTCACGCGCCCGGGGCCTGGGCCGCCAGCGCGTTGAAGCGCGCCGCGATGTAGTCGTCGGTGAAGCTGGTCATGCTGCCGCCGCGGATGAAGCCGCAGTGGCCGCCGTGTTCGGCGATGTCCAGTTCCACGTTCGGCGGCAGCCGCAGCTGCTCGAACGCGCCCACCGGAATCACCGGGTCGTCGCGCGCGGTGAGGATGGTGGCGGGAATCTGCATCGCCATCAGCGCGTCGCCGGCCACCGAATAGCCGTCCAGGTATTGCTGCAGCGAGTTGAAGTCGGTGTGCCGGCGCACCAGCGATTCGGTGAGGCCGCGCAGGTTCTGCTTCAGCTCGGACATCTCGAAGTAGCGGTGCTGCGGGAACGCCTTCTGCTTGGCCAGCAGCGAGTGCCGCCACTTGTGCATGAAGTAGGCCTGGTAGAACCAGGGCGCCGACTCCTCCAGCGAGAACAGGCCCTCGGTGGGATCGATGATCGGGCACACCGCCAGTGCGTAGCTCAGCGGGATGCCCACGCGCGGGGTATGCAGCGCCGCCCGCAGCGCGAAGTTGCCACCCAGCGAGAAACCGGCCAGCGCCAGCGGCCGCGCCGGCCAGCGCTGGGCGATCTCGCCCAGCGCATGCACCACCTCGTCGAGCCGGCAGGAGTGGAACAGCGCCTCGTTCAGGCCGTGGCTGTCGCCGTGGTCGCGGAAGTTGAGGCGGAAGATGTCCCAGCCGTCGGCGAGCAGGCGGCTGCCGGTCTGCAGCACGTAGGTGGAGTCGACGCTGCCTTCCCAGCCGTGGAACAGCACGGCGAGGCCGCGCGGCTGCGGCTGCACTTTCTGCGCGGTGTACGCGCCGGTGAGGCGCACGCCGCCGCCGCCATCCACCAGCACCGGTTCGGCGCCTTCCTGCACCGTGCGCGCGGCGCGTGGCAGGAGCAGGCGGCGCACGCCGCTGGAGGAAAGCATGGTCTGGATGTGCCCGCTGGTGAGCGGCCAGGACGGACGGAAATCCTTTCCGCGCGGCAGGCTCATGCGGAGCGCGGCTCCTGCGAAGCATCCTCCAGCGCCGCGGCGATGCGCTCGCGGGACAGCTCGGCCATGCGGCGGCGCGCGTCCGGGCTGGCCGGCACCGGCTGCAGGAAGTGCACTTCGGCATCCATCGGCGGCCCGCCGAGCAGGCGCAGGAAGTTGCCCACGAAGCTCTCGTGTTCGCGGAACCCGGCGTCGATCACCCGCCGGCCATCGCGGGCGAAACGCAGCGCCACCGGCTGCACCACCACGTCGGCGTCCAGCGCGGCCTGGAAGATGCGCGCATGGAACACCTTGAGCACGCCGTCGTGGCCGGTGCCGCCCTCGGGGAACACCGCCACCGAGCGGCCGGCGCGCAGGCGCTCCACCATCACCTGCATCACCGCCGCCAGCGAATGGTTGCTGCCGCGGCGGTGGAAGATGGTGCCGCCGCTGGCGGCCAGCCAGCCCACCAGCGGCCATCCGGCGATCTCCGCCTTGGCCACGAAGCAGGCCGCACGCTGCGAATGCAGCAGCTCGATGTCGATCCACGAGGTGTGGTTCGCCACGAACAGCACCGGGTCGGCCAGCGGCTCGCCCACGCGCACCGCGCGCAGGCCGAAGATGCGCATCAGCGCGGTCGACCACCAGCGGACCAGCTTGTGCGGGAACGGCTCGCGCCCGTCGCGCATCACGCGGTTGCGGTTCCAGCTCATCACGAATGCCGCCAGCATGATCGCCAGCAGCGCATGCAGCAGCAGCAGCGGCACGCGCCACAGGTAGCGCAGCGGACGCAGGTGATCGCGGATCGGCGGGGAGGCGGTGGCGGTGTCCATCAGCCCGTTAGTCTAGCGTCTGTTGCCCGCAACGTTGTGCGGCGACGGCGGCGGATTTTCCGCGCGCGGCAGCGGCAGCGAGGGCGACCGCTTCACCGTGCGCAGCACGAAGCTGGAATTGACGTCGGCCACGCCGGCGGCGTTGAGCAGGCGGTCCAGCAGGAAGCGCGAGAAATCGGCGAGGTCGGCCACGTAGACGTGCAGCAGGTAGTCCATGTCGCCGGTGAGCGCGTGGCAGGCGACCACCTCGTCCCAGCCGTTGACCCGCTCCACGAAGCGCTCGATCACCTCGGCCTCGTGCTTCACCAGCTGCACGCGCACGAAGGCCTGCAGGCCCAGCCCCACCGCCAGCGGGTCGATCTGGGCGGCGTAGCCGGTAACCACCTTGTCCGCCTCCAGCCGCTGCAGCCGGCGCAGGCAGGCCGAGGGCGACAGGTTCACCCGCTCGGCCAGTTCGGCATTGGTGATGCGACCCTCGGCCTGCAGCACGGCGAGCAGGTGCAGGTCGATGCGGTCCAGCGTGTTCATGCACGATACCTCGACATATGCATACATTCGAGCATGAATATTGCGTCCATTCCCCCGCCGTACGCAATATTGCAAGTATCGTGCGGCGGCTTTGCCGTATGCTCTGGGTGGTCATCCCGGCATCGGCCGGGCCCCCGTCCAGCCCGGAGTCCGCCATGGACCACAGCACGCCACGCAAGATCGAGCACCAGCAGACCGACCGCGGCTATATCCCGGTCTACGCGACGGGAGTGGTCGAGCAGCCGTGGTCCGGCTACAGCCGCACCGACCACGAGGTGTGGGACACCTTGTACAAGCGCCAGCGCGAACTGCTGCCCGGACGCGCCTGCAAGGAGTTCCTTGCCGGCGTGGAACGCTTCGGCCTGGGCGACGGCGGCATCCCGAAGTTCACCGACTTGAACAAGGTGCTGGCCAGGGCCACCGGCTGGGAACTCGTCGCCGTGGAAGGCCTGCTGCCGGACGAGGTGTTCTTCGACCACCTCGCCAACCGCCGTTTCCCGGTGAGCTGGTGGATCCGCAAGCCCGAGCAGCTCGACTACCTCAGCGAGCCCGACCTGTTCCACGACCTGTTCGGCCACGTGCCGCTGCTGCTCAACCCGGTGTTCGCCGACTACATGCAGGCCTACGGCCGCGGCGGCATGAAGGCGTTCGGCATCGGCCCCGAGGCGCTGATGAACCTCACGCGGCTGTACTGGTACACGGTGGAGTTCGGCCTGATCAATACGCCCGAAGGCATGCGCATCTACGGCGCCGGCATCGTCAGCTCCAAGGGCGAGTCGATCTACTCGCTGGACTCGCCGGCGCCGAACCGCATCGGCTTCGGCCTGGAGCGTGTGATGAGCACGCGCTACCGCATCGACACCTACCAGCAGACCTACTTCGTGATCGACAGCTTCGAGCAGCTGTTCGACGCGACCAAGCCCGACTTCACGCCGATCTACGCGAGGCTCAAGGCGGAGCCCGCGCATGCGGCCGCCGACGTGCTGGATGGCGACCGCGTGTTCACCCGCGGCACGCGCGAGGGGTTTGCGGCCGGCGCGGATACTTGAGTGCATCCGCCGTGCACTTGATGAAGCCGGCCATCGCGCCGGCTTCATGTCTCTGCGGACTTGTGTTGCGCCGATGGTGCCTCCATGCGCAGGACTGATCCGTCGTCCATGCAAGGAAGCCATGCTCATCGAATCGCTCGGCAGCCTCGACCTTGCCTCCGTCGACACCCTGATCTTCGCCGGCGGCGGCAACCGCTGCTGGTGGCAGGCCGGCGCGATCACGCACTTGCTCGCGCAGGACTGGCGGCTGCCCCCGCAACTGGTGGGCACCAGCGGCGGCGCGGCGGTCGCCGCCAGCTTCCTCACTGCCGGGCCGCAGGCTGCGCTGGCCGCCTGCCAGCGCCTGTACGCCGGCCGCACTCGGATGTTCGAGTGGCGCGGCCTGCTCGGTGGACGCCTGCACTTCGCACATCGCCATGTCTACCCGGCCTGGTTGGCGAGCTTTGTCGATGGCAGGCATTTCGAGGCGCTGCGGCGATCGTCCAGCCGCCTGCAGGTGGCAATCACCCGGCCGGCGCGCCGGGTGGGCCTGCGCGGCTCCATTGGCGTCGCCACCGTGGCTTACCTGGTGGACAGGTTCCTGCGCGGTCCGCTGCATCCGCGCCTGCCCCGGTGGCTGGGGCTGCGGCAGGAATTCCGCAACCTGCACGATTGCACCAGCCTGGACGAAGCCCGCGACCTGCTCGCCGCGGCAGGTGCCGCGCTGCCGTTCATCCCGGCACGGCGCATCGCCGGCGAGTACGCCATCGACGGCGGCTACACCGACAACGTGCCTTTGCCAGCGCAATCCACCGTCGAGAAGGCGCGCACCCTCGTGCTGCTTACCCGGCACTATCCGAAGTTGCCCCGACTGTTTCGCGTCGACGGCCGCAGCTACTGGCAGCCCGACACGCGCATTCCGGTCGACATGCTCGACTGCACCGCGCGCGCCAACGTGCTGGACGCCTGGGCACTGGGTGAGCGCAACGCCCGGGAAGCGCTCGCCAGCGGCCGGCTGCGTATCGCATGAGGCATGGCCGCGTGGCGGTGGTGGCGCCGGAGCCGTCCTAGAGCCCCAGGTTGCCGACGGCGTTGTCGATCACCATGCGCTCGAGCTGGCCCAGCGCGGGGTTCGCCGTGTTTTGGCCGGCGTGCAGGCACAGCTCGACGACGGGCAGCGGCGGCAGGCCATGCCTTTCGTCGAGCCGCATCAGGGAGGACGGTATGCCGGCCGTCGTCCGCAGCGTGATGCCTAGGCCGGCCGCGACCCCCGCCCACAGGCTCTGCAGACTTGCCGTGGCGTAGGCCAGCCGCCAGGGAATCGAGGCGTGGTCGAGCGCCTCGATGCCGGCGCGGCGGAAGAAACAGGGCGCGTTGTAGAGCGCGAGATCGAGCGGAACGCCGGCCTTCACGGCCGCCTCCGTGCCCGCCGGCCCTATCCACGTCATGGGCAACGTGGCCAGGCGCCTGGCGTCGGCGCGGCTGCCGTGGCCCATCGCGAGCACCAGGTCGAATTCGCCCCGGTCGAGACGTTCCAGCAAGAGCCCGTTGCGATCCACTTCGACATCCACCCGCACCGCCGGGTGTGCCCGCTTGAACTGGCCCAACGCCTTGGGCAGCCAGCTCTCGGCGAAGTCTCCGGGCAGGCCGAAGCGCACGACGCCTTCCACCGCCATGCCGGCCACGCTGCGGACGACTTCGTCGTTGAGCTCGAGGATGCGGCGCGCATAGGAGTGCACCAGTTCCCCGGTTTCCGTCAGCACCATGCTTCGCCCCTGCCTGCGGAACAGCGGCTGTCCGACCTGGCTTTCCAGCTTCCTGATCTGCTGGCTCGCCGCCGATTGCGAGCGGCCGATCCGCTCCGCCGCGCGCCCCAGGCTACCCAGCTGCAGGATCGCAACCAGGGTACGCAGAGCATCCGTATCCAGATTTGGCAGAGACATCGCTTTCGTTTTTCCGATCCATCAGTTCTGAATTATCGGATTTTCTTCAGTGTATCCGGAGCCTAACATCCGGCAAGCCACGCAGGCATTCGCGTGTGCCACCCCAACCCCGGGACTCGCCGCATGAAACCCCATACAGCTGCCGCCCGCCCAGCCATGGCCGCGATCCTCTCGGCATGCCTGCTCTGGACATCCGCCGCCTTCGCCGCCCCGGCACACGGAGCCTCGCCGCTCGCCGGCAGCTGGACCCTGGTCGCGGCCGATGTGCAGCACCCCGATGGTTCGCGCACGTCCGATTACGGCGCGAGACCCAAGGGCCTGCTGCTGATCGACAGCCGGGGGCACTACTCGCTGCAGATCTTCAAGGCGGAGCGGCCGGCCTTCCGTGCCGGTGACAAGGCAAAGGGAACGCCCGACGAGTACAGGGCGGCAGTGATGGGCTCCAGCACCCACTACGGCACGCTGCGGGTCGAACCGGGTCGCGGCGTCCTGGTGTTCCACATCGAGGGCGCCTCCTTCCCCAACTGGGAGGGGCAGGAACAGCGCCGGCAGTACGAACTCGAGAATGGCCGGCTCAGCTACCGCGTGGCGGCGCGCCCCAATGGCGATGTCCCGATCTCGGTCTGGCGAAGGATCGACTGACGGCCGGATGCCGGCAGCACCAACGAAGACCCGCGCATCTGCGGTGCCTGCATCGTCGGCTCCGAAGGCGAGTCGGTCTGCTGCCCGCATTCGCCGGCACCGAACCGCATCGGCTCCGCCCCGGAGCGCGATCAACACGCGCCAGCGCATCGACACCGCCCAGCAGACCTCCTTCGTGATCGACAGTTTTAGGCAGCTGTTCGAGTCCACCCGTCACGACTTCACGCCGATCCACGCGAGGCTCAAGGGGGAGCCCGCGCATGCGGCCGGCGGGATACTTGATTCCGGGCGGGCAGGCGCACAGGCTACGCGCCTGCCCTGCAAGCCAGCCTGGCGGCAAGGCGGCGCGGCCGCGAACCCAAGCGCGACCCAGCGCACAAATGGCCGTCCGTCCTGCTTGTAGAAACGGAGCCTTGCATGGCTGAATGGCCGCGTCTGCAGGGGGTTCGTCATGCTTTTCCGAAGCATCGCCTCACGGCTGTCTCTGTGGGTTCTGGCGGGCTCCGTGACGGTGCTGGCCGTCGCCGGCGGCGTGCTGTTCTACCAGGTAAGCGGGCAGATCCTGGAACAGGCGCATGGCGAAGCCACCGCGCTCGCGAACGAGGCAGGCAACCGGATTGAGCAGCGGCTGGCCCGCGTGGCCGACACGACCCAGACGCTGGCTGCCGTGATGGAGAGGCACCCCGAAGGCGCGGAACTCATGCTGCGCGACGCCCTCGCGCGGAATGCCGACCTTTCCGGACTCGCCGCGGCCTTCGTGCCCGCGGCGGACAACCCGCCGATGTCGCCCTTCGTCGACCGCAAGGACGACGGCTCGCTGCGCTCGCGCGACCTGCGCAAGGACAGCAACCCCTATTGGGACAAAACCTGGTTCCTCGCAGGACTGGGCTGCCCGCAAGGCTGCTGGCAAAGGCACTTCTACTCGCAATCGCGCAAGCGCGAGCTGATCAACTACTCGGTCGCGATCGGCAGGAACGGCCACCCCATTGGCCTGATCAACGCCGACGTCTCCCTCGACTGGCTCGGCCGCATCCTGCAGGAACTCGGCAAGCCCAAGGGCGCCTACGCCTTCGTGCTGGACGAAAACGGCGTCTATCTCGCACACGACAACCCCGCCATGGTCGGCCAGCACGGCAAGCCCGACCTGCTGCAGGCGCTGGCCCGGTACCAGGCCACCCGCGTCCGGCTCGCCGTGGCGCAGAACCCGCGGGCCCACGGCAAACCGGTGTGGATCTACGTCGCCCCCATCGAAGGAACGCGCTGGCGCTTCGGCCTCGCCATGCCGGAGGCCATGATCTACGCCGGCGTGCGGCAGGCATTCGCCCGCGTGCTGGCGCTGGGGCTGCTTGCCCTGCTGGCGCTGGCCGCGGTCACGCTGGCCGTGACGCGGCGCATCCTGGCCCCGCTGCGCACGCTTGCCTCGGGCGCCGAGCAGGTGGCGCGTGGCGCACTCGACTTCGAGCTGCCCCCTGCCCGCTTTCCGGACGAAATCGGCCGGTTGACGCACGCCTTCGACCGCATGCGCAGGGAGCTGGCGCTGCACATCGCGGAGCTGACCCGCAACGCGAAGGAGCAGCAACGACTCGCCAGCGAGCTGGATATCGCGCACCAGATCCAGACGGCGCTGCTGCCGGGCGCGCATTACCAGGATGCCCACTGCGAGAACTTTCAGCTGCACGCGCTGCTGCGGCCCGCGCGCGCCGTGGGCGGCGATCTCTACAGCTACTTCATGCTCAACGAGCGGCGCTTCTGCGTGATGGTCGGCGACGTGTCCGACAAGGGCATCCCCGCGGCCCTGTTCATGGCGCGCACCATCACGCTCGCGAAGGCGCTGGCGCCCAGGGCGCGGTCGCCCCAGCAGCTGCTGTCGATGCTCAACCTGGAACTGTGCCGCAACAACGACAGCTGCATGTTCGTGAGCCTGCTGTGCGGCATGCTCGATACGTGCACGGGCGACCTGGCCATGGCCAGCGCCGGTCACGAGCCGCCCGTGCTTTGCGACGCGGAAGGCGCGCGGCTGATCGAGCTGGACACCGGCGCCGCGCTCGGGCTGGACGAAGAGGCCCGCTACCCCGCCTGCATGCTGCAGCTGCAGCCCGGCCAGACCCTGATGCTCTATACCGACGGCATCACCGAAGCCACCGATGCCTCCCTGCAGCTGTTCGGCACCGAACGCCTGCTCGCCTGCCTTGAGCGGGCCCCCTCACGCGCCGCCGCCGACTTCGCAGACGGATTGCTGGCCGAGGTGGACCGCTTCGCGGAAGGCGCAGGACAGGCCGACGACATCACCGTCCTGGCGCTGAACTGGCATCATGCGCTGGCCGACAGGAATGCCCCCATGCTGGACCTGAGCATCAACGCATCGATGGGCGATGTCTTCGATACGCTGGAGCGCTGCGACGCGGCGCTGCGCGCCCAGGGCGTGCCGTCCGCCCTGCGGGAGGACATCCGCCTGGTGCTGGAAGAACTCATGGTCAACATGGTGCAGCACGGGCACGCCGGCAGCGCGGACCGCTCCATCGACCTGCACATGCGCCAGGGCGACGATGCCGTGCTGATCGAGTTGCACCACGACGGGCACCCCTTCGACCCGCTGCAGGCGCCCATGCCGACCCTCACCGGCGACCTCGCCGACGCCGACGAAGTCGGCGGACTGGGCATCCACCTCGTGCGCGCGATGGCCAGCGAACTCAGCTACAGCCATGACGAGCAGGGCAACCACCTGCAGCTGCGCTTCCTTCACCCGGCACGGACGGAGCACGACCATGACGTTCAAACTGGACACTGAAAGCGAGTCGCCCGACCGCACGACCCTGCACCTGCATGGCCGGCTCGACGCCCAGACCTTCAACGACTTCGACCGGGCCATGCTGGACGTGCTGCCCCGCGTTCGCGAAGGCGGCACCGTCGTGCTGGACCTGTCCGCGCTGGAGTACATAAGCAGCGCCGGCCTGCGCAGCATCGCCATGATCCGCAGGAGCATGCGCGCCCGCGGCGGCCACACCTTGCTGCTCAATCCACAGCCGCAGGTGCGCAAGGTGTTCGACATCGTGAAGGCGGTGCCGCTGCAGGAGGTCTTCGCCAATACGCAGGAGCTGGACCGGTATCTCGATCACATGCAGCGCCAGATCGCCGGCGACGGGCCGACAGGCAACGCCTGAGCCGGCGGCGGGCGCAACCACAAAACCGGAGAGATCGGGCCTACGTAACCCAGGAAGAGCGAGCCTGCACGTTTACCGCCGGAAAGCTCGGGATGCGGCCTGCCATCAATTCAGATCATGTGGGGGAAATCGCTTCGGGTTGCGGTCATTCAAATACTAGTAAATCGCCCTCAGTCGACACGGGTTCTCGCTCGTACGACGAAGGTGCTCCGAATCCAAAGGGACCATTCCTCCAAACTTCCTACCAACTGGCGCCCCATCTTCGCCTAAGGGCTGGTATACCCAGAAGACAACCAAGTCACGCATATCTTTTGCTTTTGCCAGCTTCGGGAAGTACCCATATAGATCGATCTTTCCGGTGATGCTTTTACCTGACAGTATGGTGTAGCTCCGATCTGGAAAGTCTTCGATGGGGTACTTCTGCTGCAGGGCCTTCCCTGTGTAAGCCTCGTAAACCACGAGCCCTCTCCCAAGAGACCTACCCCAAGGCAGGTTACTCAGATCCATGGTCAATGGCTTGTTCGAACAATTCCATACGCGCATGTCCAAATAGACGCGATGATCAGATTTTTCGATCCCGCTAGCCTCGACCGCGATAGGGTATTCCGTACCAGTCGTCCACCCCTCCGTGGCGTATTGCAACGCAAGAGTTAGAACCATACAGGCAATCACTCCAACCTTCATATGCAATCCTTGCCAGTACATCGAGCATCGAAACTATCTGCTCCGGGTTGAAAACGGACCTCACCAAAGCCGTTGGCTACGGTCCCTACCAACATTCGCAGGCCTTCTCTGGGTACTACCCATGGTGACCAGCACCGTGACTGGTCTAAACAGGGTCGGCACCCAACCGGGCTGGAATCTTTTGTCAAGTTTCACGCCGGTCCGGCATCAACGTCCGTGCGCATCCACCCATGGCTTGAGCAAGCCGATCCACAACGCGTAGCCGCTGCGATTCATGTGCAGGCCATCCGACCCGAACCATTTCTTCTGCGACTGGCCGTCCTTGCCAAGCATCGGCGTGAACACGTCGATATAGGCGACGCCCTTCTGCGCGGCGGCGTATTCGCGCACCAGCGTGTTGGCCTGCCTGATCTGCGGCAGCAGCGACTGGCGCGCCACGCTGGGCTTGATCGCCACGAACGCGACCGGCACGCCGGGATCGAACGAGCGCACCTTTTGCACGAAGACGGCGAAATCGTCCCGCACCCGTTGCGGCGTGTGGCCGTAGTAGATGTCGTTGTCACCGGCGTAGATCACGATGGCGCGCGGATGGTAGGGCGCCACGATGCGGTCGGCGAAAAAGGTGGAATCCCCGATTACGGACCCGCCGAAGCCGCGGTTGATCACCTTCACTTCTGGGAAATCCGCGGCGACAGATTTCCAGTGCTCGATCGACGAGCTGCCGATGAACAGCACCGCGCCCTGCGGCGGTGGATTCGCGCGATCGGTAGCTTCGAAGGCCGCGATGGCCGGATTCCAGTACGCGTGCGGAGCTTCGCCCGCGCATACCGCGCACGAGACCAGGGCCAGCAACAGCGAGAGCAGGATTTTCATGGCGCTCCCGGGAATCTCCTCGATGACGGCGGGCGGTGCGGGCCACTCTACGACTTGGAGCGCTTCATTTCGCTCACTTCCAGCACCTTGGCGATGCGCGTGCCGTCCCAACGATAGATCAGATGCTGCGCCTGCACGCAGGGCGCGACCACGTCGGGGTGGAATGCGGCCAGGCACTCGCCGCCGTGGTCGCGCACGCTGTCGTAGACGATGCCGTTGGATCCGGCCGCGCGCAGCGTGCGCGCCAGCTTGATGCTGGCGGCGTAGCTGTCCGGATCGTGCTCCGCCCTCCAGCCGCCGTGGATGTCGTGCAGCTTGCTGTCGATGCGGGTGCGGTAGCAGCGCATCTGGAGGTCGCAGGCCGGCTCGGCGGTGGCGGCAAGGAAATGCTCGCGGTGATAGACGGTTTCCTCCACCGCGGTGGCGACGCTGTGCGCGGCATAGAACACGCCCCACGTCCCGTCGGAGAAACGGCTGCCTTCCGGATTCAGATGCGTGAACGCCGCCATCACCGGCGTCGAGCCCGGACCGCTGATGCGGTGCTCCCTCGGCACCAGCTGCAAGGCGCCCGCTTCTTCGCGCAGGCGCGGGTTGGTCAGTGCCTCGATCGCGAACAGCGCATCAAGGTCGGCCGGATCGGCGATGCGGTCGTACACGCCCACCGGCGGGAAGCGGCTGGGCACGATGCGGTATGCATGGCTCCAGCGGATGCGGCGGACGGGCGGCAGATCGGCGGGCATCGCGGGTATCCGTGTCGTTCCTGTTGACTGGCCGGACAAGCGTGGCGACCGGCGATCTCGCGGAGCGCGACCGGCGACGCGGCGCAGCCTCAGCCGCGCTGCGCATCCAGGTACTGGCGCACCACGAACAGGTCGGCCACGTTGCCCGACAGCATGCGCTCCAGCGCCGAGTGCCCGCCGAACAGCGCCGCCGCGTTCGGCTTGCGCAGCCAGGCATCGGCCTGCGCGGGATCGGGGAACAGGATCTGCAGCGCCTTCCAGATGCCGAGCAGGTAGCTGATGCGCTCCAGCGTGTCGCGCCCCAGGCTGCCGTCCAGTTCGCGTTTCCACTTGTAGAACGTGGATTCGGGCGGATCGCCGAGCAGCTTGCGCTGTTCGGCGACGCGCAGGTCCCAGACCCCGGCGAGGCGGAAGAAGGCCCGCAGCGCGGGGGCCGCCGGCACGTCGGCGGGCAGCGCGTAACCGGAGGCGGCGTCGGCAATCCGGGTGGCGTGCGTGTTCATGGCGTAAACTCCATTTGTGGAGTACGCGCATAGATTACTTCAATCATGCAGTCGGCGCCAATCCGGCGTCGTTCCTGCGTTCAGCCGCCGCCGGGCCTTTCCTTGCTGCAATCGCAGCCGTAATCCGGCTCCGGTCCACCATCCTTGATGAACTGGTCGATGCGCTGCTCCAGCACCGGCAGCGGCACCGAGCCGGTGGAAAGCACGGTGTCGTGGAACGCGCGGATATCGAATTTCCCGCCCAGCGCCTTTTCGGCCCTGGCACGCAGTTCGAGGATCTTGAGAAAACCCAGCTCGTAGCTGTCGGCCTGGCCGGGCCAGCTGATGTAGCGGTCCACCTCGTTGGCGATCTCCAGCGGGCTCAGCGCGGTGTTCCCGGTGAGATAGTCGATCGCCTGCTGGCGGGTCCAGCCGAGGTGGTGGATGCCGGTGTCGACCACCAGCCGGCAGGCCCGCCACATCTGGTAGGTGAGGTAGCCGAACTTCTGCCAGGGCGTCTGGTAGATGCCCATCTCGTTGCCGAGGTATTCGGAGTAAAGACCCCAGCCCTCGCCGTAGGCGGAGATGTAGCCGTCGCGGCGGAACGCGGGAAGGTTGCGCTGCTCCCCGGCCAGCTCCAGCTGTAGCGAATGGCCGGGGTAGCTTTCGTGCAGGGTCAGCGCCGGCATGTTGTACAGCGCGCGCGAATTCAGGTCGTAGGTGTTGACCAGGTAGGCATCCGCGCCGCCGCGTCCCGAGGTGTAGTACGGCGCGATGTCGGCCGGCACCGGCACGATGGTGAAGCGCTCGCGCGGCAGGTGGCCGAAGAACCTGCCCATCTTGCCGTCCACTTCCTTGGCCACCCAGGCGGTCTTGTCCAGCAGCTCCTGCGGCGTCTTCGCATAGAACTGCGGGTCGGTGCGCAGGTAGTGCAGGAAGTCGGCGAAGCTGCCCTTGAAGCCGGTCTCCTGCATCACGCCGAGCATCTCGGCGTGGATCTTCGCCACCTGCTCCAGGCCGATCTGGTGGATCTGGTCGGGCGAGAGGTCCAGCGTGGTGTATTCGCGGATCTGCTGGCGGTAATAGGCCTGGCCGTCGGGCAGCGCCTCGGCGGCCAGGGTGGTGCGCGCCTGCGGCACGTATTCGTCGTCGAAGAACTTCAGCAGCTTCGCGTAGGCCGGGATCACCTGGTCGCGGATGCGCTGCTGCGCCTCGCCGCGCAGCGCCTGCTGCTGGTCCGCGGGGATCGTCGCCGACATCTGCTTGAACGGCGCGTAGAAGCTCGAAGCCGTGGGATCGGCCAAGTCCGCCACCGCGGCGATCGACCGGTCGCGGCCCCTGAGCACCTCGCGCGGCACGCTGAAGCCGCGTTTCAGGCCCAGCCGCATGTTGTCGATCTGCTGCTGGAAGTAGTGCGGGATCTGGCCGAGGCGATCCAGGTACCTGCGGTAGTCGGCCACCGTGCGCAGGTTGTCGCCGCCCAGCTGGTAACCCACGTCGCTCCAGAACGCCGAGTCGCTGTTGAACGGCATCTGCCACTGCTTGAACTGCTGGTCCGCGATGAAGTTGCGAATCTGCTCGCGGTACACCGCGTAGTTCACCCGGTCCTCCGGCGTGAGCTGGCCGATGTCGATCGCGTCGAGCTGCGTCATCACCTTCTGCCAGTAATCGAGCCGCCGCTGCTGGCTGGCCGCGTCCACGTCGTCGAGGCGGCCGTTGTTCGGCTGCGACTCGCCCGAGGCGCTGATGCCGGACTGGCCGGTGCGCCACGCCCATTCGCTACTGTAGAGCTGCCGGAACCGCGCGTCGGCGTCCTGCGCCGCCCAGGCCGGGACGGCCACGCACAACGCGCCCCAGGCCAGCCACTGCATGCCCTTGCTTATCCTCACTGCTGCGATGCCTCCATCGATGGCGGCGCCGGAACGGCCGCCCCGGCGGCATCTTCCACGCTCCAGTAGTCCAGCGCCTGTGGCGGAAGCTGGGGCAGCGCCGCGCGCAACAGCAGCGCGCGCACGCCGTCCTTCAGCCGCGCCACGCGCAGCGGCGTGTTCCGGCCGCCCAGCCACGCCGCGAAATCCGCCAATGCCTCCACCGCGGTGCCGTCCAGGTCCGGCGACTCCTCCAGGCTGAGCACCACGGTGCGGCAATCCGCGCGGCTTTCCACCCGCTGCCGCGCCAGCGCCAGCACGCTCTCAGCATTCGCGAAGAACAGCGGCTCTTCCGGGCGCAGGATCAGCAGGCCGGCCGGCGACCGGGCGTCCGGATGTTCGGCGAGGGCCACGAAATCGTGGCTGCCCGGCAGGCGCCCCAGCTCGCTGAGCCGCGGCGTGGCGAGCTGGCGGATCAGCATCACCAGGCTGAAGGCGATCGCCGCCAACAAGCCGTCGAGAATGCCCAGCGCCAGCACTGCCAGCACCGCCGCCAGCGCCACCAGGCGGTCGCGCCGCCACTGCAGGTAGGGCCGGAACACCGACAGCCGCCACGACTTGCTCACCGCGTGGATCACGATCGCCGCCAGCACCGGTTCGGGGATGCGCTCGATCCAGCGCAGCAGCAGAAGCACCAGCACCAGCAGGGTCGCCGCCGCCACCAGGCCCGCCAGCCGCGAGCGCGCCCCGGCCGCCTCGTTTGCCGAGGTGCCCGAATAACCCGCGCCCACCGGCATGCCGTGCAGCAATCCGGACAGCGCGTTCGCCAGGCCCAGCACCAGCAGGTCGCGATTGGGTTGCACCGGATCGCCATGCTTCAAGGCAAACGCGCGGATCGAGCCGTAGGATTCGGCATAAAGCACCAGCAGCACCGCCGCGGCCAGCTCCACGCTGGGCAGCCACTGGTCGGGCCGGGGCCACGCCGGGAGCGTCCAGGCGGGGACCAGATCGATCGCGCCGGTCAGCGCCACGCCGTGACGGGCCAGCCAACCGGACGCGGCGACGCCCAGCACGATCACCAGCAGGCTGCCCGGCAACCGCCGCAGCCGCTCGGCGAGGAACAGCAGCAGAAGCGCCACCACGCCTGCGCCCAGCGCGGCCGGATTCAGGCCACCGGCGGCGCGCAGCAGGTCCGCCAGCAAGAACGGCACGAAGTCGCCCTGCAGGCCCGGCAGGCCGCTGAGGTTCGGCAGCTGCTTCAGCGCGATCACGCAGGCCAGGCCGAAGGTGAAGCCGCGCAGCACCGGCCGCGCGATCAGGTGCGACAGCCCGCCCAGCCGGGCCACGCCGGCGATCAGGAAGCAGCCGCCGGTAAGCAGCACCAGGGTGGCCGCCACCGCGGCTCGCGCCGCGCCGTCCGCACCGGCCAGCGCCAGCGTGCCGGCGGCGAGCACCGCCGCCGAGGACGAGGTGGCCGAGACGATCGCGTAGCGGCTGCGGCCGAGCAGGCCGTAGCAGGCCAGGCCGGCGAACAGCGCGATCACGCCTGCTTGCGGCGGCAGCCCGGCGATGCCGGAGTACGCCACTGCCTCGGGCAACAGCAAGCCGGCGATCGCCAGGCCGGCCAGCACGTCGGCGCCGCGCGCGGCACCGGTGGCGGGAGCAACCGGCGGGGCCGCGCTCATTCGATCGCGCCGCTCCAGCCCGGCAGGTACGCGGACTCGTGGCTGTGCGCGAGCAGCAACGCCTCCTGCATCGCCTTGGCGCTTATGCGGCCGCCGGCCAGCTTCATCCGGCGGCGGTAGAAATCCGCCCACAGGAACTCGGCGTAGGGCTCGGCGTCCTTGGCGCAGCCGCCGGCCGAGCGTACGCGCGCGGCGAGCGTGCGGTACGGGTCGTCGGCCAGCTCGTCGAGACCGGCCGGGATCGCCGTGTATTCGGTTCGGCGGCCGTTCCTGTCGTACGGGTGCGCCCAGCGGTTGAACTCCATGGTGCGCCAGAACACCTCCGGCTCGAGCCACGAGAAGTCGCGCTGGATCATCACCGGCACGGTCTTCACGCCCTCCTCCAGCAGCGCCAGGCCAAGGTGGTGGTGATCGACGATGTAGACACGCCGCTTCGGCCCCAGCACGCCGGGAAACCAGTGCGAGGCCAGCAGTTCCTTGCGCTTCTTGCGGCCGAGCCGCTCCCACTCCGCGCGCTTGCCGGCCACCTCGGCCTTGCCTACGGTGATCTGGGTCGGCCGCAGCCTGGCCGGGGCGATCGACAGCAGCGGATGGTGCACACCTCTCGACATGGATGGCTCCGGTGGGCGGATGGCGTGGCGCAGCCTAGCAGGGCCGTGCCCCACGCGGGGTCAAGCCGGCGTGTGCGCGCAGCGGAGGCAGCCGAAGCCGGCGCGGGCGGAGGCGCCGGCGCCGCTCCGGCGCTCAGCGGTGCCTGTGCTGGTGATGGATGTCCGGATAGTGCGGGTGTGAATGCGTGATCGGCGCGTGGGTGTGCTCATGGCTGTGCGGCTCGCGCCCGTCCCAGTCGAAATCGTGCGCATGCTGGTGGTGTTCGTCGTGCACGTGGCGATGGGTGTGCGTGAGCGCCTCGTGGGTGTGCAGGTGCTCGTGGCGCTCGGTGAGGTGCAGCCACACGCCGGCGCCCATCAGCGCCGCCGCCGGCCAGAACATCGGCGTGGCGTGCTCGCCGAAGACGAGGATCGCGATCGCGGCGCCGAGGAAGGGCGCCGTCGAGAAATACGCGCCGGTGCGCGCCGCCCCCAGGCCGCGCAGCGCCAGCACGAACAGTACCAGGCTGGCGCCGTAGCCAAGCAGGCCGGTCGCCATCGCCTCCGCGACCGTGCCGGCTGCCGGCAGGCGGGCGCCGAGCGCGCAAGCCAGGGCGATGTTGACGATGCCGGCGGCCAGCCCCTTCAGCCCGGCAATGAACATGGCGTCCGAATCCGACACCTTGCGCGTGAGGTTGTTGTCCAGCGCCCAGCACAGGCAGGCCAGCGCAATCAGCGGTGCGCCCTCGCCCAGCGCGGCGGATTGCAGGCGGCCCGGCCAGACCAGCAGCACGGCGCCGGCCACGATCAGCGCCATGCCGAGCATGACGCGCCGATCGGCGTTTTCGCGGAACACGATCCACGCCAGCAGCGCGGTCAATACCGCCTCCAGGTTCAGCAGCAGCGACGCGGTCGCCGCTTCGCTGCGCAGCAGCCCCAGCATCAGCAGCAGCGGCCCCAGCACGCCGCCGAAGCCAATCGCCAGCAGCAGCCACAGGCGCTCTCCCCCGGCCATCGGCGGTCGGCGCCAGCCTCGGTCGCGGACCAGCCGGACCAGCATCAGGCCGACGCCGCTGCCGAGGTAGAGCAGGCCCGCCAGCAGCAGCGGCGGGACATCGCGCAGCAACTGCTTGGCCAGCGGCATGCTGGCGCCAAACAGCAGCGCCGCCACCAGGGCAGCGGCAATGGACGATGAAAATGCGACGCGACGCATGCATAAAGCGTAATCGCTTTGCGGGCAAATGCACCTGCCCGCGGCCGCGCGGCGTCGCCGCTCAGCTCATGCCCACCTGGCTGCCGCCCACCGCACGCAGGTAATCGTCGAGGCCGCGGCCCGGCACTTCGACGAAGACCTCGCCGGTGGCCTCGCTGGCGTGGATGCGGTCGGGGCGGAAGTTGCGGAAATCCTGCCGCAACCGGCACCACGCACCCAGCGTCCACTTGCCGCCCCAGAACGCGAGGCACAGCGGCTCCACCTCGCGCAGGCTGGGTTGGCCGCCCTCGTCGCGGTAATCCAGCCGCAACACCTGATTCGCCGCGATGGCTGCGTGCAGGCGATCGATCAGCATCGCGAAATCGGCCCGGCCCCGGTCGCGCCACACCGGTGCGTAGATGCGCGTGCGGGCGGCGCGCTCGCGCAACTCGATCGGCAGCACCGCCTCGATCTTCAGCAGTGCGGCCTGCGCGCCGGCGGCCAGCCGGTCACCCGCGAACGCGCGCACGAAGCGCGTGCCCACCACCAGCGATTCGAGTTCGTCGGCGTTGAACATCAGCGGCGGGATATCCGAACCCTTGCGCAGCACGTAGCCCACACCCGCCTCGCCTTCGATCGGCACGCCGGAGAGCTGCAGGTCGGCCACGTCGCGGTAGACGGTACGCAGCGACACGCCCAGCGTCTCGGCGAGGTTGCGCGCGGGCAGTGCGGTGCGCCGGCCACGCAGGGCGTGGATGATGAGGAACAGGCGGTCGGCGCGGCGCATCCGCGCATGATGCCGCGAACCGGGTCGCAGCGCCTGCGACACAAGTCACTGCGGCGCCGCGGCCACGCGGCGACGCGCTGCGTGGCCCGACCGCCCATGATTCAGCCCTGCTGTGCCGCAGCCAATGCGGCGTCGGCCGCGGCGGCGCGCTGCATCGCCGGGCGCGCAAGCACGCGGTCGACGTAGGCGCGGATCACCGGCGTCTCCGGCACCAGCCCGAACTTCGTGGTCCAGTTCAGCGCGCCGCCCCACAGCACATCGGCCGCGGTGAAACGCTCGCCCAGCAAGTACGGCCCCTGCGCCAGCTGGTCGGTAAGCGTCTTCAGCATGGTGTCGAAATCGCCGTAGGGGCAGGTCGAGGGCGCCGCCGCCTCGCGTTGCATGGCCTTGTCGACCAGGGCCGGCTCGAAGCACGAACCGTAGTACACCATCCAGCGCAGATAGGGTCCGCGCAGCGGATCGCCGATCGGCGGCGCCAGGCCTTTTTCCGGAAACAGGTCGGCGAGGTACAGGAACACCGCCGGCTGCTCGGTGACCAGCGCGTCGCCATGGCGGATCGCCGGCACCTTGCCCATCGGGTTGATCGCCAGGTACTCGGGCTGGCGCTGGGTGCCGGCCTTCAGGTTGAGCACGTGCAGCTGGTAGGGCGCGCCCAGCTCTTCCAGCAGGGCACGGGTACCGCCGGAACGGCTGTTCGGGGCGTGGAAGAAGGTGATGTCTGCGGTCATGGCGTTGCCTCGGGAATCAGAGATGCCGCGTCTCGGCGGGCGGGTTCATCCAGTTGTCGGCGCGGCCGTCGCACCAGCGCAACGGCGCGGCTATCAATTCCTCCGGCTCGACGTCGTCGAGGCAGGCGAGGTTGACCGAGACGTAGTCGCCGCCGATCTGCTCCACGTAGCCGCGCCCGAACGGCCGCACGCCGCAGTGGCTGCAGAGCAGGTGATGCGCGCTACGCGTGCCGAACTGGTAGTCGGACAGCGCGTCCTCGCCGGCCAGCAGGCGGAAATCCTGCGGCTTGATGGTGATGCCCCAGTTGCGCGTCTTGGTGCAGATCGAGCAGTTGCAGCGGCCGGTGCCGGCAGCGAGGTCGAGATCGGCCTCGTAGCGCACCGCGCCGCAGTGGCAGCTGCCGTGGTAGGTCTTCTTCGTCATCGCGGGCTCCGGAGGAAGGGGATGGCATGGCGCAGGCCGGTCAGCGCCAGCAGGGTGAGGCGGCGGCCCGCGGGGCGATGTTGCTCGCCCTGCCGTGCAACTTTCGTCGCCAGCCGGTACTGGCCGTCCAGCAGCAGGCCGTTCAGGTACAGCGGACGGTATGCCGTCAGCACGCGATCGAGCATGGGCTTCTTCATGACCACTCCTTCAGGCCGCGGCCGCGGCGGGGACCGCCAGCCACGGCGGCGGCAACGCGTGCTTGTAGAGGCGGAACCAGTGTTCGCGGTCGCTGGCGTTGTAGAGGTCCAGCGTGCGGATCACCTCACGCGCGAACTCCACGCTGCCGAGCTGGCTGGCGGTGAGCGTGCCGCCGTCGCTGACCGCCAGCACCGAGGCGTCGTACTGCTCGGCGCCGCGGTAGCCGGGCACGTGGGCATCGATGTGGCCGGCATGGTTGCCGGTGTGCCGGCAGTGGTCGAGCAGGCCGGCACGGGCCAGCGCCAGCACGCCGCCGTCGATGCCGGCCACCGGGGCGCCGGCCGCATGCACACGGCGCGCAGCCGCTACCGCGGCCAGGCCGCCGCCACGCGTCCACAGGTGGCCGCCGGGCAGGATCAGCAGCGCCACGCGGTGGAGGTCGAGCTGGGCCAGGCTCAGCTCGGGCTGCACCGTGAGGCCGCCCATCGACAGCACCGGCGCCGTCGAGAAGCCGACCGCCTGCACCCGCCAGTCGCCCGGGCGGCGGATCTCGCACAGGGCCAGCGCGGCCTGCCAGTCGGCGTAGCCGTCGAAGACAAGGAAATAAACCGTGTCGCGCATGTCGTTCCCTCCGTGTTGGAGGTGCAGCATGCCCGCCCCCTGCTGCCATCGTGATGTCAGCAGCCGGGCTGGAACTGTTCAGGCTGGGCCGGGAGAATGGCGGCTCTTACCCGCCACGGACCCGCCATGAAGCCCGTCTCGCTGATCCAGTTCCTGATCGAGGAACGCCGCGCCGGCCACATCAACGCCGAACTCTCCCTGCTGATCGAGGTGGTGGCGCGCGCCTGCAAGCGCATCGCGGTGGCGGTGAACAAGGGCGCGCTGGGCGGCGTACTGGGCAATGCCGGCACCGACAACGTGCAGGGCGAGGCGCAGAAGAAGCTGGACGTGATCTCCAACGAGATCCTGCTGGAGGCGAACGCCTGGGGCGGCCACCTGGCCGCCTGCGCGTCGGAGGAGATGGAGGACCCGCAGCCGATCCCCGACATGTACCCCAAGGGCCAGCATCTGTTGCTGTTCGATCCGCTGGACGGCAGCTCGAACATCGACGTGAACGTCTCCGTGGGCACCATCTTCTCGGTGCTGCG
>Ga0187815_10000285_pt1 | contig 25452 bp, 12 predicted proteins | sample NC_S_5_FD_132962 | JGI IMG/M metagenome (GOLD analysis project Ga0187815, IMG submission 132962) | Wetland sediment microbial communities from Neuse River Estuary, North Carolina, USA - ASW-S_5 | ecosystem: Environmental > Aquatic > Freshwater > Wetlands > Sediment | place: USA: North Carolina...
GACCTTGAAGCCACCATGCACTTCCTCGGCGAACTGCAGGCGATCAAGCGCATCAAGAGCGGCAAGCTGCCGGTGGCGCTGGTGGCGAACCGGCTCAAGCCCTGGACCCGCGCCAGCCAGGACGCAGTGGAGCAGCTAGCCGCCGCATCGCCGTTCCCCGTCGCCGCCCAGCTGCGCGACAGCCAGGCCTACGTGCTGCTCGCGGCGCTGGGCAAGGGCATCTTCGACTATCAGTCCGAGCAGGTGCGCAGCCACCAGCAGGACTGGAAGCCGCTGTTGCGCTGGATCAGGCGCCAGACCGCCTGAGTACGCAGCGCCACCACCCCTACCGGAGTCTTCCATGCACGAACTGATCCTGCTGCGCCACGCCGAAGCCCTGCCCGCCGAGGGCGACGGCGACGACCGCCAGCGGCCGCTGAGCGAACACGGCCGACGCGAGGCGCAGGATGCCGGTGCGTGGCTGGCACGGCACGGCGCGCGGCCGCTGCGTGCGCTCTGCTCGCCGGCGCGGCGCGCCGAGGAGACCGCGCTGCTGGCGCTGGCTGCGCTGGCCGACCCGCCGCCGCTGCAACAGGCCGGCGAGATCTATGACGCCACCCCCGGCGAACTGCTGGCGCTGCTCGACCAGCACGCCGATGCGGGCACCGTGCTGCTGGTGGGCCACAACCCGGGCATCGAGCGGCTGGTGGCGCTGCTGGTGGAAGGCCGTTCGGACGAATTCCGCGGTATGCCGCCGGCGGGCCTGGCCGTGTTGCACCTCAGCAGCGGCCCGCTGGAGCCGGCCAGCGCGCGGCTGGACGCGTTCTGGTCTCCTCGCTGAATCGTCCGGTAGATGGTTCGTGCCGGACGTGGAGGAATCCGGTCGCGCAGAACCGGAACGCGCGGTCTCGGGATCCGCGCCGCTCTGCCCTACCCGCGCCCCGCGTGGGAAAACCGTCTGGGATGACTTCAACAACTTTCCCGGGGCATGACGCCTCGCTTTGCCCATCGTTCATGTCGTCTCGCTGGCTGCTGCTTCCCGTCCTGCTGCTCGTCGCGCTGCTGCAAGGCTGCACGCTGAGCCGCACCCAGATCCGCGAGGCGGGCGCCATCGTCGCCGCCAGCCCCGGCCGCGGGGACACCTGCCACCAGGCCGACCATTGCGCCGTGCCCTCGCCGCTGCTGGAGGCCGCGCAGCAGGCGATCGCCGAGTCCACGCCCGAACACCCGGTCAACGCCGTCACCCTGCTCGACGACAGCGAGGCCGCGCTGGTGGCGCGCCTCAGCCTGATCCGCGCCGCCCGGCACAGCATCGACGTGCAGACCTACATCTGGGACGAGGACGACATCGGCCAGCTGGTGCTCAACGAGCTGGTGCGAGCCGCGCAGCGCGGGGTGAAGGTGCGCATCCTGGCCGACCAGCTGTTCTCCTTCAACGACCTCGACCTGCTCGACCGGCTCGCGCGGGTCAGCCCCAACCTCGAGGTGAAGCTGTACAACCCGACTTTCCACGACGCGCAGACGCCGCCGCTGGAATTCGCCGCCGGCATCGCATGCTGCTTCATGAAGTTCAATCAGCGCATGCACAACAAGCTGTTGCTGGTGGACGACGCCATCGGCATTACCGGCGGACGCAACTACCAGAACCGCTACTTCAACTGGGACCCGGACTTCGACTATCTCGATCGCGACGTGATGGCCGGCGGCCCGGTGGGCAGGGAAATGGCCGACAGTTTCGCGCTGTTCTGGAACCACCGGCGCTCGGTGCCGCTGATCCGCCTGCGCGACGTGAACCGGCGCATCCGCAGCGACCGGGCGGCGCCCGGCTGGCCCGCGCCGCGTTACACCGACCCGGCGCGGGTGGCGCGCGCCCAGGCCGAGGCGGAAGACCCCGACTGGCTCGCCGCCTGGATCGGCGACGATACCCTGCGCGTGAGCCAGGTGAACTACTTCAGCGACCTGCCGGCCAAGACCGACGAGCCGACCAAACGCAGCGCGCGCGAACTCACCGGCCGCCTGATGCACATGGTCGCCGACGCGAAACACGAGGTGGTGCTGCAGACACCCTACCTAGTCCTCAGTAAGCGCGCGCAGGACATCTTCAAGCGCCTGCACAAGGAAAACCCGCCGCCCAACGTCATCATTTCCACCAACTCGCTGGCCGCCACCGACGCATTCGCGGTTTACGCGCTGTCCTACAAGCATCGCCGCCGCTACCTCACCGAATACGGCTTCCAGATCCACGAGCTGAAGCCGCATGCCGACAGCGCCGCCGAGGCCTGGGAGGAAGCGAACGAGGACCAGGCCGACGGCCCCAGCGGGCAACCCATCGCAGCCACGGGCAAGCCGCGCAAGCGCTTCCCGGGCAACGAGCGCCGCCCCGGCCTGTTCGGCAGTCACGGCGGGCGCAACCGTCCCGCCCCCCTGCGCAGCAATGGCCGCCGCTACAGCCTGCACGCCAAGTCGATGGTGGTGGACGACAGCTTCGCGATGGTCGGCTCGCACAACTTCGACCCGCGCTCCGACCACTACAACACCGAGGCCGGCGTGATCGTCTACGACCCCCGCTTCGCCAGCGAGGTGCGCGCCTCCATCCTCGAAGACACCCTGCCGCAGAATGCCTGGACCATCGCCAGGCGGGAACCCACGATCCCGGTGCTCGGCGACATCAGCCAGGCCATCGGCAACCTTTCCTCGCACCTGCCGCTGTTCGACCTGTGGCCATTCCGTTACGCCACCAGCTACGAGATCAAGCCCGGCTGCACCCCGCTCGCTCCCGACAACCCGAAGTTCCGGGAGTGCTACACCCCGGTCGGCGACTTCCCCGACGTGGCGATCTCGCCCAAGCTGATCTACACGCGCCTGATCACGGCGTTCGGGGCGGGGGTGAAGGGGATCCTGTGAGGCGGCCCGCGTGATACTCACCAGCACGCCCTGATCCGCTCGTTCGGTCGGCAGGCCCGGGACATCGCCCGGTCCGCGCCTGCTGAGATCCCCGGACCTGCGCTCCGCGCATCCGCCGCCTGCGCCTTTTGCCCGGCTGCCCGGAAGGACACCCGTTCCACGCCCGGTGGCGCATTTCGGCAAGACGTGCCGGGACCGCCCCTGCACGGCGGCTCGACTCTGCGGGGAACCCGCGAAACACCCGCCCGCGCCCGGCCGACCGATGCGCCCTCGCGCCGGCATCGCCGGCACCGTCCTTTGCGCCCGCCGCCGGGAGCTAAGGAGAGATCCCGCAGGGACTTGCCGGACTCCCCCCGAGGCGGCGGCCCCCGATACCCCGCGACCCGGCGCAGATCGCGGGGCCCATCCCGCAAGTCCGCGGCAAAATAATTTACGAATGTTTGACATTCGCAAGTTCTTTGCGATACGTTCATGCGTCGACTCTCTTGAGTTCGACACAATCAGAGAAAAATCAGGATTTTGTGCGAACCGTCCGTGGCAGCTCGGATCGGCGGAGCTTCGCAAGTTTTTGTCAATGCCCGGGAAGTCCGGGCCCCAATCCCCGGGGAGTTGTAATGATGAACCAACGTGAAAACCACCAGACGGGACCGCTGCGCCGCACTTCGCTGGCCATAGGCCTGGCCCTGTGCCTGTTCGGCACGGGCGCGATCGCGCAGTCGACCACGGGCAGCATCTATGGCCAGGCGCAGGCGGGCGATACCGTGCTGGTCAAGAGCGATGCCGGCGTCACCCGCCAGGTGACCGTGGATGCGGCCGGACGCTATGTGTTCGACTCGCTGCCGCTGGGCAGCTACACGGTGACCCTGCAGCGTGACGGCAAGACCGTCGATTCGCGTGCGGACGTGACCATGCGCGTGGGTTCCGGTACCGAGGTTTCCTTCGGCGCGAACAATGTCCAGAACCTGTCGGCCGTGACCGTGACGGCCAACGGCCTGCCGAGCATCGACGTGAGCGGCGTGGACTCGCGCACCGTCATCACCTCCCAGCAGCTGGCCCGGCTGCCGCTGGCGCGCAACGCCGAGGCGATCGCCCTGCTGGCTCCCGGCGTGGTCGGCGGCAGCTCGCTCTTCGTCAACGCCCTGGGCGGCTCGGTGGTCTCGTTCAGCGGCGCCTCGGTGACCGAGAACGCGTACTACCTCAACGGCTTCAACACCACCGATCCGCTGAGCGGCTTCGGCGGCATCACCCTGCCGTACGGCGCCATCGACCAGCAGGAAATCCTGAGCGGCGGCTACGGCGCGGCCTACGGCCGTTCCGACGGCGGCGTGATCAGCCAGGTCGGCAAGCGCGGCACCAACGAGTGGCACTTCGGCGGGCAGCTGCAGTGGACCCCGAAGGACCTGAACGCCGACCCGAAAAACTGGTACTACGTCAACAAGGACGGCTCGCAGGGCAAGCTGCGCCAGTACCGCAAGGACAACAAGTCTTGGACCACCACGGCGAGCGCCTACGTCGGCGGCCCGCTGATCCAGGACAAGCTGTTCCTGTTCGCGGCGGTCGAGGCCGAGCGCCGGCAAGGCGAGTCCACCGGTTCGAACGTGGCTCCGTTCGTCGACCACTACCGCTACGACAACCCGAAGTGGTACGGCAAGCTGGACTGGAACATCACCGACAGCAACATCCTCGAAGTGACCGCGGCGTCGAACAAGTCGTCGTACCAGGGCACGTACAACGAGTTCGACTACGCCACCCTGACCGAAGGCGGTTTCAACAGCTACGACACCCACACCAAGAACGGTGCGGAGGTCTATTCGGCGAAATTCACCAGCTACATCACGGACGACCTGACCGCCAGCGTGATGTACGGCAAGATGAAGGGCACCTGGTACAGCAACACGCCGGGCTACGATCCGACCTACCCGTACATCTTCGCCGCGGCCGACCAGAACCCGGATCTGAACGGCGGCCGGCCGATCACCAACAGCCAGACCGTCTCGACGATCAACCTGCCCGGCCATCGTTCCACCAACACCAACCTGCGCCTCGACCTGAGCTACCGGCTGGGCGACCACACCCTCACCGCCGGCATCGACAACCAGGACGTGAAGAACATCGACGGCGGCACCAAGTTCCCGGATGCCGGCCTCGGCTACGCCTGGGAATACAACACCATGGACGATGACCCCGACGGCTACATCATCGGTGGTCCGGGCACCGCGCAGCCGGGCGCCGACTGGCACAACTCGCCGTGGGTGGCCAACACCGGCTCGCAGCCGGGTGGCGAGACCGGCTACTACGTGGCCCGCTACCGTTACCACGACAACGCCACGGTGCGCGTGAAGCAGCGTGCGCAGTACGTCGAGGACAGCTGGCAGGTCAATGACCGCTGGCTGCTCAAGCTCGGCCTGCGCAACGACCAGTTCACCAACTACGGCGCCGCCGGCAAGCCCTACGTCCGCCTGACCTCGCCGCAGTGGGCGCCGCGCGTGGGCTTCAGTTGGGACGTCAACGGCGACTCCAGCTTCAAGGTCTACGGCAACGCCGGCCGCTATTACCTCGCCATGCCGACCAGCGTGGCGCTGCGTTCCGCCGGCTCCTCGCTGTACACCCGCGAGTACTACACCTACACCGGCATCGACGCCAACGGCATCCCGACCGGCCTGCACCCGATCGACACGTACCTGGGCTACGGCGCGCCGGTCTCGGCCAATGGCGAGTACGGCCAGCCGCGCGACCCGAAGACCTCGGCCTCGACCAACCTCAAGTCGGAATACCAGGACGAGTACATCCTCGGCTTCGACAAGAAGCTGGGCGACGCATGGGTGTACGGCGCCAAGGCCACCTACCGCAACCTGCGCAATGCGATCGACGACATCGCGGACAGCCCCTCGATCGTGGCCAAGATGAACAGGATGGGCATCGACCCGGCCACCTACGACGTAAGCCAGATCCCGGGCAGCATCCTGATCAATCCGGGCCACACCTCCTACTTCGACATTCCGAAGCTGGGCGGCGGCTACTACACCGTGCCGATGGACTGGAAGCAGGACTTCGGCTTCAACACCACGATGAAGCGCAAGTACTACGGCCTGAACCTGTACCTGGAGCACCCGTTCGACGGCAAGTGGTTCGGCAAGCTCGACTACCTGTACTCGCGCAGCTACGGCAACAGCGAAGGCCAGGTACGCTCGGACGTCGGCCAGGAAGACGTGTCGGCGACGATGGACTGGGACTACGCTTCGCTCATGGACTACGCCAACGGCGCGCTGGCCAACGACCGTCGCCACCAGATCAAGGCCTACGGCTCGTACCAGGTCGCTCCCGAGTGGATGCTGTCCGGCAACCTCTCCATCGCCTCCGGCGGCCCGAAGACCTGCCTTGGTGCCTATGGTCCGAACGGCACCTACCCGGGCCTGGGCTACGGTCCGTACTACCACTTCTGCAACGGCAAGCCCTCCCGGCCGGGCGACCAGCGCCAGCCGTGGACCTACCGTCTCGACCTGAGCGCCGAGTACCGGCCGGAGTGGGCGGGCAAGAAGCTGGCCTTCAACGTCATGGTCTACAACGTGTTCGACAAGCAGACCACCACGCAGACCTACGCGGTCTCGACGAGCAGCAGCTACCTGCGTCCGTACAGCTCGATGACGCCGCGTTACGTCCGCTTCGGCGTGTCGTACGACTACTGATCCACTGAAGCCGCACGCCCGTCAGCGGGAGCGGCAGGGGGACCGCCGGGGACGACCCGGCGGTCTTTTTTTTGCGGCCCTGGCCAGGGAGCCGAACTTTCCGCAAGTGCTGGGAGAGGGCTACGGTGCCTGCGCCACCTGCCGGTCGCCGCTGGTGAAGCGCATCGGCAGGTCGCCGCTGAACCCGTCCGGGTGATCGGCCGGCACCGCGAAGCGCCAGCCGCGCACGGTGGCCAGGGCGCGGGCATCGAGCACGGCGTCGCCGCTGCTCGCAGCCAGCGTCGCGTCCGTGACGCGGCCGTTGCCATCGATGCTGACATGCAGCAGCACGCGGCCATGCAGGTGGCCTTCCATCTGCGACCACGACACCGGCGCCGCCGGCATCGAAACCGGCACCAGTTCCGGCGGCGGAGCGGCAGCTTCGGCCTGCGCGCTGGCCACCACTGGCGGCAACACGGCCCGATGCGCCACCACCATGGAGTTACGCGGCTGGCGCGCGGCACGATGCTGCGCCACGCGCGGTGCTGCGCGCATTCCGGCGCGATGCGCCGCGGGAAGGTAGCCCGCCACGCGCTCGCTGGGGCCGGCCCAGCCGGTGCCAAGGCCGCTGAGCCAGTGCGTGCCGGCGATGCCGGCAGCCAGCGCGAGCAGGCTCAGGGAGGTGGTGGTACGCAGGCGCAACATGGTGCCCTTTATGCCTTGGCGTGGGCGAATCGCGGCTGAAGGGGCGCCCCCTGCCCGCGGGAAGGGGGGTGAAGCTAGCGCTCCAGGATGGCGGTGACGCCCATGCCGCCGGCAGTGCAGATCGAGATCAGGCCACGGCCCGAACCCTTCTGTTCCAGCAGTTTCGCCAGCGTGGCGATGATGCGCGCACCGGTGGCGGCGAACGGATGGCCCACGGCGAGGCTGGAACCGTGCACGTTGAGCTTCGCCGGGTCGATCGCGCCCAGCGGCGTATCCAGGCCCAGCCGGTTCCGGCAGTAGTCGGCGGACTCCCACGCCCGCAGCGTGCACAGCACCTGGGCGGCGAAGGCCTCGTGGATCTCGTAGTAGTCGAAGTCCTGCAGGGTGAGGCCGTTGCGTTTCAGCAGGCGCGGCACCGCCACGGTAGGCGCCATCAGCAGGCCTTCGCCGTGCACGAAGTCCACCGCGGCCACCTCGGCGTCGCGGAACCAGGCCTGCACCTTGAGACCGCGCTGCGCGGCCCAGTCCTCGCTGGCCAGCAGCACCGCGGCAGCGCCGTCGGAGAGGCCGGTGGAATTGCCGGCGGTGAGCGTGCCCTGGCCCGAAGTCTTGTCGAACGCCGGTTTCAGCGCGGCGAGTTTTTCCAGCGTGGTGTCGGAGCGCAGGAAGCCGTCGCGCTGGACGCCGCGGAACGGCACGATCAGGTCTTCGAAGAAGCCGGCGTCGTAGGCGGCGGCGAGCTTGCGGTGGCTGGACAGCGCCAGTTCGTCCTGGGCCGCGCGTCCGATGTGCCACTGCTTCGCCATTTGTTCGCAGTGGTCGCCCATCGACTTGCCGGTGCGCGGCTCGGCCACGCCGGGGAACGACGGCTTGAGCTCCTTCAGCGAGAAACGGTGCAGCGCGATCTTCAGCTTGTCCTGCAGGGTCTTCGCGCGGTTGATCGCCAGCAGACGCTTGCGCAGGCGGGTGCCGTAGACGATCGGCACGTCGCTGGTGGTGTCGGAACCGGCGGCGATGCCGGCCTCGATCTGCCCCGCCGCGATCTTGTTCGCCACGATGATCGCGTTGTCCAGCGAGGTACCGCAGGCGCGCGCCGTGGTGATGCCCGGCGTGGTGGGCGCAAGCCCGGAGGAGAGCAGCGCCTCGCGCGCGAGGTTCCAGTCCGAGGCGTGCTTGATCACCGCCCCCAGCGCCACCTCGCCCAGCTCCACACCGTGCAGGCCGTAACGCTCGACCAGGCTGCCCAGCACCTTCACCGACATGCCGAAATTGCCTACGTCCGCGTAGGCGGTGTTGTTGCGACAGAACGGAATCCGCACACCGCCGATCACGCCCACGCGCCGTTGCATCTGTTCCATGTCCGCGACGATCCAAAATGGAGGAACCTCGAAGCACCGCCATCCGGGCGGTGCTCCGACTCAGCGACTCCGGCACATGCCGGGCCCGCTTCCGTCGACCCGGCGCCTTCCCGCCGGGTCGCGTGCAGCACATCCCTGCGCCGCATGCACTGCCTGCAAGGCTAACCTGCCCCGCCGCATGGCGAAAGCACGGCGCAGGGCGCGGCGGCGATCCGTTCACGAAATCGGCGCCGCCGACCCGCTTGCTAGAATGGCGGTTTTCCCCTCGCGGATCGTCCTGCCGTGGAAGCCTCCCCGCTGATCGCCCTGCCCATCGTGCTCGCACTGGAAACGCAGGCCGGCGCCGCGCCGCGCACCAGCCTGAGCCGCGACGAGGCGGACGAACTGGCCGCGCTGGTCGCCACGGACCTGCACGCGCTGCTGCCGCAGGTGGCGCAGACGCGGCTGATGCTGGCCGGCGCGCTGTTCGACCCGGTCGAACTGCTGCGCCCCGGCTTCCCGGTGTGGGCCACCCTGGACGAGCTGGGCCGCCGCGTGCCGCGCGCCGGCGTGGCGCAGGTGGTGGCGTTCGGCAGCCACGAAGGCCACATGCCGGCGCAACCGCTGGAGCCGTCGCCGCAATTCGCCGACGGCCCGATGCGGCTGCTGCCGCTGGCGCTGCTGGCGCCGGAAGCCCTGGCCGAGGAACTGGCCGGGCAGGTCGAGCTGCAGCTGGTCGGCCGCGGCGAGGCAGGCGCGCATACCGCCGACTGGTTGATGCGCACGCTGGACGTGCGGCTGGAGCACGCGCGCTACCTCAGCCGCAACGACCTGATGGCGCTGACCTGCGTGCAATACGAGCACGTCAACCTCGCGCCGCTGTGGAGCCTGCTGGAAGCCGCCCTGCTCACGCCATACCGCGCGGAGGACGTGCTGAGCATGCGCGGCCTCACGCTGCACTACGAAGGCGGCCGCGTGCTGGCGCAATCGCCCGCCGCATGGCTGGCTGCGCAGGCCGGCGACGGCACGGATCGCAGGCACGACTTCGCCGGCATCGTGTTCGAACTGCGCCAGTACGCCGCCCTGCTGGACGCGCACGCCCTGCCGCTGCGCCTGCAGTCGGCGCCGGAGGAGGATGGGGGTGGTCCCGGCTGGCTGTTGGAAACCCTGGCCGCGGCCGATCCGGCCTGCGACGCGCCGCGGCTGTACGCCCACGAGGCGCCCGGCCTCGGCGTGGTGGCGGTCACCGCGGCGCAACACGGCGCGGGCGGCCGGCCGCAGGTGCTCGCCCACGGCTACCCGCTGCAGCCGCGGGCACTGGGGCCGCTGCTGGCGGCGCTGGCCGACCGCTGCGGCTGTGCCGCCGAGCTGCAGGCGCCGGGCGGCATCGTGCTGGACGGGCACGGCCGGCTTGCCGCACCGGCGATGCCCCTGCACTGAGAGTCCGCGAACTTTTCCCCATACGGCGCCGATCGGGCGACCGTCGTTGTCGCAACATCAGGCACGATACATGGGCGACACGACGGGAAGCCTGCTGAGACACAGACTCAGGCGGCTCACCGCCTTCCCGGACACCGGCGTCATCTGAAAGCGAGAACCGCACAGTCTTCCGGACCACCGCAAACCGCATTCTTACGGGACGAAGCTCAGGAACAGCCAAGCCGCGAAGATCACCAGATGGACGATCCCCGGCAGCTTCGTCGTCCGTCCCGTGCGCAGCGAGATCGAGACCACGAATAGCGACAGGATCAGCAACACCGTCGACTTCACGGTCAACCCCAGGGCCAGAGGCCAGCCCATGACGACCGCGAGGACGGCTACCGCAGGCACCGTCAGGCCGATGCTCGCAATGGCGGAGCCAAGCGCGAGATTGAGGCTCTTTTGGAGCTTGTTCGCATGCGCGGCCCGCACCGCCGAGGCAGCCTCGGGCAGCAATATGATCGCCGCGATCAGGATACCCACCGTGGCCTCTGGAGCACCGAACGCCGTGACCAGGCGCTCGATCGTTGGCGAGATGCCCTTGGCGCTGAGCACCACTGCCACCAGCGCAACGAGAAGCAGGCCCAGGCTTGCCAATGCATCGCGCGCAGTGGGCGCAATCGGGTGCGTGTCGGGCTTGGCCGCGTCGTCTTGCGCGTGCAGGAAATAATCGCGGTTACCTACGGTCTGGAACAGCGTGAAGGCGCCGAACAGCAGCAATGTCACTGCCGCGACGAAAAGCAATTGGCTCGAGGTATAGACCGGGCCAGGCACGCTCTCGGAGTAATTGGGCAGGATCAGCGTGACGATGACGATCACCGTGAGGGTGCCAAGCGCCGCGTTGATGCCATCGAGGTTGAAGCCTTGTTCGCGATGGCGTTGCCCGCCGACCAGAAGGCTCGCGCCGATGATGCCATTGAGGATGATCATCACGGCCGCGAATACCGTATCGCGGGCCAGCGTGGCTGCGGCGTCGCCGCCGGCGAGCATCATCGAGACGATCAGCGCGACTTCGATGATGGTGACCGCGAGTGCGAGAACCAGCGTGCCAAACGGCTCGCCAAGGTAGTGGGCGATGACTTCGGCGTGATGCACGGCGGCCATGATGCTGCCGACGAGTCCGACCACGAGCAGCAGCGTCACGCCGGGCAGCCCCGGAGCCAACGTGTAGATGACCAGCAAGGCGATGCCAAGGAAGGGCGCGAGCACGGCCCAGCGCGGATTGGGTGCGATCACCTCGGTCATGTGTCGTGAATCCCTGTCTGGAGGAGATGCGGCATGCGTGCCCCGTGCCTGGCGTCATGGCGGCCAGCGCGATCCGTAGAGAGAGTATGCTGCGCCAGTCGATCCGTTTGCATCTGACCGTGTCCATTGGGGGCGTGACATGCGGTGCAGCATTCTGACGAAGTGTGGCATCTTGCTCATACTGGCCTGCATGTCGTCCGCTTCGTTGGCCACCGCGCATGCCGACACCGCTTCCTCGCGAAGCGACAGCGCCCCGGGTCAATGGCGGTACGTCGCGACGATGTACGGCTTCTTCCGACTGTTGCCGGCGACACCACCTTGCCGAATGGCAGCGCGAGCCCGTTGTTCAAGGTTCGCTCGCGCGACACGAACCCCAGGTTTGCAGCGATGGGCACCATGCAGTTCCACAAAGGACAGTGGGGCGGCCTGGCGGATGTCTTCTACGCGAACGTCGACAGCGCCGGTCGCGATTTCGGCGTGTCCGGCGTCCCGGTGCCGGTCGGGGCCGGCGCCGACGTCAAGCTTCGCACCCGAACGGCCCGGTAACGCTGGCCGGAACCTGGCGATTCGGCACTCGGCCGTACCCGTTGGGATGCGATTGTCGGTCTTGGGGGCCGGCAGCGATTCGGGCCGGATCTGCGCTGGTTCGTTCCGAACCGCCTTGATGACGGAAGCGGCAACTCGCGTTTTGCGGAGTGAGGCATGGTGGGCATCGGCCGTGCCTTCGACTGGGGCGACATCTCGGCAAGCTGGCGCTACATCGGCTACGGCTTCAAGCAGCGAAACCTGATCCGAAGCGCGAGTTACAGCGACCCCACGATCGGCCTGACCTGGCGCTTTTGAATCGGGGCACGTCGGATCTTGTGGTCAACGCGGACGGGTTCCGCATCACCTGGCACGGGAGTGGACGCATGATCATGCAACGATCGGCCTTTGCCGTATTCCTGGTCACACTGGGGTTGAGCTTCACACTGCAAACCAGTGCGGCAACCGATCAGAGCCTGCTCAACGCCGCGCGCGCGCAGCAGCCCGCGGTCATCCAATCGCTGCGCGACATGGTGAACATTGAGTCGGGGTCCGACGATGCAGCCGGGCTCGAAAGGATGGCGGATTACGCCACCACGCAACTCAAGGCGCTGGGTGCGACCGTCACCCGTATCCCCGCGACGAACGGCAAGCCGCCGGGCTCGGTCGAGGGCGTGTTCAAGGGCAGCGGCAAGCTGCGCATCATGCTGATCGGGCACATGGACACGGTGTATCGCAAAGGCATTCTGCACGCCGAGCCCTATCACCGCGACGGCAACGAGCTGTACGGGCCTGGCATCGCCGACGACAAGGGCGGCATCGCGACGATCCTGGGCACGCTTGCAATCCTGAAACAGCAGGGGTGGAAGAACTACGCGCAGATCACCGTGTTGTTCGATCCCGACGAGGAGATCGGCTCGCCGGGCTCCGGCAAGATCATCGCGAATCGTGGCGCGAAGCAGGATGTCGTGCTGTCCTACGAGCCCTCGCCCGCGAAGGCGGTGGCTGGTCATGAAGGCGTGTTGTTGAAGGCGGCCGGCACAGGCAGCATCAGGCTGGCCGTGCAGGGGCGCGCGGCACACGCCGGGGCGGCCTCCGAGGAAGGACGCAACGCACTGATCGAACTTGCGCACCAACTGCTGCAGACGCGCGAGCTCGCAAGCCGGGTTCCAGGCACCCAGATGAACTGGACCATGGCCGAGAGCGGCACCGCGCGCAACCAGATTCCGGAGCGGGCGACGGCGACGTCGGATGTCCGCTTCACCGAATCCGGCGCGGCGGAAAAGCTGCTCGATGCGGTGAAGGCCAAGGTCGCCGAGCACCACCTCGTTCCGGATGCCACGGATGAGGTCACACTCGAAATCGCACGCCCGATGTACGACGCCGGACCTCGTGGCCTGGCGCTGGCGAAGCTCGCGCAGTCAGTCTACGGCGGGCTCGATGCAGGCGATCTGGCGGCGGAGCCGTCGCGCGAAATGCCGGGCGGCGAACTCGCCTTCAGCGGAAGGAACCTGCTGTTGCTGCCTGGCACCACGGGAGGCACCGATGCCGGGTTCGCCGGAAGCTCGGGAAAAGCCGCGGTGCTGGAGAGCCTTGGTCTTGCGGGTTGGGGCTATCACGCCAGGGACGAATACATCGAAATCGACTCCATCGTGCCGCGGCTCTACCTTTCGGCCCGGATGCTGATGGAGCTGGGTCGGCAGGCGGAAGCGGGCAAATTGCCGTGACCTGCAACGAAAACAGGCTGCGAGGGTGCGGCTGGGGCAGACTCGGCCCAGGCGCTTGACCAAGCAACCAGCCCGTTCCGGTCCCGGACATGCAGCCAGGCTCCGGTGCGGATCCAGGACCGCATTGCCGCCGCGTCAAGCCCGCAAGCAGGCTCGGACGACAAGGAATTTTTCACAAGCTCCGATGCCCGCGGTTTGCAAAGGTCCGACGCGCCGGGGGTGTAAGACTGTCTGCACGAACTGTTCACACATCGGCTGATGCAAAGCGGTGGCCGGCGGGCGCATGATCATCCACGCGCCTGGCATGCGGAGACCAGGCGGCGGAAGCGGATCCGGCCAGGCCCCGGGCCCGCGGACTCGAAAGCCACGGGGGGTTTGGAGTCACGATACGGAGTCGGCGACCGCTCTTTGCAGGCACAGCGAAGATGTCCACGGCAATGCAGTCCACCGAGGGCGATCGGCCCGCTTCGGCGTTCCCGCCGGAGCTGGCCGAGCACGTGCTGCGGAACGCGCCGGCGCTGATCGCCTGCCTCGACACCGACTTGCGCTTCCGCTACGTCAACGAGACGCATCGCCGCTGGTTCGGCGTCGATCCCGGGCAGCTCGTCGGCCGCCGTATCAGCGAGGCGCTGGACCAGCAGAGCTACCTTGCCGCCCGCGCCACGCTGCAGCAGGCGCTTGGCGGCCAGCCGTCGCATTACGAAGGCGAGCTGTCCAGCGGCTCCGCACGCCGCTACGTGCACGGGCATTTCCAGCCGGACCTCGACGCCGCGGGCCGCGTGCGCGGCGTCATCGCCGTGTTCACCGACATCACCGAGCGGCATGCGCTGGAGCTGCAGCTGCGCGAGAGCGAGCAGCGCTTCTTCCAGGCCTTCCAGCACGCCGCGATCGGCATGGCGCTGATCCACCCGGACGGCCAGTTCATGCGCGTCAACGCCGCACTTTGCGCCATGCTCGGCTACGCCGACACGGAACTGCTCGCGCACAACTGGCGCGACATCACCCATCCGGACGACCTGGCCGGCAGCGAGGCGCTGGCGCGCCAACTGCTCGACGGCGGCCGCGAGGCCTATCGCACCGAGAAGCGCTACCTGCACCGCGACGGCCGCACAGTGCACGTGCAGCTCAGCGTGTCGCAGGTGCGCGACGACGCCGGCCGGCTGCGTTACGTGGTCACCCAGGTGCAGGACGTCAGCCAGCGCCGCCACTTCGAGGACACCTTGTTCCGCGAACGGCAGCTGGCCGAGGCGACGCTGAACTCGATCGGCGACGCGGTGATCACCACCGACCCCGGCCTGCACGTGACCTCGCTCAACCCGATCGCCGAGGCGATGACCGGCTGGAGCGCCAGCGAGGCCAAGGGCCGGCGCATGGACGAAGTGTTCCGGCTGCGCGACGCGGACAGCGGCGCGGAACTGGCCAACCCGCTGCGCGAGGCGATCCGCCGCAACGCCATCGTCAACCTGTCCGGCAAGGCGGTGCTCGCCCACCGCAACGGCTTCGAGACACCGATCGAGGACTCCGCCGCGCCGATCCACGACCACGCCGGCAACGTGATCGGCGGCGTGCTGGTCTGCCACGACGTCAGCGAAAACCGCGCACTGGCGCTGAAGATGATCCACCTCACGCAGCACGACACGCTCACCGGCCTGCCCAACCGCAGCCTGCTGCCGGTGCGCATCGAGCAGGCGGTGCACCGAGCCACGCTGCACGACCGCCGCTGCGCGCTGCTGTACCTGGACATGGACCACTTCCGCCGCGTCAACGAGGCGCTCGGCTACGAGGGCGGCGACCAGGTGATGCAGGCGGTGGCGCTGGGCCTGCGCGAAACGCTGCGTGAAGACGAAACGCTGTACCGCTACAACGGCGACGAGTTCGTGCTGCTGCTGCCGCGCGTGGACGAGGCCTGCGAGGCCACCGTGCTGGCCGAGCGCCTGCTGCGCCAGTGCGCGCGCGTGGCGCTTCCGGGCGTCCCGTCGCTGCAGGTCGGCGCCAGCATCGGCATCAGCGTGTTTCCCGACGACGCCGACGACGCCGACGCCCTGCTGCGCCACGCGGGCACCGCGATGTACGAGATGAAGGTGGCCGGCCGCGGCGGCTGGCGCCGCTACACCGCCGCGATGAGCGAGCGCGCCACCACGCTGCGCAACATCGAGGGCGCACTGCGCGACGCGCTGGCACACGACGCCCTGGCGCTGCACTACCAGCCGATGGTGGACGCACGCAGTGGCCGCATCGTCGGTGCCGAGGCGCTGCTGCGCTGGCAGGTCGACGGCCACGACGTCTACGTGCCTGACCAGTTCATCCCGGTCGCCGAGGACAGCGGCCTGATCGCCGAACTCGGCGAATGGGTGCTGCAGCAGGCCTGCATGCAGTCAAGGCAGTGGCGGCATCGCGGGCGCGTGCTGCCGATCTCGGTGAACGTGTCGCCGCTGCAGTTCCGCCACGAGCGTTTCCAGCCGCATCTCGATGCGCTGCTGAACGCCTACGGCATCGGCCCCGGCCAGCTGGAGCTGGAACTGACCGAGCGCACCATGATGGCCGGCGGCGACGCAACCACCCGGTTGCTGCAGCGCATCCGCCAGCACGGCGTGCGACTTTCGCTGGACGACTTCGGCACCGGCTACTGCAGCCTGTCCTACCTCAAGCACTTCCCGGTCGACGCGCTGAAGATCGACCGCAGCTTCGTGCATGACGTGACCGGCGACACCGACGCCGCCGCGATCACCGGCGCGATCGTCGCGATGGCGCGCAGTCTCGGCAAGACGGTGATCGCCGAGGGCGTGGAAACCGCGGCGCAAGCGGATTTCCTGCGTGACGCCGGCTGCACCCTGCTGCAAGGCTTCCACTACGGCGCGCCGATGCCCGCCGCCGAACTGGAACGCTGGATGGCCGCGTCGGCGGCCTGAACGTGGGCGCCGGCGGAAAGCTTGGGTGAGGGAAAGCGTCTGCCGCTGCGCCCCGCCCTTCCCGCACGGCCCGTCTGTCGGGAACGCCTGAACAACCGGCCGCCCGCCCACGGCTCCCGCGAAAGCGGGAATCCGCGGCCTTCGTGTGCGACCGTCTGCAGGCGCCGGATCCGGCCCTCGCCGGCATCAGGAACGGAATCAGCGCTTCCCCGTACCTGGAAGCACCTGCTCGTACATCGCGTAATGGCAGGGACGCATGCCCAGCCGCTCGTAGGTGGACTGCGCACGGCGGTTCTCCGTTTCCACGTACAGGCGCAGGCTGGCCGCGCCGGCGGCACGGGCGCGGCGTTCGACCTCGGCGTAGAGCGCGCGGAACACGCCGTCGCGGCGCGCCTCCGGCACCACGTACACGCTCTGCACCCACCAGTAGTCGCCGTTGCGCCAGTCGCTCCATTCGAAGGTGACCAGCAGGCCACCCACCGCCGCGCCATCGCGCTCGGCGACGAGGTAGAAGCCGCGCTGCGGCTGCTCGAACACGCCGCGCACGCCGCGCTCCAGCACCGCCGGATCGAGGTCCAGGCCTTCGGTCTCGCGGGCCATCGCCGCATTCCAGGCGCACAGCGCGGGGATGTCGGCGACGGCGGCGGCACGGATCGACAGCGTCATCTTCGGCATTTCCAGCAAGGGTCGGGGCGCACATCGTAGCGCGCGCGGCCTTCACGTCCGGCCGCGTAAGGTCGATCGGGAAACACGCCCACGCCAGCGGCGATCCGTTCGCGACGATCCGATCGCGCTGATCTGTGCAGGAACCGCCCTTGAACATCGGCAAACTCCCCGACCTGCTGCGGCTGCGCCGCTTGCGCGCGTTCCGCCGTCGCCGCGCCGCACAACGCGCGCGGCGCGAACCGGAGCCGGCGCTGCGTGCGGAGCTGTTCAGCACCGAGCAGATGGAACGCCACGGGCGTGCGCTGGCCGCGCAGCACCGGCTGGGCCGGGGCCGCCCCGCCGACCTGCTGCTGGCGCGGCTGGCCGACAACGAGGCCGTGCTGATCGACGCCTGCGAACGGCTCACCCCGGCCGCGCGGCAGGGCCGCCGCATCACGCCCGCGGGCGAATGGCTGCTGGACAACTTCTACCTGGTCGAGGAGCAGGTACGGATCGCCCGCCGCCACCTGCCCAAGGGCTATAGCCGCGAACTGCCGCGCCTCGCGCACGGGCTGTCGGCCGGGCTGCCGCGGGTGTACGACATCGCGCAGGAGGTGATCGCGCACGGCGACGGCCGCGTCGACATCGCGGGCCTGCGTCGCTTCGTCAACGCCTATCAGACCGCGGCGCCGCTGAAGCTCGGCGAGCTGTGGGCGATCCCGATCATGCTGCGCCTCGCACTGATTGAGAACCTGCGCCGCGTCGCCGCGCGGGTGATTGCCGACTGGCGCGACCGCGGCAACGCCGCGCGCTGGGCCGAACGCCTCACCGCCGCCGCCGAGCGCGATCCCGCCGGAGTCGTGCTGGAGGTGGCCGACATGGCGCGCGCCAAGCCGCCGATGAGCGGACCGTTCGTGGCCGAGCTGTCGCGCCGGCTGCACGGCCAGGGCCCGGCGCTGGCGCTGCCGCTGGGCTGGATCGAACAGCGCCTCGCGCAATCGGGCCTCAGCGTCGAGCATCTGGTGCAGCTGGAAGCGCAGCAGCAGGCGGCGGACCAGGTGTCGATCGGCAACAGCATCGGCAGCCTGCGCGCGCTGTCGGCGATCGACTGGCGCGCCTTCGTCGAGCACACCAGCCTGGTCGAACGCGCGCTGCGGCAGGATCCCGCCGGCGTGTACGCGGCGATGGATTTCGCCACCCGCGACGACTATCGCCACGCGGTGGAACGGCTGGCGCGCCGGCACCGGCTGGACGAGCGCGCGGTGGCGGAGGCCGCGATCACGCTGTGCCGCGACGCCGTCGACGAGGACGCACCGCCGCTGCAGCGCCACGCCGGCCACTGGCTGATCGCCGGGGGGCGGCCGGCGCTGGAGCGGGCGCTGGGCGTGCGCGCGCCGCTGGGCGAGCGGCTGCGGCGGGGCTTCGACCGCACGCCGCTGCCGATCTACCTCGGCCTGCTCGCCGTGCTCACTTTCGCGTTCGCGCAGCCGCTGCTGGCCACCGTGGCGCGCGACGACTTCCCGCTGTGGGCGCTGCTCGCCATCACGCTGCCCGCGGTGCTGGTGGCCAGCCAGCTCGCGCTCAGCCTGCTCAACTGGCTCGCCACGCTGAGCCTGCGACCGCAGCGCCTGCCGCGCATGGACTACGCCGACGGCGTGCCTGAAGAGGCACGTACCCTGGTAGTGGTGCCCTGCCTGATCGGCGATGCGCACGATATCGAGACGCTGGTCGAGGCGCTGGAAGTCCGCTTCCTCGGCAATCGCGACGAGCGCCTGCACTTTGCCCTGCTCACCGATTTCAAGGACGCCGACGCCGAAAACCTGTCCGCCGACGACCCGCTGCTGCGGCTCGCCCGGCTGCGCATCGAGGCGCTCAACGAGCGCCACGCCGACGGCGGCCTCGACCGCTTCTTCCTGCTGCACCGCCCTCGTCGCTGGAACGCCGGCGAGCGCTGCTGGATGGGCCGCGAGCGCAAGCGCGGCAAGCTGGCCGACCTCAACGCGATCCTGCGCGGCGAGGGCGCGGGGCGTTTCCAGCTGGTCGCCGGCGACCTTGCCGCGCTGCCGCCGGTGCGCTACGTGATCACGCTGGACACCGACACCCAGCTGCCGCGCGACGCCGCCGCGCAGTTCGTGGGCACGCTGGACCACCCGCTCAACCGCCCGCACTACGACCCGCGCAAGGGGCGCGTCACCGCCGGGCACGGCATCCTGCAGCCGCGCGTCGGCATCAGCCTGCCCAGCACCGCGCGCTCGCGCTACGCGCGGCTGTTCGGCAGCGACGCCGGCATCGACCCGTATACGCGGATGGTCTCGGACGTGTACCAGGACGTGTTCGGCGAGGGTTCGTTCATCGGCAAGGGCATCTACGACATCGACGCATTCGAGGCCTCGCTGGAGGGCCGCTTTCCCGACAACCGCATCCTCAGCCACGACCTGATCGAGGGCTGCCACGCGCGCGCCGCCCTGCTCAGCGACGTGCAGCTGTACGAGGAGCATCCCGCGCGCTACCAGGACGACGTGCAGCGTCGACACCGCTGGATCCGCGGCGACTGGCAGCTGCTGCCGTGGCTGCTGCCCTGGGCGCCGGCGGCGAACGGGCGCTGGCGGCGCAACGCGCTCACCGCGCTGTCGCGCTGGAAGATCCTCGACAACCTGCGCCGCAGCCTGGTGCCCGCCGCCTTGCTCGCGCTGCTCGCGCTGGGCTGGCTGGCGGTGGCGCCGGCCGTGTCGTGGACGCTGGCGGTGCTGGCGATGGTGCTGGTGCCGCCGCTGCTGTCGGCGCTGCTGGAACTGGTGCAGAAGCCGCACGACGTGCAGCTGGACCAGCACCTGCGCGCCGCGTTTGCCGCCGCCGGCCAGCACCTCGGCCGCATAGGGCTGCATCTCGCCTGGCTGCCGCACGAGGCGCTGTACAGCCTCGACGCGGTAGTCCGCACGCTTTGGCGCATGCTGCTGAGCCACCGCCACCTGCTGCAGTGGCGCAGCTCTGCGGAAGTGGCGCGCGCCAGCCGCCACACCCTGGCCGCGGCGTGGCGGCTGCTGTGGATCGCGCCATGCCTGGCGCTGGTGCTGGGCGTGCTGCTGGGCGCCCGACGCCCGGCCGCGCTGCCGGTGGCCGCGCCGCTGCTGGTGCTGTGGCTGCTCGCACCCACGCTGGCGTGGTGGATCGGCCTGCCGCGACGCTCGCGCACGGCGGCGCCGACCGCGGCGCAGCGGCAGTTCCTGCGCCAGCTCGCGCGCAAGACCTGGGCGTTCTTCGACACCGAGGTGAACGAGGCGCACCACTGGCTGCCGCCGGACAACATCCAGGAGCAGCCGGTGGCGGCCGTCGCCCACCGCACCTCGCCCACCAACATCGGGCTGGCGCTGCTGGCGAACCTCGCTGCGCACGACTTCGGCTGGCTGAGCACGGGCCGGCTGCTGCAGCGCAGCGCGCGGACGCTGGACACGCTGCAGGCCCTGCCGCGCCACCGCGGCCACTGGTACAACTGGTACGACACGCACAGCTTGCAGCCGCTGCCGCCGCTGTACGTGTCGGCGGTGGACAGCGGCAACCTCGCCGGCCACTTGCTCACCTTGCGCCCCGGCCTGCTGGAACTCGTCAACGAACCGGTGTTCCGCGGCGCCGCGCTGCGCGGCCTGCGCGACGGCTGGCAAGTGCTGCAGGCCGCGTGGCCGCAGGGCGACATTGCCAGCGCACCGCTGCGCGAACTCGACGCCGCGCTGGCCGCGCCTCCGGCCAGCACCGGCGCCGCACTGGCGCTGCTCGAACGCCAGCGCGATCACGCACAGGCACTGGCGGTGCCGGACGACGACGAGGCCGCGTTCTGGCGCGCCGCGCTGCAGGCGCAATGCCGCGAGCTGCTGGAGGAAACCCGGGCCTTCCACCTCGATCCACCCGCGGACGACGACGGCGGCTTCCACGGTATCCCCAGCCTGCGCCAGCTCGCCCGCATCGAACCGCTGTGCTGGCCCGGCACCGCGCAGGCCGAGCAGCGCCGCGAGCAGGCGCGCGAGCGCATCGCGCACATCGAGCAGCTTGCGCAGCAGGCCGCCGCGCTGGCACAGATGGACTGGCGCTTCCTCTACGACGGCACGCGCGACCTCCTCGCGATCGGCTACAACGTGGACGAACGCCGGCTCGACGCCGGCTACTACGACCTGCTCGCCTCCGAGGCGCGGCTGGCCAGCTTCGTGGCGATCGCGCAGGGCCAGCTGCCGCAGGACAACTGGTTCACGCTGGGCCGCCTGCTCGCCACCAGCGACGGCGAGCCGGTGCTGCTGTCGTGGACCGGCTCGATGTTCGAGTACCTGATGCCGGCGCTGGTGATGCCCGGCTACGAGGGCAGCCTGCTCGACCAGAGCTGCCGCGCCGCGGTGGCGCGGCAGATCGAATACGGGCGCCGGCTCGACCTGCCATGGGGCGTGTCCGAGTCCGGCTACAACGCGTTCGACGCCCATCTGAACTACCAGTACCGCGCGTTCGGCGTGCCGGGACTGGGGCTGAAGCGCGGGCTGGGCGACGACGTGGTGATCGCACCCTACGCCAGCATGCTCGCCGCGATGGTGGCGCCCGCGGCCGCCGCGCGGAACCTGCAGCAACTCGCCGCGCGCGGTCTGGCTGGCCGCTACGGCATGTACGAGGCGCTGGACTGCACGCCGGCGCGCGCGCCGCGCGGCCAGGACAGCGTGGTGGTGCGCTCGTTCATGTCGCACCACCAGGGCATGGGCCTGCTGGCGCTGGACCACGCCCTGCTCGAGCAGCCGATGCAGCGGCGCTTCGCCGCCGACCCCCAGTTCCGCGCCACCGCCCTGCTGTTGCAGGAGCGCGTGCCGCGCACCGCTGCGGAATACCTGCACGCCACCGGCTTCCCCGAACTGGGCGAGGGCCTGCGCACCGCCGAGGCGCGGCTGCGCGTGTTCATCGACCCGAACCGGGCGCGCCCCGCGGTGCAGCTGCTGTCCAACGGCCGCTACCACGTGATGGTGTCCAGCGCCGGCGGTGGCAGCAGCCGCTGCCGCGGGCTGGCGGTGACGCGCTGGCACGAGGATGTCGTGCGCGACTACTGCGGCATGTTCGGCTATCTGCGCGACGTGGCCAGCGGCGCGTACTGGTCGGTGGCGCACCAGCCGGCATGCCGCAAGACCGAGCTGTACGAGGCGATCTTCTCTGACGCCCGCGCCGAGTTCCGCGTGCGCGAGCGCGACTTCGACGCGCACACCGAGATCGTGGTGTCGCCGGAGGACGATATCGAGCTGCGGCGCACCCGCCTCACCAACCGCGGGCGCAGCCGCCGCACGATCGAGCTGACCACCTACGCCGAGGTGGTGCTGGCGCCGCCGCTGGCCGACGCACTGCATCCCGCCTTCAGCAAGCTGTTCGTGCAGACCGAGCTGCTGCCCGAGCTGCAGGCCATCGTCTGCAGCCGCCGCCCGCGCGCCGCCGGCGAGCCCGTGCCGTGGCTGTGCCACCTGCTCGCGGTGCACGGCGCCGACGTCGCGGCGATCTCCTACGAGACGGACCGCGCGCGCTTCCTCGGCCGCGGCCGCGAACCGGCGCGGCCGCGCGCAATGGAACAGGAAGCGCTGTCCGGCAGCGCAGGCGCAGTGCTTGATCCGGTGGTGGCGATCCGCGTGCGCATCGCGCTGGAACCGGAGCAGTCGGCCACGCTGGACGTGGTCACCGGCGTGACCGACAGCCGCGAGGCCTGCCTGCGGCTGATCGGCAAGTACCGCGACCGCCACCTCGCCGACCGCGTGTTCGACCTCGCCTGGACACACAGCCAGGTGCTGCTGCGCCAGCTCAACGCCAGTCTGCCCGAGGCCCAGCTGTACGAGCACATGGCCACCGCGATCCTCTATCCCAACGCCATGCTGCGAGCGGACAGCGGCGTGCTGGCGGCAAACCGCCGCGGCCAGAGCGGACTGTGGGGCCAGGGCGTCTCCGGTGACCTGCCGATCGTGGTGCTCAGCATCGCCGATCCCGCGCGCATCGAGCTGGTGCGCCAGCTGCTGCAGGCACACGCGTACTGGCGGCTGAAGGGGCTGGCGGTGGACCTGGTGATCTGGAACGAGGACCGCGCCGGCTACCGCCAGGAGCTGCAGGACGCGATTCTCGGCCTGGTTTCCTCCGGCAGCGAGTCGGCCTTGCTCGACCGCCCCGGCGGCATCTTCGTGCGTCCGGCGCAACAGCTCTCCGGCGAGGACCGGCTGGTGATGCTGGCCGCCGCGCGCATCGTGCTGGCCGACCATCGCGGCAGCGTCGCCGAACAGGTGCAGCGCCGACGCGTGGAGCCGACCCTGCCGCCCGGCGTGCCGGAATGGACAAGGCGCACCGCACAAGTGGCGTCGCCCGCGAGCGCCGCACTGCCGCAGTTGCCACCGGGCCACTTCGCCGAGGACGGACGCGAGTACGTGATCGTGCTCGATCCAGGCCGGCCCACGCCAGCGCCGTGGGCGAACGTGCTGGCGAACCCACACTTCGGCACGGTGCTCTCCGAGAGCGGCGGCGCCTATACCTGGAGCGAGAACGCCCACGAGTTCCGCCTCACGCCCTGGCACAACGATCCGGTGAGCGACGGTAGCGGCGAGGCACTGTACCTGCGCGACGAGGACGACGGCCGCATCTGGTCGCCCACGCCGCTGCCTTGCCGCGGCAGCGGCCGCTACGTCGCCCGCCACGGCTTCGGCTACAGCGTGTTCGAGCATGTCGAGGACGGCATCCGCAGCGAGCTCACGGTGTACGTCGCGGTCGACGCGCCGCTGAAGTTCTGCGCGCTGAAGCTGCGCAACGACTCCGGCCGCGCACGCCGGCTGTCCGTCACCGCCTACGTGGAATGGCTGCTCGGCGATCTGCGCGAGAAGTGCGCGATGCACGTGGTCACCGAACCCGAGCCGCACAGCGGCGCCCTGCTGGCGCGCAACGCGTACAACGCCGAGTTCCCAGGCCGCGTGGCCTTCCTCGACATGGACGCCGGCGAGCGCAGCGTCACCGGCGACCGCGGCGAGTTCATCGGCCGCAACGGCAGCCTCGCCGCGCCCGCCGCGCTGGGCCGCGCGCAGCTCTCTGGCCGGCTCGGCGCCGGGCTCGACCCCTGCGGTGCGCTGCAGGCCCGGCTTGCGCTGGACGATGGCGAAGAGCGCAGCTTGACGGTCCGCCTCGGCGTTGGCAGCGATGCCGCCGATGCTGCCACGCTGGCGCAGCGCTGGCGCGGCGCCGCTGCGGCGGCGGAGGCGCTGGAACAGGTGCATGCCCAATGGAATCGCCTGCTCGGCGCGGTGCAGGTGCGCACACCCGAGCCGCAGCTCGACATGCTCACCAACGGCTGGCTGCCCTACCAGGCGCTGGCCTGCCGTGTCTGGGCGCGCAGCGGCTACTACCAGTCGGGCGGTGCGTTCGGCTTTCGCGACCAGTTGCAGGATTCGATGGCCCTGCTGCACGCCGCGCCGGAACTCGCGCGCAGCCAGCTGCTGCTGTGCGCCGCACACCAGTTTCCCGAGGGCGACGTGCTGCACTGGTGGCATCCGCCGATGGATCGCGGCGTGCGCACGCGCTGCTCCGACGACTATCTATGGCTGCCGCTGGCCGTGGCGCGCTACGTGCTGGCCAGCGGGGATCGGCGCGTACTCGATGAAACCATCGGCTACATCGAGGGCCGCGCGCTGCATGCCGATGAGGAGTCGTACTACGACCTGCCGCAGCACTCGCCGCTGGCCGAGCCGCTGTACCGTCATTGCGTGCGCGCGATCGAGCACGGCCTCGCCCAGCGCGGTCCACACGGCCTGCCGCTGATCGGCAGCGGCGACTGGAATGACGGCATGAACCGCGTGGGCGAGCGCGGCATCGGCGAAAGCGTGTGGCTGGGCTGGTTCGAATGCGCGCTGCTGGCCGACTTCGCCGAAGTCGCCACACTGCGCGGCGACGACGCGTTCGCGCAACGTTGCCGCGACGAGATCGCCCTGCTGCGCGAGGCGCTGGAACGCCACGCCTGGGACGGCGCCTGGTACCGCCGCGCCTGGTTCGACGACGGCACGCCGCTGGGCTCCAGCCGCAACGAGGAATGCCGCATCGACTCCATCGCGCAGAGCTGGTCCGTGCTCTCCGGCGCCGGCGATCCGGAACGCCAGCGCCAGGCGATGGAGGCGCTGGACCGCCACCTGGTGCGCCGCGACGCCGGCCTGGTGCAGCTGCTCGATCCCCCGTTCGACAAATCCAGCCTCGACCCCGGCTACATCAAGGGCTACCTGCCCGGCGTGCGCGAGAACGGCGGCCAGTACACCCACGCCGCGATCTGGGCCGCGATGGCCTTCGCCCGGCTCGGCGACGCCGC
>Ga0187815_10000286_pt1 | contig 25442 bp, 22 predicted proteins | sample NC_S_5_FD_132962 | JGI IMG/M metagenome (GOLD analysis project Ga0187815, IMG submission 132962) | Wetland sediment microbial communities from Neuse River Estuary, North Carolina, USA - ASW-S_5 | ecosystem: Environmental > Aquatic > Freshwater > Wetlands > Sediment | place: USA: North Carolina...
ACCAGCGCCAGCCTCTACGGCTCCTACCGCCTCAAGCGCGTCTATTACTCCGCGTTCAGTCCGATCCCCGATGCAAGCCGCGCCCTGCCGCTGGCGCCGCCGCCGCTGCTGCGCGAGCACCGGCTCTACCAGGCCGACTGGTTGATGCGCTTCTATGGCTTTGATGCCAGCGAGATCGTCGAGCAGGCCAAGGGTATGTTGCCGCTCGACATGGATCCAAAACTCGCTTGGGCCTTGCGGCACCGCCACCGCTTTCCGCTCAATGTCGCGACCGCCAGCCGCGAGGAGCTGCTGCGCGTGCCGGGCTTCGGCACCCGAGCGGTCGACCGCATCATTGCGACGCGCCGGGTGACCTCGATCCGTCTTGCGGATCTGGCGCGGCTGAACATCCCGCGGAACAAGGCGCTGCCGTTCATCGTTCTCAGCGATCACCGCCCCTCGCCGCAGCTGCTCGACGGCAAACTCGCCGAGCGCTTCAAGCCGAAGGCGCAGCAACTCGGATTTGGCTTTTAATGCATGTGATAACCCTCGACAGCGAAACGGATTTTGACGGCTGGCGCAAAGCCGCGCGCACCCTCGTGCTGAACGGCATCGCCCCGCGCGAGGTGACCTGGACCGTGCGCGGCGATGAGCCGGAGCTTTTCGAGGCCGAGCCTGACCCAGCGCTTGAAGAGGTGAAGGGTACCTTCAACGTGCCCGCCCAATTCGTTGAGCTGGCAAAAATCGCGATCCTGCACCGTAACCCCGAGCGCTTCGCCCTGCTCTATCGCTTGCTGTGGCGGCTGCGCGGCAACCATGACCTGCTCGAAGTTGCCACCGATCCTGATGTCGCCGACGTCAAGGCGATGGCCCAGGCCGTACGCCGCGATGAGCACAAGATGCATGCCTTCGTCCGTTTCCGCGAAGTCGGCCGCGAGAGCAAATCGCACTTCGTCGCCTGGTTCGAGCCGGAACATCACATCGTGGAGCTGGCCGCGCCCTTCTTCGCCAGCCGCTTTGCCGACATGCCCTGGTCGATCCTCACCCCCGGCGTCTGTGCTCATTGGGATGGCCATGTCATCTCCATCACCGAAGGCGTGTCCAAATCGGAGGCGCCGACCGAGGACTGGCTGGAGGAGACCTGGCGGAGCTATTACGCCAGCATTTTCAATCCGGCGCGGCTGAAGGTGAAAGCAATGCAGACGGAGATGCCGAAGAAATACTGGCGGAACCTGCCTGAGGCTTCGCTCATTAAGCCGTTGATCACCAATGCCGAACGCACCACGCTGGCCATGATCGAGCGCGAGGCGACGGCGCCGCACAAGGCACAGAAGCGGGAAGATGCCCCGATGCCTCGCAAACAAGCAGCCGACAGCCTGGCCGCCCTGCGCGCGGAAGCCGCCGACTGTCGCGACTGCCCGCTCTGGAAGAACGCCACCCAAACCGTGTTCGGCGAAGGTCCCGCACGCGCACGGCTGATGCTGGTGGGCGAGCAACCCGGCGACAAGGAAGATTTGGCCGGCAAACCGTTCGTGGGACCGGCCGGCAACATCCTCGACCGCGCACTCGAGGAAGCCGGCATCGAACGCGAAAAAGTCTATGTCACCAACGCGGTAAAGCACTTCAAATACGTGCCGCGCGGCAAGATCCGCCTGCACCAGAAACCATCGACGCCAGAGATCAAAGCATGCCGGCAATGGTATGAGCGCGAGCTTGCCGCAGTTAAGCCGGATCTCGTGGTGGCGATGGGCGCCACTGCCGCGCAGTCCGTATTCGGCAAGATCACGCCCATCAACAAGAACCGCGGCAAGCTCATCACACTCGATCACACAACGCAGGCGCTGGTGACCGTACATCCGTCCTATCTGCTGCGGTTGCCCGACGAGGACGCCAAGGCGAGCGAATATGCGCGCTTTGTCGATGACCTCAGGCTGGCGGCAAAGTTGCTGAAAAGTTCCGCACACTCGGCCTGAGAAGTTCCATCGAGACGGGGCGCAAAATCCTGTGATCAGAGAAAAATTCTCGCAATTCGATGTACAACCTTTAATTGATGACTGCTATCGTCGCATTCCCAGCATCATTGGGTCGTCCCCGACGCCTGGACGTTCCCATTGAGGTCGGCGCGCCGTGCGGCTCGATTCAGCCCCGGACTGCGCGGTGCGCCGCCCCCTTTTCTCGGACATCTTCCCCAACGCAGCAGCCGCCTGCCGTCATCTAACCTTCAAGTCCGTCGGTCAAAATTTGGGCTCCGAAAGAGTATTCTGACGGAGCGTCACCATGACCGATGTGACCTTGAATTCCGCCCTTGGGGAATCGCCGATTCAACCGGCTTCCCGGCTCAATCTCGATAAGGGCTTCAATCCCCTCACCATGATCCTGTTCTTCGGCGTGCTTGCCGCCGGCACGCTGTTCGTTGCCTACAGCATCTATGCGGACGTCGAGGCTACCGGCGCGCGGGTTACCGCCTACCTGCCCTTTATCCTCTTGTTCGTTGCACTGCTGATCGCGCTCGGCTTCGAATTCGTCAACGGCTTCCACGACACGGCCAATGCGGTAGCGACCGTGATCTACACCCACTCGCTGCCGGCGGAATTCGCCGACAGGGAGAACGACCTCAACAAGGAAGAGGTCGCGACCCTGAAAGACTACAAGGCCGCGCTCGACAACGCGACGAAGTTCATCCCGACCTAGGCGAAGATCGCCGTCGCGATCGCGCTCGGTCTCGGCACCATGGTCGGCTGGAAGCGCATCGTCATCACCGTCGCCGAGAAGATCGGCAAGTCGCACCTGACCTATGCGCAAGGGGCGTCGGCCGAGCTGGTCGCCGCCGGCACCATCGGTGCGGCCGACGTGTTGGGGCTGCCGGTCTCGACCACACATGTGCTCTCGTCGGGCGTTGCCGGCACCATGGCCGCCAACGGCTCGGGCCTGCAGATGGCCACCATCCGCAACCCGCTGATGGCCTGGGTGCTGACCCTGCCCGCCGCGATCATGCTGTCGGCCAGCCTGTACGTATTGTTCGCAAACGTGTTCTGAGGCACGGGTATCGCGTATCCTCATGAAGAAAAGGTCCGCACCATGTGCGGGCCTTTTGCTTTTCAAGAGCCGTCACGCCGCCAGCGAATTCTCCACCAGGCGGATCCAGTAGGAGGTGCCGTAGACGATCGCATCGTCGTTGAAATTATAGGCCGGATGATGCAGGCCCGCGCTGTTGCCGTTGCCGCAGAAGATGAAGGCGCCGGGACGGGCTTCCAGCATGTAAGCAAAGTCTTCCGCGCCCATCATCGGGTCGGTCTCGGCGACGGCGCCATCGCCGCCGATTTCGCGCGCCACGCGCCGCGCCATGTCGGTCTGTGCGGCATGGTTGACCGTCACGGGATAGCCGCGCTCATAGACGAGATCGATCTTGGCGCCGGTCATTTGGGCGACGCCCGCCACCACCTCGCGCACGCGCTTCTCGACGAGGCTGCGCACCTCCTCGGTCAAGGTGCGGATCGTGCCGCGAAGCTCCGCGGTCTGCGGAATGACGTTGCGGGCATTGCCAGCGTGGAATTCGCAGATCGAGATCACGGCCGAATCCAGGGGATCGACGGTGCGCGAGACGATCGATTGCAATCCGCTGATCAGCTGTGCGCCAACCAGCACGGAGTCGATGCATTTGTGCGGCCGCGCCGCGTGGCCGCCGAGCCCCTCGATCTTGATGTCGACCGAGTCGGTCGCCGCCATGATCGGGCCGGTGCGGATCGCGAACTGGCCGACCGGAATGCCGGGGCCGTTGTGCATGCCGTAGACCTGCTCGATGCCGAAGCGGTCCATCAGCCCGTCCTTGATCATCGCGGCCGCGCCTGCGCCGCCTTCTTCTGCCGGCTGGAAGATCACGACCGCCGTGCCCGCGAAATTGCGCGTCTCAGCGAGATAACGCGCCGCGCCCAGCAGCATGGCCGTGTGGCCGTCATGGCCGCAAGCGTGCATCTTGCCCGACGTCTTCGAGGCATAGGGAAGATTGGTCTCTTCCTCGATCGGCAGTGCATCCATGTCGGCACGCAGCCCGATCACCTTGAGGCCGCCATTGGCGGGCTTGTTGCCCTTGATCACGCCGACTACGCCGGTCTTGCCGATGCCGGTCGCAACCTCATCGCAGCCGAATTCCCGCAACCGGTCGGCCACGAATGCCGCAGTGCGGTGGACGTCGTAGAGCAGTTCCGGATGCTGATGGATGTCCCGGCGCCAGGCTTGAATGTCGGGCTGCAGGTCGGCGACGCGATTCACGATGGGCATGGATTCTCGGGTCCGATTTGGGTTGTTTTGTCATATCTAGCACGTTCCCGCGGCCACGCCCAATATCCCCAAAACGGGCGGTAAGCCGCCGAATTCGCCGCAAAGACCGCCACAGCCGGAACATTTGCCTGTGCAAGTGCAACGAGCATCGCGCCGGTCGAAGCGTCCTCCGCTTCGCGCCCGAGGTCTTCGCGAATGCCATGAGGTCCTATATCAGGGATGTCCGCGAGATTGGCCGCAACAACAATCTCGGAATCGACCAACGCGACGTCCGGCGGAAACGAAATGGGGATTTCGCGTTGAACGCTCCAACCGTCTCTCAGCCATTTGCGCGCACGCTGTTCGGCTCGATCCACAGCCAGCCAGCGAGCCCGGCAAGTGCGGCGCAACTGGCGGGCACCAGCATTGTCGCGCGTAGCGCGCGCTCGAATGCGGCGATTGCCTCCCTACTCGCGCTGGGCTGACCGGACATCACTGCGTTCAGGACCTCGCTCGCTTGCGCCGGGGTCGTTCCGGCAAAATGATGCAAAAGGTTTGCGAAAAGCACCGCCCCGAGCACTGCAACCGCAAGCAGGCCAGCAACTCGAGCGACCGCGTTGTTGACGCCCGAGGCAATGCCGGCATGGGTTTTGCCGGCGGCTCCCATCACAGTCGACGTCAGCGGCGGGACCGTAATTGCCATCCCCACGCCCAGCACCAACATCGGCGGAAACACGCTGGCCCAGTAGGGCTGCCTGAGATCGGCGAAAGCAAGCATCGTCAACCCGCAGGCCGCAACAAAGGGTCCGACCGTGAGCAACAGCCGCGGCCCCAAACGGTCAGCAACGGCGCCAGCGAAGGATGCCCCGAATCCCATTGTCAGGGCCAACGGCAGCAGCGCCGCGCCGGCTTGTGTCGCGGAGTAGCCACCAAGCCGGATCAGGCCGAACGGAAGATAATAGAGCGCACCTCCGAGCGCGAAGTAGAGCAGCAGCGTCAAGGCATTCGTTGCCGAAAAATTGCGTGATCGAAAGAACGACAACGGCATCATCGCCCGCTCATGGAGACGGGCTTCGATCACGACGAACGACGCCAGGAATGCGACTCCCACTCCCAGGGCGGCCAGCACCGTCTTGTCGCGAAATCCCGATGCGGGAATGTCGCTCAGCCCCCATGTAATCGCAGCAAGGCCGATCGCGACTGAGATGGCACCGCTCCAGTCGAGTTGCTTCGCCTGGGGATCGCGGCTTTCGCAGCCGAAACGAAGCGCAAGTCCAGCGGCGGCGATGGCGAGCGGGACATTGAGGAGGAAGATCGCCCGCCACGATATCTGATCGACCAGCCAGCCGCCCAGCATCGGACCCGCTGCCATCATCAGCGCGCCTGCACCCGCCCATATCCCGATTGCCTGGCTCCGCTCATGCTCGCCGAAGGTCGCCCCCAACATGGCCAGACTGGCCGGCGTCAACAGCGCCGCCCCAAAACCCTGAGCCGCCCGGCTGACGATAAGCACCGCAATGTTCGGTGCGAGCCCGCAAGCGATGGAGGCAGTGGTGAAGACCGCAACACCCAGAACAAAGATCCGACGGCGGCCATAAAGATCGGCAGCCGAGCCCCCGATCAGCACGAGCGCACCGAGCAGAAGGAGGTAGGCGTTGACGATCCACTGTGTCGCCGCCGCGTCCGCATCCAGCGCCTGTTGGATTGCGGGCAGCGCAATGTTCACAACTGAGCTGTCGAGCAGGGCCATGCTGGATCCGATGATGGTCGCCGCCAGCGTCAGCCGCTTTCGTCTCTGCGACAGCGCCGCATCATAAGTCGGCGTCGCTTCGATGACCCCGGCGTCGCAGGGCGGCCGTGTGAATCCAACCATCGGATGCTCGAGAAAGCGTGATGTCGCCGGTTTTCGGCGTGCACCAGGCTCCAGCTTACCACGGAACGTCGATAACGCTTCGCTTGGGCCGCCCAAGACCCGTTCATGGGTCAGACGTCGCCAGCCGTCCAGCGTTCCCGGCCCCGAAAGGGCGCTTCAGTGGTCGAAGCAATCAAGCCGGCTACGGCCCACAAACAGGCGAACGGGCAGCGCAGCAAAGAAGCGCTCTATTCGATCTGCTCGTCGGCGGTCAACAACAGGCCCTGACAAGGTTATCGATTGTTATCGATCGATCAGTTGCTCTTGCGCGGGTCGTCTGCCGAATTGACGTAAGTGATGCCCCACGGCCCTACGCCATGCACCTGGAAGACGGTCGGCTCGGTGAACCAGGCGCAATGCGCCATTCCCCTCGGAGCCTTGAAAAAGCCGCCCGTCTTCAGGGCCGTGCCCTTCGACTCGTCGAACTTGTCTCCCATCGCGACGTTAAACGTTCCCGAGATTACGGTCACATTCTCATCCGCAGGATGCGTATGCGGCTGCACCTTGTAGCCGGCAGGCACACTGATGCGATACACGAATGGGCCTTCCTTGTTTGGATCGCCGGCAATCACCGCAAGCTCTGCACCCTTCGGTAAGGCGGCGGGTCCGGGACCCCACTTGAGGCTGTCGGGCGCAGCCATCACGTGCTCGTCGGCGGCGACTGTCGAAAGCGGCAACAACACGAGCGCCAATGCGCCAATGACCGTTCCAATGCGGGTCATAGCTATTCCTCCTTCTCTGCGTGCTAGTTTACGGAACTGCACCACGGCCTCAGGACGGACGTTTGCAGCCCCACGAGCAATTTGATTGATGCACTGGTCCTGACCGGCAAAAAGGGATGCGGCGGTCTTGTTCAGGACAGCAAGATCAACTCATCAAGGTCCGCTTTGGGTCCAGACTCGGACATTGCCGGTGCATTCCCTCTAGTCTCTGACTTCAAAGTCTCCGGGTCTCCAATTGCCGTTAAACGCGGCGGCTTCCGGCCCGTAGATGCGGAAATAAACGAACCAGCCTTTGCCGGGGATGGTTTTGATCCACTGCGTCTCTTTGCCGGGCGGCGCGGTTGGGCCGAAGTAAAGCACGGCTTCGGCGTCTTTCACGTCCTTGAGTTCGAATAGCGACCGCAGCGCTGCATGGTCTTCGTCAGTCGCAATCTCCGAGCGCGTTTCAGCATCATAGACCGTCACGGACCAAAACAGCTTGGCCGGCACCGGCTGCGGCACAGTGAGCTTGTACGCCTTGCCGCCATCGAGGTAAGCACCGCTCTTGTCGCGCGTGCCAAGCCAGTAGAGCGAACCGGCACCCGCCGAGCGTCGAAACATGGCAGGCGACTCCACCTGCGCTTGATAGAACCACTTGGCACGCGCATCGAGGTCTTTATAGGTCGGCAGATCGAACGTACCATTCTCGGGTCTCAACGTCGCCCATTCCCATTTACGGTCAGTCCAGGCTACGCGGTCGGGTCGGCGGTCAGCAAACGACTGCACGCGCATCTGTGCGTTCGCCATCTTCGCCGCTTTTTCCAGAATACTCTTCATGCGCGCATCGGGCGCGAAGGGCTGGCCCTTTACTATGCCAAGGCCAGCAAGTTCGCCGTAGTACGACCGATACGCCTCATATGCTGGTTCTACATCGATAACTTCCTTCAAGACCCGCCAGTATTGGAAGTTGGTTTCCCATTCCAGTGGCGTAAAGTCGCCCTTCGGAAGCGACACCCATGTCGGCTCCTTCCAGTCCGCCGTGCGCTTTAGCGGGTAGACTTTCACGGTCTTGATAAGCGCGTTCGCCTTGTCGTTGTCGCCTCCGGGCGGAATGGCGCGCAACAATATCAGCACGCGGTTGGTCGTCGCGCGCGCGGCGTAAAAACCCTTTGGAACATCTCCCGTGTACTCGGGTCCCATTAGGAGATGTTTGCCGCCCTTGCCCGCATCGGGACCCGGCAATCCGAGGTCCATGACGTAACGCTGGTTGAGGTCGTTTGCAGCACCCATGATTGGTCCGGGCGGGACATCCACAACCATGGGACCTCCGCTCAAGTCGAGTGGTAAACCGGCGTAAGGCGTATCGGAGTTCGGCGTGAACACGAGTTGTCGAGGACTACCCTCCAGCAGCGCGAAGACCCTGTTCGCGACGGCTCCTTCCTTGAGATTGCCGCGCCATGTGCCCTCGAAGGACACCGTTGGATAGAAGAACTTGTAGACTTGGATCGCGCGCGCGAGGTCGGCGTCATCATAGGCCTTCCGCACGGTCTCAGGCGTTGGATAGCCGCCCTTGAACTCGTAGTCCTGACCACGGGCCGTTTCGCCATTGAGTAGGGCTATGATTGCAATGAACAGCAGTGTCGCCACGCGAGTTATACTTCGCATTGCCTTCTCCCTTGAGCCGCCCCGCTTGCTTCGCCGATTATGGCTTGCCCCACAAGCTCGGCAACTGAGAATTGCGGGGTGATTTGACGCTCTGGAGCGGACATTAGCGACAATTATCGCTACCCCTGCCGAAGGTCCGCTCAGGGTCATTTGCAGATGTTCCCGACGCTTGCGCATATGTCCGCTTTGCTCCAAAAAAGTGGACAGCACGTGTTTCGTTACCTGCCTCGACGGGCAGCAAAAACGGGTTACCGGAGCAATGCGAAGGCTTGAGGGCGATTTCGATTTTATCGTGGTCGGTGCGGGCACCGCGGGCTGCATCATGGCCAACCGCCTGTCGGCCGATCCGGGCAAGCGCGTGCTGGTGCTGGAAGCCGGCGGCAATGACAACTGGATCTGGTTTCACATCCCGGTTGGTTACCTCTTTGCCATCGGCAATCCCCGCTCCGACTGGATGTTCCGCACCGAGGCCGAGCCCGGCCTCAACGGCCGCTCGCTCGCCTACCCCCGCGGCAAGGTGATCGGCGGCTGCTCAGCCATCAACGCCATGATCTCGATGCGCGGACAGGCCGCCGACTACGACCACTGGCGGCAGCTTGGCCTCACCGGCTGGGGCTATGACGACGTGCTGCCGGCGTTTCGGCGGCTGGAGGATCATTTCCTCGGCGAAAGCGAGCATCACGGGACGGGCGGCGGCTGGCGCATCGAGGCGCCACGCCTCTCCTGGACCATTCTCGATGCCGTCGGCGATGCCGCCGAAGAGATGGGCATCCGCAGGATCCCCGACTTCAACACCGGCGACAATGAAGGCATCAGCTATTTCCACGTCAACCAGAAGCGCGGCCGGCGCTGGTCGGCGGCGCGCGGCTTCCTCAAGCCGGCACTGACGCGACAAAATCTGCGGCTGGAGAAGAATGTGCTGGTCGATTGTCTCGTCATCGAACAAGGGCGCGCGGTCGGCGTGCGCTTCCTGCAAGGCGGGGAAATGGTCGAGGTGCGCGCCAAGGGTGAAGTGATCCTGACCGCCGGCTCGATCGGATCGATCCAGGTGCTGCACCGCTCGGGCATCGGGCCATCGGAATGGCTGTCGCCGCTCGGCATTGACACCGTGCTCGACAAGCCCGGCGTCGGGCGGAACCTGCAGGACCATCTGCAGCAGCGCGCGATCTACAAGGTCACTGGCGTGCGAACGCTGAACGAGACCTACTGGTCGCTGTTCCGCCGCGGCCTGATGGGCCTCGACTATGCCTTCCGCCGCCGCGGACCGCTGACCATGGCACCGTCGCAGCTCGGCATTTTCACGCGCTCCGATTCCAGTCGCGAGCGCGCCAACATCCAGTTCCACGTGCAGCCGCTGTCGCTCGACAAGTTCGGCGATCCCCTGCATCGCTTCCCCGCCATCACCGTGAGCGCCTGCAACCTGCAGCCGACCTCGCGCGGCACCGTGCGCATCCGTTCCTCGAAGCTCGATGAGGCGCCGATGATCGCGCCGAATTATCTCGCAACCGACCAGGACCGCCGCGTCGCGGCCGACGCGATCCGCACCACGCGAAAACTGATGCAGCAGCCGGTGCTGCAGAAATACAGCCCCAGCGAATACCTCCCCGGCCCATCCGTCGGCGACGACGACGCCTCGCTGGCGAAAGCGGCCGGCGACATCGGCACCACCATCTTCCATCCCGTCGGCACCGCCAAGATGGGGATCGCGAGCGATCCGTCTGCCGTGGTCGACGAGCGGCTGCGCTTCTTCGGGATCGGGGCCTTGCGCATCGCGGATGCCTCCGTGATGCCGACGATCACTTCGGGCAATACCAACACGCCGACCGCGATGATCGCGGAAAAGGCGGCGGCGATGATCTTGGAAGATTCCCGCCGGTAAGCCCATGGTTCATCAGCAACGCTTCTCGATCGGCTCTGCCGAGGACCGCATCGCACTGGTGCAATGGGGTGACTCAGGCAAGCCGCCCGCGCTCTTGCTGCATGGCACCGGGTTTTGCGCCGATGTCTGGGACGAACTCGCGGGCAATCTCGTCTCTGATTACAGGGTGATTGCACTGGACCGCCGCGGCCATGGCGAGAGCCACAAGCCGGCGGCAGGCCGCTATCACTTCATCGACTACGCCGAAGACGTCTGCCGGGTGATCGGTGCGCTCGACCTGCACGGCATCTACGGCATCGGACACAGTGCCGGCGCCACCGACCTGCTTCTGGCGGCCAAGCTCCTGCCACAGCGCCTCACGCGCCTGTTCGCGATGGAGCCGACCGTGATGGATCCGCGCGTGGCGCGCGATGTCGAATTGAGCGAAGGAGGCCGGTACTCCGTCGAAGGTGTGCTGCGCCGGCAGGCCGAGTTCGAAAGTTTCGACGCCGCCTTCGCACGCTTTCGCGCAGCGCCGGCGTTTGCGAACTGGACCGAGATCTCGCTGCGGACGTTCATCCGCCGCGGCTTCACGCCGGTCGAGAACGGCCGGGTGCGGCTGCGCTGCACGCCTGAGGTCGAGTCGGCGGTGCTGCGGCCGATCATTGAGGCGATGGAACAAATCTACAAGGGAGACACGCGCGGCAACCCATTCATGTGGCTCGCCGAGATCGATTGCCCCGTTCGCGTCACCACCTCGGAAAAATCCTGGGGTATCTATAAGGATATGTCGTCACGGGCTGTTTCGCTCATCCCCGATGTCAGCGAATTCACATTCGACGGATTTGACCACTGCGTCGTGCAGGAAGCGCCGCAATTGGTGCTAAAGGCATTGCGGGAATTCGACGTGCGGCCGGCATAGGCCGCCGTGTGCGAGCGGGGGACGGCCCGTATCGCGACCTACCGAAACAACACCATGAATTCCCAACGGATGTGAGTTTCTGTGCTGCCGAAACCGATCCTTCACGCTGCCTGATTGATCGCGTGATCAGCTACTTCGGCGCGACCATGCAGAAAATTATTGAGGCACAAGAACTCCAAAACGGGGACGATGATGACGACAGCCCAGAATATCGCCCAGCCAGAAACGTGCCCATTGAGATTATTTCGCGCTCCAGTAGAATGAACACATGCGCTTTACCGCTTTCATTCTGTCCCAGCTCTTCGCCGCGATTCTGCTGTGCGCGTCGATTGCAGTCACCTCCGCAGAGGACGTTCAACAAGAACGTCAGAGATACGATGCGATCTCCTTTGCCGGACGAACAGAGTTTGAAATTTCCGACCCCGCTTTGGTGCCGCGACAACTCGCGGCTGCAGCAGAGCAGTTAGGCTGCCGCTACAAAGACGACATCAAGGAGCTGCCGATCCATTTTATCAAAGCTGAAGACCGCCGATTTTCCCTCGTGTTTTGTCGTTCCGGGGTTAGTGGATCGCATCACGTATTCGACCTTGCGGACTTGCGAAGGCCGAATCCGGTACAGCTTCCGTTCATCGCGCAGAAGGATGGTTTCGGCACGACATACCGACCGGGCCTGATCACCTGGAAAAGAGATTCCGGAGTCTTTCAGGCCACAACGGGATCGGACATGTGCCCCAATTCGGAGCTCCGTCATACCTATCGACTGGGCTCGACCGGGGGCTGGATCAGCCGCGCCACAAGTTTCGTGCTTGTTCGCATCGAAGTCAGGGAAAAGCCCTGCGGCCGTAACACCGAGTGGACCACCGTGTGGGAAGCGCCGCCATGGCCCGGATCTGTCGTTGTTCGCTAGGCCGGACTTCTGCCGCGTAGAATGCGCGGCTTGCGGCTGACGAAATCGACTGGCACGATCGCTTCAGTACGGCCGCATGAGAACACCGGTCAGGCGATCCGAATGTGTTGCCCCTCGCCCACTCGAATAGGTCCCGCGCTTGCGCTCGTTTCAGTGATCTGCGCTCTTTCCGCCGCACCCGGGGCAGCGCAAGTAGCCGACAGAGTAGTTCTGAGCGAGTCCATGACCACGTGGAGCACGGTGAAATATGCGACCACTGCCGAGAACGGATTCGTGGACGGTTCGCTCGACACCAAGACCATCGTTGATCGCACCTTCAAGACCTACGTGCTCGAGAACCGCTATCTGAAGGTGACGCTGCTGCCTGAATTCGGCGGCCGCATCCTTTCCATCATCTACAAGCCGACCGGCCACGAGCAGCTCTATCGGGCGGAAGTCGGCGTGCCCTATGGGATGAAGGCCGGCAACTTCTATTACGACTGGATGATGGTCTATGGCGGGATCTTCCCTACCCTGCCGGATGCCGAGCACGGCAAGACCTGGCCCAAGTCATGGGATTTCCGGGTGGAGAAACAGACCGCCGACGAGGTGACGGTCGCGATGTCGATCAAGGATGACTTCGCCTTTTCCGCTCCGCCGCCGAGATTCAGGCGCGGCTCGACCGACATCGAGGCGGCTTACCAGGTCACGCTGAAGGCCGGCCGCGCCGCGCTCGACGCGCGCGTGGTGCTGAGGAACACGCGAAACGAAGCGATCGACTACGAGTACTGGACCTGTACGACGCTGGCGCCGGGATCGGACCCGCAACATCCCAAAGCCACTGGAGGCGCCGAGATCATCGCGCCGATTGCGGCCTACACCACCCCGCGCTGGTCGGCCAACATCGCTAGCGGCGATGCGAGCGCCGGCCCAGGCATGAGCCGTTTCGAGAAGCTGCGCTTCTTCCGGAACTGGCCGACCATGGGCATCGCCTATGCCGCGCCCGACATGCAGGGTGGAAATTTCTGGGGCGTCATCAACCATGACAACGAAGAAGGCCTCATCCGCATCGCCGACAATAACGTCACGCCGGGCCTCAAAATGTGGACGTGGGGATACCAGTCATCCGCGAAAACTGACTTGCGCAGGGATCCACGCCCCGACCAGCCCTTTGTCGAGATGTGGGCGGGCGTGTCGGATCAGTTCTTCCACCCGGCCCGCTTTCCCGCTGCAAGCGAAGTGTCTGTCGCGGAGACCTACAGCCCGACCGTCGGCATGAGCAACGTGACGCATGCGAACGACAGGATCCTGATCAATTTCTCGGCGGACGCTGCGGCGGCAAAGCTGCAGCTATTCAGCATCGAACCATCGGCGCCGCTCCGCATCACCCTGAAACGCGGCGAGACGGCGCTGTTCGACGGTGGCGTGACCCCCGACCCGATCCACGGCAACAGCGTTTCCGCGGCGATTGCCGACGGCAGAAGCGGCGAGCCGATACAACTGACGATCAGGACCCAGGACGGCACGGAACTGATCGCGGCCGAAACACGGATCAGATAGCGCCGGACGAACGTGGCGCGCGGCGGGTGATCAACCGCGCTTGACGCGCGCAAGGTATCGGCCGAGCGACCAATTGCCGGGCCCGCAGCAGGCCAGCACGATAAATCCGCCAGCGATCGCGAGATCCTTCTGGAAATGCAACAGCTGATTGCGATCGGCGAACTGCCAGTGGAACAGGACGGCGGTTAGGATACAGAAGGCGGCGAACAACAACGCCGCAAACCGTGTCATGGTGCCCGTGGCGATCAGCAGACCACCGCCGAGCTGAAGGGCAATGACGGCGGGCAGTAGCAATGATGGCACGCCGGACTTTTGCATATAGCCCGCCGCAGCGGCGTAATTGCCCAGAAGGCCAAAGCCCTCGTGCAGGAAAATGAAAACCAGCAGAAGCCGGCCCGCAAGCAGGCCGGCATCCGCCAGGACGTCATCAATTGCGCGAGGCGCGGACATCAGTTTACTTTCGCCGCCTTTGTCGCGAGCGCCTTCTCGAGATCCTCGCGTTCCTCGCAGCCTTGCGGGCACAGCTTCGTCAAGACAGCAAGCTGCTCGCGGGCCTTTGGCAGATCGCCCATCTCGACATACAGCTCGCCGAGATATTCGCGCGCGCCCTTGTGATCCGCATTGAAGTCCAGTGCCTTCTTGTAGAAGGTGAGCGCGGCCGGGTAGTCACCGAGCTTGCGCAGGCTGAAGCCCATCAGGTTATAGACATCGGCATGCTGGTTGGTATCGGCGAGAACCTTGAGCTCGGCGAGCGCACCCCGATAGTCAGCCGCCTTGATCTTCGTCCTGACGGAAGTGAGATCGGGCGCGTCCGGCGAGTTCATGTTGTCGACACCGAGCGCCGGGGCTGATCCGACGATCGCGGTGACCGGTGCGGCGACGAGGCTAAATGCCAGGAGCAGCGCGTAGCGGTTGCGGCTTTTAGTGGAACGCATGGGGTATCCTTTCTTCTGCGAGAATTGTCCGGCCCGGCTATGCCTGCACCGGCGTGAACATGTAGCCCGCGCCGTCCTTGGCGAAGGTGCCGGCCCCCGGGAACGGGAAATGCGCGCCGCAGATCGCCATCTTGTCGGCAATGACGCGGTCGAGCAGCTTGCGGCGGGTTTCCACGGCGAGCGGTCCGTCCTGGTCGTAGGCGCCCTGCCATTCCGGATGCGGGGCGAGCAGCGCCGGGACATAGGCAACGTCGTTGGAGATCATCAGTTGCTGATTGCCTGAGGCGAGCAGGAAGGCCGCATGACCCGGCGTGTGGCCGGGCGTATTCACAAGGCGCACACCCGGCATGACCTCAGTCTCGCCTTCAACGAGCCGGAAATTCTTCCAGGTGGGGAATACCGCCTGAATGCGGGCGGCAAGCGGCCTGCGCGCCTCGGGCATCTTCTCGACGCGCCCCGGCTCGGTCCACCAGCGATACTCGGCCGCGCTGACGATCAGCTCGGCATTGGGATAGTTCGCGGCATTGGTGCCCTTCTGCATCAAGCCGAAGATATGATCGGGATGGAAATGCGAGATCAGCACGGTGCTGACCTTCGCGGGATCGATGCCGGCGCCCTTCAGATTGTCCGGCAGGCTGATTGCGGTCGGCTGCCATTGGCCGACGCCGGAGCCGGAGTCGACCATGACGAGCTTGTCGCCGATCTTCAGCACAATGACGGTGAGCGGGATCGGCATATAGTCGGTGGTCATGCCGGCCGCGGCGAGTGCGGCCTTGGTTTCATCGATGCTGGCGTTCTTGATGAAGGCCGGATCGTGCGGCTTCTTCCAGATGCCGTCATAGAGCGCGGTGACTTCCACCGATCCGATCATGTACTTGTAGAAGCCCTTGCCGGTTGCCGGCGCAGGCTGGGCCAGCGCGGGTCTGACAATGGAGAAGCGGGAATTCAGGCCAAGCGCGGCTGCAAAGCCCGCGCTGAGCACGACATCACGGCGCGACATGTTCAACATGGAGACTCCCTTTCCGATGGCTGAATGCCGGAAGGCGGCTTTCGGTGTTGCGACGTGGCAGTTGATTGGGTGACGGGGGGCGTTATTCCCGGCCTTGCTCAATCGAGCCCGGCCGCCGATCACGATCGCGTTAGCCGCACATGTCAGCGGGATGACGGGAATAAATCGCGTCCCGGGCTGATCATGTTCCCGCAGCCCGGCCGGGCGACGGAACGAAAAGCGGAACGATCAAGGTTGAGTAACGGCCCAAACCAAGGCATCACAACCCTGCCCGCCCGGTGGCCTGCGGCCGGCCGGGCGCAACCGTCCGCCAGTGCCGGGCCAAGGCCGATGCCGGTCAAGACAGTCGACAACGATCCCGAACGCGCCCGGCGCTTTCGCGAGCTGGCGCTGCCGCATCTCGACGACGTCTATACGTTCGCGCGCTACCTGCTTCGTGACGCCGGCGACGCCGAGGACGCGGTGCAGGAATGCTATCTGCGTGCGCTGAAGCATTTCGACAGTTATCGCGGACCGGCGATCAAGCCATGGCTGTTCGCGATCCTGCGCAATGTCTGCCACGCCGAATATGCGCGCCGCGCCAGCGCGCCCGGAACGGGCGCGGATGAACTGCCGGAGGACGCCGAGCGGACGCCCATGTGGCATGAGGCCCAGGAGACGCCGGAAGCGAGGCTCGTGAAGCAGCACGACGCCGGCACGATCCGGCGGCTGATCGCAGGACTCGCCGAGCCGTTCCGGGAAACCTTCGTGCTGCGGGAGATCGAAAACCTTTCCTACCGCGAGATCGCCGATGTCGCGGAAGTACCTGTGGGAACCGTGATGTCGCGCCTCGCGCGCGCCCGCGCCATGCTGCGGTCGGCATGGCTTGCGGAACAGGAGCCGAAGAAATGACCTGCGACGACGCTGAAATCCTGGTGCATGCGCTGATCGATGGCGAGCTCGACGCCGGACACGCCCGCGAGGTCGAGGCGCATCTTGCCGGCTGCGCGAGGTGCACCGACGCCACGCGCGATTATCGCGAGATGAGGAAGGCGATTGCCCAAGGCGGCCTGCGATATGCGGCCCCGCCGGAGCTGCGCCGCCGCATCGAAGCCTCGCTGCCGCAGGCGGAGGCGCCGACACGCCGCGCGGTCCTGAAGGGATTCGCGATGGGCTCGGCGGTGTCGGCGATTGCCGCGAGCGGGTTGTTCGCCGTCCTCCTGCGCGGCGACGACGAGCAGCGCCTGCAGACCGCGTTCGTGTCGGCGCATCTACGCTCGCTGCAGGCGGGTCACCTGACCGACGTCGTGTCCACCGACCAGCACACGGTAAAGCCGTGGTTCAACGGCAGGCTCGACGTCTCCCCGCCCGTGATCGATCTCGGCCCGCAGGGATTTACGCTGGTCGGCGGCCGGCTCGATTATATCGATGGCCGCCCCGTCGGCGCGGTGATCTACCGCCGCCGCCAGCATGTGATCAACCTGTTCGTGGCGCAGGGCGCGAGCAGCGAACCCCGCGCAGCAAGTATGGAAACGTTGCAGGGATTCAACATCCGCCGCTGGAGCGATCGAGGTCTCGACTATTGGGCCATCAGCGATCTGGCAAAGGAAGAGCTCGCGACTTTCGGCGAGAAATTCGAAGCCGCCACGCGCGCGGCGGGGTAGGATCGTCATTGCGAGCCAACGGGGCGAATGCGCGCCCGATAGTGCAGCGAGCAAATAGATTATGACGGTTGCAGCTATCGCACCCGACGGTGCCGCGGAGCCACCCAACCATGCCGCACCTGCGGCGCCGGCGGCAGCGCGTTGTAAGCCGGCGGCAGCACGTTGTAATACGCGTTCGCATCGAGCGGGCGATAGCCGGACCGGCCGGCGAGCACGTCAGCGTACGGGTGATAGAAGGAATACAGGCCCGGCTCCTGGATGGCAGCCTGCGCGAACACCGGCGTGGCAATGGCCGTCAGCAGCAGCGCAGCGGCGAGAGTCGAAATCGTTTTGGTCATGGTGATTGTTCCTCAAGAAGCGAGAGACATCACTTATGTGGGCGGCCCTGCGTAACGCGGCATCCATCTCACCGCGAATTTATGAATGTGCACGACGCTGTGAACGCGGAAAATATTTGTCCGCAGCAAAGACCACAGCAGAATGGAACTGCTGCAACGACGCGTCGAAAGAGCCGTCCTTTCCGCCTGCCCTGCCGGCTATTGCTGCGGAGGGTAGCGCTCGAAGACCGGCAGTTCGTGCGCACGCTCCATCCAGCCGATACGCTCGGCAATCTGGATATGCACCACCGGCGCAACGACGTCGGGATCATCATAGGTCGCGCTTTGCACGTCGATGATCCCCGGCATCACCTGCTCATTGACGTAGAAAAGCCCCGTGCCGCAATTGGCGCAAAAGTGCCGGCGGCCGTGTTCGGAAGAAGCATAGACCTTCGGCTCGCCCTGCGTCACCTTGACCGCATCCGCCGCATACATCGCCCAGCCCACCATCGGCGCGCCGGCATGCCGCCGGCAATCGCTGCAATGACACAGCGCGTGCACGATCAGGTCACCCTCCACCTCGTAACGGATCGCGCCGCAATGACATCCGCCGATAATGCGCATCGGTGTGCTCCCTTTGACAAGCGTGGCAATTGTTAGCCGCGACATTGGCCCGGGCTCAACGAGCGAATCGTCACGGACGCGATCGACGTCGTGGGATGCGAATACAGCGCTCTATTGTGGCGCTACGCCGACTTCCTGACGGCGTTGTCGACCAGCGTCTTGCCGAGCGACCAGATCGCGCCGGGCACCTTGTGGCTCGCGGCGATCACGGCATCGAAGGAATTGGCAATCCAGTTGCAGTCCTCTTCGGTGATCACGAGCGGCGGCAGCAGCTTGATGGTGTGGCTGCCGTGGCCGGCGACCTGCGTCAGGATCTTGTGGTCCTTGAACAGCGGCACGGTGATGAGCTGGCAGAACAAGCCCTTGTTGGCGGTCTCCAGCACATTCCACGACGCGCGCAGCCGCAGCGACTTCGGCGGACCGAATTCGACGCCGAGCATCAGCCCCTTGCCGCGCACTTCCTTCATCAGCTCGTAGCCCGGCACCAGTCGCGTCAGCGCCATCTGCAACTCGGCGCCGCGCTTGGCGGCCTTCTCGATCAGATTGTCGGCCTTGATCACTTCCAGAGTGGCGATGCCGGCGGCCATCGCCAGATCGTTCTTTGCGAAGGTCGAGCCGTGCACGACCGCGCGGTCCATCTGGTTGAAGATCTTGTCGAAGATGCTCTTGCGCGTCAGCAGCGCACCGACCGGCACGTGGCCGCCCGACAGCGCCTTGGCGAGCAAGACCATGTCGGGCTCGACGTTCCAGTGTTCCACCGCAAGGAACTTGCCGGTGCGGCCGATGCCGGTCTGGATTTCGTCGGCGATGAACAGCGTGCCGTATTTGCGGCAAAGCGCGAGCGCGCCGGGCAGGAATTCGTCAGTCGGCAGATTGACGCCCTTGCCCTGGATCGGCTCGACGATGAAGGCGGCGACCTGCTTGGACGACAGCGCCCGTTCGAGGCTGGCGAGATCGTTGAAGGGAACAGGCGTGCAGCCCGGCAGCAACGGCTCGAAGCCGAGGCGAAAATTCGAATCGTCCGTCAGCGACAGCGCGCCGTAGGACAGGCCATGGAATGCATGGCTGCAGTAGACGATACCCGGGCGGCCCGTCGCGCCCCGTGCGAACTTTATTGCCGCTTCCACCGTCTCGGCGCCGGAATTGGCAAAAAACACCTTGTCCAGATATGGCACATGTTCCAAAAGCCGCTCGGCCAGAATGCCCGCGAGCGTGGACACATCGAACTGCACCAGGTTGGGCATGTCGGCATCGAGCACGCTCTTCAATGCCTGTCGCAATGCCGGATGGTTCCGGCCTATGGCAAAGACGCCAAAACCGCTCAACAAATCGAGGTATTTGGCGCCGGCACGGTCGTAGAGGTACTGGCCTTGACCTTTCTGGAATCCGACGTCGTAACCGATGGTTTTCAGCACGCGCACGAACTGCTCGTTCAGGTGTCGCGTATGCATGGCGCTGCGCTGAGACTCGCGCGCAGCAAACATCTCGGAAAGGTCAAAATTCGAACTTAAGGCCATTCGCTACTTACTTCGGTTGATGACGGCTTCGTCAACTGAAAACGCCAAATGCGGCGTTTTGACCCCCGCTTTAGACCAGCCAGTTAAGCACAGGTTCGGATCATGTTGCACTGCCCAAGATCGCTCGCGCGCACAATAGCTTTTTCCGGATTGATCTTCGCGACCGGATTGGGAGCGGGGCCGGCGCTCGCCGCCGACCCCACCGGCGACTGGCGGGTTGCCGACGGCGTCGCCAACATCCGGGTCGCTCAGTGCAATGGCGGCATGTGGGGCGTGGTGGCCTGGGAGAAGACCCCGGGCGGGCGCGATTCGAACAATCCCGACGCAGCCAAGCAGAAGCGGCCGACGCTGGGCATGCCGATCCTGCTCAACATGAAGAAGCAGCCCGGCGCCGATGCCTGGGAAGGCCAAGTCTACAACGCCAAGGACGGACAGACCTACTCTTCAACCATCAAGCCTATCGGCAATGATCAGCTTGAGATTCAGGGCTGCGTGCTCGGCTTCCTCTGCGGCGGCGAGACCTGGACACGCGTGGGTCCGCCGATCCCCTCGAGCCCCGCCAACAGCACGGGCAAGGGCGCAGCGAAGGGCGCGACCGGTCAGCCCCCGGCCGCAGCGGCCGCCCCTGCCCCGAAGACCACCGGCTCGGCGGCCGCGCCGGCGCAGAAGCAGGCAGCCGGCCAGCCGAACGATCCCGTCGGCGACATCTGCCTGCTGCCCGACGTGGTGCGGCCTATTCGCTGATGTGGCGCGGCTTGCCCATCAGCGCGGGCTGGAACAGGAGCACCGCCGCGAGCGTGGTCAGGAGCGAGAGCGCAAGCAGCTTGCCCATGCTCGCGGTGCCAGGGTGACTTGACAGCCACAAGCTGCCGAACGCGGTCGCGGTGGTCAGCGCGCTGAAGAAGATCGCGCGCGTCAGCGAGGTCTGCAGCAGGTTCGTCCTGCCTGAGCGCCACGCCACGACATAATAGATCTTGAATGCGACGCCGATGCCGAGCAGCAGTGGCAGCGCAACGATGTTGGCGAAGTTGAGCGGCAGCCCGATCAGCACGCAGATCTCCAGCGTCACTGCGCCGGCCACCAGCAGCGGCACCAGCGTCATCAACACGTCGCTGAAGCGGCGCAGCGTGATCCAGAGCAGCAGGCTGATCACCACCAGCGCCCAGATGCCGGCGTGGATGAACGCCTTCACGATGGTGTCGCCGGATTTCAGGATCGACACCGGGCCGCCGATCGCGGTCGGCTCGGCGGCAAGCACCGCGTCGGCGAATCTGCGCAGATTGTCGTTGTCGTTGGGATCGCCCTTCGGAAGCGCCTCGATACGGATCAAGCCATTCTTGGCCTTCCACGCGTTCACCAGCTCGTGCGGCAGGTTCTCCAGCGTGATCGGTTGCGCTGTCAGCAGCGCCTTCATCGCATCCAGCGTCAGCTTCAGCGGCGCGACGAACACGTCCTGTGCCTTGTCCCGCATCGCCTGATCGGCGTCGGCGAGCTTTTGCAGGGCGTCCGCCAGCCGGCGCGAGGCAATTGCGCCCGGTCCCTTGCCGTCGCCCGCGGTCTTACGCAGGGCATCGACCGAGCTCTTCAGCGATTCGACATTTTCAGAGTCCGACGGCGCCTGATCGACCGACTCCGGGTTGAGCACCGGCATCAGGACCTTCGCAGCCTTCTCGATCAGCTTCAGCTTCGCCGGCTGGTCCGTCGGCACAAAGCTGTCGAGCGAGCGCACGCTCGCCACTTCCGGCAGCTTCTCGAGCTTCGCCTCGATCCTCTTGGCGTCGGCTTCCGAATTGGTGAGCACGTTGATCGCGTTGGCGCCGGTGTTGGGATCCTTGCGCAGGTCGAGGAAGGTCGCGATCGACTCGACATGGGGATTGCGCAGATTGATCGGGTTGAAGTCGAACTTCATGAAATAGAGCAACGGCAAGCCCGCGATGGCGATGAGCAACGTGCCGACGATGATCGGGACGCGATAATCCTCGAGGAACCTGTCGACCGGCGCGAGGAAGGCGTAGCCGACCGGCTCGTCCTCGCCGGGCGGATTGAGCAGCGTCAGCAGCGCCGGCAGCGCCGTGATGCTGGAGACGAACGCGATCGCCATGCCGGCGCCGGCGATCTTGCCGAGTTCGGCAATGCCCTTGTAGTCGGTCGGCAGGAAGCAGAGAAAGCCCGCCGCGGTCGCCATCGCGGCAAGCGACAGAGGAACCGCAGAACGCCGCGCCGCTTCCGCCAGCGCCTCTTGCAGATTGTCGTTCTTGAAGCGCTCGGAGCGGTAGCGCACGCTGAACTGGATGCCGAAATCGACACCGAGGCCGACGAACAGCACCGCAAATGCAATCGACAGCAGATTCAGCGATCCCACCAGCCACAGGCCGACGGCGGTGGTGATTGCAAGACCGAGGAACAGGTTCACGAACACTGCAAAGATGATCTTGGCGGAATGCAGCGCCAGCCACAGGATCACCAGCACGATGAGGACCGTGCCGATGCCATTGACGATGGCGCCCTCCTGCACGGTCGAATATTCCTCATTGGCGATCGGGATCGGTCCGGTGAGGCGGACGCGGGCGTGGAAGTTCTCGGGGAATTTCAGGTCGGCAGCGGCTTTCCGTATGGCGTCGGTGGCATCCTTGCCAGGCTCCAGTGCCTCATAGTCGATGACCGGCTTGATCTCGATGAAGGCGCGCTTGTCGGCGTCTGTGAGCGGCTTTTCGCTCACCAGTTCGCGCCAGGAGAATGCCGGATTTTCCCTGGCGAGCACCTTCTCGACCGTTTCGGACACATAGGTGAAGGGGCGCGCCGCATTGTCGAGATTGGCCTGACCGCGCTTGACGCCGGCAAGGCCCGTTTCCAGCGCGCCGGTGAGGCCGCGAATCGAGGGATCGCCTGCCATGATCTCGATCAGGGGCGCGGCGGATTCGAGCTGCGCGGTCGTCTTGGCCACCTCCTCGGTCGGCAGGAACAAGAGGCCGTTCCTGGCGAAGAACTCGCCGGAGCCGAGCGGCTGCACCGCCTCGAAATTCTTGGTGTCGCTCTTGAGCTTCTCGGCAAGCGCATTGGCGGCGGCGCCGGTCAGCTCCGGCGTCGGCGCCTCGACCACGGCGAGGATCAGCTTTTCGCGATCGAAGGCCTGCTCGAACTGGATGTCGCGCTTGCGCCAATCGAGATCGGGCGAAATCAGGGTGTTGATGTCGGTGTTGATGGCAAAATGGCGCGCCGCATAGACGCACGATGCCGCCGCCAGGACGAGCGAGAGGATCAGGACGAAAGGTGCAAAACGCGTACAACCCTTAACAATCGAGACGACAATTTTAGTCAGCACTTCGTTTCTTTCTGATCTTAGGGAGCCTGCCGGAAACGCCCGCTATCTAACGGAGTTCCAGGGGCCCACCTATTGCTTGTTTTGGTTACTTTCGGGGCTACGCCGAAGTGACAGCGCAACAGACCCAAATCGCGTTGAGCGCGTTGATATATCCCGTTCCGTCCGGCGACAAAGTGACGATTCAGCGAGTATGGGAATCATATGATAGTATTATGATACCTGCGAAATGACGTTCCATCCGCGACCATTTCGCAATCTGGCTTTCCCCGGACCCTATTTTTTGACACAAAGTCCTGCGCTTCCATGCGCTTGGGAACCGGGGAACTGGCACGGGAACCCTTATGGTGCGGAGATCGCAGCCGATTGCGTGTGTCCGCCCGCATGGAGGCCTCAGAAATGAGCGTGGTGCAGCTTGCGTAACGGTCGTCCTATGGAAGTGTATCTCGCGCAGCCCCGCGGCTTTTGCGCCGGTGTCGTGCGCGCCATCGAGATCGTGGAACGGGCGCTCGAGAAGTATGGCCCGCCGGTCTATGTCCGGCACGAGATCGTGCACAACAAATACGTGGTCGAGAGCCTGAAGAATAAGGGCGCGATCTTCGTCGAGGATCTCTCCGAGGTTCCCCCGCTCGCGGTGACCGTGTTTTCCGCCCATGGCGTGGCCCGCAGCGTCGAGGAAGAGGCGGCTGCGCGGAACCTGCCGGTGCTCAACGCGACCTGCCCGCTGGTCACGAAAGTCCACAATCAGGGCAAGCGGTACAGGTCCAAGGGCCGCGCGCTGATCCTGATCGGCCATGCCGGCCATCCCGAGGTCGAGGGAACCATGGGCCAGGTTCCCGGTCCCGTCCTGCTGGTCCAGAACGTGAACGATGTCGCAGCGCTAACGCTGCCGACCGACACCCCGGTGGCCTACATCACCCAGACGACCCTCAGCGTGGACGACACCAAGGACATAATCGGGGCCCTTCAAGCGCGTTTTACAGACATTCAAGGCCCGGACACCCGGGATATCTGCTATGCGACTCAGAACCGCCAATCTGCGGTAAGAGACTTGAGCAAGCTCGTCGACGTCATCCTGGTGGTGGGGGCCGCCAATAGTTCCAACTCCAACCGTCTGCGCGAGATCGGCACCGAGGTCGGTGTGCCAAGTTACCTTATTGCCGACGGCAGCGAACTTAATGCGGAGTGGCTGAAGGACGCCAAGGCCGTCGGGATCACCGCCGGTGCCTCGGCCCCGGAGGTGCTTGTTGACGATGTGATTGAAGCCTTGCGGCGCATTGGGCCGGTGACGGTGTCGGTGGTGCCCGGGCGGGAAGAGAATATCGAGTTCCGGCTGCCGGCCGAACTGACGGCGGGCTGATTCAACGTCTGACGACCAAAGTGCAAGAAAGAACGCTTCGAAATGGCAATACCCTTCTTCAAGGAAATGCGTATCGGCGGCTATTTGCTCAAGCAGAAGCTGCTTGGCCGAAAACGCTACCCCCTCGTGCTGATGCTGGAACCGTTGTTCCGCTGTAACCTCGCCTGCGTCGGCTGCGGCAAGATCGACTATCCGGATGCCATCCTCAACCGCCGCATGACGGCGCAGGAGTGCTGGGATGCGGCCGACGAGTGCGGCGCGCCGATGGTGGCGATCCCCGGCGGCGAGCCGCTGATCCACAAGGAGATCGGCGAGATCGTGCGCGGCCTCGTGGCGCGCAAGAAATTCGTCTCGCTCTGCACCAATGCCCTGCTGCTGGAGAAGAAGCTCGATCTGTTCGAGCCCTCGCCCTATTTGTTCTTCTCGGTACATCTCGACGGCCTGCGCGAGCACCACGACAAGGCGGTTTCGCAGAAGGGCGTGTTTGACCGCGCGGTGTCCGCGATCAAGGCGGCGAAGGAACGCGGCTTTACCGTCAACGTCAACGCCACCATCTTCGACAACCATCCGGCGGAAGAGATCGCAAAGTTCCTCGATTTCACCACCGAACTCGGCGTCGGCGTGTCGATGTCGCCGGGCTATGCCTATGAGCGGGCGCCCGACCAGGAGCACTTCCTCAACCGCACGAAGACCAAGAAGCTGTTCCGTGACGTCTTTGCGCTCGGCAAGGGCAAGAAGTGGAATTTCATGCACTCCGGCCTGTTCCTCGACTTCCTCGCGGGTAACCAGGAATACGAGTGCACGCCCTGGGGCATGCCCGCGCGCAACATCTTCGGCTGGCAAAAGCCGTGCTACCTGCTCGGCGAAGGCTATGCCAAGACCTTCAAGGAGCTGATGGAGACCACCGACTGGGATTCCTACGGCACCGGCAAGTACGAAAAGTGCGCCAACTGCATGGCGCATTGCGGCTACGAGCCG
>Ga0187815_10000287_pt1 | contig 25380 bp, 26 predicted proteins | sample NC_S_5_FD_132962 | JGI IMG/M metagenome (GOLD analysis project Ga0187815, IMG submission 132962) | Wetland sediment microbial communities from Neuse River Estuary, North Carolina, USA - ASW-S_5 | ecosystem: Environmental > Aquatic > Freshwater > Wetlands > Sediment | place: USA: North Carolina...
GGCCAGGCACAAGCCCAGCGCCAGACCGATCCACAGCAGGACTCGCCGGCGCGCACTCGGGTCGGGCGTCTGCGCAAATTTGAAAAACAACAGGTACGCGGCTGCTGCGCAGGTAAGATAGACGATGTCGATTACGGCGATGCGCGAATAGACCAGGAACATGCCGTCGAAAAGGATAATCCCGCCCGCTATCGCACCGGCCAGCCGCGAGCCCGACATCCGGCGCCCGAGAAGGTAGGTGATTCCCACCATTGCGGTGCCAATTGTTGCGTTGCCGACACGCCAACTCCACGGATGATCGCCAAAAATGAGAATTCCCGCGGCGATTACCAGCTTGGCCAGCGGCGGATGAGGATCGAGGAATGACTCGCCATGCAAATAATGGCGTCCTTGCGCGACGAAATGCACTTCGTCGAAAACGATCTCGGCAGGATGCCCAAGGTGCCAGAAGCGCGTGATCGCAGCGACGATCAACAACGCCGAGATGATGATCGTATCGGCCGCGATCCACGCGGGCGCGGCTGCCGGCTCTTCAACGTAGTCCCCGGCAGGCCGGGGCAGGTTGAATCTGTCGAAGAATGCAGCGATGGCGGCGGAGGGCTCGCGCCCGTCCTCGAGGCGCGTTGCGCCGTAGTAAACGGCCAGTGCGAGCGCGCCCACGTTGAGCGCCGAGGTCGCCATCGCCAGCCCATCGCGCGCGTTGAGGAACACCACGGTGTTAAGCGTGTGCAGGATGTAGGCCAAATTGATCAGGCCGGTGAGCGAGATAACTGCGAAGACTGCAAGCATCTCGGGCGCTTCCAGAGCCAACGGCACCGCAAGCACGATCGCGGGGTAGAGGTACCGCTCGTGCATCCTGGGCGCAACCATGAAGAATCCAAAAATCGCGATGAACGAGGCGAAGAGCAGGCGCGTGGGCGTGCAGCCGCGCCACAAGATCCACGCAATGAATCCGTAAAGCGGCACCAGCAGGCCCATCCCGAGCGCAAAGTACGATATTCCCGCCAAAGTTCCGGAATCCGCCTGGCGAAGCCCGCCGATCAGCGCCATCAGGTTGAATGCGTTGACCGAAGTCTCGTGATAGTACGCCGCGGTGGAAGTATAGAGCTTGATAATCCAGTTCCATTCATGGCCGATCTGGAACGGCGCGATACCGATAATCGCGACCGCAATCAGCGCGACTCCCGATCTGATCCACGTCGCGAAGTCGGCCTCGAGCATCGTCCAGAAGCCGAGCACCGGAAGGATCATCAATCCCTGCGGCTTGACCAGCACGGCGATCGCGGCGAGTCCCCATGCGATCTCGTATTGCCCACCGAGAATTGTCGCGATGCTGAGCAGTGTCACGAAGGTCAGCACGGAATCGCTCTGACCCCATACGACGGTGTCGAACAGCAGCGGCGGATTCAGTGCGACCATCAGCATCGCGAAAAAAGCCATGGCGGAGCGGCTGCCACGCCGCACGAATGCATACATCAGAAGCGCGAGCGCGAAATCGGCGAGGATCGCGGGACTCTCGACTATGATCCGCAGAACATTTCCCGACGCGTCGACAGCACGCGCGATGAGCCCCGCGACCCACAGCGCGTACAGATAGCCGGGCGGATAATCGAGGAAATATCCTTCCTGATAGGTATGTGCGGGACCAAAGGTCACGATTTGGCCCGCCCACGCCTGGTAACTGCCGACGTCGGGGCCGAAGCCGGGAAAGAACGGGATCACCGCGAGCTTGATGGCGGCCAAAATGCCGAGCACGAGCAGGGTCGCCGTCAGCCCGGCGTCGCGATCGTCGATGAGGGGGCGGAGGTATCCGATTAGCGCGTAGGCGACCAGCGCGATCAGAATCGCGCCGGCAATGAACCCCGGCAATTTCCCGGTGGGCGCTTGGGGGGCCGATGCGGCCGCGATCGAAAATACCGCCAGCGCGGCAGCGCCCCAGCGCAAAAATGGCGTCCCCGCAATCCGCCGCCCAGGCCTGTCGCCCGCAACCTTCAACGCTCGATCATCCTGCTATTGCCCACATCGCGCGCCGCTAAGATAGCGGTTATTGCGCCTGCGATGAACAGCCGTGCGAGGACATTAAGCGGCCGGGCAGCAAGCGCTGCCAGCGCGCCGGCAAGTTGGCTGGCGACGCCGCTCGCGCGCAGTCTATGATGCGTATTGCGGCGAAGGAGAACGCATCGATGCGACTGATCCATACCGTCTATGAGCCCGCGGGCGACGGACCTCATCCGACGCTGGTCGCGATGCACGGGTTCGGCGCCAGCGCGCTCGATCTCCTGGGACTCGCGCCGTATATCGCCGACGGCCGTTTCATGCTGATTTGTCCGCAGGGTCCGATAAGTGTGCCGATCGGTCCCACGCGCGGCTACGCATGGTTTCCGATTCGGATGGGCGGTTCACCCGATCGCGGCGCGATCGACGACGCCAACAAAATGGTGACCGAGTTCCTCAATGCGGCGGTGCAAAAGTATCCGGTCGATCGAAAAAAACTGGTGGTGCTGGGGTTCAGCCAGGGCGGCATGATGGCGTATCGTCTGGCGCTTAGAAATCCTTCGAAGTTCGCCGCGCTGGTGGCGCTCTCCACCTACCTTCCGCCCGAGTTGAAGGATGAGGTCGGCGATCCCGCCGCTCTGCAAGCGCTGCCGACGCTGGTCCAGCATGGCCGCGCTGACGAGTTGATCGAGATCACGCGGGCGAGGGCGTCGGTGGAATTGCTGCGCGCCCTTAAGGTGCCGCTGACCTATCGCGAGTACGATTGCGGTCACGAGATAACCGCCGAGGGCCTGGGCGCTCTGTCAAGCTTTTTGGCCTCGAAGGTGCTCGAACCGATCGTCAAGGCATAGCGCCATGAGCGAAGACACGGCTTCAGCACAAGCGTTTGCCAGACTGCTCGCAGTCGTTGCCGAGCTGCGGAACCGATGCCCGTGGGATCGCGAACAGAAACTCGCCGACACACCGCACCATCTGATCGAGGAGGCGTATGAGGTGGCCGACGCGATCTCCCGCGGCAACTTTGCCGACGTTGCGGAGGAACTCGGCGACCTCACCGCGCAAAGCCTGCTCGCCGGCTTGATTCTTGCCGAACAGTCAACCTTCGACATCGCCTCCGCCCTGCAAAGCGCCGCGGAGAAACTCATTCGGCGGCATCCGCACATTTACGGCGCAGCACGCGCCGATACGGTCGAGCAAGTCCTCGAAAATTGGGATCAGATCAAACAGCAGGAACGCGAGAGCAAGAGCCCCGAAGCCCCGCGCAGTCTCGCGCACGTCGGCCGCGGGCTGCCGGCAACGATGCGCGCGGAGAAACTCGGCGAGTATGCGCGCCGCGCCGGCATGGATTGGGCCGACATTCGCGAACTGCTGGCCAAGGCTCGTGAAGAAATCGAGGAAATCGAGCATGCGCTCGATCGCGGCGACACGGCCGGCGCCGCCGAGGAGATCGGCGACCTGATGCTCGCGGTGGCCAACGCGCCCCGCTTCATCGGCCGGGATGCCGAGCAGACGCTGCGTGCCGCCTGCGCCAAGTTCGTCGTGCGATTCGACCAAGTCGCCCGCATCGCCGCATCGCGCGGACTCGATCTCAAGGCGATGACGCCAGCCGAGATCGACAAGCTGTGGAACGAGGCGAAAGCTTCGACGCGCGCTGGCGGCCGATGAATCGAACCGGTGTATTGCCCCGGCCGCCGCGCACTGTTAGATAAGACTGGTTATGCCTCATATCCCAGTTCATCCGTCGGCCGAGAAGCGCCATCGCCAAAGCCTTAAGCGCGCCGAGCGCAACCGCGTCGTCAGGACCCGTGCCCGCACGTTGGCCAAGGCGGCTGCGGAAACTATCGCTTCCGGCAGTGACGAAGCCGCGGCGCGCGAAGCGCTCAAGCAGGCCACCAAGCTTCTGTACAAGGCGATCAGCAGCGGCACGATGCACCGCAATACGGTCCGCCGAAAGGTCGCACGGCTGTCCGCCAGCCTGCATCGCAAGTTCGGCAAGAAGGCGTAGGCGGTCCGCTCGCGGCGGCGGTTTCTACGCGGATGTGCTCATCAGATCGAGGAGCAAGCCGGCGAGCGCTTCTTCGCGTTCCTTGATCGTCCCGTTCTTGAATCCTGCATCCATCGCGCACGCGCGCCAGTAAGCGCGTTCGAGGCGCTCCAAACCGAAGCGCCGCGCTCCTTCGATTGCGCGGCTCGCCATGACGCTTTGCGCCGGCAGCCCCAGCGCCGCGGCGACATCGCCGCCGCTCCTTCGCGCCGCGATCATTGAGGCCGCGATCATCATCCGGCGCATCACCGGTATGATCTCCACCGCCAGGATTTCGAAAACGTCGCGTCCGAGCGCGGTTGCGCGGCCCAACTGCGCCAGCGCTGCCGAGGCTCGGCCGCGCGCGAGGCTTTCGGCGAGCTCGAATGCTTCAGGCATCCGCCGTGCGCCCTCGCCCAAATCGGACGGCTGCACGGCTGCGCCCGGCTCGATGAAGATTGCGACTTTGCCCAGCGCGTTGGCGATGGCGGCCAGGTCTCCGCCGTGACGCGAGATAATCGTGTCGATCGCACCGGCCGACACTCTTAATCCAAGCGACTGCGCGAATGCATGCACGTACTGCTCGATCTGATTGTCGAACGGGCGCATGCAATTTACCAGCAACGCCGACTTTTCGCCGGCGCGCCGTATCTTCGCGGGCGCGTTGTCTTTTTCGTAGAGCAAAATAAGGCTGCCCGGGCCGCCCGCGCTCTCGACCGCTGCCGCCAGCGCTGCCTCCGACCCGCCGCTCTCCGATGCGCGCGCGTCGCCGGCTTCGGCCTCGGGGCCCGATGTCTCGGCCCGGTCCCGGCGCGAGCGCAGGATTCGGCATGCGATCACCCGCTTGGGCGCGAACAAATCGGGCGAGCGAAGCTCGTTCAGCACGGCGCCGTAGTCGTCGCCCGCGCCGATCTGAAAGCCGCGATGCTTGAATCCCTCGCCCACCAGCGTGCGGACGATTGAATCAAGAACGTATTCGCGGATGAATGCGTGCGGACCGAAGATTATCACCACCGGCGGAATTCGCCGTTGCGCGGCTGTTCCTCGAAGGTACGCCAGCGCAGTTTCAAGCGGCAATGCGGTAGCGCCCCCGCGCGCGGCGTCGGCCTAGAAGCCTTCGGCCATCTCGGTGTACAGGTTCTTGGCGAGTCTCTGCATCATGAGGTCGCGCGCTGTCGCGCTGTCAGATTGCGCAATCTGGAGATCGGTCATCTGCCTGAGATCGCTGCCGCGCAGGTTCTGCTGCAAAAAACCCGGCGTTGTGGTCACGATGCTCGTCGCCACGACCGAAACATGTTGCCTGCCGCCGATGGTGCGCGAGGCCCAGATGATTTTGTCCCGGTGCAGGTCTCTGAGCGTCGCCGAGACTACCAGACTGTCGCGGTAGGTGACCGGCTCGGCGGCTGCGTTGAAGGCTATCGGGGCCTGAGTCAAGAGCCTCACCTCGCCCCCCAGCTGAAGGTCGGCCGCGTCCGGGCTATCGACGACCGTGAGCCTGCGATGCGACGCGATTTCATCTTTGATGTAACGCATCAAGTCGTCGTTGATTCCGGTCACGCGCGTGGCATTGCCGAATCGCGCGACGTAAATCGTCTTGGCGCCCTGCGGCAGCGCGTCGCCGGAACTTGCAAAGTGATAGCCGCATCCCGAGATACACAGGCATGCGGCGACCGCGAAGCCCGGCCACTTACTCGGCCTTGGATAGCGTGATTTCTTCACCTTTCTGCTTGAGCCCCAATCGTCCGGCAATTTCGTCCAGCACTCCGTTGACAAAGCGCCCCGACTCGATGTCGCCGTAACATTTCGCCAGTTCGATCGCTTCGTCGATCGTAACGCGCGCCGGAATGTCCTCCATCCGGAGCAACTCGTAGAGCGCGATCCGCATGATGTTGTGATCGACGCGCGACAAGCGTTTGACCGACCAATGTTCCAGCGCGTCCGCCAGCAGTTTGTCGAGTATCGGCTGCTCGCGCCGCACTCCCTCCATCAATTGGACGGCAAATTTGCGCGCGCTCTCCTCGGCCGGAAAACTTTCGAACAAAGCGCTCAGATCGTCGCTGCTGGCGCCGCCGCAGATATCTATCCGGTACAGCGCCTTGAGCGCGAGCTCGCGCCCCAGATGTCTTAGTCCCATGGCAATTCAACCGCCGCAGGCGGCTTACTCTCTCATGTGCTCAGCTTCAGCTCGGAGAACAGATGGCCGAGTTTTTCTTTTTTGGTTTTCAGGTAGCCGATGTTTCCCGCATGCGGCGTGACCTCGATCGGCACGCGCGAAACGTTTACTCCGTAACGGCGCAGGCTTTCTATCTTGTGCGGATTGTTGGTCAGCAACTGCACCTCGCCGACGCCGAGGTCGCGCAGAATTTGCGCGCCGATTCCATAATCGCGCAAGTCCTCGTCGAAGCCGAGGTGCAAGTTCGCTTCGACCGTGTCCATCCCCTTGTCTTGCAGCGCGTAGGCCCGAATCTTGTTCCCCAGCCCGATTCCGCGGCCCTCCTGGTGGAGATAAATCACCACGCCGCGCTCCGCCGCCATGATTCGCTCGAGCGCCTCCTGCAGCTGCTCGCCACAGTCGCATCGCGCCGACGCAAACACGTCGCCCGTCAGACACTCCGAATGGAGCCGCACCAGCGCAGGGCGTCCGCCGCCGACCTGGCCCTTGATCAGCGCCAGATGGTCGCGGCCATCGACGACGTTGCGGAAGACCACCGCCTGCAGCATGCCGCCGTCGACTGGAAACGGCTGCTCGGAAACGCGCCGGACCAGAACTTCATTGGTCAGGCGATATGAAACCAGGTCCTTGACGTAACAGATCGGAATGGAATGGAGCGCCGCGAACTCGCGCAGCTCCTTGAGCCGCGCCGCCTCGCCGTCCTCGCGCAGTATCGTGCATAGCGCCGCGACCGGGCCCATCCCCGCCGAGCGCATCAGATCCACCGCGCCTTCGGCGCGCCCAATCCGCACCATCACGCCCCCGCTCAGCGCCATCAGCGGCAAAATGTGGCCGGGCATGACGATATCGTCATGGCCGGATTCATCGAACGCGACCACCGAAATCACCCGCGCCCGGTCGCTCGCCGAAATGCCGGTGGTGGCGCCTTCGCGCGCGTCGATCAGCACGCCGGCCTGCTCCTTGGGATCGCCGTTGTCGCTCGAAGGCTGGAGCGGAATCCCAAGCTCGCGGAAGCGCTTGTCGGGAATCGCGACGGAGATCACGCCGCGCGCCTCGCGCGCCATGAAATTGATGTCGTCGGGCGTGATTTTCTCAGCCGCCATCACCAGGTCGCCCTCGGCGTCCTCGCGCTGCTCCGCAATCATCACGACCATCTTTCCGTCGCGCAACGCGGTGAAAACTTTTTCTAAAGAAGCCGATGCCATCTGATTCAATTCAACGATCGCGATGTTATCACCGGTCTCGCGGCCTAACCAGTGCGCCAGGTTGGGATGTCGCATTCCGCGCCACTGATTATCCGCCTCGCCCGCTTGGCTGCGGGAGAGGCCGCGCCTCAGTGGGGCGGGCGTCCCTGCCCGCCGCCTCAGGGTGAGGGTGATTTTCGCGCGCTTCAAGATTCTGTATCTGCGGGCGACCGCCGCAGCAGAAATCGTCGCCTTCTGTCTCCTCCTCTTCCGAGATTCTGCTCCTGCTCTGTCTCCTCTCGCCTTTCCCCTTTTTGTCATTCTCGCGCGTGGCTGCCGCGCGAAGAATCCCGGATCTTTTTCCCGCGCCGGCGCCGCAGCAGAAATTGTCACCAATCATCATTCACCCCGCGGATTCACTGGCCGCCGTGCCAACGGCCAGCAGAAATTGTCGCCTGTCATCACATGCACTGCGGATTCCCTGCGATGCCGCCGCCGCGGCTCGCGCCGACGCGGCCCTCCAGCAGCCAGTCGTCGCCGACCCGGCGCGCCGAGAGATCCGCCAGCGCGACCGCATCGCGCACGCGGCGCGACTTCATCCCGCCAATCGCAGGAAGACCGGCGCCGATAATTTTCGGCGCGACGAAAAATGCCACTCGATCCACGATGCCCGCGCTTAACGCCGAGCCGGCCAGATTTGCGCCCCCTTCGATCAACACCCGGCACCATCCGCGCCGCCCGAACTCGCGCATCACGCGATTCAGCTCGATCTTGCCGTCGCGCGCCCTGGCGCCGATGACTTCGACGCCGGGCCGCTCATATCTTCGCCGCGCGCGGGCGAGATTGCCGCGCGTGGTAACGAGGATAGCCGGCGCACTCGATCGCTCCCGATATACCCGCGCCGTGGGCGCCGTGCGCAGGCGCGCATCGATAACCACGCGGACGGGATCGCGGCCGCCCGCGATTCTGCACGTCAGGCGCGGATTGTCCGCTATCACAGTCCCCGCGCCGACCATCACGGCGTCGCATTCGCGCCGCCATCGATGCACGATTTCACGCGACGGCGGCGAGCTGATCCATCGCGAATCGCCGCTTAAAGCCGCGATCCGCCCGTCCATCGACATCGCGAGCTTGAGTATTCCCATCGGCCGCCCGCGGGTCACCCGCGTGATGAATCCCTCGTTCAACGCTTGCGCTTCGTCTTCGAGCACTAAGGCCGCGACGGCGATCTTCGCCCGCTTGAGGATTGCGATTCCGCGCCCTCTGACGCGCGGATCGGGATCGACGCATCCGATTACCACGCGCTTGACGCCCGCCGCGACAAGCGCGCTCGCGCATGGCGGCGTCTTGCCGAAATGGGCGCACGGCTCGAACGATACGTATGCGGTCGCGCCGCGAGCGAGCGCGCCCGCATCCGCCACCGCTTGCGTTTCGCCGTGCGGGCGCCCCCCAGGGCCCGTGACGCCGCGGCCGACGACTCTCCCGCCGCGCACAATTACGCATCCTACCGTCGGATTTGGACTGGTCAGGCCCAGCCGGTCCCGCGCCAGCTTAAGCGCCGCGCGCATGAAGCGCCGGTCCCGATTCGCGGTCTTGTCGAGAACCCGCCGCCCGGGATATGCGCGCATGCGCGAATCAGCCGGCGCCGTCGCCCTTTTTGTCGCCGGCGGCGCGCGATGCGGACGCTTGCTTGCGTTGATTGATCAGGTCTTCGAGCTCGTGCATGAACTCGTCGATGTCTTTGAACGAGCGATAGACCGACGCGAAGCGGACGTATGCGACCTGATCGATCTTGTGCAGCTCGTTCATCACCGCAGATCCGATCACGCTGCTTTGGACCTCGCGCTCGCCCTGGTCGGCCAGCATGGTCTCGACCTTGTTCGCAATATTCTCGATCGTTTGCATCGAGACCGGCCGCTTTTCGCACGCGCGCCTTAAGCCTGCGATTATCTTGGCCCGGTCGAACGGCTCTCGGCGGCCGTCCTTTTTCACCACCATCGGAGCCGCTTCCTCGACCCGCTCGTAGGTGGTGAAACGCCGCTTGCATGCGGTGCACATGCGGCGGCGCCGAATCATCATGCCGTCGTTCGAGAGCCGCGAATCGACGACCCGGTTGCCGCGCTTGCGGCAGAATGGGCACCGCATGGTCTAGCTCCGGGTCCGCCCGGCGCGGCGCCGCGGACCTGTCGAATTGTCACGAGCCAATTTTGAGTCGCAGAACTTCAGCTCTTGTGGGCCTCGATGTAGGTGACGACGTCCCGGACGGTGCGGATCTTCTCGGCGTCCTCGTCGGAGATTTCGATGTTGAACTCCTCTTCCAGCGCCATTACCAGCTCGACGATATCGAGCGAATCCGCGCCGAGATCCTCGATGAACGAGGCCTCCGGGGTTACTTCGTCGGCGGCCACGCCCAGCTGCTCGCTTATCTTCTCGCGAACTTTGGTTTCGATGTCTTGAGCCATCGTGCTCTCGTTCCTCCTGGCAGCGAGTCGTAATCAGGCCGCCAATCGATATTCCAACTTATCCCGTGCCGCGAAGACCAGAGCTAACGGCGAGGGGCTCGAGATTAAATTATTACGGGAGCATAAGGACTGAAAGGCGCGAGCGCAAGGCCGCGCTCAGCCCCTGGCAGGGGTGCGCGGCTCAAGCAACCGCCTTCAGCGATGCGAGGTCCTCGAGCGGGCGCACGCGAATCGTCCGGTACATCCGGCGCATCATCCCCATCAGCACCCGCCCGCAGCCGAACTCAATCGCATCGGTGATGCCGCTGCGGGAGACGACGCCCATCGATTCTTCCCATCTCACCGGCGCGGTTATCTGTTCGAGCAGCAACGGCACGACCCGGGCGGGGTCGCGATTCACTTCCGCGGTGACATTGGCGATCACGCCAAACTTGAACTTCCCGACCCGGATTGCGCGCAACACCGCCTCCATCCCGTCACGCGCCGGCTGCATCAGCGGACAATGAAACGGCGCGCTGACTTTCAATTCCACCGACATCGAGGCGCCCCGCTCCTTGGCAATCTCCAGCGCCCGGCGCACCGCCGCCGCATGTCCGGCAATAACCACCTGGCCGGGCGCGTTGAGGTTCGCGGGCACGGCGAGCTGGCCGTCAGCGCTGACTTGCGCGCAGATTTCCTGCACCTGTTGCAGCTCGAGGCCGATGAGCGCCGCCATCGCGCCCTGCCCCGCCGGCACCGCTTGCTGCATCAAGCGCCCGCGCTCGCGCACCGCGCGGACCGCATCGGCAAACTCAAGCGCTCCGGCCGCGACCAGCGCGCTGTATTCGCCAAGACTGTGGCCTGCCGCGATTTCCGCTTCGCCGCCGATTTCGGTTCGATAGACGCGCAGCGCCGCGATCGACGCCGTCACGATGGCCGGTTGAGTGTTGGCGGTCAGCCGAAGTTCATCCTCCGGGCCTTCGAAGCAGAGCCTGGAAATCCCGAACCCCAGCGCGTCGTCGGCTTCCTTGAACGTTTCGCGCGCGACCGGGAAGTTGTCCGCGAGTTCCTTGCCCATCCCGACCCGCTGCGATCCCTGGCCGGGAAAAAGAAACGCCAGTCTCATCTAACCCAGCGCCTCACGAACCGCTCTTCGGACGATCTGGCGAATGCGCGCCCGCATCCGGTTCGTTATGCGTGCGCAGCTCGCCTGACCTGCGCGCGTTGCCGGCGTCGGGCGTCGTGCCGTTCCAGGGTGTAGAAAGCGCGCCAGTGGCGCTGGAATCGGACCTCGCTTCATCCTGATGGGAGTTGCCGCCGGCATGATGGTCCGCGCGGTGCTCCGAGGACTGCTCGCGCGCCGCGCCCGCATCGTGATTCGGCGCGGGATGCGAGTCGTCGTGCCTTACCTTCTCGGCTTCTCTGTCGCGGCGATGCAACCGCTCGCGCATTTTGCCGAACAACGCCCTGATCCCCTTGACGGCTGCCGGCTTGACCGGGACCACGGGTTGGGTCTTGGCAAGGATTTCCAGAATTTCGCCGTTCACACGATGCACCAGTTGCTCGTTTGCCGCCGCACGAATTGCATTGCGAATTGCCCTGGGGTTCGACGATCCGTGCGCGATGATCGACACGCCGTTGACGCCCAGCAGCGGCGCCCCGCCGTATTCGGACGGATCGAGCCGCTCGCGCAGCGCGGCGAGATGCTTCCTCACCAGCAGGAACCCCAGCCGCGCGCGCCAGCTGCCGCCGAACACCCCGCGCAGGCTGCCGAGCAGAAACGACGAGAATCCTTCCATCGTCTTGAGCGCCACGTTGCCGGTGAATCCGTCGGTGACGACGATGTCAACCTTCGCCCGGTTGATGTCCCGCCCCTCGACGTACCCGACGTAGTGCACGTAGGTCGCCATCTGCGCGAGCGTCGCGGCCGCTGCGCGCGTGATGTCGGTGCCCTTCGAGCTCTCCTCGCCGTTGGAGAGAATCCCGACGCGCGGACGCGAGACGTTGCGCACGTACCGCCAGTACACGCTGCCCATCACGGCGAATTGAACAAGGTTAATCGGCTTCACCTCGGTATTTGCGCCCGCGTCGATCAGCAAGCAGAATCCTTCGCTGGTCGGGACTAGCGCCGCGATCGCGGGCCGATCGACGTAGGCGAGATTGCCCAGGATCATCATCGACGCCGTCATCACGGCGCCCGAATTCCCGGCGCTGACAAACGCGCTGGTGTCGCCGCGCTTGACCAGGTCGAGTCCGACGTGAATCGACGAGCGGGGCTTGGACAGCACGGATTCCAGCGGCGAGTCGTCCATCAGCACGACTTCGGGCGCGTGTTCGATTCGGATTGGCAGGTTGGCGGCTTCGTGATCGGCAAGCTCGCGGGCAAGGATCTCGCCGTCGCCCACCAGCACGACCTCGATGCCGAAGTCGCGGGCTGCCAGCACGGCGCCCTCAACGGTCGCCTTGGGCGCCAGGTCGCCCCCCATCGCGTCGAGCGCGATTTTCACGGTCGTGCGCCGGCGCGCCTATTCCTTGGTCTCGGCGAGCTGGCGGCCGCGGTAGGAGCCGCAATGGCGGCAGATGCGATGCGGCATCACGGGCTCGCCGCACGACGCGCAAGTGCCGGGGTTGACGGCCCGGAGCGCATCATGTGCGCGGCGCTTGTTCTTTTTCGAGTGCGAAGTGCGGCGTTTGGGTGCTTGCATGACGAATTACTTCCTAATGTTGAGCTTGAGCCTATCAGGTGCGTGGCAGTTTAAGCGACCTTAGGGCGTCCAGGCGTGGATCGAAGTCTTCCACGCGGCATCCGCACGTGGTGCGATTCAGATTTGCGCCGCAATGCGGACACAGACCGCGGCAGTCCTCCCGGCACAGCGGGCGCGTCGGCAATGCGAGCAGCACTTGCTCGCGAATCAGCGGGCTTAAGTCCACCTCGTCGCCCTCGTAGAGCGAGAATTCCAGATCCTCCGCACGAAGATTGGCGTCGTCGTATCCGATCGCCTTGGGCGACAGCACGAAGCGAAACGGACGCTCGCCCATCGCGTCGAAATCCTCGGCGCAGCGCGCACATACGGCCCCGGTCCGGGTCTTCAGGAAGCCCGCGAAGAACAGTTCCGTCCCCGCGCGATAGAACGACACCGACACTTCGACCGGTCCTCCCAGGTTATATTCCCGGATCGGTCCCTCGCCCAGGATACGGTTGATTTCCTGCTCCGGCTCGGCGAAGGTCAGCTCTTTGGCGTCCGCCGTTATGTCCTCGATTCGGATTTTCACTGCTCACGTGACGCCTTGGACGGGATAGTGGAACGAGAATTATTGCATTTCGGGCGCGATCTTCAAATATCCCGGTTGGCGTATTGCGGTATTCACTGTAATCTCGGCAACATTTCATCCTGGAAGGTAGATTAGCGATGGCAACCGAGCGCTTCACTTTTCCCGCCAATTTTCTCTGGGGAACTGCCACGGCCGCCCATCAGGTCGAGGGCCACAACGTCAACAGCGATTTCTGGGTGCTCGAGCATGCCCCCGGCACTCCCTTCGTGGAACCGTCGGGCGACGCCTGCGACCAGTACCATAGATACGAGGACGACATCGCGATGCTGGCGCGGCTCGGCTTCAACGCCTACCGCTTTTCCATCGAATGGGCCCGCATCGAGCCCGAGCCGGGCGAGTTCTCCCGCGCCGCGCTCGACCATTACCGCCGCGTGCTCGCCCACTGCCACGAGCACAAGGTCACGCCGATCGTAACTTTTCATCATTTTACTTCGCCGCGATGGGTTGCAGGCGACGGCGGATGGGAGGAGAAAAAAACCGCCGAACGATTCGCCCGATTCTGCGAGCGCGCGGCCGGGCATCTCGGCGACCTGATTGGCGTTGCATGCACGATCAACGAAGCCAACCTCGGCGCCTACCAGTATCTGATCGGCACGATGCCGCTGAAGCTCGACCCGGCGGAGGCGAAATGGTTTGCCGAGGCGGCGCGCCGCATCGGTGCCGATCCCAAGCGCTTCGCGCCGTACTTGCTGTGCGATCAAATGAAGGCGCGCGACACAATGCTCGAGGCGCACCGGCTGGCCGTCGGCGCGCTCAAATCGTCGCGCGGCAAATTCCCGGTGGGAATTTCGCTGGCGCTTGGCGACCTCCAGGCCGTGCCCGGTGGCGAACAGCGGCGCGATCGCATCAAGGCCGAATGCCAGGATATTTTTTACGAGGCGGCGCGCGGCGACGACTTCGTCGGCGTTCAGACCTATACTCGCGATCGCATCGCCGCCCACGGCACCCTGCACCCGGAGCCCGGCGTCGAGACCACGTTGATGGGCTATGAGTTCTGGCCCGAGGCCCTCGAAGCCACCATCCGCCAGGCCAGTGCCATGGCCAGAGTTCCGGTGATCGTCACCGAAAACGGCATCGGCACCGACAAGGACGATCGCCGCATCGAGTACGTGCGGCGCGCACTGAACGGTGTTGCGCGATGCGTCCGCGACGGGATAGACGTTCGCGGTTACTGCTACTGGTCGCTGCTCGACAATTTCGAGTGGAACTCGGGTTATCGGCCGACCTTCGGACTCGTCGCCGTCGATCGCGAGACCCAGGCGCGCTCGCTCAAGCCAAGTGCGCGATGGCTCGGCGATATCGCCCGCGCCGGCGCGTTTGACGCGGAACTACACTAGCCGCGCAGCGGATTCCGCACTCCGAGCTTCGGGCAATCTCTGGCCACCGCGCAGCCCGCGCAATCCGGTTTGCGCGCGCTACATACCGCGCGCCCGTGCAGAATCAGCCGCATCGAAAACGGCGTCCAATCCTCGGCCGGCAGGATCTTCTGCATGTCGATTTCAATCTTTGCGGGATCCGTATGCTTGGTGAATCCCAGCCGATACGTCAGCCGCAGCACGTGCGTGTCCACGACGAAGCCCGGCTTGCCGTAGACATGCCCCAGAATCACGTTCGCGGTCTTGCGCCCGACTCCGGGGATTTTCACCAATTGCTCCATTTCCGCAGGGACCTCGCCGCCGTAGTCCGCGACGATCTTCTGCGCGGCTCCGATCAGCGATTTCGTTTTCTGGCGAAAGAACCCCGTCCGGACGATTAGCTCTTCGACGTGCCGGTGGTCGGCCGCCGCCATCGCGCGCGCGTCGGGGTACTCGCGGAAGAGCCTGGGCGTTACGCGATTGACGCCGACGTCGGTGGACTGCGCCGAAAGGATCGTCGCCGCCAGGCATTGCCACGGCGTTTCGAAGTGCAGGCTGATGCGCGCCTCGGGATACAGCCTGGCCAGCGCGCGCGAGACCCGGCCCGCGCGTTTTTTCAAAGCTGCGATCGATTCACGCGCCGCCATGAGTTGTCACGCCACGGCGCGCCGGCTCTGCTGCTCATGCGTGAAGCGCGCGACTTCGGCGTCCTCTCGCGCGCGATCCCATCCGAGCTCGGCCGCCATGATTGCGGCCACGGCGGGCGCCGCCGCTTCGGCCTCGAGCGGAGAACGCCACGACAGCGAGGTGCGCCGAATCAGAAAGTCGCCCACCGAATGGGCCATCTCGCTGGCAACGGAATGGACCACCTCGGCGCCCAAAGCGGGACAGCCGCGCGACAGCGGCTCGGCCAGCTCGGGCCGCCGGGCGGCGATTCGCGCGACGATCGGCGCGCGCGTGCCGTAACGCGCTGTGAGAATTTCAGCCGCTGCGGCGCCGATGCTGCGCATCGCCGCGGCGCTGCCCGGCTGCTCGCCCTCGTCCAGCGGGCGCGCGCCGGGAAGCGGCGTCGCAAGCGTCGGGCAAACTCCCGCCCGACGTCCGAGCCGCTTCATCACGAGATCGACGAGCTTCTGCGCGATCTCGCGATGCGTGGTAAATTTGCCTCCCGCGACCGTAATCAAGCCCGACGGACTCTCGAGTATAACTTCCTCGCGCGGCACCGCCGACGGCGCGGCCGCATCCTTCTCCGTCCTGATGAGCGCGCGCAGTCCGGCGAAGCTGGCCGCCACATCGGCATTCCCGAGCTTGATCCCCGGCAGGCTCTCGGCCAGCACCGCGAGCAGATACTCGACGTCGCCCGCGCCGGTCGTCACGCTTGCGGGATCGCCCGCATAGTCGGTGTCGGTCGTGCCCACCAGCACATAACGGTCATGCGGCATGACGAACACGATTCGTCCGCGATTGTCGGCGAGCACGAGCGACTCGCGCACCGGCAGAACGGTTCGCGCAAACACCAGATGCACGCCCTTGGTCAATCGCACGCACGGCTTCGACAACGGATCGTCCATTTGCCGAATCTCGTCCACCCAGGGTCCGGCCGCGTTGAGGAATTTCCTGGCGCGGACCTCACCGCTTTGGCCGCCGAGCATATCGCGCACGCCGGCCAACGCGATCCGCCCGTTGGTCATGGTGAAATTTTCGACCGCGGTGTAATTGGCGACCGCCGCGCCGTGCAAATCCGCGTCGAGCACGTTCTCGAAAGTCAGGCGCGCGTCGTCGGCCCACGCGTCGAAGTACATCGCGCCGCCGGTCAAGCGGTCGCGGCTTAGCGCCGGCTCGGTCTCGCGCACCTCGGCGGCGTTGAGGGTCGAGTGCCACTCTTTGAACGGCACCCGCGCGAACAGGTCGTACAGCGTCAGTCCCATCGCCATCGTGAAACGATTGAAGCCGCGGCCCCGATACACGGGAAACAGAAATTGAATCGGATGCACCAGGTGCGGCGCGGTGAGATGGCGCAGGCGCTCGCGCTCGCGCAGCGCTCCGTACACGAGTTTCAACTGTCCCTGCGGGAGATAGCGAAAGCCGCCGTGAATCAGCTTGGAGGATCTCGACGAGGTGGCGCCGGCGAAATCGCCGCGCTCGATCAGCGCAACGCTCAAGCCCCGCATCGCGGCGTCGCGCGCCACTGCGGCGCCGTTGATGCCCGCGCCGATTACCGCGAGATCGAATTCCTCTTCGCGAAATCGCGCCAGGCTTTTCTGCCGGTTCAGCGTCACGGCGCATCCCTCAGTAATTCACCAGCGCGACGCAAATGTCGCTGACGTTGGTCCCGGTCGGCCCGGTGACAAACAGCCCGCCGGCAGCCTTAAAGAAGTTGTACGAGTCGTTGCGAGCCAATGCCGTCGCGGCGCTGACTCCGGCGCGGTCGCCGTCGGCGACCGTATGCGGCGAGGCGAATGCTCCCGCCGCGTCGGTCGGCCCGTCGATTCCGTCCGTGCCGGCGAACAACGCCGTGATTCGACGCCCTGATCCGATCTGCGACAGTTCGATCCCGGTGGCCAGCGCGCATTGCTGGGCGCGACCGCCCCGCCCGGATCCGCGCACCGTCACGACAGGCTCGCCGCCCGCGATGGCGCATACCCGATCGTCGGTAATCTCGCACAGAGAGCGCGCGATCGCGCGGCCGACGTCGTTGGCCTCGCCGCGCAGCTCGAACCATCGATCCGGACGATAGCCCAGGGCAGCCGCCGCCCGCTCGGCGCCCGCAAGCGCAAGATTGCTGTCGCCAATGATCACGTTGGTCACGCGTTGGAGGATCGGATCGTTGCTCTTTACCGTTGCGTCCCCCTCGCCCGCCACCGCCCGCTCGAGGTACGAGCGGACCGACTCGGGCGCGCGCCCCCAGGCGTTGCGCCGCTTCATCACCGCGACCGCGTCGCCCGCGCTGCTCGGATCGCCGGCGGTCAGGCCTGAGCCGATAGTCGCGAGGTCATTGCCGGGCACGTCGGACAGAATCAGGCCGAGCACGCGAGCGCCGCCGCAATGCCGGATGAGTCGTCCGCCCTTCACGGCCGAAAGATGCTTGCGCACGATGTTGAGCTCGCGAATCGACGCGCCGGCTTTGAGCATCGCTTGATTGACGGCGATCTTGTCCGCCAGCGGTATCCCCGCGGCGGGGAGCGTGAACATCGCCGACGCGCCTCCGCTGAGCGCGACAATCACCAGATCGTCCGCCGCCGCCCGATGCAGCATTTCGCACGCCGCACGCGCGGCCGCCTCGGATGACTCATCGGGCACAGGATGGCCGGCGCCGAGGACGCGCAGCTTTTTTTCCAGTATTGAAGCCTGCTCCGTTGTCGCGGCGGAAACTTTTGGAATTACAGCGATCGCATCGGCGAGCTTGTCGCCGACGCGGCGTTCGACCTCGCACGCCATCGCGGCGGCAGCCTTGCCTACCGCCAGCATGAAGATGCGCGATGCGCCCGTGATCAAATCGGGCACGAGCTCCGCGCCGGCGCCCGCGGCGTCCATCGCGCGGGCGACGAGCCGGGTGGGATCGACGGATGCGACGGCCGCGCGATAGATCGATTCCAAACCGGCGCGCGCCGCCGGTTCGGAATCGGAATCTGGAGGCGGTGAACCCACGTTAGCAGGGTGTTGAAATCGAATTCGCAAAAAGATCCATCGTCAACCCTTTTTTCAACACCCTGCTAGCGGCGTTTGAGGACGCGGATTTTTCCCGATGACTCCGCCACCAGGACAAGATCCGCCATCCCGATGAACAAGCCGGTGCCGACCACGCCGGGAATGTCGAGCAGATTTTGATCGAGCCGCGCCGGATCCGCGATCCGCTTCACCGCGCAGTCGAGAATCCAATTGCCGTTGTCGGTGACGAATGGCTTGCCGTCGTTTTGGCGAATTTGCGGCCTTAACCTAAGCGCTCTGATCTTCGCCATCGCGAGCGGCACTCCGAACGGCAGCACTTCAACGGGCAGGCTGCCGCGATGCTCCAGCCTGCGCACCAGCTTTTCCTCGCCGACCAGCACGATGAAGCGGCGGGAGGCCGCGGCGACGATTTTTTCGCGGACCAGCGCGCCGCCGTAGCCTTTGAACAGATTGAGCTGCGGATCGACCGCGTCGGCGCCGTCAAAATCGGTGTCGATTCTTCCCCCATCCGCCAGCGTGACGATTGGGATTCCCACCGAGCGGCCGAGCTCCTCGCTCGCCCTGGAGGTCGGCACGCCTCGCACTGGAATCGCGCTCGCTCCCAGAGCCCGAATGAAGGCGCTGGCTGCGCGGCCGGTGCCAAGTCCGACCGTGTGCCCGGGCTTGACGTAGCGCAGCGCGTATTGGCCGAGTGCGTCGAGCGATGCGTCGTCAGCAGCCATCGTGTGATTCCTTCACCTTGCAGAAGAGAGGATTAAGCCGCGGGAATTCGCGAGGGGTCATGGCTTGCCGTGGCGCAGCAGCTGCATGAACTCCTGGCGCGTCTCGGTGTGGGTGCGGAACGCGCCCAGCATCGCCGAAGTCGTGACGTAGGAATTCTGCTTTTCCACGCCGCGCATCCGCATGCACAGATGCTCGGCCTCGATGACGACGGCGACGCCGAGCGGATCGATCACCGACATGAGAGTCTGCGCGATCTGGGTCGTCAAGCGCTCCTGCACCTGGAGGCGCCGCGCGTAGATTTCGACCAGCCGCGCGAGCTTCGAGATGCCGACGATCTTGCGATTGGGCAGGTAGGCGACGTGCGCCTTGCCCATGAAGGGCAGCAGGTGATGCTCGCACAGGGAGTAGAAGTCCAAATCCTTGCACAGAATCATTTCCTGGTAGTCTTGTTCGACAAACAGCGCGCCGTTGATCGCCTGCCTCGGATCCCTGGCGTAGCCGCTGGTCAGGAACTCATAAGCGCCGGCGACGCGCGCGGGGGTGCGTTTGAGGCCGTCGCGATCGGGGTCCTCGCCGATATGGCGCAGGATGACGCGGACCGCCTCTTCGACCCTGGCGCGGCCATTTGCGTTGTTGCGGGCCATTTACCGATCTCCCTCGCGCCAGCGGCTGAACTGAAGGGCAAGCTCGATAGCCAGCGACGGGCCGCCGCCGCTCATGACGATGAACCCGGCCACTTCGCCAGCCAACGACTTCATCAGCGCCATGCTCTCGCGAAGCGAGGTCATGCGCACCTCTTCTTCGCTCATCGCGCCGAATCTGTCCAGATGGCCGCGCGCACCGCTCAGATCTTTGACCCGGTCGATCAGGTAGGCCGCCATCGCGCCGCGCTTGACGGGCAGGATGCCGAGCATCGTCCTGAGTCCGAGGCGGTCGGCCTGGGCGATAAAGCGCCGCGCGGTGGCGGCGTCGAACACCGGCTGCGTGATCACGAAGCGCGCACCGGCGGCGGCCTTGCGCGCAAGGAGCGCGAACTCGCGCTCGATGTTCTTGCGATTCGGATTTGCCACCGCGCCGGCGACGATCGACGGGAGCTTTTTGAGCAGCGGCCGGCCCTCGCCGGTGTCGCCGCGATTCAAGTCGCCGATCATCGCGAGCAAGCCGCATGCGTCGAGGTCATGCGAGGCGATCACGCCGCCGTCGGCGCCGGGCGGAATCTTGTCGCCGCCCAGCGCGACCACCGCGTCGATCCCCAAAGCCGCCGCACCGAGCAGATCGGATTTCAGCGCGAAGCGGTTGCGGTCGCGGCACGAGAAGTTGAGCACGACCGGGGTATTCAGGCGCCCCTTGATTGCGGCGCCGAACACCAGCCCCGACATCTTGACCTTGCCCAGCGCGTTGTCGGTCAGATTGATCGCGTCGACGTGCCCGACCACAGCGGCGAGCTGGCGAAGCAGGGGCGCCGGATTGATGCCGCGCGGGGGAGAAACCTCGAGCCACAGCGCAGGGGCGCCGGCGCTCAGGCTGTCAAGAATCGAAGGCAACGAAATCCCCGGCGGATGCGCGAATCAGGCGGGATTCAGGCCTGGCGGCGCTCGGTCGCTTTGACCTTCTGATACTTGCGGTAGTCGTATCCGGTCGCCATCGCCATCAGCAGCGGCTCCATCCCTCCTTCGCGCTCGCGGCGCAGCACCCGCAGGCGATCGAAGAACTCGCGGAAGTCCTTGTCGACGCGATGCTTGCCGTCGACCGGCTGCAGAAAGAAGTCGTGCAGGCGCGTCACGGTGAAGCGCAACGAGGAAAAGCGCAACTCGTTGGGAAACGCGTCCCATTCCGCCAACGACAGCGTGCGCACCGACTCGTAGCCCGAGAGCAGACAGTGGAAGCGGTCGAGCGAGTAGGAGCCGTCGACGAAGCACAGCGCATTGACCGCGGTCGCGATGTCGAAGATGCACTTGCCGCGGCACGCGGCCTCGAAGTCGAGCACCGCGGTCAGCTTCTCGCCGCGAAACAGCAGGTTGTCGGCGAAGATGTCGCCGTGGATGACGCCCTTGGGCAGCTTGCTCTCGAGATAGCGGGTGAGATACTCGACCTCGTCGTCGAGCGTGCGGCAAATCTTGCGGAAATAGTTGGGCAGGCGGTTGCGCACGGTCAGGTAGAGGTCGGCGATTCGCTCGAAACTGAAGCGGTTGTCGATGCCCTTCTTGTAGGCTTTGCTGATCACGTGCAGGTCGCCGAGCGTGTGGCCGATGGTTTCGAGCTGGCTCGGCTTGAGGCGCGCCGGGGCCAGCACCTTGCCCTCCTGGTACTTGAACAGCGAGACGCAGCGGTCGTTGAAATTGCGGTAAAAGCGTCCCATCCGATCCTGCATCGGATGCGGGCAGGGAAACGAATGCTTGCGCAGAAAGGAAAGCAAATCGATTTCGCGCTTCAGTTCGTTCTCGCTCTTGACCTCGTCCACCCGCAGCAGAAACTTGCCCTTGGCGGCTTCCAGCACGTAGTTGCTGTTGACCGACCCTTCCGGGATACCGGTGGCGCTGACGACGCGGCCTAAGCCGTAATCGTCGGCAAGCTCCTTGAGGAACGGTGTACTTAACTCGGTATAAACGGCCATGAGGACGTGCAATCGATCGAAGAACTATCAGTCGTCCGAGTCTAGGGTGTGACCGGCACTCCGTCAACTAGGGGGTCAGGAAACCCAGCTAAATAGGGGGTTTCGTGAATTCGGGAAGTGTCGTTTTCGGCACGGCCAAGTCCCAAGTTGCCTCAAGCGCCAAGCGCGGCTAAATCAATCTCATGCCAAAATCCAAAAGACCCACCGCGAAAACTCCGAAGAAGACCGCTTCCGCCAAGGCCCGGCGTTCGGCGCCGTCGAAGAGCGCCAGCGCCGCCCTGGAAGGGAAAAAGGCGCCCGCGTTTGCGTTGGCGGACGCGGAGGGAAAGACCGTCGCGCTGAAAGATTTGATCGGCGCGAACAACCTCGTGCTTTATTTCTATCCCAAGGACATGACCTCCGGATGCACCGCCGAGGCGTGCAGCTTTCGCGACAACATCGAGGGGATCAAAGCGCTGGGGGCAAACGTCGTGGGCATCAGCGCGGACTCCAGCGATTCGCACGCCAGGTTCGCCGCCAAGCACGGGCTGAACTTCCCGTTGCTCGCCGATCCCGGCCACAAGGTCTGCCGGCTCTACGGCGTGTACAAGATGAAGTCGCTCTACGGGCGGGAGTTCATGGGCATCGAGCGCACCACGTTCGTGATCGACAAATCGGGCGTCGTGCGCCGCGTGTTCCCCAAGGTCAAGGTCAACGGGCACACCGAAGAAGTGATCGCCGCGCTAAAGGAAATCGGCTAGCGACGCCGGCTCGTTCAGGAAGCGGCGGCCCGATCGGTATCGAGCAGATTGTCGCGCAGGAATGCGCGCAGCTCGGGCTCGACGCGCTTGCCGAGGTTGTGCGACGCGCGGGGGAAATAGCAGGTCGATACTTTGGCGCCGCGCACGCGCAACGCGTCGGCGAGCTTCACCGCCTGCCCCAGCGGCACCCGGTTGTCCCGCTCGCCATGCATGATCAGCACGCTGCACTCGAGCTTGGGCGGCAGATTCGCGATCACACTGCGCTCCTTCAGGATCCGCTTGCTCGGCCACACTTCGCGCAGGATCGAGAGCTTGGTGCGCAGCGGCGCCACCGGCCATAGCGTCAGCGGGTCGTAACATCCCGACTCGAAGATCAGCGCGCGCGGGCGCGAGTCATAGTCCATCAACAGACCCGCGGCGAGGGCGCCATGCCCAAGTCCCCAGACCGCGAGGCGCTTGGAATCGACGTCGGTGCGTCCGGCGAGCATGTCCAGCGCCCGCCGCGACGCCAGCACCGACGGCTGCCCGACGAATCGGCTCGGCCCCGACGATCCGCCGTAGCCCGGAATATTGACGCAGGCGACCTGGATACCCATCGCGGCGATGCCCTGGCTCATCTGCACGCATCGATCGACGTTGTCGTCGCCGCCGTTGAGCACCAGCAGCGCGGGCCGCCGTCCATTCTCGGCGCTGCGCGTCAGGTAGCCCTCGATATGGTACTGCTTGGGACCCATCGCGACGTCGAAATTGAATTGATCGACGTTGTGGTACTTCGACACGATCGATTTGCCGGGGATGCGGCACGCGAGCATCGACGTAGCGAGCGCAATCGCCACGATCCAAAGTCTGGCCAATCTTCTCGTCGGGACCGGGTGCAGCTCTGAAAACGAGCCGCGGGATGGGCTGGGCAGGTCGTCTGACATCGCCCCGTAATGTACTCGCGTCGTCACGAATTGAAAACAGTCCGGCGACCTGCCCGCAACATTGCGCATTGAATCGGGGCGAGGATTGACCGATACTTGTTGATTCGCAAGCGTAATTTTCGATCGACCAAGCTAATTTGTTCGGTGGCAGCAATGGCAACGCAGGCAGAGAAGGCAACTCCCGCATCGGCGGCAATTGATTTCGACAAAATGGGCGGTGTCGTCGCCGCCATCGCGGTCGATCACTTGAGCCACCGCGTCCTGACCGTTGCCTACATGAACCGCGAAGCGTTCGACGAGACGGTGGCCACCGGGCGCGCGTGTTACTTCTCGCGCTCGCGCAACAAGCTTTGGCGCAAGGGCGAGGAGTCGGGAAATTTTCAAATCGTGCACGAGATTCGCATCGACTGCGACGCCGACGCGATCGTGGTCGCGGTCGAGCAACTCGGTGACGGCGCCGCATGCCATATGGGCTACGAGTCGTGCTTTTTCCGGGTGCTCGACGCGGGCGCATGGAAGATCGCCGAACAACGCAAAGTCGATCCCGCCAAATACGGCCCCGGCTACGGGCATCAGGCCAAAAAGCCGGCCGGTTGATCGGAGTCGGGTGAAAAGCCACATGGCTGATCAGGTACTGAAATTCGGCATCCCCAAAGGCAGCCTCGAGCAGCAGACGATCGAGCTGATGCGCAAGTCGGGATGGCGCATCACGGTCGGCGCGCGCTCCTACATTCCGACCACCGACGACGCCACGCTCAGTTGCCGCATCCTGCGGCCGCAGGAGATGCCCCGCTACATCGCCGACGGCTCGCTCGACGCGGGCATCACCGGCAGCGACTGGATTGTCGAGAACAACGTCACCCTCCATCAGGTCGAAAGCTTCGTTTACGCCAAGGCCACGCTGGCGCCTTCGCGATGGGTGCTGTGCGTGCGCAATGATTCGCCGGTCAAGCGGCTCGAGGATCTCCAGGGCAAGCGAATCGCGACCGAAATCGTGCAATTCGTCACGCGAATTCTGGCCGAGCGCAAAGTTAAAGCAGAAGTTGAATTTTCATGGGGCGCCACCGAGGCCAAAGTCGCCGAAGGAATTATCGATGCCGCCGTCGACGTCACCGAGACCGGCTCCTCGCTCCGTGCCAACGGACTGCGCATCGTCGAGGAACTGCTGGTCTCGAACCCGGTGCTGGTCGCCAATCCGGCTGCGTGGACCGATCGATGGAAGCAGGCCAAGATTCGCCAGATTGGCATACTGATTCGCGGCGCGCTTGACGCCGACAGCCGCGTCGGCATCAAGATGAACGTCGCCAAAGACAACCTCGAAAAAGTGGTCGCGCTGCTGCCGTCGATCACCGCCCCCACCATCTCGCACCTGTACCCATCTTCCGCGCTCAAGGGCGTGGAATGGCTGGCGGTTGAGACCGTCATCGCCGAGCATACGGTGCGCGAGCTGTTCCCCAAGCTGCTCGAAGCCGGCGCCGTCGGCATCGTCGAGTTTCCGCTGAACAAAATCATCGGCTAGGCAGGGGTGACCCCTGCACCCAGTGTTTCTGGGTGGTGCGCCTGCTCGCGCGACGTTGTCGCGCTGCCACCCTCCTCTGCTATATGCGATGGCCATGAAGACCTTGCGCACCGAGACCCACAATGGGGTCGGCTCGATAATTCTCACCCGCGCCGCCGAGTACAACACCATCACGCCCGAACTGCGCGATGAGCTTGCCGCCGCGATCGATCGCGCCGACGCCGACCACGACGTCCACGTGATCCTGCTGCGCGCCGACGGTCCCGCGTTTTGCGCCGGCTACGCGCTCGAAGGGTCCACCCGCGCGCAGGCCGGCGAACCCGCGCGCAAGCGCGTGTGGGACTCGGTCGCCGACTACGGCATGATCTCGCAATACGTCAACGTGTACATGAAGCTCTGGTATGCGCGAAAACCGACTATCGCCGCCGTACAGGGATGGTGCATCGGGGGCGGCACCGACATGGTGCTATGTGCCGACCTGATAATCGCCGCCGAGTCCGCATCGTTCGGCTATCCGCCGTCGCGCATGTGGGGCACGCCGACCACCGCGATGTGGGTTTATCGGATGGGCCTCGAGCGCGCCAAGCGCTATCTGCTGACCGGCGACGAAATACCAGCCGCCGAGGCCGCACGCATCGGACTGATCCTCGAAGCCGTGCCCGACCGCGAACTCGACGCGCGCGCGACC
>Ga0187815_10000288_pt1 | contig 25225 bp, 26 predicted proteins | sample NC_S_5_FD_132962 | JGI IMG/M metagenome (GOLD analysis project Ga0187815, IMG submission 132962) | Wetland sediment microbial communities from Neuse River Estuary, North Carolina, USA - ASW-S_5 | ecosystem: Environmental > Aquatic > Freshwater > Wetlands > Sediment | place: USA: North Carolina...
ATCCGAGGACAAATGGGCCGGGCGCGGCCTGCTGGCCGCCGTCATCGCCATCGAGCTCTCGCTGGTCGCGATCGACGTCCTGATCAACCAGTGGCAGAATCGCTTCTTCAATGCCCTTCAGGACAGGGACTGGGACAGTTTCGTCAGGGAAATTGGTATCTTCACGCTACTGGCGTTCTGCGCCATCGGGCTTGCCGTCTACCAACTCTATCTCAATCAATGGCTGCAGATCCGCTGGCGCAGCTGGATGACCAGCCATTATCTCGGCGAGTGGCTGCAGGGGCCCAGCCACTACCGCATGCAGCTGCTCGGCGATGCGGCCGACAACCCCGACCAGCGCATGAGCGACGACGTCAAGCTGTTCGTCGAGCGCACGCTCGAGATCGGCATCGGGCTTTTGAGCTCGGTCGTGTCGCTGACTTCCTTCGTGGTGATCCTGTGGGGGCTGTCGGCGGCGGCTCCCCTGCACCTGTTCGGCACGGAATTTCCGATTCCCGGCTACCTGGTCTGGGGCGCGCTGATCTATGCCGTGTTCGGCACCATGCTGACGCAATGGATCGGCTCGCCGCTGGTCAATCTCTACTTCGAGCAGCAGCAGCGCGAGGCGGATTTCCGCTTCAACCTGGTGCGGGTGCGCGAGAATTCCGAGCAGATTGCATTGCTGAAGGGCGAGCCTGCCGAGCGCGATCGGCTGACGCACCGCTTCGGCCGCGTCATCTCCAACTGGTACGGCGTCATGACGCGAACCAAACGCCTGACCGCCTTTACCCAGAGCTATACCCAGGCGGCGATCATCTTCCCCTATATTCTGGTGTCGCCGGCCTATTTTGCGAACAAGATCCAACTCGGCGGCTTGCAGCAGACGGCATCCGCATTCGATAGCGTGCGACGGGCGCTGTCGTTCTTTGTAAATGTCTATCGGACGTTAGCCGAGTGGCGCGCGGTGGTCGCCCGCCTCGACGGCTTTGAAATGTCCATCACAAGCTCGCGGCACCTCGCGACAAGTCACCCTTCGCTCAACGTCGCCGCGGGAGACGGCAAGGCGATCGAGCTGCGGCAATTGCTGGTGCGGCTGCCGCACGGCGAACCCGTGGTCGCAGCCGATGCGATCACCCTGCGCGAGGGCGAGCGCACGCTGATCACCGGCCCCTCCGGCTCGGGGAAGTCGACGCTGTTTCGCGCCATCGCCGGCGTCTGGCCGTTCGGCGACGGCGCGGTCGCGATTCCCGCCGGCGCCACGCTGATGATGCTGCCGCAGCGTCCTTACTTTCCGATCGGCCCGCTGCATGCGGCGGTGGTGTACCCGGCCGCCTCCGGCGCCTTTGACTTCGAGCGGATCAGGCAGACGCTGCTTGACGTCGGGCTGCCCCAGCTGGCGCCGCGACTGCATGAAGATGCGCACTGGAACCGGATGCTGTCGCTCGGCGAACAGCAGCGTCTTGGCGTGGCGCGCGCCCTGTTGCACGCGCCGACCTTCCTGTTCCTCGACGAAGCGACCGCCTCGCTCGACGAGCCGTCGGAGGCCGCGCTCTATCGCCTGCTCACCGAAAAGCTGCCGGGCACTACGCTGGTCTCGATCGGCCACCGCTCGACGCTGGAAGCCTTCCATGTTCGCAAGTTGGCGCTGGTCCGCGACGGCGACCGTTTTTCGCTGCGCGAGAAGGCGCACGCCGAAGCGGCAAGTTAGAGCCCGCACCTGCGGGCAATGCGCGCCCCCACGGCCCCAAGCTTCGTCGCGGAAGGCATCGTCGCACAAAGCAAAGGGGCGGCAGATTGCTCTGCCGCCCCAAATCGTTTTCGACCTGTCGAGCTTACTTCAGGTTCGTCATCGCGGTCAGATCGGCCGACAGTTTGACGATGCCGGCGGCGCCGCACCAGTTGGAGCCGAAGGCGGTTACGCCGTTGCCCGGGTTGATCTTGGTGACGAAGTTCGGGCTGGAGTTGGTCGTGCTGTAGTCGCTGGTGAAGGCGTTGCAGTCACCCTTGGACAGGTTCGTATCCGAGTAGCGGATATCAAGGGTGAAGACCTTGTAGGTGAAGCCGACGCCGACGTTCCAGGTGTTGTAGCTCGGCTCCGGGATGCCGTTCGGGAACGGGCCGCCGAACGCGCTTGCGACCGTCGTGCCGTAGAAGGCGTCAGAGGTGCCCAGCCACTGCCGGCCAAATTCGCCGGAGATATACATGCCGACGCCGCTGGAGCCGAAGGTGGTCGAGGGCGCGGTCCATTTGGCGGTGACCGAGGCGTAGTTACCCCAGGCGCCGAGGTTGAGGAAGTTCGGCGAGTAGTACTCGTTGAAGCCGACCGTGAACTGGTCGTTCACGGCGATGTTCAGCTTGCCGTAGACTTCGAAGAAGCTGGCGCTCTTCTTGGCGAAGTTGCCGTTGATCGGCAGGCCGCCAACACCGGGCACGCCGAAGTCGGTACCCTGGTTGAAGGCGGCGCAGCTGTTGGTCGGCGGCGCCACCAGACCCTGCGAGCCGAAGCACTGCCCGCCGGGATAGATGTAGCCCCAGGCGCCGAAGTCGAAGGCGAAGATGCCGAAGGTCGGGCGGATACCAGCGTAGAAATCGATTTCGGCCGCGGCACGGTTCGGGAACGAGATGCTCTCGCCGGCAACGCCGATATACGCCTGCAGGTCCTTGGTGAAGTTGTAGCGCGGCTCGAAATAGACGGCGACGGACGGCTTGTGGTTGGACTGGGTGATACCGCGGAAGATGTAGTCGTTCATGATCGCGGCGCCGAACGCCACGTCCCAGGGTTCGAACGGCGCCGGAGGCGGAGCCTTGACCTTCACAGGCATGTCGGCGGCAAACGCAGAACCCGCAGTCACTGCCAGAACTGCGGCAGCCAGTACCAGTTTCTTCATGACGATCCCCATTTCATCGTGAACAGCCGGGCTTCGTTGCCCCTAGGAATCGGAAGACCGACTGTGACCAAATCTCGGGATAATCTGTTCCGAGCCATGCAACCCGGGAAGCAAAAAAGCCAAGCATCTGCTGCCTTTTTAGGCGTTTCGGGCTTTTGCCGGGTCTCTTGCGCGATGTTGTCAGCGGGTGTTGCTTTCGCACCACAACTTTGGCCGCTTCCGCCATGCGCAGCCGTTACGTAGTGCCCGAAAAGACCCGCCCGACACGATCAGCTCCGGCGAGTCCGAGCATCCATGGAAGCCCCTGCCGAAACAGAAAGAGCCGCAGCGTTGCCGCCGCGGCTCTCCCAGAATCATTTGACGCTAGTGGTTGTCGCCGCCGTCCGCTCCGCCGGAGCTCCAGCTGGGAGCGGGACTGGAAGTAGCCCAGCTCGGCGCAGGGACGGGCTCGGGTTCTGGAGCCGGGGCTGGCGCAGGCGCAGGCTTGGGCGCCGCCGCCTTCTTCTTCGGCGCACTCTTCTTGGCTTTCTTCGGGGCGGCCTTGGCTTTCTTGGCGGATTTCTTTGCGGATTTCTTCGCGGCCTTCTTGGCCGACTTCTTCGCAGCCTTCTTGACGGACTTCTTTGCCGACTTCTTCTTTCTCGCCGCTACGGCCTTCTTGGCTTTCTTTGCCTTCTTGGCCTTAGCCTTCTTCTTCGCCTTCTTCGCCATCGTGATCATCCTCCTCCTGTTGCCGCCGATCAATGACTAGCGGACGTCGCGGATCGTCGTTGTCTGCTGCGCCATCAGTTCAGTCTCAGTTAAGTGCTGGCCGCGGACCTCCCGTCGCCCAATCGAGAAGCTCAATCGTATGCACTACAGGAACTGATGTGCCACCGGCGATCTGCACCATGCAGCCGATATTGCCCGCAGCAACCACATCCGGCTCGACGCTTGCGATGTTGGCGACCTTGCGATCGCGCAATCGACCCGCAAGCTCGGGCTGGAGAATGTTGTATGTCCCCGCCGAACCGCAACACAAATGGCTCTCGGGGACATCTTTCACCACGAATCCATTCTTGGAAAGCAATTCTTTCGGCGCCTGCGTGATTTTCTGCCCGTGCTGCAACGAACAGGCCGAGTGATAGGCGACCGTGAGCTCGCCTTTCTGGCTCGAAGGAAGCAGCTCGATGCCGGCGAGATACTCGCTGATGTCCTTGGCCAACTTTGAGATCTGCGCCGCCGGCGCGGCGTAATCGCGGTCCTCGCGCAGCAGGTAGCCATAATCCTTGATCACGGTGCCGCAGCCCGAGGTCGTCACCAGGATGGCGTCCAGCCCACCCTGTTCGGCTTCCCGCGACCACACCGTGACGTTGGCCCGTGCGCGGGCGAGCGCGTCGCGGTCGTCGCCCATGTGATGGGTGAGCGCGCCGCAGCATTGCTCGTCCTTGACCAGCACGACCTCGATGCCGTGGCGGGTCAGCAGGTTGATCGCAGCCTGGTTGATGCGCGGCGCCAGCACCTGCTGGGCACAGCCCTGCAACAGCGCGACCCGTCCGCGCCGCTCGCCCTGCGCCGGGAATACACTGCCTCCAGCCGGTCCCGGCGGCGGCAGGCGGCCCGGCGCCAGCGACAGCATCGCCTTGATCCGGCTGAATAAAGTCGGATTGACCGAACCCGCTTCGGGCTGCGGCAGCAGCGCAGCGAAAGGCCGCCCGATACGCGCCAGCCACATGCTGTACCGAAAGAGATCGGGCCGCGGCAGCACCAAGGCCAGCAGCTTGCGCAGCCCCCGCTCCAGCAGCGGCCGCGAATAGTCGCGCTCGATCCGCACCCGCGCCTGATCGACCAGATGCATGTAGTTCACGCCCGATGGACAGGTGGTCATGCAGGCGAGGCACGACAGGCAGCGGTCGATATGCTTGACCACTTCAGCGGTCGGCTTCTCGTCCTTTTCCAGCATCTGCTTGATCAGGTAGATGCGCCCGCGGGGGCTGTCGAGCTCGTCGCCGAGCAGCACATAGGTCGGACATGTCGCGGTGCAGAACCCGCAATGCACGCAGGCGCGCAGGATCTTGTCGGCTTCCTTGATGTCGGGATCGGCCAGTTGGGCCAGCGAGAATTCGGTCTTCATGTCTTAGGTTCCCCGCGCCATCCGGCCGCGGTTGAGGATGTTCTTGGGATCGAAGCTTTGCCGCACCCGCTCAGCCAACGCGGCAAGCCCGGCTGCTTGCGGCTGGAACACGTCGAGTTGGCGCCGCACGTCCTCGGAAGCACGGATCAACGTGGCATGGCCGCCTGCGGCCTCGACGCGGCTCCGCACGGCGGCGGCCTGCGCCTCCGGCTTCGGCGGCACCGCCGCCCAGATCAGGCCGCCGCCCCAGTCATAGATCACGTCGCCGCCGGTCTCCCGCGCCAGGGTCTGGCCGAGCACGCCGCCGGAGGCCGGAGGGCAAACGATCCGCCACACCGGCCAGGCGCCGAGCGCACCGTCGGCGGCAAAGGGCAGCACGTCCCGGATCGCGTTCCAGGTCTCGGTCGAGGCCGCGTCCTCGAGAATCTCCGCAGCTCCAAACGCCGCCACCAGCTTCGTCAGCGATGCGGCCCGGCTCGCGGCGGACGCCTCGATGCCCTCCAGCCGCAACAGCGTCACCGCCTGCCCCGGTGGGGACAGCGCGGCCAGTGGTCCGGTGTCGGGGCGGAAGACGGAATTGGGCAGGTGCGCCGCGCTCGATACATCGAAGGGCGAGCCGAGGGCGGCGGTCATGGCGCGGTTGGCAGTGACGTCGTCGAGGCCGCGCAGCACCAGCGTGCGCTCGGTCTCGGGCCGCGGCATCACCTTGAGCGTCACCTCGGTCATGACGGCGAGCGTGCCCCAGGAGCCGGCCAGCAGCTTGCAGAGGTCGTAGCCGGTGACGTTCTTGACCACCTTACCGCCGGTTTTGAAGCTGTCGCCGAAGCCGGAGACCGCATGTGCCCCGAGCAGATGATCGCGGGCGCCACCCGCCTTGATGCGGCGCGGACCGGCGAGGCCGGCCCCGATCATGCCGCCGATGGTGCCGACGCGGGCGGTGCCGAGCAGTGGCGCGGTGTCCATGGGATCGAAGGCGAATTGCTGGTTCTTGGCATCGATTAGCGATTTGACGTCGGCGAGCGGCGCGCCGGCCTGAAGCGTGATGATCAGCTCGCTCGGCTCATAGGCAGAGACCGCGTTGAGCGCGGAGAGGTCGAGCACCGCATTGGTCGCCATCGGCTGGCCGACCTGGCGCTTGGAGCCGTGGCCGACGACCTCCAGCGGCTGGTCGTTGGCGATGGCCGCGCGCACCACCTCCTCGACGTCCTTGGCGTCACGTACTCTCAGGGTGTCCACAACGTTCCGCCTGTCCTCTTCTCGTGGTGACCCGCCATCCGTACAGCGCCGCCGCCATCTCTCCTTTCTAAAGCGATTGATGGAGGAGACAAGGGCGCAGCGTGTCAACGACACTTCGATCTTGGTCGAAGCCTTTACAGACACTATTCGTTGTCCATCGAATTATATCGGCAGCGATCGGGCGTAGACATCCGTTCTCCGATGACAGCAAACCAAAGGGAGCTCAGTCATGACGAACTATGCAATGGACCGGAACGTCGGCGATGCCGTCGCGCGCGGCGGCCTCCTGGTCGTCGCACAATGGGAAGCCCGCGAGGGCGAAGCCGACCGGGTCGCCGACATCCTGTCGCGCTTCCTGCCCGAAGCGCAGCGCGAAGAAGGCGCGCAATTGTTCCTGATTTCACGAGCGAAGGACAATCCGTCGCAGTTCCTGTTCTATGAGCTGTTCCGCGACGAGGCCGCCTTCAAGGCGCATCAGGAGAGCGCGCATTTCAAGAGCTATATCGCCGGCCAGGCGCTGCCGCTGCTGGCCAAGCGCGAACGGGCGCAATACGCGCTGCTGTGAGTGGCGAATTGCCGCTCACACGATGGCGCGAAATGGCGATTTCCTCAGGACGAACGCCGAGGCCGCGAAGCTGCCGACTGCCGCCAGCAGGGTCAGCAGCGCGGCCTTGGCGATCGCAGGCCAGGCGAGCGGGTGCAGCACCATCGCGCAGGCGATCAGGATCGGCGGGTGGATCAGGTAGACGCCGAAGGCGTTGTCGGACAGAAAGCGTGCGAACGGGCCCTGCTCGTCGAAGTGCCGCCGATAGACCGCCAGCATCAGCAGGCCCATGCCGACGCAGACCAGCGCCTCCCAAAGGCATTTGCCTGCGCTCACCGCATTGAACCCGCCGGAATAAAGCCTCGTGTCGCCCTGCAGGCCGCCGCCGAAGACAACCAGCGCCGCAAACAGCGGCACCGACAGCGATAGCGCAGTCGCGGCCCAGCGCATGCAGCTGCGGTCGGACAGCCTGGTGAGCCAATCACCGCGATAGCCGAAACAGCCTGCCGCATACATCAAGACATATTGCGGAAAGTCGCCGGGATGCATGTTGAGCACCGAGGCGCCGCCGTCGATGGCGATCCGCACCAAAAATGTCGCAATCGCCATGACGGCAATGAAGATCGCGATCGCACGGCCGCCGGGCTCAACGGATGCTTCGCGCCATCCGGTGTGCCGGACCAGGCCGTACAGAAGTGAAAAGACGAGCAGCGCCGCGCAGAACCACATCGGCCCGGTTTCCGACAGCCACTGGCCGTCCTTCAGATGCACCAGCCATTGATGGCCGAACCCGCCCCTTCCCCAGGTCCAGGACAGGAAATACTGGGTCAAGGGGCCGATCACGAGCATGTAGAGCAGCGTCGGCAGCCCCAGCCGGAAGCAACGATCGCGCGCGAATGTCGCAAAACCCTTGCGGTCGAAGGCGGCTGCGGAGAAGTAGCCGGCGATGAAGAACAGCGCGGCCATGAAGAAGGCCTGCAGGAAACTCTGATACACGCCGAAAAACAGTTTTGTGACGAGCCCGCTCGCCGGCCGGTCGACATAGTACCAGTTGCCGAAGGGGCTGTAGGTGTCGCTGGCGTGCATGCTGAGCACGAGGATGATCATCGACCATCGGATGTTGTCGATGAACAATAGACGCGGGCCGCGCGGCGCGCCGCTCCCTTCCTTCGCCGTTGCGCCCATCGCGATATCAGCCATGCGCGCCTCCGAAAAAGTTCGCGCCTTGGCTAGAACCGCGGGATATCCGGAAAAGCCAGCTTGCCGGCGTGCACATGCATGCGGCCGAGTTCGGCGCAGCGGTGCAGGGTCGGAAACACCTTTCCGGGGTTGAGAAGGCCCTGCGCATCGAAGGCGCATTTCAGGCGCTGCTGCTGGTTGAGGTCGATCTCCGAAAACATCTCCGGCATCAGGTCGCGCTTCTCGATGCCGACGCCGTGCTCGCCGGTGAGCACGCCGCCGAGCTCGACGCAGCAGCGCAGGATGTCGGCGCCGAAGGCCTCGGCGCGCTCCATCTCGCCGGGCTTGTTGGCGTCGTAAAGGATCAGCGGATGCAGATTGCCGTCACCGGCGTGGAAGACGTTGGCGACGCCAAGGCCGTATTTCTCGGACAGCTCGCGGATGCGCGTCAGCGCCCTCGGCAGCGCGCCGCGCGGGATGGTGCCGTCCATGCAGAGATAATCCGGCGAGATTCGCCCGACCGAGGGGAAAGCCGCCTTGCGGCCGGCCCAGAACAGGTTGCGCTCGGCCTCGCTGGTGGAAATCTGGCAGGTTACCGAGCCGCAGCCGAGCGCAATCGTCTCGACGCGCTTGATCAGTTCATCCACTTCCACACTGGGACCGTCGAGCTCGATGATCAGCAGCGCCTCGACGTCGAGCGGATAGCCGGCATGGACAAAGGCTTCCGCGGCGTGGATCGCCGGCTTGTCCATCATCTCCATGCCGCCGGGAATGATGCCGGCGCCGATGATGCGCCCCACGCATTCGCCGGCCGCTTCCACTTGCGCAAAGCCGACCATCAGCGCCCGCGCCGTCTCCGGCTTCTGCAGGATGCGCACGGTGATCTCGGTGATGACGCCGAGCAATCCTTCGGAGCCGGTGATGATGCCCATCAGGTCGTAGCCCGAGTTCTCCGCCGACTTGCCGCCGATCCGGATGATCTCGCCAGACATCAGCACGATCTCGCAACCGAGCACGTTGTTGGTGGTCATGCCGTATTTCAGGCAGTGCACGCCGCCGGAATTCTCCGCGACATTGCCGCCGATCGAGCAGGCGATCTGCGACGACGGGTCGGGCGCGTAATAGAAGCCGGCATGCGCCACGGCCTGGCTGATGGCGAGGTTGGTGACGCCCGGCTCGGTCACCACAACGCGGTTCTCGAAATCGATCTCGCGGATGCGCTTGAACTTGCCGAGGCCCAGCAGCACGGCGTCCTTGAGCGGCAGCGCGCCGCCGGACAGCGAGGTGCCGGAGCCGCGCGGCACCACCTTGATGCCCTGCTCGTGACAGTATTTCAGAACCTGCGAGACCTGCTCGGTGGTATCGGGTAGCACCACGACCATCGGCGGCTGGCGATAGGCAGTCAGTCCATCTGACTCGTAGGGGATCATTTCAGCGGCGCTGTCGATCACGCCCTCGCCCGGCACGATCGCGCGCAAGGCCGCCACGATGGCGTTGCGGCGAGCGAGCACCGCCTCGTCCGCTGCCGGCATCATGATCGCCATATCGCTCCTCCGCTCGCCGATTTGTCATGTCAAATCAAGCACGTCCGGCGGACTTTGGATAGGCGCAGGATGCGCGCATCAGCGCTGCAGATCAGCCTTGCGGATGAAACCCGTCAAACTTTAGTGGCTTGTCCATGGCAAGCCCGCCGTGCCACAAGCGGCGGGATAACATCTTCCTGGAAATGAGCAGCACATGAAGACCACTACACTGGGCGCCCTGATCATCATCGCCGCCTCCGCCGCCGCAACGGCAGCCCTGGCGCAGGACGCTGGCGCCGGCAAGACCTCGTTCAACAAATGCCTGGCCTGCCACGCCGTCGGTGAAGGCGCCAAGAACAAGGTCGGCCCCGCGCTGAACGGCCTCGATGGCCGCAAGTCCGGCTCCGTCGAAGGCTATTCCTATTCCGAAGCCAACAAGAATTCCGGCATCACCTGGAACAAGGAAACCTTCCTCGAATACATCAAGGATCCCAAGGCGAAGATCCCCGGCACCAAGATGATATTCGCCGGCATCAAGAACGAGAGAGAGGCGAACGACCTCTGGGCGTATCTTTCGCAATTCGACAAGGACGGCAAGACGAAGTGATCAGGCCGCGCCGGCGGCGCAGCGAAATCTATTCCGCCGGTGAAATGAACGTGCGGGCGGCTGCTCAGGCCGCCCCGTCCTGACGCAGAACGCGCGGCCAGCGCATCCAATGGCGCGCTGCCTCCCAGGAGAACGCCCAGGCCAGGAAATAGAATCCGATCGCCAACAGGTACAGGAAGGCGAAACCGAAATACATCGAGTTGTATTCCATCAGGCCGCCGAACAGCGCGCCCATCAAATTGTAGGCCAGCGCGGTGGAGATGTTGACCTCGGTCTTGCCGATCAGGGTCGAGAAGACGAAACCCGAGAAGAACAGCGGCAAGGTCAGCAGCACGCAGCTCACGCCGAGGTTCATGGCCGGCGATCCCAGGGCGAACAGCGCGTGATTCCTAGCGTAGAAGTATCCGACCAGCAGGCTCGCGAACAAGCCGAGATAGGCAAGCCCCATGCGCGGCACCAGCCTGCGCTGGACCATCAGGTTGGCGAGGAACGCCATCAGCAGCACCATGACGATGGTGGCGGCGATCACGAACCAGGTGCCGCCGAGATGCAGGCCCAGTTCAGTGATGGCTTTGGTCTCCACCAGCATGAAGCCGGCGCCGAGGAAGAAGAACGGCAGGTAGCTGCGCTCGATCGGGTCGGTGAAACCGATGGTCTTGCGCACGAACATGTAGCTGAGCAGCAGCACCATGCCGAGCGCGATCATGTAGCTCATCGGATAGGTGCGCTCGATCATGTAGAAGAACGGCCAGTCATCGGTCGGGATGCTCGCTTCCGGATAGGGCTGGGCAAAGTGATCCGACACGTTGGTGAAGCCGATCGCCTCATAGGCATTGATGTCGGGCATTGCCACGCCGCCGCCCTTGCGGGTGATGAAGGCGGTGGTCGAGTTCGAGTCGTAGAGAACGCGGACGGCGAGCGGCTTTCCGGCACCCGGCATGCCCTGCAGAATGTGTGACAGCTTGAAGCCCAGCGCCTCGTTCGGCAGTGCGAATGCGATCGACATCACGCCATCGGGCTTGAGCAGGTTGAAGGCTTCGGTGATTCCTTCACGCGTATAGACATACGAGTCGACGCGCAGATTGGACGCGTGGCTGATCGCGGTGTGGGAATCCAGCACGCCATAGATGATAAGGTCGTATTGCTGCTGCGCAGTGCGGAAGAAGTTGCGGGCGTCGTTGATATGCAGCGTGACGCGCGGGTCGTCGTAGGGATGCTCGGGATGCACATGCTTGCCCATGAAGGCGATTGCAGGATCGATCTCGATCGCATCGACATGGGAAGCGCCCATGCGCAGCGCGGCTGCAACGTCGTTGCCGCTGCCGGCGCCGACGATGGCGACGCGCTCCGGCTTTTTCTTGAAGTTGAACGGGAATTCGTAATAGGCGCGCGAATAGCGATCGCTCTCGGCCTCGCGGCCGCGGTTGCTCTCGGAGAGATCGAAGACCTTCTGGTAGTAGGCCCCGCCCGACAGGATATTGGTCAGGCCGTTGCCGCGGGTTATCCGCTCCAGCAGCTGATAGGGCGAATAGATGCGCTGGACCTCGGTCTGCACCGGCCAGGCCAGGATCGTCAGCAGCAGGCAGAAGCTGGCGACGCCGAACGCCATGCGGCTGTCTTTCGACAGCACGAAGAACAGGAGAACGCCGGCGACCGCCGTGAACCAGATGGTCGGCGGCAGCCACCACAGGCTCATCACGAACAGCACGAGGACGCCGAGAATGCTGCCGGCAAGGTTGAGACCGTAGGCCTTCAGCGAGTCGGTGGCCTGCAGCAGCTTGCCGCAGAGCTGGCCGACCGGATAGCAAATGCAGGCGCAGAGCACGAAGCTCATCCCGAGCAGCAGATAGAGCGGCACGCTTTGCTGAAACTGCGCCAACAGCGTGAGCCTGTCCATCCAGATATGGATCGCGGTCTGCTCGCTCATTGGCAGGCCGGTGAACACGGCGGCGGCGCCTCCGAGGTCATAGCGCAACAGCGTGATGATGCCGACGAACAGCGCCAGCATCGGCAGCACCATCGCCGGTGCGCAGGACTGCCTGTCGGAAACGGCGTAGCCCGCGCCGAGGCCAAGGAAGCAGGCCAGCAGGGTGAAGTTCTTGAAGAAGGCAAATACCGGGAATAGCGAGGCCAGCCAGCGGATCATCACGAGCTCAAGCAGCAGGCTGACCATGGTGACCAGCACGATCAACCGGATCTTTTCCCTGGTGTCCGTTTGCGCAAAGCTGTCTTCAAACAGCGAGCCCATGCGGGCGATCTCGCGCTCCAGCGGGCGCGCGATCCACGGCGGATAGAAGCTGACGAGAAGGGCAGCGATGCCGAGTGCGACGCGCAACACGGTCAAGGCAAATTCGGTAAGGTCGAAGGTCGAGCTCTCGATAAACAGCCGAAGCGACAGGAGCGAGTAAAGCAGCACCAGGCTGCCCAGACAGATGCTGAAAAACCTGACGAGCCTGCGATTGGCGTCGTCGCGACGTTCCATACCGATGGAAGGAGTGTCCATGTTGCCTGGCCTGTCCGGGGATTGGTTCCTGGACGGGCAGGATGGGCAGCTTGAATTAACAAACCGACAAATGAATGCCGCCGCCCCGCCGCTTTCCCGGCAGTTTCGCCCGACGGCTTACCAAATCCCTAATTCGCTGCGACGGTCGCAGCGTTCGGGGCGAGAGACCCCGCCATCGCCTCGATCTCGGCGACCACGAGTTCGGGCGCCGCGTACTGGATCATATGGCCGACACCATCAAGCACGATCAGCTTGGTTTTCTTTGCGGTCCTGGCGAGCGGCTCGGAGTGGATGTGGGTGGAGACCGTCTTGTCGGCGTCGCCGGCGATGATGGTAATCGGCACGGTGATATTGCAGTAGCGCGGCGCCTGCTCGGCCATGGCCGCGCGCAAGCTCACTAGGTCCCAGGCATTGGCGACGAATTCGCGCGGCCGCAGCAACAGCCGCGTCGCGCTGTCCTTCACAAAACTCTCCGGCATCGCCTGCGGCGCGAACACGCTGCGCGCGCCGGAATCGGCGAGAAGGAGTCCGAGCGGCAGCGTGACGGTATGCGCGAGCAGCGGGCCGATCACCGGCGCGGTGACGGCGTAATTGTACTGACTGACGCCGCCCGGCCAGGGATAGGCAACGGGCGCCAGCATCACGAGGCCGGCGACGCGCTCGGGATGGTCGAGCGCGATGCGCAAGGCCAGCGCCCCGCTCCAGGAATGTGCGACCACAATCGCCTTGCCGATGCCGAGCTTGTCCAGCGCCTGCGCGATCATCCGGGCCTGCGGCTCGGGCGTGGAATCGGAAGAATTCGCCCGCGTGCTCCAGCCATGGCCGGGGCGGTCCACCAGGATCACGCGATGGGTTTGCGATAGCCGCTCGCCGAGCGGGCGCATCACTTCCAGATTGGAGCTTGCGCCATGCAGCATCACGACCGCGGTCGCATCGCGCGGCCCGAGCTCGACGACATGCAGCGTGCCGCCGGCAACCTCGACCATCTTTCCCCGCGGCCTGTAGGCGCGCTGCGCCAGTACCGCGCCGGCTTGCGTCGCCAGCGCCAAAATCGCCAGCATTGCCAGCACGATCAGCAACAACATCAAGAAGATCCGGACGGAATGGGGCACGGAAAAACTACGAGCATGACGCACCCGGGTTTCGTTGCGGAGAGCCTAGTTTTCCACAGACCCCCGCTCCTGTGGATAGCGGGTTCACATCCCCGTAATTGCCCGGTGCTTACATTTCCAGGCGGCATTTTCGCCACGCCGTGGCCCCACGAAGAGACATGTCGTCTGTCCGGCCTATCCCCGCAATGCACAGGAACCGGTCGAACGGCAAAAGCGTAGAAGACGAATTAGCGGAGGGATTTCAATGCGTACCCTGAATGAAGCAGCCATCGACAAGATCGTGGCAGCCTGCAACGGCGACCTGCGGGGGGCGCTGAAGGCACTCCTGCTCGTCAATGAGCAGCTGGAAGCGGAACTGGCGCAACTCTACGCCGTCGTTTCGCCGGGCGGCCTCGCCCAGCGCGGCAATCAGGCGCTGCACTGACTGTTGCGGAGGATGATCGTTCCCGAAAGCCGGTGTCCACCGTTCGGGATCATCCTCTGGCGTCAATCTTTCTTGTCGCCGCCCGGCTCCGGCTCCGGCGGGCATGAACTGATACCGGACCGCGCAAGCTTCGCGTCATCGAGCGACCTGTACGGCCCCGACGTGAACGAGGTCTTGTATTCGCTGCCGCCGCTGTCATAGGCGGGCAGACTAAACGTGACCGGCTGGCTGGTGACGATGTTGCACTTGCCGGTGCTGCGGTCGCCGGCAACCCAGTATTGATCGGCATAGGTAGCTGTTGCGAACGCGACCGACACGATGCCGGCGAGCAGCAGGGATTTCATGGTCGTGCTCCCTTGCATGTGACCCTGCGATATAAGTCGCGCGCGGGCCGCGAACTTGCCAGTCCGCAGATTATCCATTGCAAACAGTGGTTAATGTTGGCTGCTAATTCAGCGCGATCTTTTCCGAAAACTGGACCCACTTTGCGCTAACGCGGGCCCTGCGGATCGCGCTCTAGATATCGCGGCCTTCGACCTTTTCCGTCAGCGATTTGACGAGGTCCGGCACCTTTTCCAGATACGGATTGACGGCCAGCGCCTTGCGGAAGGCCTCCAGCGCGCGCTTCTCGTCGCCGACCTCCTGCATGATCATTCCCAGCCCAACCAGCGCGCCGAAATGCCGGGGCTCGCGGATCAGCACCTGCTGGATGTCCTGCATGGAGCGGACGTAGTCGTTCTTCAGGTAATACAGCGTCGCGCGCCGGTTCCAGGCTTCCGTATAGTCCGGCCGCAGCTTGATCACGGAGTCGAGCAGCTTCAGCGCGACATCCATCTTCTGGCCGTCCATCGCCGTCTTGGCGCGCGACATCAAAAGCGCCGCGGTGTCGCTCGGCGTCTGCATCCACATCGCCCAGATCCGCGCCTCGACATGGCGGGCGCTCGCCTCATCGGGCGCGGCCTTCAGCGCGCCGAACAGGAAGTCGAGTCCCTTGGTGCGGTCGGCGCCGACCTTCGGCAGCATGCTGGGGGCTTCCGGCAGCTTCTTCTTGGAATCCTTGGGGGGAACGACCCTGGGGTCGCCTTGCGCAAGGACAGCGCTTGGCAGTACGGCCAGCATCGCAGCCGCGATGAGAGCCGCGCCGATCTGGCGGAGCCGTGGGAATCTCAAACTCATAGGCAAAGTCTAGACATGAAAAATCGCGCTGCAAAGCAGCGCGATCCTCAAACCGCAGTGAATGGGAGACCGGCTCAGAGAGACCGGTTCAGCCCTGGCGGGCCTTGAAGCGGCGCTGGACCTTGTTGATCACATAGACCCGGCCCTTGCGGCGGACCAGGCGGTTGGCGCGATGGCGGCCGCGCAGCGATTTCAGCGAGTTACGGACCTTCATAGGACTATCCTGCAAGTAGCGTTCAAAGGCCGTGGCTCGCGCCCGAACCTGATTGGCTGCCAAGGTGGCGAAATGGGATTTGCCGGGCGGCCAAAGCCGGCCCGGCGACGGGGCGGTTTCTAAGGCATCTCAGCCAAAAGTCAACCGAAACGGGCCGTTTTCGGCACCTCTTTCGGGTGTAAATGCCCGTTTTCACTGGTCATTCCGGGGCGATGCGCAGCAGGTGAACTCAGGGGCGCCCTTGCGCCCCTGAGAATCTCGAGGTTCCCCAATGCGCAAGTCGCCCCGGAACGACAGCCCAATCACTGGCAAAACAGGTCCATCGGGAACTCGACCATGGCCTCGCCCGTAGCGACCTTCTCGCCGTGCTGGTTCTTGACCACCACGTCGATCAGCACCCAGCGGGATTTGGCGGTCGATTGCTTCGCCTTGATGACCCCCGACGGCTGGATGAGATCGCCCGGCTTCACCGGTTTGACCCAGCGCGTCTCCAGCCTGCGGTGGACGGCGCCGGCGGGATAGGCCCAGTCGGTGATCATGCGCGAGATCAGGCCGAAATTGTTCATGCCGTGCATGATCACCCCGCCGAAATTGGTCTTGCCGAAATTGCCCTTCATGTAATCGTCGTCGAGGTGCAGCGGGTTGTAGTCGAGCGAGGCGTCGCAGAACAGGCGGATGGATTCCCGCGTCACGGCGAATTGCGGGCCGTCGATCAGGTCGCCGGCGGAAAGGCTGTCGAACGTGGTCGTCATCGCGCTCTCCCCTTACATTTCGCAGGTCATTTGGGCCGAATCGTCCAGCCGCGGCCGGAACAGATTACGTCGCCCTTCTGGTTGAAGAAGACGTTGTCGTGCACCACGAACAACCTTTCGCGCTTGATGAACTTGTCGAGCGCGCGGGCCTGCAAGCTGATGACGTCGCCCGGCCGCGCCGGAATGTTGTAGCTCCAGGATTGTCCGGCATTGACCGTGCCGGGTGAGCGCATCCAGTCGTCCGCCGGCGTGCAGGAGAACATCAGGAGGATGTGGATCGAGGGCGGCGCGATCAGCCCGCCATAACGTGTGGTCCTGGCGTAAGCCTCGTCGAAGTAGACCGGATGGGTCTCGCCGACCGCGCGGCAATAGAGTTCGATGGCCTCCCGCGTCAGGGTGTAGAGGATGGTCTTGCGCGGCTCGCCTGGAATGATCTCGTCCCAGACCTTCCTCACATTGGCGTCTTTCCAGAAATCGGTCTCGAAGGCCTGCGCCTGCGCCATGACGTCCTCCCGTTTTCGCCGGCTTATGCCGCCTTGCGAAATTTGTTATATAGTATAATCAATTTTCCGGAGCCCAAAATTAAGCCGCCGCGTCGCGGTCCCGAGGAAATCATGCCCAAGCTGAAACTGCCCGACATCGAGAAGGTCGTCGCGATCGACATCCATACCCATGCCGAAGAGCCGTGCGGGCTGCATGCCGACGACGGTTACGACGATTTCCAGGAAAAGATGGCGGAGTATTTCAAGTCGCCCAACAAGCATCCGCCGACCGTGCCGGAGACCGCGGCCTATTACCGATCGAAGAACATCGCAGCTGTGATCTTCCCGGTCGATGCCGAGCGCGAGACCGGCTTTCGCCGCTACAACAATTACGAGATGCTGGAGGTCGCCTCCGATCATCTCGATGTGCTGATCCCCTTCGTCAGCATCGACCCGCACAAAGGCAAGCTCGGGGTGCGCGAGGCAAGGAAGCTGATCGAGGAATACGGCGTCCGCGGCTTCAAATTCCATCCGACCATGCAGGGCTTCTACGCCAACGACCGCATGGCCTATCCGCTCTATGAAGCGATCAATGACGGCGGCGCGATCGCGCTGTTCCACACCGGGCAGACCGGCGTCGGCAGCGGCATGCCCGGCGGCATGGGCATGCGGCTGAAATACTCCAACCCGATGTACATGGACGACGTCGCCGCCGATTTTCCGGATCTGAAGATCATCCTCGCCCACCCCTCCTTCCCCTGGCAGGAGGAGGCGCTGTCGGTCGCAACCCACAAACCGAACGTCTATATCGACCTCTCCGGCTGGTCGCCAAAATACTTCCCGCCGATTTTGGTGCGCTACATCAACTCGATTCTGCAGGACAAGATGCTGTTCGGCTCGGATTGGCCCGTGATCACGCCGGACCGTTGGCTTGCGGATTTCGCCAAGCTCGACATCCGCGAGGAAATCCGGCCCAAGGTGATGAAGGCCAACGCGCGGAAGATTTTGGGGATCTAGCAGGCTATACTCGGCGGCAGCTTGCGAGGTGATCCATGAGAGCCTTCGCCAGATCAGCCGCCGTCCTTGCCGTGGTCTCCACGGCAGGCGCCGATATCGATCTTGCCGCGGCGGCCGGCGCCCCGCCGATCCCTGTCGAGTTCGAAAGTCCGGTGGCCTCTCCGCAGCCGCTGCACGGATTGCTGCGCGTCCCCAGCGGCGGACCCTCGCCTGCCATCGTGTTGTTGCACGGCTGCAGCGGCGGCTGGCGGCAGCTCGACGCGCGCTGGGGCCCGCGCCTCGCCTCCTGGGGCTACGTCACGCTGACCATCGACCGGTTTGAATCGCGCGGGGTCGGATCTACCTGCACCGCCGGCGCGCCGCCCGCCACCGTGCATGACGCCTATCGCGCGCTGGCTTTCCTGAGCCACCACCCTGCGGTCGATCCGGACCGGGTCGCGGTGATCGGCTTCTCGCAGGGCGCCTGGCTCGCGCTTCTGTCGGTCGAGCGCGGCGGGATCGAGCGTAGCGCGACGGAAAAATTCCGCGCCGCCATCGGCTTCTATCCGCCCTGCCTCGGCTTCAAGGACGACATGACGGTGCCGACGCTCATCATGGTCGGAGAGCTCGACGACTGGACGCCGGCGACGGAGTGCCGCAACCTCGCCGAGGGCCGCGACGACTGGGGCATCTCGCGCGAGAAAGGCAAAGGAGTTCCGATCGAGCTGATCGTGCATCCCGGCGCCTATCACGACTTTGACATCCCTGAATTCGCCATTCCGCGGCAACTGCTGGGCCACCACCTCGAATTCAACCAGGCGGCGCTCGATCGCTCCATCGACGCATTGCGCAAATTCCTGTATGCGACCATCGGCAGCAATGAGAAGCAACAGTGACCATCCAAGCCATCGTGTTCGATGCCTACGGCACGCTCTATGACGTACAGTCGGTCGCCGATATCACCGAGGAAATCTTCCCCGGCTATGGCGAGATAATCACCCAGATCTGGCGCATCAAGCAGCTGGAATACACCTGGTTGCGCTCGCTGATGCGGCAGTACCAGGACTTTGCCACGGTGACGCGCGACTCCCTCACCTACACGCTGAAATGCCTGGGGCTCGAGTATGACGATGCGTCCTTTGCGCGCATGATGGACAAGTACCTGTATCTCGACCTCTATCCCGACGCGATGCTGGCACTGGAGGCGATGGCCAAGAAGAAGCTTGCGATCCTCTCCAACGGCAGCCCCGACATGCTGAATGCGCTGGTGCGCAACAGCGGCTTGCGCCCTATTCTGGATGCCGTGATCAGCGTCGATGTAAATCGGATTTTCAAGCCGAGCCCCGACGCCTATGCGTTGATCGAGTCCACCCTCAAAATCCCGCCGGGCGAAGTCTTGTTCATCTCCTCCAATCCCTGGGACGTCTGCGGGGCAAAGTCGTTCGGGCTCAACGTCGCCTGGATCGAGCGGGTCACGCCGGAGGCGATGGCGCTGGCGTGCATCGACAGCGACACGCTGCCGCCCCTCACCATGTTCAAGGCGATCCGCACCCAGATGGACGAGCTTGGCTTCGAGCCCGATTACCGCATCCGCGCATTGTCGCAATTGCCTGCATTGATTTCCGGAAGGTAACCCACATGAGCATCGAATCCGTCCGCGCCTTCTTCGCGGAGAAGGCGCCGGAAATCACTGTGATCGAATCCGACACGAGCTCCGCGACGGTGGCGCTCGCCGCCGAAGCTTACGGCGTCGAGCCCGGCCGGATCGCGAAAACGCTGTCCCTGCGCGTCGGCGAGCGCGTGGTGCTGATTGTCGCGAGCGGCACCGCACGCATGGACAACAAGAAAGTGAAGGCAGCTTTCGGCGGCAAGCCCAAGATGCTTGGCCTCGATGAGGTCGCCGACATCACCGGCCACGAAGTCGGCGGCGTCTGCCCGTTCGGGCTGAAGTCGCCGCTGCCGGTCTATTGCGACGTCTCGCTGAAGGCTTTTGACGTGGTCGTGCCGGCGGCCGGCTCGACCCACAGCGCGGTGAAGATCACGCCACAGCGGATGGCGGAGTTGACCGACGCGGAATGGGTCGATGTCTGCCAGGCGCCGGCGGAAGCGCGGGCCTAAAGCGCGATGAGATTGGGACGAGACGTCATCGCGCTTTAGCTCTTTGTTTGAGCATGATCTTTTCGGAAAACCGCTCCACACTTTTCCGGATCATGCTCTAGTCATCGTCATACCAGGGGTTGGATGGCCGCGGCTGCGCGGGTTGCGGCCGTGCCGGCTGCGGATTCCGTGCTCGCGGCGTCGGTGGTGGAGCGGCACGCGCCGTGTCGCCCGGCTGGTCCTGGGCATTGGATTCAAACACCGCACGGCAGCCGTTGGACAGCTGCGGCGTGTGAGCGCGCAGGCAACCCACAATGCGATTGACGTCCGGGACCTGATCGCTGCACAGCCGCCACACATCGGGCGTACAGGCCATCTGCTGTTCCCAGGTTCCGCGATATTCCTCCGACCACGCCGTGCCGCTGGCAATGATCGAGAGCGCGCATGTGAGCGCAATCCGTTGCATCCGCATGCCGGAGCCCTTCCTTGCTTTGCTTTCAGGTTCGAGACGGCACGCATCTTTCAGCGCACGCCCGCATGAAGCCTGTCCAATGAATGAGGCTCTGCAAGGTTCGTGCGCACAACTATACGTGAAGGAACTTGGCTGAGCGTGATCTTGCCGAAAGTCCGGTGCGCGCTTTGCGCTCCCCTGATCTACTCGACCTTGCCGATCTTCTTCACCGCCGCGATCAGCCGCGCGCTGTCGTCTGCAACGAATTTTGAAAATTCCGGCGCATCGAGCCAGGCAACCGGACTGCCGGCGGCCTCGAACGTCTTCGCCACTTCCGGCGTCTTCACCGCTTCGGCCACCGCCTTGCGCAATTGCGCCATGATCGGCGCCGGCAGCGCGGTCTGGGCAAAGAGACCGGCCCAGATGTAGAACTCGACATCCTTATAGCCAAGCTCCCTGAAGGTCGGCAGGTTCGGAAAACTGGCGATTCGCTCGGCGCCCCAGTTGGCGAGCACGCGCAATTTGCCGTCGTCGACCTGTTGCTTCAGCACGCCCGGCGCAGAAGCCAGCGCCTGCACCGTGCCGCTGAGCAGCGCGGTCAGCGCGGGCGCAGCACCGCGGAACGGTATGTGCTGGAGCTTGATGCCGGCGCTGGCCGCGAACATCTCCATCGCGACGTGCAACGTGCCGTAGGGGCCGGAGGAGCCATAGGGAATTTGCCCGGGCCGCGCCTTGGCGTCTTCCATAAACTCTTGCAGCGTCTTCCACGGCGCGGAGGCCGGCACCGCAAGCAGCGTCGGGTCGGCGAGCACGCGCGCGACCGGCGCGAATTGCGAGACCTCGTAGGCGACGGGCCGGCCGAACAGCCGGTCGGCCTCCGGCAGCACGGCGAGCGAGGACAGCGTCATCAGCAACGTGTAGCCATCGGGCTCGGCGCGGGCAGCGGCGGCATTGCCGACCGAGCCGCCACCCCCGCCGGCGCGGTTGTCGACGATCACGGGCTTGCCGAGGATTTTCTCCATCGCCAATGCCACCGGCCGCGCCGCCAGATCGGCCTGGCCGCCGGCCGGGAACGGCACGATCATGGTGATGTTGCGGGAAGGAAAAGGTGCGCTCTGCGCGGATGCTCCGGTGGAGAATACAGCCGGCACCAATGGCAACGCGGCAGCAGCCCTCAACAATTCGCGGCGGTTCATCGGCGGCGTCTCCCTCTGGCCTTTCATTTGCTTGGGAGACTAGCCAAGATTCGTAGGGTGGGCAAAGCGAAGCGTGCCCACCTTTTCACTCACCGAATGATCCTTGGATATCGCACGGCGCGAAGAGCGCCTTGCTGCGTCACAACACCACCGGCGCGTCGGGGAGTTCATTGGGCGTGCCGGGCTCCTTCGGGAAGTGCTGCGCCAGAACCTGCGAGACTTCCCGGACGCCCTTGATCACGCCGTATTCGAACAGCCCGGCCCGAAATTCCCTTTCCAGGACGGCGCAGATCTTTTCCCAACCCTCGGTGCCCACCTTGCCGTTGATGCCGCGGTCGGCGACGATCTCGACGTCGCGATCGGCGAGCAGCAGATAGATCAGCACGCCGTTGTTGTGCTCGGTGTCCCAGACGCGCAGCTGCGAAAAGACGTCGATGGCCCGCTCGCGCGCCGGCTGGTTGCGAAACAGCGGCCTGCCGTCGAGCGCGCCTTCCACGACAAAGCGGATCTGACCGGAATGCGTCGCCTCGCCTTCCCGGATCGCCTGCTCGATGCGGGCAAGCACTTTTGGCGTGAAGATGCGCCGCTCACGCCAGCGGTGCTCGACGAGATGCCTGACGATGCGCCCGATGCCCATGCTACCAGCTCCCCGATGCGCCGCCGCCGCCAAAACTGCCGCCGCCGCCACTGAAGCCCCCGCTGGAACTTGAGCTGCCGCTGCTCCAGCCACTGCTGCTACTGCCGCCCGACCAGCCGCCGCTGCCGCGTCCGGATGACGAGAAGTCGATGAATAACGTGATGATAAAGGCCAGCGCTCCTGCGGCGAGTGCGGCGATGACGGTTCCGAACAGAAACAGCCCCAGTACCGCAGCGATAGCACCGGCCAGGATGGAGCCGCCCAGCCGACCGAGCGCGCCACGCAATATCCCGCTGACGAAGATCGCCGCCATGAGCCAGAACGGATTGAACAACACGTCGAGCCATTGATCCGGGTTGTCCCAATGCGCAGCAGGCTCCGGCTCCGGCAGCTTCTCGCCATTGACGAGGCCGATCATGCGGCCGACGCCGGCGGAAATGCCGCCGGCGAAATCGCCGCCCTTGAATTTCGGCGTGATGTCCTCGTCGATGATGCGTTTGGTGGTGACGTCGGTGAGTGCGCCTTCCAGCCCGTAGCCGACCTCGATGCGCAAGCGGCGGTCATTCTTGGCAACCACGAGCAGCGCGCCGTCATCGACCTTCTTGCGGCCGATCTTCCAAGCCTCTGCCACGCGCAGGGAAAACTGCTCGATCGGCTCGCCGTCGGTGGTCGGCACGATCAGGACCGCGATTTGGCTGCCCTTGCGCGTCTGAAGATCGGCAAGCTTCTGGGTGAGCTGTGCGATGTCACCGCTGGAAAGCGTGCCAGTCTGATCGACCACGCGCCCCGTGAGCTGCGGCACCGCAACCAGCGCCAGGGCTGGAATCGCCCAGCCCAGCAGCAGTGCCAGCAGAACGGCCCGCAGCAGCTTCATCTGAGATCGCCGCCTCGCGCGCTTACTTGGAAGGGGCCGGCGCCGGGGTGAAATCCACCTTCGGCGCGACCGAGATTTCCTTCTCGTTGTCGACCGAGAAGTTCGGTTTCGGCTTGTAGCCGAACGCCATGGCGGTCAGGTTGTTCGGGAAGGTGCGGATGCCGACGTTGTATTCCTGCACCGCCTTGATGTAGCGGTTGCGTGCCACGGTGATGCGGTTCTCGGTGCCTTCGAGCTGCGCCATCAGGTCCTTGAACAACGAATCCGACTTGAGCTGCGGGTAGTTTTCGGTGACGACCAGCAGGCGCGACAGCGCGCTGGAGAGCTCGCCTTGTGCCTGCGTGAATTTCTGGAACGCGGCAGGATCGTTCAGCACCTCAGGCGTCGCCTGAACGCTGCCGACCTTGGCGCGCGCGTTGGTGACCCCGAGCAGCACGTCCTTTTCCTGCTGCGCAAACCCCTTCACGGAATTGACGAGGTTCGGCACCAGATCGGCGCGGCGCTGGTACTGGTTGACCACTTCCGACCAGCTCGACTTGACCTGCTCCTCATTGCTCTGGATGGCGTTGTAGCCGCAATTGGTCAGGCTGAGGCAGGACAGCGTCGCCAGAATGGTGAAAAGCTTGCGCATATTGTTCTCCCGGCATGATTTGTCGCAAGGCTAGCAGAACAGGTTCACGGGGTGTGGAAGTTTCTCCTTGTCACTCCGGGGCGCGCCTGTTGGCGCGAGGGCCGGAATCCATACTCACGATGGTGGTTATGGATTGCGGGCTCGCCGCTCCGCGGCGCCCCGGAATGACGATCCGCCACTTTTTGCATCACTTGCGCCCTTGCCTATCGTTGGCCGAAATAACAACATGGCCTGATAAAAAAGGGAAACGCGAGGGCGTGTCATGGAGTTCGAGACCATATTGGTGGAGCGGCCCGACCCGCGCATTGCGCGGATCGTGATGAACCGGCCCGAGGCGCGCAACGCTCAGAACCTGCAGATGACCTACGACCTCAACGCCGCGTTCGACCAGGCGGTGCAGGACGACGCGATCAAGGTCATCATCCTCGCCGGCAACGGCCCGCATTTTTCATCCGGCCACGACCTCCGCCCCGGCGGCAAGAATGCCGCGGGCGTGGATTTTCCACCGGTCGGAAATTGGGGTGGCTTCGCCGAGCCGAACGCACACGGCCGCTTCGCGCGCGAGCAGGAGATATATCTGCAGATCACCCGCCGCTGGCGCAACCTGGCAAAGCCGACGATCGCGGAAGTGCACGGCAAATGCATCGCCGGCGGGCTGATGCTGGCCTGGGCCTGCGATCTCATCGTCGCCAGCGACGATGCCGAATTCTGCGATCCGGTGGTGACCATGGGCGTCTGCGGCGTCGAATGGTTCGTGCATCCGTGGGAGCTCGGACCGCGCAAGGCCAAGGAGATGCTGTTCACCGCCGACGTCTGGACCGCGGAAGAGGCGCATCGGCTCGGCATGGTCAATCATGTCGTGCCGCGCGAGCGGCTTTCCTCGTTCGTGAAGCAACTCGCCGAGAAGATCGCGGCAAAGCCTTCCTTTGCGCTGAAGCTGACCAAGGAAGCGGTCAACCGCTCGGTCGACGTGATGGGCCAGCCCGCCGCGATCGAACAGGCCTTTGCGCTGCATCAGCTCTGTCACGCGCATAATCTGCAGGAATTCGGCATGGTGGTGGATCCTTCGGGTCTGCATCCTTCCGTGCGCAAACCGGCCACAGCGAAGCTGTAAGATGGACCTCACCCTCAACGACGAGCAGCGCCTGCTGCGCGAAAGTGCCGACCGCTTTGTCGGCACGACTTACACCGCCGACCATCGCCGCAAGTCCGCGGCCGAACCCAACGGCTTCAGTGCGGCGATCTGGAAGCAGTTTGCCGATCTCGGCTGGCTGGCGCTGCCGATTGCCGAACAGCACGGCGGCCTCGGCGGCGGCGCGATCGAAATCGGGATTGTGATGGAGGCGTTCGGGCGCGGGCTGGTGTCCGAGCCTTATCTCTCCACCGTCGTGATCGGTGCGGGGCTGATCGCTGCTTGCGGCAGCGACACGCAAAAGGCAGCACTGCTTCCGAAGGTCGCCGAAGGCTCGCTCTACCTCGCCTTTGCGCATGCCGAGCGCACGGCGCGCTTCGATCTTGCCAAGGTCGAGACGTCAGCCACGAAGACGCCGAACGGCTGGCGGCTGGGAGGCCACAAGATCGCCGTGCTCGACGGCCAGGCCGCGAACCGGA
>Ga0187815_10000289_pt1 | contig 25160 bp, 25 predicted proteins | sample NC_S_5_FD_132962 | JGI IMG/M metagenome (GOLD analysis project Ga0187815, IMG submission 132962) | Wetland sediment microbial communities from Neuse River Estuary, North Carolina, USA - ASW-S_5 | ecosystem: Environmental > Aquatic > Freshwater > Wetlands > Sediment | place: USA: North Carolina...
ACCCTCCGCAACCGTTCCCCCGGAACCCGACCCATGAACATCGACAAGAACGCCGTCGGTTTCATCGACGACGCGCAACTGCTCGCCGACGAGGCCAAGTACAGCTCCTTCGGCGACACCGTGCATTATGTGGACCCGCCGAAGATCTTCCGCCACGGCGAAGGCAGCTACATGTACGACACCGCCGGCACGCCGTTCCTCGACCTGCAGATGTGGTATTCGGCGGTCAACTTCGGCTACGGCAACAAGCGCCTCAACGATGCGCTGAAGCACCAGATCGACGTGCTGCCCCAGGTGGCCAGCCAGTACCTGCACCAGACCCGCATCGAGCTGGCCAAGACCATCGCGCTGGACGCGAAGAAGAAGTTCGGTCTCGACGGCCGCGTGCATTTCAACGTCGGCGGCGCGCAGGCGATCGAGGACTCGCTCAAGCTGGTGCGCAACTTCAAGAACGGCAAGAGCCTGATGTTCGCCTTCGAGGGCGGCTACCACGGCCGCACGCTGGGCGCCTCGTCGATCACCTCCAGCTACCGCTACCGCCGCCGCTTCGGTCACTTCGGCGAACGCGCGATGTTCCTGCCGTTCCCGTATCCGTTCCGCCGCCCCAAGGGGATGACCGCGGAAGAGTATTCCGACAGCTGCGTGCGCCAGTTCGAGCGCCTTTTCGAGACCGAATACAACGGCGTGTGGGACCCCAAGACCAACCAGTGCGAATACGCCGCGTTCTACGTCGAGCCGATCCAGGGCACGGGCGGCTATGTCGTCCCGCCGATGGGTTTCTTCAAGGGCCTGAAGAAGGTGCTCGACCAGTACGGCATCCTGATGGTGTCCGACGAAATCCAGATGGGCTTCTGGCGCACCGGCAAGCTGTGGTCGATCGAGAACTTCGGCGTGACGCCTGACATCGTGGTGTTCGGCAAAGCGCTCACCAACGGCCTCAATCCGCTGTCCGGCCTGTGGGCGCGCGAGGAGCTGATCAACCCGACCATCTTCCCGCCGGGCTCCACCCACTCCACGTTCAACTCCAATCCGCTGGGTACCTCGCTGGGCCTGGAAGTGATCAAGATGGGCTACGAGCTGGACTACGAGACCAGCGTGCCGAAGAAAGGCGCGCACTTCCTCGAAGGCCTGCGCGAGCTGCAGAAGAAGCACAAGGAAATCGGCGACGTCGACGGTCTGGGTCTGGCGCTGCGCGCCGAGATCTGCACCGACGACGGCTTCACCCCGAACAAGGCTCTGCTCGACAGGATGGTCGACATCGGCCTCGCCGGCGACCTGGAACACAACGGCAAGAAGATCGGCCTCGTGTTGGACGTGGGCGGCTGGTACAAGAACGTGATCACGTTCGCGCCGTCGCTGGACATCACGCACGAAGAGATCGACCTGGCGATGAGCCTGCTGGACCAGCTGCTGACGAAAGCCAAGAAGGGCTGATAGTCGGTCATCCGGTACAAACGAAAGGGCCCGGCGGGAAACCGCCGGGCCTTTGGCTTTCTCCCTCTCCCCTTTGGGACGCCCCCCCATCTCCCCGCCACCCAGGGGTTCCGGAAAAGCAGGCGCGCATCCTGCGTGCCAGAGGCAAGGCACTAAGGCGCCGCCAAGCACCTCTTGCGCTGTCCTTGAACACCGGAGTTAGGTGGCGCGCGTTGCGCGCTTGGGTGAGCAGTCAGGCGACAGCCGGTCGCTTGGCGTGATGGCACCGACTCGCCGCGGCAACGGCAGCGACCGTGACTGCGAACGTCAGAGTCATTGCCACGAACATGGTGATGCCAACGGGAGAGGTGTACGGACTACCCTCCTTGTTCAGTTCCATGAACATGGCGCCTGCTGCCCAAAACAATGTGCAGAACAGACTGGCAGAAAGCATGACAAGGCCGGCAAGGCCGTACATGAACGCGTGATTGTGTTGGGCCGTGGTGCCAAACCTGCCGACGCGAATCGCCCATATGTTTGCGGAGGAAATCGACAGAAAGAACAGGAACGTCAACGTTTCCATGATGTTTCTCCTGTGCTCTAACCCCTGAAGTAAGTGAAGGTGGAATGCCGTCCGCTTGACCAACGAGTCGATGCTTGGCCACCGCCTTTCTACCGTCAAGCGAGAAATTCTGTGCCGCAGCAGGGGTTGTCTGGCTGTTTCAGCATTGATTCATCGAGCACGCTTGCTTGCATATCGCGCGAAACGAGGGGCTATGCGGGAATGGACGGAAAGCGCCGCCGCGGGGTGCTCTTTCTCTTTCGCCACCGCTCCTGTGGCGGCGCGGGCACGCAAAGAGAAAGTGGCTCGAGCGCCGGCGGCGCACGAAACCGCTTTGAAGCTTCGAAACGTGGGGCAAAGGCCCCTCTCCCCCGGCCCCTCTCCCGCAAGCGGGAGAGGGGGAGCAAGGCGTTTCAAGGCGCCCGCTTCAACGCCAGCACTGCGTTCAAGCCACCGAACGCGAACGAGTTGCTGAGCACCGCCCGCACCGGCATCTCGCGCGCCACGTTCGGCACGTAGTCGAGGTCGCAGGCGGGGTCGACCTTGTCCAGGTTCGCGGTGGGCGGCACCACGTTGTCGCGCAATGCGCCGATCGCGGCCACCAGTTCCAGCGCGCCGGAGGCGCCTAGCGCGTGTCCGTGCATGGACTTGGTCGAGGTCACCGCGAGGCGGTCGGCGTGTGCGCCGAAGGCGAGGCGGATCGCGCGGGTTTCGGTGACGTCGTTGGCCTGGGTGCCGGTGCCGTGGGCATTGATGTAGTCCACGTCTTCCGGGTTCAGCCCGGCTTCGGCCAGCGCCTGGCGCATCGCGGCCGAGGCGCCTTCGGCGCTGGGCATCACGATGTCGCTGGCGTCGGCGGTCATGCCGGTGCCGGCGAGTTCCGCGAGGATGGTGGCGCCGCGTGCCTTGGCGTGTTCCAGCGATTCCAGCACGAAGATGCCGGCGCCTTCGCCCAGCACCAGGCCGCGCCGGTTCACGCTGAACGGGCGGCAGGTGTCGTCGGACAGCACGCGCATCGCCTCCCAGGCGCGCAGCGCGCCGTAGCTGAGGCAGGCTTCGGTGCCCCCGGTGACCGCCACGTCGGCCAGGCCGAAGCGGATCAGCTGCGCGGCCTGGATGATCGCGTGGTTGGCCGACGCGCAGGCGCTGGCCACCGCGTAGGTGGGGCCGCGCAGGCCGTAGGCGATGCTGATCTGGCTGGCCGAGGCATTGGTCATCAGCCGCACGATGGTGAGCGGGTGGGTGCGGCTGGCCTTCTCGGCGTAGATGCGGCGGCTCTGCTCGTCCTGGGTGGTCTCGCCGCCTACGCCTGTGCCCACCACCACCGCCGTGCGCAGGCCCAGGTCGTCGCGGGCGAAGTCGATGCCGGAATGCGCGATGGCCTCGCGTGCCGCGTGCAGCGCGAACTCCGAGGTGCGGTCGAGCATGGGCAGGGTGCGCTCGTTGATGCCCGAGGCCGGGTCGAAGCTCTCCGGCACCTGGGCAGCGATCTTCACGCGCAGTGCCTCGCCGTCCCTGTGGCGCAGCGGGCGGATCGCGCTGCGCCCTTCGCGCAGGCCCTGCCACAGCGCCTCGGCCCCCACGCCCAGCGGGCTGATCGCGCCCATGCCGGTGATGACGACCCGGCGTGTCTCGATGGTAGGCATTACTGGCCGCCTTCGTCGCCAGCTGCCTTTTCGTCCAGCGCCTTCTGCACGGCGTCGACCAGGCTCTGCGCGGTGTCGCTGTCGAAGTTGGCGCCCTGCTGCTCGGGGAAGTGGATGTCGAAGTGTTCCTCGATGTCGAAGATCAGCTCGATCGCCTCCAGCGAGGCGATGCCAAGGTCCTTGAGCGTGGATTCGGGCTTGACGGCGCCGACCTCGACCTTGGCCTGCTTGGCGATGATCTCGAACACTTGCTGCTGGGTCGTTCCGGTCATGACGGATCCTTTGTGGCAGGCGACAATGGGCGCACCCGAACCGGCAGACCGGCCCCGGGCGACCCCCATAGTCTAGGCAAACCCGCTTACTCATGCCTTTCATTTCGCAACTGGAGCCGGACGCGCTGCTCGCGGCGTTCATGGACGAGCCGCCGATCGGCTTCACCGTGGAGCGCTCGCCACAAGGCATGCCGGGCTTCGTGGCGCCGTTCGACCTGCTGACCACGGCCGACGATGCGCTGCGCCGCCGGGTGGCCGCGCTGCCGCTGTGGCGCCACTGGCGCCGCCTGCTCACCTGGCGCACCCGCTTCGCCGGCACCACCGTGTCCGAGTACGCGCCGCTGCCGGGCGGGGTGGCGCCCGGCGAGCTGGCGCAGGGGCTGAAGGCCGCCTGGGGCCGCGAGTGCAAGCTGCTCATCGTGAAGGACATCGCGCAGGACTCGCCCTTGCTCGGCGATGCCGAGAATGCCCACGCACGCGCCTTCGCCCAGGCCTGCGAGGCGGCAGGCTTCGTGCTGCTGGAAGGGCAGGCGCTGGCCTATGTGCCGATCGACTTCGCTACCGACGACGAATACCTCGCCCGGCTCAGCTACAGCCGCCGGAAGAACATCCGCCGCAAGCTGCGTTCGCGGGCGAACCTCGAGATCGAAGTCGTGCGCACCGGCGACGCGCGCTTCCTCGATGAGGCGACGCTGACGGCGTACTACGCGCTGTTCGACAACGTGTATGCGCAAAGCGAGATCCATTTCGACCGGCTGAGCCTGGGTTTCTTCCGCCGCCTGCTGCGGGACGCCGCGAGCGGCGGGGTGGTGTTCGTCTACCGGCACGAAGGGAAGATGATCGGCTGGAACCTCTGCTACGAGCACGGCGGCAAGCTGATCGACAAGTACATCGGCTTCGCCTACCCCGAGGCGCGCGAGCACAACCTCTACTTCGTGAGCTGGATGCACAACCTGGGCTACGCGCGCGAGCGCGGCTTGACGCACTACGTGGCCGGCTGGACCGACCCCGAGGTGAAGTCCTTCCTCGGCGCCAGCATGACCTTCACCCGCCATGCGGTGTACGCGCGCAACCCGCTGCTGCGCGCACTGCTGCGCAAGCTGGGTGGGCATTTCGAGAGCGACCGCAGCTGGCAGGATCAGGCGGAGGACGCCAATGACTAGGCCATATGCCACCACGTCTGTACGGATTCCTTCCTCTGCCTCCAGGGAAGGGTCGGGGCGGGGTGTTTTCGGCTGGAAGCATAAAAGCCCACCCCCTCCCGACCTCCCCCTGCATGCAGGGGGAGGGGATCGACAGCCATGCCGTTCGGCGAGGTGCGCATGCGCATGAATGCCTCCGTGCAACGCCCCGTGGTGCTCGACATTGATGGCTCGGTGGGCTCGCTGCCGGGCGGCCTCGTGCTGCCGCTGGCCGAATGGCAGGAGGCGATCCGCTTCGGCTGCTCGCTGGCCACCATGCGCCGCTTCCGCGCATTGCTGGACGAACAGCTGCCCGGGCATTACGGCACCGTGTTCACTGGCTCGGGCGATTTCCATCACCTCAGCTGGCCATTGATCGCACGGCTCAAACCGGCAAGGCCGATCCAGGTGGTGGTGCTGGACAACCACCCCGACAACATGCGCTTCCCGTTCGGCGTGCACTGCGGTTCCTGGGTGCGCCGAGTGGCCGGCTTGCCCTTCGTGGAGCACGTGCACGTGCTCGGCATCACCTCGGCCGACATCGGCGCAGGCCACGCCTGGGAGAACTACCTGGCGCCGCTGCTGCGCGGCAAGCTCACATACTGGAGCATGGGCGTGGATACCCGCTGGTCGCGCCGGCTCGGCATCGCGCGCGCGTTCCGCGGTTTCGACACGCCCGATGCGCTGGTCGACGCCTTCGTCGAACGGCAGCACACGCAGACGCTGCCGACCTACCTCACCATCGACAAGGACGCGTTCGCGCCCGAGGTGGCGCACACCAACTGGGATCAGGGGCGGCTGCAGCTCGCCCATGCGCTGGCCTTGATCGGCAGCCTGCGGCAAGGTTTGGCGGGCAGCGACATCAACGGCGAGGTCTCGCACTACCGCTACAAGACGTGGTGGAAGCGCAAGCTCTCCGCGATGGACGAGCAGCCCGAGATCGACACCGCTCAGCTCGCCGGCTGGCAGGCGCAGCAACACGCGTTGAACCTGCAACTGCTCGATGCCATCGCGCAGCGCGGCTGAGTCAGGCGATGGCTTCGAGCGCGCCGCAGATCGTTTCGATATCCGTGTCGGTCACCCAGGCGCTGTTGCCGATGCTGAGGCTGCGCGCGGCGAAGTCGCGGGCATTCGGCACGTCGGCTGCCGGCACGATGCCGCTCAGGTAGGCGTAGTCGGGTAGGGCGTGGATGAACAGGCGGCTGACGCCGTAGCCGGCCTGCCAGAGCTGCTCCAGTGCGGCGTCGCGGCGCCGCTGGTCGCGCAACAGCAGGAAGAAGAACGGCCAGGTGCCGTGCGCACCGGCAGGATCGTCCAGCACGGTGACGCTCGGAATCGCGCGCAGGCGCGGCAGATGGCGCTGGGCGCGTGCGCTGCATTGCTTGACGAAGGCGGGCAGGCGGCGTGCGGCATGCGCGCCCACCGCCTGGCGCCAGCGACCCACGGCATGCAGGGGCAGCGGCAGGGTGAAGTCGTCGCCCACTGCGGCCACCGGATCGCCCTGGCGCAGCGCGCGCCGCAGCGGGTCGCCGTAGGCCAGGCGCAGGCCGCTTGGGCCATACAGCGCGGCATAACCCAGCAGCTCAGCGCCGCGGCGCAGTTCCCAGCCCAGGCTGGGCGGCGCGATGCGCGCGGCGGTGCGCGCCAGCCGTTCGCGCAGTTCGGGGTCGCGCGCGGCGAGCAGGCCGCCTTCGTAGATGGAAAGCCCCTTGCCCGCGGCGAGGCTGAAGAAGCCGAGGTCGCCGGCGAGGCCCACACTGCTGCCGTCGCGCCGCGCGCCCAGCGCCTGGGCGGCATCCTCGATCACGAAGGCGCCCACGTTGTTGGCCACGGCGAGCGCGTCGTCCACGTCGGCGACGCGGCCGGCGAGGTGGGTGGGCAGGATCGCCAAGGTCCGCTCGTCGCAGGCGGCGCGCAGCGCGTGCGGCTCCATGTCGTAGTGGCCGGGCCTGAGATCGCACAGCACGGGTTCCAGCCCGGCCTGATGCACGGCCAGCGGCACCAGCGGGCAGGTGTAGGCAGGCATCACCACGCGCCGGCCCGAAGGCTTCAGCTCGCGCAGCGTGGCGAGCGCGATCAGCAGCGCGGCGGTGCCGGAGCAGGTGAGTGCGAGTGGGGGCGCGCCCAGCTGCGCCGCGATGTCGGCGGCCAGCGTGGCCGCGCCGGGGCGCAGGTCCGCCAGCTTGAGCGGCAGGCCGGCGGTGGGCGGCAATTCGTGGCGGCGACGGGGCAGCATGTGCGCGGCGTCGTGGCGGCTTCAGGCCTGCGCCGGGTCGCCGTCCGCCTCCGGCTCGTGCTCGCGGCTCTCGGCCAGCCCCAGGCAGACGATGCCGGCGACGATGGCGGCGGCGCCCAGCACGCGCGGCAGGGTGAGGTGCTCGTCGAACAGCCACACCGACAGCAGCATCACCGAAACCACCTCCAGATGCGAGGCGGCGAAGGCGGGGCCGATCGGCGCGTGCTTGAGCAGGCTCATCCAGGTGAAGAACGCACCGATGTAGCCGATCACGGCGCCATACACCCAGGGCGCGCCGAACACGCGCAGCACCCACGCCACATCCGCCGTGACCGGCAGCGCATGCGTGCCGGCGTATTTGAAGCTGACCTGCGCCAGGGTGTCGAAGCCCATCAGCAGCGTGAAGCCGACGAGGTAGAACCAGCCGCGCTTCATCCGGCCACCCCCACGATGGCCACGCCCAGCGTCACCAGCAGGATGCCGGTCACGCGCAGGCGGGTGAGCTTTTCGCCAAACAGGAAGCGCCCGGCCACCATGATCGCCACGATGTTGATCGAACCCAGCAGCACGCCCTCGGACAGCGGCAGCAGCGAGAGGAAGGCGATCCATACCAGGAATTCGATCACGTAGCTGGCGATGCCGATCCACAGCCAGGGGCGCGAGGCCATGTGCTTCCAGCGGGCCAGCCCGTCGCCTGCGTCCTTGTCGCCGGCGGCCGCCTTGAACGCGAGCTGGCCGCCGGTGTCGAGCACCACGTTGAGCACCCAGAGTGCGGCAACGAGCGGGGAGATGGAGCCCGTCGGCACGATCAGGCGGCCGCGCGTTGCGGGATGTCGGCCGCGGCGATGCGGTCGAAGAACGCGGCGGAGCGCTCGACCAGAGTGCGGCGGTCGCGGTCGATGGTGATCATGTGGTAGCTGTCGTCCAGCAGCAGCAATTCGACCGGCGCGCTGACCTCGCGCATCACCAGTTCGGCATTCTTGATGCTGGCCACGTCGTCCTCGCTGGCGTGCGCCACCAGGCACGGTGCGGTGACCTGCGAGAGCTGGCGGCGCACCGCGGCGGACAGGCCGTACATCTCGGCCAGCGAGTACCACGGGTTGCCAGGCAGGCCGGCGGCGGCGCTGTCGCCGCCAAGCATCGCGGCGCTGACCTGGGCGCGCAGACGCTCGTCGCGGATGCCGTAGGGCGGCTGCTCCATGAAGCTGCGGTGGCGGCCGATGCCGAGCTTCTTCAGCAGCGGCAGCATGAAGGACATGCGCGCCAGCCGGGGAATGCTCCAGCCGTCGTAGCGGAAGGTGGCGCCGTACACGCCCACGCCCGCGATCTGGTCGGGACGGTCGGCGGCGAGCTTGAGCGAGAGCAGAGCGCCCATCGACAGACCGCCCACGAACAGGTGATCCACCTTTTCGCGCAGCGCGTCGGCGGCCTGCTCCACGCTGGCGTACCAGTCGCGCCAGCCGGTGGCGAGCAGGTCGTCGGCGTTGCCGCAATGGCCTGCCAGCTGCATGCCGTGCACGGTGTAGCCGGCGCGGTTCAGGCCCTTGCCGAGCAGTTTCATCTCCATCGGCGTGCCAGTGAGACCGTGGATCAGCAGCACGCCACTGCGGCCGCCTTCGAAGAAGAAATCGGTTTGCTGGATCACGCGCGATACCTTAAGGCGATGCTGGCCGCATCGGCGGCTTTTCAGGTGTGCAGCTTCACAGCGGGCGGTTTCCTCAGTCTTTCGGCCTACGCGAGCGATGGAGCGGTTTTGTCCACTTGCCGCGAGTAACAAAGCGGTTTCGGTCGCCTGACGCAAGGAACAAAGCGGTTTCGTCCACCTGCCGGTGGCCGAGTTACTTTTCTCTTGCGTGGCCAAGAGAAAAGTAACCCAAAGAGAAGGCCACCCCGCGGCGGCGCTTTCCGTCCATCCATGGACGGAAAGTGCGTGAGTCGTGGCCGGGCTTTTCGGCCGGACTCCTGTCCGGTCGAAAAGGCATCGGATACGGCGCGGTGTGGCCGCCACGTATATCGTGTAGGCGGGAGCAGCTCCAACATCCTCGACACAACACCGCTTGTAATTCCGGCGGATTGAACCAGGCCATTTCTTTGGGCCACCTTGCTTTGGGCCAGCAAAGAAAGGTGGCTCGGGCGCCGGCAGGCGACCGAAACCGCTTTGTTCCTTGCGGCAGGCGACCGAAAGCCCGCCGCAGGCGAGCCAGGGTGAGGAACCGATAGGTCATCGCGAGCACCCGCCCCTCACCCCGGAGGGGAGAAAAAGCAGGTGGCGGCAGGCGTCCGAAACCGCTCCGTTACTTGCGAAAGTAAAGCGCAACTACCAGGGCGTCACGGTCGCCCAAACCGAAGTAGGGCCAAATCAGGGCTTGCCGCTAGGCAGGAACCGCACGATCACCCGCTGTCCGATGCGCAACTGCTGCTCCGGCTGGTCGAAGGCCAGCACGCATTCCACCGTGCGCGCATTGGCGCGGATCTGCGGGTCGTTCTCCAGCGTGGCCGGGCCGTAGACCTGACCTACGCGCAGCACGTGAGCCTTCCAGTGGCCGTTCTCGGCATCGTCGTTGGCGACCACCTCGGCGCGCATGCCGGGCTGCACCGCGCCCACGAAGCTCTCGTTGAGTTCGGCGCGCACGATGCGCGGCTTGTTCGGCAGCAGGGTGAACAGCGGGCCGGAGGCGGGCGAAACGCTGGCGCCGGGCTGCGCCGTCACGTGCACCACCACGGCATCGAACGGGGCGCGCAGGCTGCGCTGGGTCAGCTCGTACTTCGCCTCGGCCAGTTTCTGGGCGGCCATGTCCACCGCAGCCTGGTCGGCATCGCGTTCGGCGCCGAGCTGGTCGCTGGCTTCGCGTGCGTCGTCCGCGCTCTGGCCGTCGCCTGCGCCGGCGGCGGCGGCGGCGGTGAGCCGCTGCGCGCGTTGCTTGGCGGCGGCCTGCTTGATGTCGAGCAGCTTGAGCTGGGCCTGCGCCTGCTCCAGCTGTGCTTGGGCGGCATCCACCGCCAATTGGGCGGGGCGGGTGTCCAGCGCGGCCAGCAGCTGACCCTGCTTCACCGTTTCGCCTTCGTGCACGGCGACGTTGGCCAGCACGCCTTCGCGCGGCATCGCCAGCGCGAGCAGGCCGCCTTCGATGTCCACGCGGCCGCGCGCCACCGCGGCGTAGCTGGACGGGGCCGTGCCGGTAGTGGTGGCGACCGGTTCCGCGCGCTTCGAGCAGGCGGCGAGCAGCAGCGTGGCGGCCAGCGCGAATCCGATGGGCCGCAACAGCGCCGCGAAGTGCGCGGACGAAGACGGACGGGTGGCGGTCGGCGTCATGGCGAAGTTTCCTTGGGGGCGCCGGCGCCGGGGCGCCGGTCGCTGAGAATGCGGCCGTCTTCCATCGCCAGCACGCGGTCGGCGTGGACGACCAGGCGCGGGTCGTGGCTCACGCACAGCACGGTGGTGCCGTGGGTATGGGCGATGGTGTGGAGGATGTCGATGATGGTCTGGCCGTTGGCGGCGTCCAGCGCGCTGGTGGGTTCGTCGGCGAACAGCAGCTCCGGCTCCTTGGCCAGCGCGCGGGCGATCGCCACGCGCTGCTTTTCGCCGCCGGACAGCTCCGAGGGGCGCAGCTTGACGCGGTGGGACAGGCCCACTTCCTCCAGCGAGCGGCGCGCCCGTTCGCGGGCCTCCTGTTTCGACAGGCCCATGTGGTTGAGCGGCAACTCCACCTGTTCCAGCGCGGTGAGCGCAGGGAACAGGTTGAAGCCCTGGAACACGAAGCCGGTGTGCTGCAGGCGGAAATGCTCGAGCGCATGCAGGTCGAGCTGGCCCAGCTCGCTGCCCAGCGCATGCACGCGGCCACTGTCCACCTTCTGCAGGCCGCTCAGGATCGCCAGCAGGGTGCTCTTGCCGCAGCCGGAAGGGCCGGAGATCAGGGTCAGCTCGCCGGGATCGATGTTCAGCGACAGGTGATCGAGCACCTGGGTGTGCTGCCGGCCGGAATCGAAGGCCTTGCACACGGCTTCGGCCCGCAGGATCGGGTCGCGCGGCGTCGTGGCGGCGGGGTGGGGCATCGCGCTCATCTCAGCAGGGTGGCCGGATCGATGCGGCGCATGCTGCGCATGGCCGCCATGCCCGAAACCGCGGCCTGTCCCATCACCAGGGCGATGCAGGCGATCGCGACCAGCGGCCTCAGCACCACCGGCACGTCCTGGCTGCGCGCCAGCAGCAGCAGTACCACGCCGAGCACGGTAGCGCCGAGCAGGCCCAGCGCACCCACCCAGAACGCCTGTTCCAGCACCACCTTGCGCAGCGCGCCCACGCCCACGCCCAGCGCGTTGAGCGTGGCGTACTCGCGCACCGAGCCTTGCACTGCGCCGACCAGGGTCTGGCTGGTGATCACCGCGCCGACCAGGAACACGATGCCGGCGAGGAACAGCACGCCGGCGCCGGCGCCGGTGTCGAACAGCCAGTAGCGCACCGAGCGGCTGGCGAAGTCGGCGGCGCTCCACGTGGTGTAAGGGCCGAATGCGGTGCTGCCGCGCAGGCGAGCCGCCACCGCCTCGGCCTGGGCCGGGTCACGCAGTTTGGCGACGAGATAGGTGGGGCCGTTGTCGGCGGCATCGGTGTCCAGCCGGCGTGCGGTGTCCAGCGAGGTGATCACGTTGATGCCGCCGAGGCCGCGCAGGCCGCTGCTGACGCCGACCACGCGCACGCGATGGCCGTTGATGGTAGCGGTCTGGTCCAGCGCCACGCCCAGCTTGTCGAGGTCGGCGCGATCCACGATCACCGCATCCGGTTCGGCTAGCCGTGCGCGCAGCGCGGGCGGCAGGACCCTGGAGAACATCAGGCCGCCGGCGGACGGGTCGATGCCGGAGACGAACACCGACACGCCGCCGGTGTCGCCGGTACCGCGCCAGTCGCCGTCGATCCAGTCGTAAGGCTCGACCCGCGTCACCGCAGGATCCATCAGGATGCGCGATTCCACGTTGGCATCGATCGAACGGCCCGAGCCCACGCTCTGCGTGCCGGGGAAACCGACCCATACGTCGGCGGACGAGCCGGTGATATACACGCTGGTGGCGCCGAAGATGCCCAGTACCAGCGCCAGCTGCAGCAACTGCAGCAGGCCGGCGAAGCCCACCGCGAGCATGGCGGGGAGGAAGCGCCGCCATTCGTAGACCAGGGTCTTGCGCGCCAGGGCCACCATCAGTGCGCCGCCTCGGCGGATTTGTCGGACTTCGCGCCGGGCGCCTCGTTCGCTGGCAGCGGCGCGCCGCCGAGTGCCTTGAACAGCGCTACGTAGGCCAGGCTGTGGCTGGCGCGCGCATCGGCCAGTTCGATCGCGGCCTGATTGGCGGCGAGCTGGCCATCGGCCAGCGCCAGCGGGCTGTCAAGCTTCAGCTTCACGCGGGTCTGCAAGGTGCTGTCGACCCGTTGCAGCGCCTGCCAGGCTTCCAGGCTGTGCTGTTCGCGCTGCTGCTGCTGTTCCAGAGTGCCCAGCGCGGTCTCCACTTCGGACACGCCCTGCAGCACGGCCTGCCGGTAAGCCAGCACGGTGGCCTTCAGTTCATGCGACTTGGCGTGTTCGGCGGCGGCGCGCAGGCCCCAGTCGAACAGCGGCATGTCGAACAGCGGCCCCACCGAAACCAGACCGTTGGAGACAGTGTGGGCGCGGTTGTTGTTGAGATCGGTGGCCCAGATCATCGAGGCGCCGAGGCCGATGTTGGGGAAGCGGTCGGCATGGGCCACGCCCAGCTCGCCGGCGGCACGTAACACGTCGGCCTCGGCATGGGCGATCTCGGGGCGCGTGCGCAGCAGGTCGGCCGGCGTGCCGGGCAACTGCCAGGCGCCGAGCTGCGGTTGCGGGCCGGCTTGCAGCCAAGCTGGGTCGGGATGGTTCTGGCCCAGCAGCACGTCCAGCCGCTGGGTGGCGGCGTTCACCTCCTGGCGCGGCACGGCCAGCGCGGCTTCGGCCTGAGCCGCCGCCGCCAGGGCCTGGTCCACCGCATCGGGCGGAGCCAGCTGCAGGCGCTGGCGCACCTGCAGCAGGTCGAGCTGGCGCTTGCGCACGTCGCTGATCTGCTGCAGCAGCCGTTCCTGTTGCTGGGCCGCACGCAGCTCGATCCAGTTGCGCACCACCTCGGCCACCAGCGACACGCGCGCCGCCTGCAGGTCGGCCACGCTGGCATCCAGCGTGCCCTGTGCCTCGCGCCGGGTGCCCTTGGCGCGGCCGAACAGGCCGAGCTCCCAGCTGGCGTCCAGGCCGCTGACCAGGTAGGAGGCGCTGGCGTCCGGGTCGATCGTCTGCTCGGTACGCGCATTGACCGAAGGCAGGTAGCGCGCGCCGGCATGGCGCTGCAGGGTGCGCGAGGCGCGCAGGCGCTCGACTGCCTGCGCCACGTCGAGGTTGTTAGCCAGGGCCCGGTCGACCAGGGCATCCAGGGCGGGGTCGTCGAACGCGTGCCACCAGCTGTGCAGGTCGGTGGGCGCAGCCGCCTGGCTGGCCATCGCGTGATGCCATTGCGCCGGAATCGGCGGCTCCAGCTTCGGCACTGCCACCGAGCAGCCGGCGAGGGCGACGGCCGCGCCGAGCAGACTCATGCGCCAGCGGCGGAGCGGCGTGATGCCTGCCTCAGCCATGCCGGTAACCACATGTGGCGAAGCCGGCGCGACGTCCAGTGTTGTCAATGGGGATCAGGGCCACGGTCAGGTCAGGGGAGCGAAGGGGAGTGGAGGCGCGGATAAGGACCGTGCGCGTCCGTATAAGGATACAGGCCGGGTGCCGGGGCTGTCAGCGCGCCGTTGCGGTTTCGTGGTGCAGTGCCGCGCCGTCGCGAACCCGTGGCGCCGGAAAGCGCACTTCCACGCACAGGCCGCGCTCCTCGCCGAGCTGGTAGATCACCTCCGCGTGATGGCGCTCGGCGATGCGCTGCACGATCGCCAATCCCAGACCGCTGCCTTCCTCGCTGGTTCCCGGGGCGCGGAAGAAACGCTCGCTGAGCCGCGGCAGCATTTCGGGCGGCACGCCCGGGCCGTTGTCCTCGACCATGAGGTTGGCGCCGCCGTCGGGTCGCGCCTGCAGGCTCACGGTGACGGTGCTGCCGCGGCCGGCATAGCGGATGCTGTTGTCGATGAGGTTGTCCAGCAGGTCGTGCAGGCTGGCAGCATGGCCGTCGATGCTTAGCGCCTGCTCAGGACCCTGGTAGCCGAGGTCGACGCCAGCCGCCAGCGCCTCGTGCACGCGCTGCATCACCGCTTCCGGGATCAACCGGGTGAGCTCCAGCGGCACATGCTCGACCGTGTCGGTCGATGGCGCCTGCGCGCGGGTCAGCGCCAGCAGCTGCGCAGTGGTGCGTGCGGCGCGCTGGGTGAGCCGGCGGATGTGGGTGAGCGCATCGTGCACGTTCGCCGGGTCGGGATCGGCCAGCGCGCGCTCCACATGCAGGCTGAGGCCTGTCAGCGGCGTGCGCAGCTGGTGCGCGGCGTCGGCGATGAAGCGGTCGTGCAGCGCCAGCATGCCGCGCAGGCGGGCGAACAGCGCGTCGATGGTGCGGGTCAGCGGCAGGATTTCCTGCGGCACGTCCGGCCCGCCGATCGGGGTCAGCTCCTGGTTGCGGCGTGCCAGCCGCAGGGTCAGCGGATCGAGTACCCGCAGGCCGTGGGTGACGCCGAACCACACCAGCGACAGCACGCAGACGATCAGCAGCGCCTGGGTGAGGATGGCCAGCAGCAGGATGCTGCGCGCCTGCACATGGCGGTCGTGCAGGGTCTCGGCCACGGTGATGACCAGGGTGTCGTCGGGATGGCTGCTCGATGCTGTGCTGAGCGTGACCGCACGCAGCGGACGGTTGTCCATATGGGTGTCGAACAGCTTGGGCGCCGCACCCACGGCCGGTGCCCGCGCCGGCCGCGGCAGGTGGCCGTTGCCGGCCAGCAGGCCGTACCTGAGGCTGACCACGCTGAAATAGCTGTCGCCGTTGGGGTCGTACTGCAGCAGGAAGCGCGCCTGCGGGGTCAGCTCGCCGCCCAGTTGCTCGTTGCCCATCATCTTGGCGAGCGTCAGCGCGTCGTTGCCGAGGTCGCGGTCGTGCACGTGGTTGGAGTAACCCAGTGCCACGCCGTAGGTGAGCAGGATGTCCAGCACCAGCAGGACCGCCACCGGGATCAGCAGGAAACCCAGCAGGCGGCGGCGCAGGCTGGGGCGGCGGGTGGGGGCGTGGTTCATGCGTGGGTGCCGTCTTCGGCGGTTTCTTCCAGGAGGTAACCCAGGCCGCGGATCGTGCGTACGCCGGTGCCGCTGCCTTCCAGCTTGCGGCGCAGGCGGTGGATCGCGATGTCCAGGCCGTTGTCGGTCAGCTCCTCGTCCCAGCTGCACAGCGCCTCGATCAGCTGGGCGCGGCTGGTGACGCGGTCGGCGCGCAAGGCCAGCGCCTCCAGCAGGCCGAACTCGCGCGCGGTGAGCTCCAGCGGCGTGTCGTCCTGCCAAGCGCGGTGGCCGGGCAGGTCCACCCGCAGCCGTCCGAGCCTGAGCTCGGGTACGCCCTGGCTGCTGGACCGGCGTAGCAGGGCGCGCACCCGCGCCTCGAATTCGGAGAGCGCGAACGGTTTCACCAGATAGTCGTCGGCGCCCAGGTCGAGCACGCGGATGCGCTCGTCCAGCCCGTCGCGCGCGGTCACCACCAGCACCGGCACGCCGGCGCCGCGCGAACGCAGGCGGCGCAGCACCTCGCTGCCGTCGAGCTGCGGCAGGCCCAGGTCCAGCACCAGCAGGTCGTAGTCGTGGTCGCGCAGCGCAGCGTCGGCCAGCTGGCCGCTGGCCACGTGGTCGACCGCGTGGCTGCTGTGGCGCAGCGACGCGCAGATGCCCTCGGCAATGGAGGGATCGTCTTCGGCGAGGAGGATGCGCATGAGGTTCGGGGGGTCTTCGCAGTGATGCCGCACAGCATGCCACGCGGCGCCAGTCCGGCAGCTTAGTGGGGAGGCGTTCCCGGATATATGACCTCTGGCCTATGACGACAAGCCCGGCCAAGGCGCAGGCTGGAAGGATATTTGCTTGGGGGGAGCGCGAATGGGGACGATCAGGGGCAGGAGCGGGCTGCGGCTCGCCGTGTTGGCCGTGGGCTGGTGCGGGGTCTGCGCGTGTTTCGCGCAGGAGGTGCCGGTAGCGGCGGAACGCGCGGCGGCACCGGCGGTTGCCAGCACGGCGCCGGCTTCGATGGCGCCGATCCCGTTCGCGCCGGCGCACCAGACCATCATCACCACGCCCAGCGCGCCCGATGCCTGGGGCGGCGAACGTACCGGCCAGGAGGCTACGCTGTCCGACCGCGTGGTGAGCTACGCCATCGATGCCAGCCTCGACGCCGGCAAACATCAGGTGACCGGCAAGGAACACATGACGTGGCGCAACCGCAGCGACCGTCCGGTCAGCCACGTCTACTTCCACCTCTACCTCAACGCGTTCGAGAACGACGGCAGCACCTGGTTCACCGAGCGCAGGGTGCTCACCGCCCACGGCCGCTCGCGCGGCAACGCGGTGCTGAAGCAGGGGCAGTGGGGCTGGGTCCGCCTGCAGAACGTGGCGCAGGACGGCGTGGCGCTGAAATGGAGCTTCGCGCATCCCGACGGTGGTCCGGCCACCGACCACACCGTGGTCCGCATCGACCTTGCCCAGCCGGTGCCCGCGGGCGGCACGCTGGCGCTGGACATCGGCTTCCTCAGCCAGCTGCCGCGCGTGGTAGAGCGCACCGGCTGGTGGGGTGACTTCAACCTAGTCGGCCAGTGGTTCCCGAAGATCGGCGTGCTGGAACTGCCGGGCGAGCGCGGCGCCATGGCGGTGCGCTGGAACGTGCATGAGTTCCACTTCAACAGCGAGTTCTACGCCGACTTCGGTAGTTACGACGTGCACCTCGACGTGCCCAGCGACTACACCGTGGGCGCGGTGGGCCAGTTGCAGGGCGCGCCGCAAACGGCGAACGGCCGCACCAGCTACCACTATGTGCAGGGCGACGTGCACGACTTCGCCTGGGTGGCGGCCAAGGGCTACAAGACGCTGGACGGCAGCTACACCGGGCCGGGCAGCCCGAAGGTGGACGTGCGGGTGATTTATCCGCCCGAATACGTGGCCAGCGCCGCGCCCACGCTGAAATCTACCATCGACTCGCTGGGCTACTTCTCGAAGACCATCGCGCCGTACCCGTACCGCACGGTCACCGCGGTGATCCCGCCGTACAACGCGGACGAGGCGGGCGGCATGGAGTACCCCACCTTCTTCACTTCCGAGGGCTACAAGGAAGTCGCGCCGGGCACCACCAGCCAGTACATGAGCGACTTCGTGAACATCCACGAATTCGGCCACGGCTACTTCTACGGCATCCTCGCCTCGAACGAATTCGAGGAGCCGATGCTCGACGAGGGCATGAACGAGTTCTGGGACGACCGCATGATGCGCTCGCGCAACGAGGATCTGGTGGTCGCCACGCCGTTCATGAAATGGCTGGGCATCGCGCCGGCGATGAGCGGCTTCCAGATGGAGCGCCTCGGCGCCGAGCTCCGGCGCCCCGAGGACCCGCTGGCGCAGAACAGTTGGGACCGCCTCTCCAGTTCGAGCTACGGCACCGTCTACACGCGCACCTCCACCGCAATGCACGACCTGGAGCAGCGCATCGGCGAGCCCGCGATGGAAAAAGCCATACGGCTCTACTACCAGCGCTGGCGCTTCCGCCATCCCTCGGTGGCCGATCTGCGCCAGGCGCTGATCGACGGCTCGGGCGATGCGAAGGCGGTGAATACGATCTTCGACCAGGAGGTCTATGGCATCGCCCGCATCGATGACCGCGTGGCCGACATCGACGTGCAGGAAGTGCTGCCCCAGGCCGGCGTGAGCTGGCAGGACGGCAAGTCGACCGAAGTAGACCAGCAGGCGCTGGACCGGCAGATCGCCAGACAGCGTGCGGACTGGCGGAAAGCGCATCCCGACGCCAAGCCAGGCAGCGGCGGGCCGTTCCCCTGGCGCAGCACGGTGACGGTGTTGCGCGACGGCGCCCGTGTGCCCGAGACGCTGCGCGTCACGTTCGCCGACGGCAGCCACGAGGACGTGCGCTGGAACGACGGCCGCCGCTGGGCGCGCTTCGATTTCACGAAGCCGAGCAAGGCGGTTTCCGCCGAGCTCGATCCCGCGCGGCAGGTCTATCTCGACGCCGACAAGCTCAACGACAGCTTCGCGACCAAGCCGGACGGCGCCGCCTCGCGCCGCTGGACGGCCGACGTGGCCGCGCTGCTGCAAGCCTTCTACTCGACGCTGGTGACGCTGTGATGATGGCCAGGACGACTGCTCCGCGCGCCGGCTTCGGCGCCCTGTTCTCCGCGATGGGCGCCGCCCTGCAATGGCGCCTGCTGCTGCTGTGGCTGCTGCTGATGCTGCTGCCGGCCAGCGTGGTGGCGCTGCCGCTGTGGCGCACGCTTGGCGGTTTGCTCGACCACTCGGTGCATGCCGGGGCCTGGGCACGCCAATTCGATCCGATGATGTTCGGCGATGCGATGTTCGCGATGGCCGGGCACACCGCCTGGCTGGGTGGGGCGGCTCTTCTGGGGCTGCTGCTCACGCTGCTCCTGTCGCCCTTCCTCGACGGCATGGCGGTGGGCAGTGGGCGCGCCGCGCGCACCCTGGGTTTCGGCGCCCTGCTGCAGAACGGCTGGATCGAGTACGGGCGGATGTTCAGGGTGATGCTGTGGTCGCTGCTGCCGTATGCGGTGGTGGTCGCGGCGGCGGGTGCCGGCATGCATCTGGCCGAGCGGCACGCCGGCCAGGCGATGCTGGAGTCGCAGGCCGATGCCTGGGCGCACGGCGTGAACTGGGTGCTGCTGGCGGTGTTCGTGCTGGCGCAGGCCATCGTGGAATCCACCCGCGCCGCCTTCATCGCCGACGCCGGCCTGCGCTCGGCCACCCGGGCCTTCGGCCGTGGCTTCATGCAACTGCTGCGCCGACCGCTGAAGACCCTGTTGTTCTATCTCGTGGTGAGCGTGCTGGGCCTGGCGATCGCGGCGGCGCTGGGCATCGCGCGCATCCACACCACGGCGGTCGATGGCGGCTTCTGGCTGGCCCTGCTGCTCAGCCAACTGGTCGTGCTGGCGATCGCCTGGATGCGCGTGGCGCGGTTGTTTGCGTTGGCGCGGTTGGGGCGCTCGCGGTGAGGTTTTTTCTCTCCTGCTATGGGGAGATGTTTTTTTTGCGTCATCGCGGAAACAAAGCAGTTTTGTGCGCCTGGCGCAAGGTTCAAAGCGGTTTCGTCCACCTGCCGCAAGGAACAGAGCGGTTTCGACCACCTGCCGGTGGCCGAGCAACTTTCTCTTTGCGTGCTCAAAGAGAAAGTAGCCAAAGAGAAAGAGCACCCCGCGGCGGCGCTTTCCGTCCATCCATGGACGGAAAGTGCGTGAGGCGTGGCCGGGCTTTTCGGCCGGACTCCTGTCCGGTCGAAAAGGCATCGCCTTCCATGGCGATGCCCGCTGCGCGGCCTGATCGTCCACGCCTCACCGCCACCGAGGGGCCCCGGGAAGAGCAGCGCGCTCCCAGCGCGCAGATGCAACAGCCAGAGCAGAGCAGAGCAGAGCAGAGCAGAGCAGAGCAGAGCAGAGCAGAGCAGAGCAGAGCAGAGCAGAGCAGAGCAGAGCGAGGGCAGAGCGAGGGCAACGCGAAGCGCTGCAATCCTCCACCCCTCAGTTTCCAGATACGGTGCGGTGTGGCCATCACGTAGATCGTGTAGGCGGGAGCCGCTCCAATATCCTCGACACAACACGGCTTGTAATTCCGGCGGATTGAACAGGCCATTTCTCTTGGTTCCTTCTCTTGACTCCGGGCATCCTGCCCTCCGCCCTTCGGGCCAGCTGCGCTGTTCGCCGCCGCTCCGGCGGCGGCGTGGGCCAGCAAAGAGAAGGAACTCGGGCGCCAGGAGGCGACCGAAAGCCCGCCGCAGGCGAGCCAGTGTGTGGAAGTGGAGGGCTGTCGCGAGCACCCACCCCTCACCCCAGCCCTCTCCCCAGTGGGGAGAGGGAGAAAACACGAAACCGCCCGTGGCTTGCGAAAGAAAGCATGCGTGAAAGCGACGCCGCTCTCTCTCGCAAGGGAGACGAGCCAGAAGTGAGAGGCATAGCGCGCGAAGCGCGCCCCAACGGGCGAGGCCGGATCAGCCGCAGGCGGCGTGGCGGCTCTCGCGGTGCGGCGGGTAGTAGGCGAACACGTGAGTGTCGCTGCCGTAGAAATCCATGTCGTCGATGTGCTCGCCGCCGAGGCGTTCGGCCACGCGGTCGGAGGCCTCGTTGCCCACGCGCACCAGGCTGATCACCCGCAGCGCGTGCAGGCGGTTCCAGGCGAAGTCGAGCACCGCCGCGCCCGCCTCGGTGGCGTAGCCGTGGTGGCGGTGTTCGGGCTTGAGCATCCAGCCCAGCTCCAGGTCGGGCCAGCCCTCGGGATACATCAGGCCGGCGCGGCCCACGAACTCGCCGGTGCCCTTCAGTTCCAGTGCCCACATGCCGCAGCCGCGCAACTGCCAGTGGCCGAGCAGCATCGCCAGCGATCGCCAGGCATTGGTGCGATCCAGCGGGTGGCCGTCACCGATGAATCGGGTGCTGTCCGGGTCGGCCAGCATGGCGGCGTAGTCGTCGAAATGGCGCTCGGTGAGCGCGGTCAGGCGCAGGCGCGCCGTCTCGATATCGGGAATGTCGATCATGCCAATCAGCAAGCAACTCACATGCCATGGAGCAGCGCCGCGAGGGCGCGGGTGCTCAAGGCGAGGCTTTCGGTCCAGGACAAGCCGATGATTGTCTCACCAGTGGCCGCATCCGCAAAATCCTCCGCTTCGCCGGGCGGCAGCAGGTGGCGGTAGTCCACCGTGATTTCGCTGCCTGCGGGCAGCTCGGACAGCGCGAACACGAAGCCCAGGTGCCACAGGCCGTTGGGTGCGAAGCTGTGGTTGATGTAGCACTCGTCGGGCCAGTCCGGCGACACCGTGTAGCGGTCCTCGAACCAGCGTGCGCTGGCGTATTTCAGCTTCGCCAGGTCCGGCGTGGCGAACTCGGCCTCGCGGAAGGTGCGGTCGATCGCGTCGGGTGCGCTGATGATGCGCCCCGCGGCCATGGGCTCGTCCAGGAACAGACCCTTGCCGGCGCCAGGGATGCGCGAGGCGGCAATGTGGTAGCGCGGCAGGATCATGGCAAAGCCGGTTGGAACGGGGGCGCCAGTGTAGTGCCTGTTGCGCGGCCTGCGGCCGGCCGCCGACGCCGGCTTGCTAGAATGACGGTTTTCCCTGTTTTGGAGCCCCCATGGATACCGCCCGCCTTTCCCGTTTCGTCAGCGGCCTGTGGGACGAAGAGATTGTGCCCAAGCTGGTGGAGTACATCCGCATCCCCAACAAGTCGCCGATGTTCGACAAGGACTGGAAGGCGCACGGACACATGGATGCGGCGGTGAAGCTGATGAGCGACTGGGCGACGTCCAAGCTCGCCGCACTGCCGGGCAGCACGCTGGACGTGGTGCAGTTGGAAGGGCGCACGCCGCTGATCTACATCGAGGTGCCGGCCAGCGGCGCCGGCGACGACACCGTGGTGCTGTACGGCCACCTCGACAAGCAGCCGGAGATGACCGGCTGGGCCGAGGGTCTGGGTCCGTGGACGCCGGTGCTGAAGGGCGACAAGCTCTACGGCCGCGGCGGCGCCGACGACGGCTACGCGATCTTCGGATCGCTGGCCGCCCTGCTGGCGCTGCACGAGCAGGGCGTGCCGCACGCGCGCTGCGTGATCCTGATCGAGGCCTGCGAGGAGTCGGGCAGCTACGACCTGCCGCATTACGTCGACCATCTCGCCGCGCGCATCGGCAACCCCTCGCTGGTGGTGTGCCTGGACTCGGGCTGCGGCAACTACGAGCAGCTGTGGCTCACCACCTCGCTGCGCGGCATGACCGGCGGCAACCTCACCGTGCAGGTGCTGGAGGAGGGCGTGCATTCGGGCGACGCTTCCGGCGTGGTGCCGTCCAGCTTCCGCATCCTGCGCGAGATCCTGTCGCGGTTGGAGGATCCGGAAACCGGCACGATCAGGCCGAAGGAGCTGTACGTTGAGATCCCCGCCCAGCGCGTGGAGCAGGCAAAGCACGCCGCCGAGGTGCTGGGCAGCGAGATCTACAGCAAGTTCCCCTGGGCCGCGGGCATGCAGCCGGTGACGAAGGAGCTGCCCGAGCTGGTGCTCAATCGCACCTGGCGTCCGCAGCTCGCGGTCACCGGCATCGGCGGCGTCCCACCGCTGGACAGCGCCGGCAACGTGCTGCGCCCGTTCACCGCGGCGAAGCTGAGCCTGCGCGTGCCGCCCACGCTGAATGCTAAGCAGGCCGGCCAGTTCCTGAAGCAGCTGCTGGAGAAGGACCCGCCCTACGGCGCCAAGGTCAGCTTCGACCTGGAGAAGGACGGCAGCGGCTGGAACGCGCCCGCGCTGTCGCCGTGGCTGGAGCAGGCGGTGGACGAAGCCTCGCACCATCAGTTCGGCGCGCCGGCCACTTACATGGGCGAGGGTGGCTCGATTCCATTCATGGGCATGCTGGGCGAGAAATTCCCCCAGGCGCAGTTCCTGATCACCGGCGTGCTCGGCCCGCATTCCAACGCCCACGGCCCCAACGAGTTCCTGCACATCCCCACCGGCAAGAAAGTGTCGGCAGTGGTGGCCGAGGTGGTGGCGAAGCACTATGCACGGGGCGCCAAGGGCTGACGGATTCCCCTCGCCCATTTGTGGGAGAGGGGCAGGGGAGAGGGCGCTTTTTGACGTTGCTGCAGCGTGCCCTCTCCCCCAGCCCCTCTCCCGCAAGCGGGAGAGGGGAGTTCGCCGAAAGCCGATAGAAGAGGGGTCCCCATGGTCCATACCCACCTCGCCGCCAACTGGGCCGATATCCGCCGCCGGGTGGACGAGGCCTGCCGTGCTGCCGGGCGCGACCCGGCGGAAGTCTCCATCCTGCCGGTCAGCAAGACCTTCGGCCCCGAGGTGGTGCGCGAGGCGGTGGCGCTGGGCCTGCATCGCTTTGGCGAGAACAAGATGCAGGAGATCCGCGACAAGTCCGGCCCACTGGCCGACTGCGGCATCGCCTGGGTGATGATCGGCCACCTGCAGACCAACAAGGCCAAGGACGTGGCGCGGCTGGTCAGCGAGGTGCAGTCGCTGGATCGCCTTGAACTGGCCGAGGCGCTGCACCACCGCCTGCAGATCGAGGGCCGCGCCATCGACGTGCTGGTGCAGGTGAAGACCTCCAGCGAAGAGAGCAAGTACGGCCTGCCGCCTGCCGGGCTGCCCGCCTTCCTCGATAGCCTGGCGCACTACGACACCTTGCGGGTGCGTGGCCTGATGACCCTGGCCACTCACACCGGCAACCCGGCGGAAGTGCGTGCCTGTTTCCGCCAGCTGCGTGAGCTGCGCGATGCGGCACAGGCGTGCGGGCACGAATTGCCGCGGCTCTCCATGGGCATGAGCGGCGATTTCCCGCTGGCGATCGCCGAGGGCTCCACCGAAGTGCGCATCGGCACCGCGATCTTCGGGCGACGCCCTGCGCCGGCCGGTCCCTGAAACAGGCCTGAAATCAGACGCTGAAACACCCGGTTTCGGGCCGATTGGAACAAGTTTCGGAATAATCTGACGTTTTTCGGAACGTGACGGGCGTATCGGCGTTTGCGAACGACGGGGTTCAGTTAACCCCAATCCAACAAACCCCTCGGGCCATCTTGGTAAGTTCATCCCTTCGTCACGTCGCCTGCATGCCAGGCGGCATCTCCGAGTAGGGCCGTAGGGGGTTTTGCCTCATGCCAATCCAGCGATTGACCAGTGTCGCCGCGCTCGTTTCGATGCTGCTGCTGGCTACTCCCTCGCACGCCGTGACCCACCACCGAATCCAGAAGAAGCACGTTCAACACCGCCACGCCCCGGCACACCACGCCCGATCGCACCACGCCAAGTCCAGCCATTCCAAGTCCAGCCATTCGCAGTCCCGTGCCGTCGCCGTCGCCCGCTCTTTCGCCGACAGCCATTACTCGCTGGTCACCGGCGGCATCCTCGCCTCCCCACTGTCGCTGAACCCGCTGCCCGCCCTCAGCCCGATGCCGACGCTGGCTTCGCCCGGCGTGACGGGTTTTGGTGGTGGCACGACCCCGGCCTTCGGCATCAAGCACAGCCTTCTTGCGCCGGCCGTTGCCGCTCCGGCCGTGGCCGAGGCCGCCAAGTCGGCCGCCGGCCAGGTCGACAGCGATGTCGACACAGTCACCGATTTGCGCAAGGCGCTGATCGCGCTGGCGATGCACCTGCGCGATGTGCGCTACGTACGTGGCGGCCACAACCCGGCCACCGGCTTCGATTGCAGCGGCTTCGTACGCTACGTGTTCGCCCATGCGATCGGCGTGCAGCTGCCCACCAACTCCGCTTCGCAGTTCCTTGCCGGCCTGAAGGTGAAGCGCGCCGACATGAAGCCGGGCGACCTGGTGTTCTTCCACACCAGCGGCCGCCACCGCCGCGTCACCCACGTGGGTATCTACATTTCCAACGGCAACTTCATCCACGCGCCCACCTACGGCAAGGCGGTGCAGATCTCCAGCCTCGACGAGGCCTACTGGGCAAAGCGCTTCGTGGGTGCCAAGCGTCCCGAGGGCATGCTGGCGTTGGCCGGCTACAACGGCTGATTCCGGAGCTTGCGCCTGTATCGAGAAGCCGTCCAAGGGGCGGCTTTTTTATGGGTGCGCCCGGCAGGGCGCACCTGCTTGGAGGTGAAAGTCCTCTACTCACCCGGCAAGGGGAAGAGTTAGCGGAAGGCAAGGGCGTCTCGGGTGACTGGGCGTCTGGAGGAAGCCGGAAGC
>Ga0187815_10000290_pt1 | contig 25156 bp, 26 predicted proteins | sample NC_S_5_FD_132962 | JGI IMG/M metagenome (GOLD analysis project Ga0187815, IMG submission 132962) | Wetland sediment microbial communities from Neuse River Estuary, North Carolina, USA - ASW-S_5 | ecosystem: Environmental > Aquatic > Freshwater > Wetlands > Sediment | place: USA: North Carolina...
GCCAAGGCCAAGGGCGTGCCGGCTTCCGCCATCACCGCGCTCGTGCTCGACCGTCCGCGCCACGCCGAGATCATTTCGGCGATCCGCGGCACCGGCGCTGCCGTTCGCCTGATTACCGACGGCGACGTCGCGGGCGTGATCCACACTGCAACGCCTGACGAGACCGGCGTCGATATCTACATGGGCACGGGCGGTGCGCCCGAGGGCGTGCTGGCGGCCGCAGCGCTGCGCTGTATCGGCGGCCAGATGCAGTGCCGTCTGGTGCTCGACAGCGCCGAGAAGCGGGAGCGCGCCGAGAAGATGGGCGTCGCCGATCCCCGCATGGTCTACGGCATCGAGGACATGGTGAAGGGCGACTGCCTGTTCGCTGCGACTGGCGTCACCACGGGCTCGCTGCTCACGGGCGTGAAGTTCCGCAAGGACAACGTGATCGAGACCGAAACGGTGGTGATGCGCTCCGTTACCGGCACCGTGCGCTACATCAAGGCCGAGCACCGGGAGCTGCAGAAATTCCACCTCGACTGACGGAGAGGGTGAATCGTGGGCGACATCATCGTTCGGCCGGTCCGAGGGGATGATCGCGCCGCCTGGGAGCCGCTCTGGCAGGGCTATCTGACCTTCTACAAATCCTCGCTCGCTCCCGAAGTGACGGATGCGACGTGGCAGCGGTTTTTCGATCCGATCGAGCCGCTGTACGCGCTGGTCGCCGAGCTCGACGGCAGGCTGGTCGGGCTTACGCATTACTTGCTGCACCGCTCGACCTGGGCGCCGGTCTGCTACTGCTATCTCGAGGACCTCTTCGTCGAGCCGTCGCTGCGCGGTGGCGGCGTCGGGCGCAAGCTGATTGCGGCGGTGGAGGCTGCGGCGCGTGCCGCTGGCGCCAGCCGCCTCTACTGGATGACGCACGAGACCAACCAGACCGCGCAAATGCTCTATAACAACGTCGCCGATCGTCCGGGGTTCGTGCAGTATCGCAAGAAGCTATAGTCCACCGTCATTCCGGGGCGATGCGAAGCATCGAACCACAGATGCGCAATTGCGCATCGGGGAATCTCGAGATTCCGGGTCTGGTCCTTCGGACCATCCCGGAACGACGAGAACAACGAAGGGAGCGAGCATGTCAGACGTCTCTGGTGTGAAGGCCCTCGTCTTCGACGTGTTCGGCACCTGCGTCGACTGGCGCACCAGCCTGATCGAAGATTTTACGAAATGGTCGGCAAAGCGCGGCATCAAGGCGGACTGGACCGCGCTGGTCGACGGCTGGCGCGCTGTCTATGCCGCCTCGATGGACGAGGTGCGCAAGAACCCGCAGAACGGCTACGTCATCCTCGACGTGCTGCATCGGCGCTCCCTTGAAAAGCTGGTCGCGCAGTTCGGTATCCAGGGTCTGACCGACGCCGACCTGCACCACCTCACCATGGGCTGGCACCGCCTGCATTCGTGGCCCGACACCAACGCCGGTCTGACCCGGCTGAAGAAGAAGTACGTCATCTCGCCGCTCTCCAACGGCAACGTCGCGCTGCTCACCAACATGGCGAAGTTTGCCGGCATGCCCTGGGATCTCATTATGTCGGCGGAGCTGTTCGAGCATTACAAGCCCGATCCGGAAACCTATCTCGGCGCGGCCAGGCTGCTGTGCCTTCAGCCCGCCGAGGTGATGATGGTCGCCGCCCACAACAACGATCTCAAGGCCGCGCAGAAGCTGGGACTGAAAACCGCCTTCGTTGCGCGCCCGACCGAATACGGGCCGCTCCAGAAGTACGATTTCGAGGCCACGGGCGACTGGGACATCGTGGCCAAGGATTTCGGTGGGATAGCGGACCGGATGGGTTGCTAGGTCGAAGCGGCTTTTCCTGCACGCCCAAGGACAGAGCCGCGCTCGCGCACGGCTCTATCATCGCCATCCGTCGCGTCGCGATCAGAAGCGGTAGTTCACTCCCGCCTTCATGGTGTGAAATTTGGTGTCGACGTCCATTCCGGCATTTGCTGTGAATCCGTTCGGAATGTCGTTGATGGCGCTGGAAAACAGGTTTCGACTTCCAAGATCGATATAGAGATATTCGGTCTTGAAGGACCATTGCGGGGCAAAGGCGTATTCGAGGCCTGCACCGGCGGTCCAGCCCCATTGCGTGCCGCCTGATGTGACTGATGTCACCTGGGCCTGGCCATTTGGCCCGTTGAAGCTGAAGCTTCCATTGGTATCGACCTTGCCATACGCCGCGCCGCCGGTTGCATAGAGGAATAGCCTGTCCCAAGCATAGCCGAGGCGGCCACGCACGGTGCCGAACCACTTCAGCTCGGAACCGGTGCCGAATGCGGTTGAAGCGGTGACGCCGTTGATGGTGAGGGTTTGATTGCCCTCGAACCTTCCTTTGATGTCCGACCATTGGATGTCGGCTTCGAGGCCGAGCACGACATTGTTGCTGTACTGATAGTTGTAACCGATCTGTCCGCCGCCGAAGAAGCCGCTCGATGTCAGGCTGAAATTGCCATTGGTGCTCGACGTGAGTGGGGGGGCCTCAGCCTGCAATTGTTGCGCGGATGCGTGAAACGGATACTCGAACCTGTCGCCGCCGAAGCCGACATTGGCGCCGATATAGAAGCCGGTCCAGGAGAAGACGCGAGCCGGCGCGACCGGCATCTTGACCGGAAGGGACATGTCGGCTGCGAGCGCCGGTGCGAACGACGCGCCGAGAAATAAGCTAGCGCCGAGGAGAGTTTTCTTCATTGATGGGCCCTTGAAAATGTCGTGCTGAGCGCACACGCCTTGCGATGTATTGCCGGTACGAACAGCTGCTGGTGAATATCCGGTGAGGGGCGACGCGGTGATCCCGACCTCGTTCCTCGCGGCATCCTGCGCGCAACTTGGCAGGGCCTGCGGTCATGGTCTTGTTCGCGGGCGCAACGGATTTTAGCTCCTGCGCACTCCTGCTAAACTTCTGGGCGATGTTGTAGCCTCGCAACAGCACGGATGCGCAGCGCGGATATCGATCTTGCAACAAGTCGTTGCGGCGAAATTACGCATGGTGCGACGGGGCGGCTTTCCTACGATGACTGCATCCAATGGTTGCCTCCGTGAATCGAGCCAGTTTTTCGTCGGAAAGCTTTTGTCCCCAACTGGCGGATCAACAGAAGTTTTCGCTCTGGACCGAGCAGCTGGAGGCGCTCACTTGCTGTGTGGACATCGCGCGATTCGAAGGTCAGCCGTTCTCCGCATTTCTGGAGTGGGCCGACTTCTCGGAGGTGCAAATCTCCCGTTTTGGCGGTTCCATTCACCGAATAAGGCGATCGAAAAGCGCGATCTCACGAGGGCCCGATGATGATTTCTGCCTGCTCTTTCATCGCGGCCGCGGAACCTTCCGCGTGGATCAGCTCGGGCGCGGGACCGTTCTTTCTCGTACGGGAGCGTTTCTCGGGACCAACGGTAAGCCCGCGGACATGGCCTCCGACGCTTCGTTTTCCTGCACGACATTGACGGTCAGCAGGGATCGTCTCCTGCCTCTTGTCGGTGGGGTCGACGATCTCCTGGTAAAGCCCCTCGACACACGGAGTCCGGCCGTCGGTCTTCTGCAACGATACATTGAACTCACGGTCGATCTTCCGGGAGAACTGCAGGATCCGCCGCTCCAGAATCACATCAGCACGACCCTGCTTGATCTGACCGCGCTGGCATTGGACGCTCGGGGCGATGCGGCACAGATCGCAACCGCGCGCGGTCTGCGCGCCTCCCGCACGCAGGAGATCATCGCCGAGATCGACCGCAGCTTTGCGAATGCCGAATTTTCAGTCGAGCATGTCGCCAGACGCATGGGGGTCTCGGCCAGATACGTTCAGGATCTGCTGCAGGACACAGGTCAGAGCTTTACCGAGCGGCTTCTCGAGCGAAGACTTCAGCATGCGATGTGCCTGCTTACGAGCGAGCAGGGGGACCGGATGAAGGTCAGCGACATTGCACTCGCCTGCGGCTTCAATGAAATCGCCTACTTCAATCAGCGATTTCGGCGGCGATTCGGTCAGACCCCGACTCAGTCCCGGCGCTGAGGAGGGCGGTAATGCAATGAAGGCGATCGTCTGGAAATGTTTCGATTGCCGCGGATTTCGGCCGAGACCGGTTTAATTTCCCAAGCGCAAAGGGTATCTATGCACTGCCGGGGCCTCGACTAGTCTTGGCAGTCAGCCGCTTTTCTGGTGGCCTGCGAGACCATTATGACGCTTCCCGCATCCGCATTGCCCGTCGAGGCGCCGCACACCTTCCTCGGCGTTGTCAGGTCGGCGACCGGCAAGCTCTGGCGCGACCGGCTCGATGCGCGCGGGCAGGCGAGGGCGCTCGCTATTGCGCAGCGCCACCACTTGCCGGAAATGCTGGCTCGGGTACTGGCGGGCCGCGATGTCGAGATCGACGCGGTCGCCGATTTTCTCGACCCTACCATCCGCAAGCTGATGCCCGATCCCTTCACCGTCACGCAGATGGAAGTCGCGGCCAAGCGCATCGCGGACGCGGCTACGCGCGGCGAGAAGGTCGCAATCTTCGGCGATTACGATGTCGATGGCGCGACCTCGGCGGCGCTGCTCGCCTGGCATTTGCGGCATTGCGGGCTCGATCCGCTGATCCACATTCCGGACCGCTTGTTCGAGGGCTACGGCCCCAACACCGAAGCGGTCCGCATGCTGGCGGGCAAGGGCGCCACGCTACTGGTTACGGTGGACTGCGGCACCACCAGCATCGAGGCGCTGGCGGAGGCGAAGAAGCTCGGCATGTCCGTGGTCGTCATCGACCATCACCAATGCGGCGACCAGTTGCCCGAGGTCGATGCGCTGGTGAACCCGAACCGGCCGGACGATCTTTCCGGCCTCGGCTATCTCGCCGCTGTCGGCCTCGTGCTGGTCACGCTGGTCGCCGTCAATCGCGAGCTGCGCCAGCGCGGCTTCTGGTCGGCGGAAATGCCGGAGCCCGACCTGCTCGGCGTGCTGCATCACGTGGCGCTGGGCACTGTGGCCGATGTCGCGCCGCTGACGGGACTGAACCGCGCCTTTGTCGCCAAGGGGCTGATCGCGATGCGCCGGCGCGACCATGTCGGCCACACCGCGCTCATGGATGTGTCGCGGCTGAGCGGCCCGCCGGAAGCCTGGCATCTCGGCTTCATGCTGGGGCCGCGCATCAATGCCGGCGGACGGATCGGCCGCGCCGATCTCGGCGTGCGCCTTCTGCTGGAGGGCGACGTTTCCGAGGCCGCGCGGATCGCGGCCGAGCTCGACCGCCTCAACAGCGAGCGGCGGCTGATCGAGCAGGCGGCCGAAGCGCAGGCCGAAGCCGAGGCGCTGGCGTCGCTCGGAGCAGAAGACAAGGGCGCGGTGATCGTCACCGCGTCCGAAGGCTGGCATCCCGGTGTCGTGGGCCTCGTTGCCTCGCGGCTGAAGGAAAAGTTCTCGCGGCCTGCCTTTGCGATTGCGCTGGAGCCCGGCGGCATCGGCACCGGCTCCGGCCGCTCGATCTCCGGCGTCGATCTCGGCAAGGCAGTGCGGCAGGCGGTGAAGGACGGACTTCTGATGAAGGGCGGCGGCCACGCGATGGCCGCGGGCGTGACGTTGCGGAAAGAACGGCTCGCCGAATTTCGCGCGTACTTGGAAAGCGCGCTTGCTGCCGACGTCGGCAATTCCCGCCACGAGAATGAGCTCTTCATCGATGGCGCCGTCAGCGCGCGCGCGGTGACACCGGAATTCGTCAGCACGCTCAATCGCGCCGGTCCGTTCGGTGCCGGTAATCCGGAGCCCGTGATCGCGCTGCCGTCGCATCAGCTCGTCTTCGCCGACGAAGTGGGACAGGCGCATTTGCGGCTGCGCTTCAAATCCGGCGACGGCGCCATCGTCAACGCCATGGCGTTCCGCGCCGTCGGGCAGAAGCTCGGCAACGCACTGGGGCAGAACCGCGGCCAGCCACTGCATGTCGCCGGATCGCTGGCGGTAGACCGTTGGCAGGGCGCCGAACGTGTGCAAATGCGTGTCGTCGACATTGCGGTCCCCGACGAGGGACCGGCGATGATCAGGTAACAAGCAAAAAAACGTCGCGTCAGGGAGTGAAAATGGCAGGGCAGGTCGCAGGCAAGGTCGCGCTGGTCACCGGCGGGGCTTCGGGCATCGGCGAGGCAGTCTCCGAACTGTTGGCGCGCGAAGGCGCCTCGGTTGCAGTGACCGATATCGACGACCTCCGGGGCCCGGAACTCGTCGCCCGCATCAAGAATGCCGGCGGCGAGGCGAGCTTTTGGCATCAGGATGTCACCAGTGAGGAACGATGGATCGAGGTCGTGACGGAGGTAGTCGCGCGCTACGGCCGGCTCGACATCCTCGTCTCCAATGCAGGCATCGGGATCGGGGTGCCCTCGATCACGCAAATGACACTGGAGGATTGGCGGCGGCAGACCGCGATCAATCTCGACGGCGTCTTTCTCTCGGTGAAGCACTCTCTGCCGGCGATGCGCAAGGGCGGCCGTGGCGGTTCGATCATCCTGATGTCGTCACTCGCCGGCCTTCGTGGCGCGCAGTCGCTCGCCGGTTACTGCGCGACCAAGGGCGGCGTGCGGTTGTTTGCGAAGGCGATTGCGATGGAATGCGCCTCGTTCGGCGATGGCGTGCGCGTCAACTCGGTCCACCCTGGGATCATCGACACGCCGATCTGGGGCAAGATCCCGACGGGTGCGAGCGGACATGGACAGAACGCGCCGATCGATGCGGAGGAGCGCGCGAAGTTTGCGACCCCGCTCGGTCGCGCCGGCCATGCCATGGAGATCGCACAGGGGGTGCTGTACCTCGCCTCGGACGCATCGAGCTACGTGACCGGAACGGAGCTCGTCATCGATGGCGGCATGAATGCGGGTGGGGCGCTGCGGCTGCCCGATGCGCCTGCCCATCCAGTGCCGGCGTTTGCGCGCTAGCCGGCTTGCCGCAATCGTGCCAGCACCTTCAGCCCGCCGTAGCCGTCGGCGGGCAAAAGGCCCATCTTGGTCTGATAGTCGCGCACAGCCTTCATGGTGTCGTTGCCAACGCGGCCGTCGGTGCCGCCGGTGTCGAAGCCGGCCTTGGTCAGCCGCGTCTGCAATTCCTGCACTTCGGCGAGCGTCAGCGCACGCTCCGAGCCCGGGAACGGCTGGATGAAGGGCGGCCCGCCGAGGATGCGGTCGCCGAGATGGCAGATCGCCAGCGCATAGTTCATCGAGGGATTGTAGCTCTTCACCGAATAAAAGTTTGGACCGAGCAGGAATGCCGGGCCGCCCGCGACGGGCACCCACATCTGCGCCGAGGCATTCGGCTGCGGGAATGGCTGACCGTCGGCACGGGTAACGCCGGCGCTGGCCCAGGCCGCATAGGTTCGGCTGCCGCTTGAAGCGCCGCCCGGTGCGCGGACTTCATAACCCCAATGTTCGCCGCGGTGATATTTGCCGCGGTTGACCAGGTATTTTGCGGTTGAGCCCAGCGCATCGTCGGGTTTGCCGAACGGCGAGACCTTGCCGTCGCGGTCGTAGTCGATGCCGACATTGAGCCAGACTTCCGGCATCCACTGCGTATGACCCATCGCGCCGGCCCAGGAGCCGCGCATCTCCTCCGGCGTGCTCCAGCCGCGATCGACGATCCGGAGCGCATTGATCAGCTCGGTCTCCCAATAGGCCTTGCGGCGCGGCTCCTTCCAGGCGAGCGCGGCGAGCGATGGAAAGACGGGACGCATATGGTTCTGCTGCACCAGTGGATCACCATAGGCGGACTCGACGCCCCACAGCGCCAGCAGCGTGCCGCGCTCGACGCCAAAATCCTTCTCGATCCGCGCAAACAGCGCTTCGTTCTTGCGTAGCGCCTCGCGGCCATTGATGATGCGCCAGTCGGAAACGCGGCGGTTGATGTATTGCCAAATCTGTTCGTTGAATTCCGGCTGCTTCTGGAACTGCTTGAACACGGACATGTCGGGCTCGATGCGGCCCATGACGCGATTCCAGGTCGCATCCGAAATGCCTTTGGCCAAGGCGCGCGCACGGAAAGAGTCGCGCCACTGGTCGAATCCGGGCGGAGCGGCGGCAAAGGCCGGGTTCGCGGCCAGCGCAGTCGCGCCGAGGCTGGCCAGCAGAACGTCGCGGCGTGAGGGCATTTTCGGGGAATCGATGCGGTTCATGGGCTCATTGTAGCCGCGCGAGGTGCCTGAGCCAAAGATCATGTGCTCCTGCGGCATCGTGTCGACAATGTGCGGGAACCGGCCATGCAACGCGGATGGCGCGAAAGCGATCTCGGATTACTAGACCATCGAGAGAAGGCGTGTGTTCAAATACTATTGAAGATCGCGAGCTATCCCGGACAGCCAGCGGCGCACCGCGATTTGCGATTTCTTGCTCAGTCCGGCTGCAAGCCGTCGCTCCAGAGCCAGCGCATGGCGGCGGCAGCTCTGCAATAGCCGGGCACCGCGCTTGGTCAGCGTCCATTGCAGCACGCGCCCGTGCACGGGATGCGGTGTCTTGGCGATGGCGCGGTCACGCTCGAGATTGCGGATGATGACGCCGACCGTCTGCGGCGTCAGCAGCGCGACACGGGCAAGCTCGGCGCCGGACAGGCCGGGATAGGCCTGCAGCATGGTCAGCACGACGAATTGCGGCGGGGTCACGCCAAGGCCGGCCAGCGAGCGCTCCATCGACAGCCGCGTGGCCGCCTGCGCCTGGCGCAGCAGATAGGCGAGATAACCCTGCTCGCCGCGCTTGCCCTGGCCCGGCGGCGGGGGGAGGATCGCGGCGGCCTCGATCCGGGTCCGCGAGGCTGGTTTGGCGCGTGACGGCCTCTTGCGCCCTTTCGACTTTCGCGGCGAGGGCTTGCGCGCCGGCCGCGATTTTCGTGCCGCGGCAACACCGGTCTTGCGAGGCATATAAGAGCTCTTATAATAAATCAGAGCACTGATAACATGAGGTGAAGTCGATGTCACATGCCCGCAGCGAATACGCCGATTTCCAGGCCCTTGCTCCCGACGCCTTCAGCGCCGTCCGCGCGCTGAGTGCGATCGCCGGCAAGGCCGGCATCGACAAGCAGCTGCTCGAGCTGATCAAGATCCGGGCATCGCAGATCAACGGCTGCGCCTTCTGCCTGCAGTATCACATCTTGCAGGCGGAAACGCTTGGACTGGCGGAAGACAAGATCAACCTCGTCGCGGTCTGGCGCGAGGCGCCGCAGTTTTCGTCGCGCGAACGCGCCGCGCTGGCCTGGACGGAAGCGCTGACGGTACTCTCGAACGGCGTCAGCGACGAGGTTTTTGCGCAGGCGAGCGCGGAGTTCGCCGAGAAGGAATTGATGTATCTGACCTCGGCGATAACAGCGATCAATACCTGGAATCGGTTCGGCGCGGCCTATCGATGGACGCCTCCGGCGCGGCAGCAGAACGCAAGCGTAGCGGCCTCGTGAGTTAGAGCATGATCCGGAAAAGTGTGAAGCGGTTTTCCGAAAAGATCATGCTCAAACAAAGAGCTAAAGCGCGATGACGATTCATCCCAATCTCATCGCGCTTTAGTTCTCGCCGCCCTCGGCCGGCAGGGCATGTGCGACCGTTGCGGCGGTGACAGGCTCCGTGCCGATCTCGCGGCCGCGGCCTCGGATCAGCCGCTCGTACGCCGAGACCAGCGTGGTGTAGGGATTGACCCAGAGCCAGCCGTCGCGCGTGAACACCTGAACGTCGAAATGCAGATGGCGACTGGTGCCGTTCGGACGGTCGAGGTAGTTCGAGACCACGCCGATCGGCTCGCCTTCGATGACGCGGCGGCCGTTGAGCAGCCCGTCGGCGTCCATCGACGAGGGATTCATGTGCATGTAGCGGAAGCGGATGTGCTCGGTGCGGGTGTTGATCTGCAGCGTCGCCGCCTGCTGCTTGGGCGCGCGGATGACGATGGCGTCGCGCACGGCGACGATGGCCTGCTGCTTGTCGTCGCAGCCCTCTGCGCTCTCTTCGGCCGCGCAGGGCCGCGGCCGGATATCTTGCCCCTGATGGCCGAAACCGCTGGCGCACTGGCCGACGTTGAAGCTGCGGTCCTCGCAGAAATTGTCCCGCCACGGATAGACGCCGCCCACCAGCGTGGTCTTGTCGCGCCGTGCAAATGATTGCGAGCGGATCGCGACGGGGACGCGCACCAGGGGAAAACGGATCTGCGAGTAGGCCGTATTGTCGGATCGGCCGGGCTGTCTGCGCGCTCCGGTTTTGGCGATGATGTCGCCGCTCGGGTGATAGGTGAAATCAACGGATGCCGCGATGGGCCGCTCGGCGACGATGGACGCGATGTCTTTCCGTTGCCGCGAGGGCAGGCCGCCGACGACCCGCAACGCCTTCAGGAAACGCTCGGCGACCGGATAGGCCTCGCGGCAGGCCAGTCGCCGCGCCCGCGGCACCGAGTCGAGGCACTGGATCGAGACCACGTAGGGCACGCCGAATTTGGTGAAGGCATAGCGCACATAGCCTTCGCGGATGAAGCGCCGCATGTCGGGATATTGCGCGGCAAGCGACTTGACCGGCTCGCCCTTGCCGCCGGCGGGGTCGGCGAGGTCGTAGACCAGCAGCGAACCCGTGATCTGCACCTCGACCGGCGTTGCGAATGTCCTGTGCGGCAGGCCTTCGCCGGCGCCTGGAGCCAGCGAGAAGGTGGCGTCATAGCCGGAGAGGCCGGCATGGAAGACATCGACGGCGCTGAAATCGGCCTGATGGCGCGCGACGCCATCGGGATCGACCCCGCCGTTTTGCCTTGCTTCGAGCCAGGCCGCCGTGTCGAACGGCAGCAGCACCGGAATGGGGCTGCGGCCGATGCCGGTGAAAATCTCCGACGTGATGGCGTTGAGCTGCACCAGCGCCGGCATCGAGCGCGGGTCGGAAGCCGGCACGCGCCGCTGGACGGCGAAGCTGAAGGTGGAGCCGGCGGCAGGCTGGCTGCTCACCTCGGAACGAAACTGGTCGAGCGCGGCGCGCCATTCGACGCGCATCGCGGAGATGGAGGGCGTATGGATTTCATCGGCCGCAGCGACGCCGCTGCCGGCCAGTGGCACGAGAGAAGCTGCCAGCAGGCACACTACGGACCGGTCGGCTCTCTTCCGCAACTCTCTCGCCCCCCGGCGAATTGCCTCTTCAAGAGAGTCGCAGTCTAATCCTTTGCGCGCTCGACGTAAGACCCGTCTTCCGTCATGACGACGATGCGTGTCCCGGCGGCCACATGTGGCGGCACCGAGGTGCGCACGCCGTTGGAGAGGATGGCCGGCTTGTAGGAGGACGAGGCGGTCTGGCCCTTGGTGACCGGCTCGGTCTCGACCACTTCGAGGGTCGCGCGCTGCGGCAGGGTGATCGCAACCGGATTCATCTCGTGCAAGGAGATTTTCACCGTCATGTTTTCCTGCAGGTAAGGCGCAGCGCTGCCGACGATGTCTTTCGCCACCTGGACCTGGTCATAGGTCTCGGAATTCATGAAGTGGAAGCCGTCGCCGTCTTCGTAGAGATAGTTGAAGTTGCGATCCTCGACGGTGGCCTTCTCGACCTGGTCGGTGGTCTTGTAGCGCTCGGACACCTTCACGCCGTCGCCGATGCGGCGCATTTCGATCTGGCTGACCGGGGTTCCCTTGCCGGGATGGATGTTTTCGGCGCTGAGGACGACGTAGAGCTTGCCGTCCTGTTCAATGATGTTGCCCTTGCGGATGGAACTGGCGATGACTCTCAAAGGTTTTTTCCCGAATGGCTGGCCCCTCACCAATTCGGGCAGGTCTGCCCTGAGGTCCTGAGGAGGCGGTTTCGGGGCGCAACATACTGATTTGGCCTCCAGATGCTACCCTTTTCCGGCCCCTTTTGGCGGGATGTTCACCCCCGGCGGCGGACCGGGGAGCACGGTCAGCCGCGCCGGGCCTTGGGCTTTGGCAATTGGCGGGCCTGGGCGTTGTGCTCGGCGAAGGCTGACGGCACCGAGAACTTCCCGGTCTGCGTGTCGTAGACGCAGCGCCAGCCGTCGATCCACGGGGTGGGCTTGTCATTGCCCTGGATGTCGAACGACAGCGTGATCACGACATAGCGGCTGTCCGGCCACTTCTGGCCGAGCCAGGCGTAATTCTCCTCCATGCCCTTCAACAGGTCGGCGCGCTTGTGGTTCAGCTCGTCGGGCTCCGTCGGCATGCCCTTGGACGCAGGCTGGGTGAAGAAGTAATCCCAGGCCAACTCGCCGAGCGGCTTCCTGGTGGCCGGCACGAAGCGATCGCCGTCGCGCTTGTAGAGCAGCAGCGTTGCAAAGCCGGCGCCGGTGCCCTGCATGCGCACCAGCCACTTGCTGTCTGGCGAGAAGCGGAATCCGGCCGGATAGCTCGCGAGATCCTCGTCCTCGTTGCGATTGAGCAGGAAGGCGTTCTTGTGGTCCTTGTCGAAGATCCAGAACTGGTAGGTGAAACCCTCGTTCCCGCCGTCCCTGGAGTACTGCTCGATTGAAAATGTCTTGTCGGGCGATTTGAACGTGTCCTTGGGGTCATCAAGGAATTTCAAGTCAGGCCCCGGGCCGTCGGCACGGGCCGGCGTTGCAGCAGTGATCGCGGCAAGCACAAGGAGTCCGATTGCATAAGTCCAGTGGCTGCGCATGAGTCGTACCGTTCCATTTTCCTGGGCATGGGACTCGCGATCCCTGCCGGAGGTTCAGGCGAATCGAACATGGACAAGGCCCGAGTCTTTGGACATGAAGGCCAAAGGGCTGGCTTGATGCGTTTGGCGAACTCGCTTTGTGAAAAAAATCAAGTAATATCAGTGATGTACGTGACAGTTTTCATTGATCGCATGCATTGGGCCGGCGGCCGGTTCGCTGGAATCGGCCCATGATGGCCGAACACGGACCAACCTGGAATTTAGGTGACAGTGCCTTCAATGCCGGGCGTCTGCGCAAAATGAAGCGGATAGGCGAGTTAAATGCACTGTCACCGCAATACCGTCACCGCAATACAGAAACTCCGACAGAACGAAATTCATTGAAGCATGGCTTGACCTGAAACAAGCCGACCGCGGCGCCGTTTGGTGGCGCTGCGGTCACTTGCTGAGTTCGCCTGCTTATTGACGACATCAATTCTGTTGTCTTGGCTGTTCAGTCAGCGAATGGACCACTTCTGCACTTGGAATACTGCTGGTCGCATTTCTGCATACATTTAGTTCCAGTGCATTTTGAGTTGTTGCAGCTAACCCACTTTCTGTCGCACATGGACGCCCGGGCGGAGGCCGGTGCGGCGGACCACGCGAACAGAACCATCGCGCAGCAGGTAAAGGCAATCAGATGACGAGGCCTGATATTGGTGGCGTTAGTCGGGACAATTTTCATTCTAGTCTCCTGCATACTTAGGAAATGGACAATTGAATCCGGTTCTGACCGGCGGACTGCGGTGGCCTGCGTCACCGACTTCCGAGTGACGCAGGCGCGCGAAACGGTGCTCAGCCCTTGGTCAGATAGGATATCGTTCCAGCCACATCGGAATCGTCGATGAGCTGGAACCGGCTTTCACTTCCGCCTCGGCGAGCCACAATATGAGGCGCATATTCTGGATCGGCGACGAATGCCCGAGCCTGCTTTGCGGATGGAAATGCCATGATCGCAATAAGGGAAGTGTCCAGAGGGGTGCCCTCTAGGGTCGTTACATTGGCGCTCCGCGCCAAATACTTGCCGCCATGTTTATGCACGATCATGTGAACTGAAGCTGCATATTCCGGCACCCATTTGTCGTCGGTAACTTTGATGTCGGCGATTACAAAAGCAGTCATGCGAATCCTTCCTGGTTTGATGTCAGCCTCCGGATCAAAGCGAGGCCTGACTTCGACTTGACCGGGGAATGCCGCGATAGGCCAGTTCAGGAAGTGAATCGGAGCCAATACAGAGTCTGTATTAGATCGCATCGACCACACTCGGAAAATCTCGGCACTTTGGAAGGCCGTCGCGCATGGGCAGAACCGTCTCAGCGTAATTAACGTGAACTCCGGGGGTGAAATTCAGGGTCGGGATCGTCGCTGCGAATACGTTCACCAATCCGACCGGCGGATGATTGGTCATCAGATGACCGCCGCACTTCTTGCAATACCGACGCTCGCTGAGCGGCGTCTTCTGGTACGTCGCAATATGCTCGGCTCCAGACGTGATCTCGACTGCCTCGACCTTCCAAAGACTAAAGGCGTTGACCGGCCCGCCCGACCACGAGCGACAGGAACGGCAGTGACAATAGCCCATGGCCTCTGGCGCACCGATGACCACAAGCCTGACGGCTCCGCAAAAACATCTTCCGGTGTGACTCACTTGATTCCCTTTCGAAGTTGAACAATTCACTTGAACTATCAGGGAGGTTCGGGGTCACTCCAGTTCTAGGACTGTATCTCCATTCAGCTCGCGAGCTTCCTCTCCTTTGCAAACGGGCTGAGGCCGAGCCAGGTCTGCATGGCAGACGCGATTTGCCGGTCGCCGGTCAACAACATCCGGTTGCTGCCGACGGCGGCGCGAACGGTATCAAGCCCCATCCAGATCGCTGTCATGGTTCGCAGATCGACGGAGACATAGAGGTCGACATCGAAGCCGGGGTCGACCGAGCAGAGATCGACGCTGTCCTGGGGATCGACGATCAGCCACCAGGAACGCTGCGTGGCCGGAAGCTCGGGATAGACGAACTGAACCACGTTTCGACCCTTCGGCATCGGCGTTGTATTCAGATTTCGTCGCATGTCCCACATCAGAAGTTGAGCGTCGAGATGCTGGAGCGACAGATCCGCTTCGATGCGGCGCTGACCCCAGACGCCGAATGCCTCGACGATCGGCCCAAGCTCGCGCCCGGACGCGGTCAGATGATACTCGAAGATTCCGGGATCTGAGACCGACGCCTCGCGGGCGACGATCCCCGCAACTTCAAGGTCCTTGAGCCGTTGCGAGAGCAGGGCCGGCGACATTCGCGGCACTCCGCGACGCAGTTCGTTGAAACGTGTCGAGCCGGCGACGAGTTCGCGGAGCAAGACCACGGTCCAGCGCGTGCATAGTACCTCGGCCGCCATCGCGACCGGACAGAACTGCTTGTAGCTACCTACGGCCATGCTTCCCACCATCCGGACGATCAGGGATAGCCTACCGTCGAAAAGCAGGGGTTTCCAGTTCAGTATCTGTAGCAGCCTCGATTCAGTTCCTGAACTGGTTGCGCATAGCACCGCTTGGTAGTTGGCCTCCATGCGGGCCCCCGGGCTCGGCTGAACCTGGCTCTCTCTTGTCGTCGCGCGCCGCCAACAAGCACGGAGCCGCGTCCCAACCTTCAAATAATGAGGATTTCCGATGAGAAAATATTCGACCAATCTGACCGTTCCTTTGACGCGCCTTGCGATGTCTGGCATCGCCTTGCTTCTGAGCGTCGGCATCGCACCCGCCCTTGCGGCAACTATTTCGCGCAGCACCGATGTGAAAGCGTCCGCCTCGGCGGTATGGTCAGTGATCGGTCCGTTCTGCGCGATCAAGGACTGGTTGCCGCCAGTGGGCGAATGCATCGAGGATGGCAAGGCACCCCCGACCCGCATCCTCGTGACGAAGGATGGCAAGGCCGCATTTGTGGAAAAGCAAACTGCGCGGAACGACGCCGAGCACAGCTACTCCTACGCGTTCCTGTCTAGCCCGCTTCCGGTCACGAATTATACCGCGACCATCAAGGTTACGGCCAATGGGAACGGGACTTCGACCATTACCTGGAGCGGTTCCTACACCCCGGACCAGGGAAAGGAAAAGGCGGCGACTGAAGCGTTGAACAGCGTTTACGAAGCAGGTCTCTCTGAGATCAAGGCGAGGCTTGCGAAGTGAAGCTGCGGCTTCGGCCGTCGTGAAGTTTTGCTGAAGTGCGCTGGCTGGCCGCGAACGCTTGGTTCCGGCCGGCTGGTCGCATGTCGGAAATTCCTCCTATCGGAGGATTGAATCCTTCAAAGGGAGAGACACCTTGCGTCGTGCCGTCAACAGATCGCCAGAAGATCAAATTCTTGAGGAGTTTCAAACTATTTCGGAAATTCCATTTGTGAATTCATAAAAGCAGAAATGACTATTGACTATTACGCAAATCAGAACTAGATTGCCCGCACCCCGGTCCACTTGAGGGGCGTTTCGCGATCGTCACGATACGTTGGGCCGGGATGCGATGGACGCTGCGGCGTCAGGTGATTTTTCACCGGGCGAAACGTCCGCAGCGTACGGCGAAGTCGTGTGGTCCTGGCGCCGCGACCGTGGCGTCTATCCCCGCCGGCCTGTGCTGGCGGGGCAACGGTGACAAAAACCGCCGCTCACCGGGGAGAGCTCGAAGTAAGCCGTAAACCATTGCGCGGGGAAAGCCGGGATGTCTCGGCTGTACCTGTAGTTTAACCCGTGTGCTCCTTCCTACCGGACTTTCGCACACGGGACTGCGGGCGCAGTCGGCGCCCGGCTTTCCCTGCGCCCTCTCTCCAGGAGAGGGACAACGAGATTGCAGAACCCGGACGAAAACGAGTCGCGGGAATGAGAACGTATGTTTCCCTCTCGTGGCGACGGACGCGACCTTTCCGCTTGCCCCCACCGCTGGGTTCACCGAGGGACATGGACAAGGCGCGAGTCTTTGGACATGAAGGCCGCGGGGCTGCCGGAGACTGTCCGGCCGGGCCATCCATCCGCCGAAAAAGTGTAACAATATCAATGCTATTAACGAGCAAGTTGATTGATCGCATGCACTCGGCCGGTGCCGGGGGCGACCGGTGACGGCCGGACACGACGAGCCGTCGCCCTGGTGGTCGCCGGCACGGCATGTCGATCGGAGGCCGTTCTTGCTGGCGCGCCGGGAAATCACCCGCGCCATCCGCGCCTGGTTCGACGAGCAGGGATTTTTCGAGGTCGAGACCGGCGTCCTGCAGGTCTCGCCCGGCAATGAAACCCACCTTCATGCGCCGCGCACCGAGATCATGCGCGGCGATGGCCGCCGCGTGAGCCGATATTTGCGCACGTCACCCGAATTCGCATGCAAGAAGCTACTCGCCGCGGGCGAGCAAAAGATCTTCGAGTTCGCGCGCGTGTTCCGCGACCGCGAGCGCGGCGATCTGCATCTGCCGGAATTCACCATGCTGGAATGGTATCGCGCCAATGCCGGCTACGACGCCATCATGGCCGATACGATCGTGGTGATCGCGCATGCCGCGCAGGCAACCGGAATCGGAAGCTTCTCGTTTCGAGGCAAGAATTGCGATCCCTTCGCCGAGCCGGAACTGCTGACCGTGGCATCCGCCTTCGATCGCCTTGCCGGCGTCGATCTGCTGGCGACAATTCGCGGCGGCGAGGGCGATCGCGCGGCGCTGGCCGCGGCCGCAAAGGACCGCGTGCGCATTGCCGATGACGACACCTGGTCCGACATTTTCAGCAAGGTGCTGGTCGAGCATGTCGAGCCCCATCTGGGGCAGGCGCGGCTGACCGTGCTGTTCGAATATCCGGCGCCGGAGGCCGCGCTCGCGCGCACGAAACCTTCCGATCCGCGCGTGGCCGAGCGGTTCGAGGTCTATGCCTGCGGCGTGGAGCTCGCCAACGGCTTTGGCGAATTGACCGATGCGACGGAACAACGTCATCGCTTTACGGCGTCGATGGACGAAAAGGAGCGCCGCTATGGCGAACGCTACCCGGTGGATGATGATTTTCTGGCTGCGGTTGCCCATATGCCTGACGCGAGCGGGGTCGCGCTGGGCTTCGACCGGCTGGTGATGCTCGCGAGCGGTGCGCCGAAAATCGACCAGGTGGTGTGGACACCGCCGGCAGGAGAGACATGAACAGGACCGGCCCCAGACTTGCTGCGACCTTGCGCCAGCCGGCCGAACTGGTGGCGCGCGGGCTTGCGCCTGCCTCTGCGCTGGCCGAGCTGGAAAAAGTTGCTGCACGCTATGCCATCGCCGTGACGCCCGAGATCGCCGCGCTGATCGATCCCGATGATCCTGCCGATCCCATTGCGCGGCAGTTCATCCCGAGCGCGCAGGAACTGGTGATGGCGCCGGGCGAGAATGCCGATCCGATCGGCGACGAGGCGCATTCGCCGGTTCCCGGCATGGTGCACCGCTATCCCGACCGTGTGCTGTTCAAGGTGGTGCAGGTCTGCGCCGTCTATTGCCGCTTCTGCTTCCGCCGCGAGATGGTGGGTCCCGGCAAGCCGAACGCGCTCTCCGATGACGCCTACCGCGCAGCGCTCGATTATATCCGGGCGCATGACGAGGTTTGGGAAGTGATCCTGACCGGCGGCGATCCCTTGATGCTGTCGACGCGCCGGCTCGCCGACATCATGGCCGACCTCGCCGCGATCGATCACGTGAAGGTCATCCGAATTCACACCCGCGTGCCGATCGCCGATCCCGCGCGGCTGAACGCGGAAATGGTTGCGGCGCTGAGGGTTCCGGGCGCGACGACCTGGATCGCGGTGCATGCCAACCATCCGCGCGAATTTTCGCAGGCCGCGCGCGCCGCCTGCGGGCGGCTGGCGGATGCCGGCATTCCTCTGGTCAGCCAGTCCGTGCTGCTGCGCGGCGTCAATGACGATGCGGCGACGTTGGAAGCCCTGATGCGCACATTCGTCGAGCTCAGGATCAAGCCGTATTATTTGCATCACGGCGATCTCGCACCCGGCACCGCGCATCTGCGCACGACGCTCGAGCATGGGCAGGAGTTGATGCGCGGCTTGCGCGGGCGCGTCTCGGGCCTGTGCCAGCCGGAGTACGTGCTGGATATCCCGGGCGGCCACGGCAAGGCGCCGGTCGGCCCGAGCTATTTGTCGCAGCCAGACTCGCCACAACGTGATAAGATTGAGGCAACGCGCTATCGCGTCGTCGATTATTGCGGTGAGACCCATCTCTATCCTCCGCAATCGTCGTGACCGAGGGGGAAAAGCGGCCGGATCCGCCGGAAGAGGGCAATCGCGCCGTCGAAAACGCGGTTATGGCCGGGTTCTTCGTCGTGCTGGTGGCCGCAGGGATTTGGCTGCTTGGTACGATGGCGGACGTGCGTAAGGCGCAGGATTGTGCTGCCCAGGGACGGCGAAACTGTGCAACAATCGAAGTGCCCGAACGGACACGATGATAAATTGAAGAAAAAATGAAAATGGGAGAAGTGGGATGCGTAAAATCCTTCTGTCGATAGCACTGGTGCTGTTGATCGGCACTCCCGCCGGATTCGCCCAGAGCGGCGGCGGGACGTCGACCGCGACGAAGAATTCCTCCTCGGGGTCGAGCTCGGGCTCGGGCGTGCTGCCGGCGCCCGTGGGCCACCGCCAGCCGCGCGCGTCCGACGTGCCCGATGAGAAGAATATGAATCCGAACGATTTCCTGACCAAGGAAAACGCAGCGCTCGACAAGAAGCTCAAGAGCATCTGCCGCGGCTGCTGAGCGAGCAGGGCGCGCACATCGCGCCCCGCTTGCCCGTTCCGGTTACGCCGACAATCCGCTCAGGCGGCGCCCGCGTGAGCTGCCCCGCGCCTTGACCGCATCGGCCAGCTGTTCCAGCGCGGCGACGGTCGTTTCCCAATCGATGCAGCCATCGGTGATGCTCTGACCGTAGGCGAGCGGCTTGCCCGGCTCCACGTCCTGCCGGCCTGCAACGAGGTGGCTCTCGATCATTGCCCCCATGATGCGCGTTTCTCCGGATGCTACCTGCCGCGCGATGTCGGCGAGCACCAGCGGCTGGTTCTCCGGCTTCTTGCTGCTGTTGGCATGGCTGGTGTCGATCATGATGCGCGGCTTGACGCCCGCTTTCGCAAGATCGGCCGCCGCCGCCTCGACGCTTGCGGCATCGTAGTTCGGCTGGCTGCCGCCGCGCAGGATGATGTGGCAGTCCTCGTTGCCGGCGGTAGCGGCAATCGCCGAGCGTCCGCCCTTGGTCACCGCCATGAAATGGTGCGGATGGGAGGCCGACTTCACCGCATCAGCTGCGATGCGGACATTGCCGTCGGTGCCGTTCTTGAAGCCGACCGGGCAGGAGAGGCCTGAGGCCAGCTCGCGGTGGATCTGACTTTCCGTCGTGCGCGCGCCGATCGCGGCCCAGCTGACGAGGTCGGCAATATATTGCGGCGTCGTCATATCAAGGAATTCGGTGCCCGCGGGCAGGCCGAGATTGTTGATGGCGGAGAGCACGCTGCGGGCAAGCCGCAGGCCCTTGTTGATGTTGAAGCTGCCGTCGAGATCGGGATCGTTGATCAGGCCCTTCCAGCCGACGGTGGTGCGGGGCTTCTCGAAATAGACGCGCATCACGATTTCCAGCCGGTCGGCGAGACGCTCGCGCAAGGTGGCAAGCCGCTCGGCGTAATCGATCGCGGCTGCGGGATCGTGGATCGAGCAGGGACCGACCACAACCAGGAGGCGCTCGTCGGTGCCGCCCAGGATGGCGTGGATGGCGTTTCGCGCCGCCATCACCACGCGCGTGGCGGTGAGCGTGCGCGGGATCTCGTGCATGACCTGCTCGGGGGTACTGAGCTCTTTCAGCTCGCGGATGCGAAGATCGTCGGTCGTACTCAACATGGCAAAGTTCCTCTTGGTGTTCTGAGGACCTGCCGGCCAAACAAAAAGACCGCCAGGTCTGGCGGCTTGTTCGGACTGTGCTTGCAACTTCTATGTCTAGAGTGCGCGCGATCCTCCCACCGCCAGCGAGCTGTCGTAGCTAAAGTACCAAAAATAGCTGGTGGCGCGGTTGATCATGGTAAAGGCAAATAGCCCAGCCGGGGCCGCTTGTCACCCCCTGATCGCGTAATCGTGCCGACAGTGTTGCCAATCGGTATCAGGTCTTGCGGGCGGCGAGCGCCATGCCGATCAGGGTGGCGCCGCCGAACATCAGGTTGAGACCGGCGAGCAAACCGATGGCCCATTCCGCCGAGCCGGGCAGACCTGCGAAGATCAGGCCGGCAATGATGATGTCCATCGCCCCGCCGATCAGAAGCCACGACCAGCGCTCGGACAATTCGCGGCGATGCTCCATCGAATAGAGGATGGTGGCGAGGCCCTCGGCGAGGAAATAGGCGCCGACCACGATGGTCAGCGTCAGCACGCCCTGCACCGGCCGCGCCAGCAGGACACCGCCTGCCAGCACCGCCAGCGCCGCCGAGATCAGTGACCACCAGAAGCCCGGCATCTCCCGCGCCCAGTACGTCGCGATCAGGCCGCCGATGCCGGATATCAGGAACAGCCATCCGAGCAGGATGGTCACCGCAAGGCTTGCCACCTGCGGCACGATCACGGCAAGCAGGCCCAGGACCGCAAGCAGGATGCCTTCAACCAGAAAGGCCTTCCAGTGCGCCCGCACGGCCGCCCGCATCTTCGCCTGCAATTCGTTGAGGTCATGGGGGAGGGTCATTGCCAAACTCTGCGCTGCCGAATGGTGCGCATTATAGTTCGCGCCCATCCCGCATGGGCGAATTTATTCAGCCGCCATGACCGGACATTGACGAAAATCCTTCCGAAGAGGCGCGTATCCGGTTGCGGCCGAGGAAGTAGACGGCGGTCGTGGCGGCCAGCAGTGCGACGCCGACCACGATCGAGACCAGTCCGACCGACCCGGCCACGACGGTCAAGTTGCGGTCGGGATTGATCAGCCAGCGATGCGCGGCGCCGAGCAGGAAGGTGAGGCCGGCAAAGCCCGCGCCGCCGCCGAACACGAGCAGGGCCCACATTCGCCGGAGCTGGCTCAGCCGTTGGCGCGCGACTTCCGTGCGCGGCGCGTGATGGCGGCCGACACGGCGCACCAGGCGGATGGCGAAACCGATCGACGCGAATCCGATCACGATGCTGGTGGCGCCGAGCAGCAGGCGCGTCGTGGAGGGAAGGTCGGGATTTTGCTGCAGCATCAAAAGCGGGAAATCGAACGCCGCATGCAGCGCGATCGGTCCGAGCAGCATCAGCGCCCAGCTGGAAATGCGCGCCCAGTCGCGGTTGTGCCGGTGGGCGCCGAGCGCCGTGCCGGAGCGGGCGATCGCGAGATATGCGCCGGCGATGATGCCGAGCGCGCCATGGAACGGCACGGTCAGCACGCTGCGCAGCGCCGCCAGCGAGCGCCAGATATCGACGTGCTGCACGAGATAGGCGAGGTTTTCGTAAGCGGCAAAGCCGAGGCCCGCGGCCGCGCCATAGACCACGGTGTCCATGGGATCGACGCCGCGGCTGCGGTTGCGCATGCCCACGGCCACGATCACCAGCACCTTGACGATCTCCTCGGGCGCGGCGACGCCGAGCAGCGAATGCAGCACCATCCCGAGCCAAGGATGGTCGGCGCCCGCCAGCACGATCTTGGCGAATGGGGCGCGCGCAAGTCCGAGCAGGGAGATGCTGGCCGCGCCGAGCAGGAAAGCCGACCACACCCGCAGCGGCGGCCCCGGCCGCTCGTCGGTGGCGACCACCAGCCATAGAAACAGCAGCGCCGGCGCTACCGCGGCGGTGCCGATCACGGTGGGAAGCGATTCAAGGAGCAGCATCACTCGATGGCAGATAGGTCAGATTTGAAATGTTATCCACCGCCGCGGTGGAACGACAGCGTGCGGCGGCACGCCGCGGCTGGGCCGACGGGCGAAATGCAGGCGCCGCGCGCCTTATCTCCGGAAGTGCACGATCAGTTCCTCGAACATCCAGTAGCCGGTCAGATAGGTTGCGGCGCCGATGGCCATCAGGCCAAAGAAGAGCCACACCCAAAGGGGCGTGCTCTCCCGCTCTCGCTGCTGTTTCATGGCTTTCCTCAAGCCCGGCGGCGTATCCAATCCCAGCAGGGTCGGCAGAACAAGGGCCGGTGCGGTCGCACCTGCAATTGTGACGGAAATTGCCGCACTCGACGGCTGCGCACGGACCGATTACGCTTGGCTCGTTGTGGCTCGGTAACATTGGAGCATCACATGAATAGATTTTATTGCATTGCGGTGGCGGCAGCCGCGGTTGGCCTGGTTGCCCTGCCGGCGAGCCATGTTTCGGCCCAGGGCACGGCGGCCGGCGCTGCGGCAGCACCGGCGGCCGGCGGGGCGGCCCCTGCCACGACGGCAGCGCCTCCGGCAACGACCGCAGCTCCCGCGGCGACGACCACGCCGCCGGCTGCGCCGACAACGACAACCACCACGAGCGCGCCCACCGACAAGCCGGCGGCCAGCGACAAGGCGGCCAACGACAAGTCGTCCGGCAAGAAGAAGACAGCCTCGAAGAAGGGCAGTCAGAGCGAACTCGACCGCTCGGTCGACTCCAAGACCGTGCCGTCACGCTACAAGAGCCAGATCCCGAAGGAATATCACGGCTACATTCCCTGGGGCCGCTAGGCAGCGTCATGGGCGGGTGCGCGCGGCTCCGGCCGCGCCGTCTCATCTCGTCAGCAATTTCCGGCACGTCTCGACGAACACCTCGGCACCGGTGACGATGTCGGCGTCGTCGGTGTTTTCGCTCCAGTGATGGCTGATGCCGCCGATCGACGGTACGAACAGCATGCCTGACGGCATGATGGTGGCGAGGACTTGCGCGTCGTGGCCCGCGCCGCTCGGCATCCGCAGCGACCTGCCGTCGGCGAACTCGGCGCTCGCCGCTTCGATCGCGTCCTGAAAGCACGCATCCATCATGGCCGGCGCACCGGTGCGGATGCGCTCTACGGTGACGCTGCACGGCCCCTGCGCCGTGGCCTCGGCCGCCATGCTGCGCAGCTTCTCCTCGAGCCGCTCGATCACGAAAGCGTCCGCGTCGCGCATCTGGAACAGCATTTCCGCGCGGCCGGGAATAATGCTGGGCGCGCCTGGATCGAGCGCAATGCGGCCGGTGGTCCACACCGTGCGCGGCCCGCAAATCTCCGGAAATGTCGCGTCGATCGCGACACAGAAGCGCGCCAGCGCAAGCCCTGCGTCCTTGCGGATCGCCATTCGGGTGGTACCGGCATGATTCTGTTCGCCTGTGAAGACGATCCGGTACTGCCAGATGCCGACGATCGAGGTGACGATGCCGATCTTGAGGCCGCCGCTTTCGAGCGTCTCGCCCTGTTCGATATGCGCCTCCAGATAGCCGATGTAGCGGCCGCGCACGGCCCGCAGGCGAGGGCGGCCGGCAAGACCGACGGCTGCCAGCGCCTCGCGCATGGGGCGACCGTCGTTGCGGTCGCGCGCCGCGTCGATGTCGGCTTCGCTCACGGCGCCGACGAAGGAGCGACTGCCAAGAAACTGGCCGAAATGGCCTTCCTCGTCGCACCAGGAGGCGACTTCGACCGCGCCGTTCACGTTCGCATCAGGGTTGAGGACGCGCGCGGCTTCCAGCGCGTAGATGACGCCGAGGGGACCGTCGAGCCAGCCGGCATAATTCTGGCTTTCCAGGTGGGAGCCGGCGAGCAGCCGTGGCCCAGCCTTCGTGCTGGTGCCCAGCACATTGCCGATGCCGTCAACTGCGGCCGTCAGCCCCGCTTCAGGCATCTTTTTCGCCAGCCACTCGAGCGAGCGCGCATGCGGCTCGGAGAAGGTCGGCTTGTGCACGCCGGTCTTGTAGGTGCCGATGGCGCGCAGCGCTTTGAGGTCTGCGAGGACGCGGGCGCCGTTGGCTTGCGGGGGAGTGACGGGCATTTCCATCCGGTTTTGTTTGACGCATTTTCACGGGACAATTGGGTCCGCGCAAGTCTGCTTCGTCATTGTCGAGAGCCACGTCGCGCGAACGCGTGCCTGATGGCAGCCTCCGCGACGCAATCCATACTGTGCGCGAGGAAAGAGTAACCCCGCTTGTCATAACCCGCGAATGCGGGTGATCCAGTACGCCGCGGCTTCTCGGTTCAATCATAGGCGTCTCTGGAATGCTGGATCGCCCGCATTCGCGGGCGATCCAGCTGAGGACATGCGCTCTCTTTCCCGCGGCTCGTTTCCGCCCGGGTTGTGCGATCTCGTTGCTCCCTCCTGGACAGAGGGCGCAGGGAAAGCCAGGCGCCGACTGCGCCCGCAGTCCCGTGTGCGAAAGTCCGGTAGCAAAGAGGCACACGGGTTAAACTACAGGTACAGCCGAGACACCCCGGCTTTCCCCGCGCAATGGGTTTACGGTTTCCTTCGTGCTCTTGTGTCCAGAATATCTGCCAGAATGTGCGAACGGGCGGTTCTGACCAACCGCCCGTCGCTGGAGCTGAGCCCGATTGTGCTCGAAGGCCATAGAGCCTGTCGGGGAGCGTGGGAC
>Ga0187815_10000291_pt1 | contig 25123 bp, 24 predicted proteins | sample NC_S_5_FD_132962 | JGI IMG/M metagenome (GOLD analysis project Ga0187815, IMG submission 132962) | Wetland sediment microbial communities from Neuse River Estuary, North Carolina, USA - ASW-S_5 | ecosystem: Environmental > Aquatic > Freshwater > Wetlands > Sediment | place: USA: North Carolina...
GAGGATACGCATGCGCCTGATCCGCTACGTTTCGGCATGGTTGCTGTTGTGCGCGGGTATCGCGCAGGCCTCGACCCCGGGGCCGGTTCCCGCCGCACCCGCCACGCGGCTCGACCACATCCTGCTGTGGGGGCGCGGCATCGACCAGGCCACGTCGGTGATGGCGGCGAAGCTGGGCTTCCAGGTGCGGCCGGGGCACGATCCCGGCGGCGTGGCCAACCGCTACATCCGCTTCGCCGACAGCAGCTTCATCGAGCTGCTCGGCATCACCGGCCCCGATCCCGCGTTCGATCCGGGCATGAGGGAAGACCAGCGGGCGCTGAAAGGCGGCCCGGGCTCGCGCAGCTTCGGCTTCCGCACCTCGTCGCTGGATGCAATCCACCAGTCGCTACAGGCGCTGCACTTCGCGGTCACGCCGTTCTTCTCCGGCCCCGACGGCGCCAGGCCGGGCTGGCGGCTGTTCGCGTTCGACCGTGCGCCGCTGTCGAGCAACACCTTTTTCATCGACTACGCGGACGGCTATGCGCCCGACCAGTTCGACCCCGCCAACGCCGACGACTACCGCGTGACGCGCGAGCATCCCAACGGCGCGCGCGAGCTGTCGTCGATCTGGCTGGTGTCTGCCGATGCCGATGCCGACCGTCGCCAGCTCGAGAAGATGGGCTACGGCCATGCCGTGCCGGTCGCGCTGCCTGCGCTCGGCGCGAAGGGCTATTGCGTGCCGGTCGGCTCCACCGCGCTGCTGGCGTTGCAGCCCGACGGCGCCGGCATCGCCGCGCAGACCATGGCGAACGGCGCCCCGCGCATCCTGGGCCTGAGCCTCGGCGTGAGCGACCTCGGGCGTGCGCAGCGTTGGGTGGAGCGCGGCTACGAGCGCAAACTGGCGACTTATCGCGGCCTGTCCGGCGAATCCTTCCTCGCCCCGACGCGGGACGACCTCGGCCTGTCCATCGAATTCCATGCGATGCAGCCGGGCGAATCCGCTTGCGCTGGCGCGTGATGCCCGGCCGCGCTGGCCGGGGCGGTCGTGGCGCAGCCGTGCGGTGAAGCCCGGGATCCGCGTCTGACCGTTGCCACGGCATCGGGCGGCACGGCGGATCGTGCGGATGGCCATGCCTTTTGCCAGTGGCAGGCCGCCTGCGGTCGTGCCGCAATGGCGACCCGGTTACGCACGAGAGGGCACCCATGAACACGCGACACGATGCGATGCACCCTGGCCGTCGCCGTTTCCTGCAGTCCACGGCGCTGGGCGCGGCGGCGCTGCCGGTGGCGATGCTGGGTAGCCGGGCTGCGGCCGCGGAAGTCGGTGGCGCCAAACTGCCGGCGGCCATCCTCGCCTTGCAGCCGGTGAAGCCGCAGATCGTGCCGATCGCCGACGACGAGCGTCGCGCGCGTCTGGCGAAGGCGCAGGAGCTGATGGGCCGGCACGGCATGGACGCCATCTACCTCGACGGCGGCACCACGCTCGACTACTACACGGGCATGCACTGGTGGACCAGCGAGCGGCTGATGGGCATGCTGCTGCCGAAGTCGGGCGAGCCGGTCTACATCGTGCCTGCGTTCGAGCACAGCCGCGCACTGGAGCAGATCCGCTTCGGCCACGACGTGCGAACCTGGCAGGAAAACGAGAGTCCCTACGCGCTGCTGGCGCAGGCGATGCGCGAGCAGCACGCCGGCGCCGGCGTGCTGGGCATCGAGGAGAAGGTGCCGTTCTTCCGCTCCGCCGGCATCGCCGCAGCCATGCCGCAGGCGAAGCTGGTGCCGGCGACGCCGGTGACCGCGGGCTGCCGCGCGATCAAGAGCCAGGCGGAACTCGCGCTGATGCAGGTGGCGAACAACGCCACGCTGGCCTTGTACAAGGCGATCTGGCAGAGCCTGGAGCCCGGCATGACCCAGCAGCACATCGCCGCGTGGGTGGATGCCGGCTACGCGCGCATGGGCCTGCGCGGCGAGGCCAGCATCAACGTCGGCACCTACACCGCGCTGCCACATGGCTCGCGCGAGCCGCAGGTGATCCGCGAAGGCACGCCGGTGATGCTGGACGACGGCTGCTACGTGGAGGGCTACCAGAGCGACATCACCCGCACCTTCACGCTGGGCAGGGCCAGCGACAAGATGAGGCGGGTGTTCGATATCGTGCGCAGGGCACAGCAGGCCGCGCTCGCGGCGGCTCGTCCGGGTGCCGCGATGGAGTCGGTGGACGCCGCCGCGCGCAAGGTGATCGCTGATGCCGGCTACGGCCCCGGCTACAAGTATTTCTCGCACCGCCTCGGCCATGGCATCGGCATGGACATGCACGAGTGGTATTACCTCGTCGAGGGCAACACGCGGAAGATCGAGGCCGGCATGAGCTTCAGCGACGAGCCCGGCATCTACATCCCCGGTGAGTTCGGCGTGCGGCTGGAAGACGACATGCACGTCGGCGCTGGCGGCGCGCGCTGGTTCACGCCGCAAAGCCCGTCGATCGAGCGGCCGTTCGGGTAGGGATCGGAGCGCCGATCGCCGCTGCCTCGCCGCGACCGTGCGCGCCCGTCGCCGGTTTGACCCGTTCAAACCGGCGGCCGTGCCACGATGCCCTCCGTGGCAGACCATCCATGAAAGGGGAGTACGGCAGTGGCGAATGCGAAGAAGGGTGCCGGGTGGCGATGGCTGCCTGCGGGAGTCGCCTTGCTGGCGACGTGCGCGGCGTCGGCGGCTGGCGCACAGGTCGCCGCCGCGGGGCGGTTCGATATCGGTTCGCGCGTGGTGGCCACGGCCGAACCGCCGGTGTCGCGACCCGCGGGCAAGCCCTGCGTGGTGACGCTGTTCTCCCATGAAGCCTTCGACGACCGTGGCGACGGCTCGTCGATGGCGGCGCGCCCGCATCGCTTCGGGTTCGTGCCGCCGAAGGGCTGCAGCAGTGGCTGGAGCAAGGTGGTGCTGGAGGCGGATTTCGCCGTCCCGGCCGGGCGCCAGTTCGACCGCACCGTGGCGCTCTGGCTCGGCGGCGTGAACCTCTATTTCGGCACCACCATCGAACCCGAGCCTGGCGTGGCTCAGCACTGGCACGTGGAGCGCGACCTCAGCGACTACGCCGCGCTGTTCCGGCAGGCGCAGGCGGGGCAGATGATCCTCAACAACTGGGTGAGCCCCAGCACCAACCAGCCCATCTACGTGGACGTGCGGCTGGCGTTCTACCCGGCGGGCAAGGGGCGGCCGTCCGCGTCGTCGGCCGACCGCGTCTATCCGTTGGGCAGCGACCCGCGCGGCGAGCAGGTGCCGCTGGAGAACGGCAGCGCCGGCCTGTCGCGCCAGATCGTCTTCCCGCGCAACGTCGAGCGCGCCTACCTCGACGTCATCGCGCAGAGCCAGGCCCACGACGAACGCTGGTACACCTGCGTGGACAAGGCCTACCTGGAAAAGACGCGCGACTACTCGCTGGAATCGTTCGAGGCCTGCGACGGCGGCAGCTTCCGTGGCGTGGAGGTGTTGGTGGACGGCAAGCCGGCCGGACTGGCGCCGGTCTACCCGTGGATTTTCACCGGCGGCGTGGCGCCGCACCTGTGGCTGCCGACACCGGCGATCCAGACCACGAACTTCATCCCGGCGCGGGTGGACCTGACGCCGTTCGCCGGGCTGTTCGACGACGGCAAGCCCCATGCGGTGGCCGTGCGCGTGCCGGGCGCCGATCACTTCTTCAATGTCGCGGCCAACCTGCTGGTCTACCAGGATCCGCACGCCGGCCCATTGAGCGGCGCGCTGACGCAGGACACGCTGGCCGCACGGCAACCGGCAGGACTCACCGTGCGCGACACGCTGCACGCCGATGCTGCCGGCCGCATCGTGGGCACCATCGACACCGACCAGACGCAGACCTACGTGATCGCCGGCCGCCTGCACACGCCGCGCGGCGATATCGACACCACCGTGCGCTACACCGGCGGTTTCCACAACCACCAGACGTTCGCGCGGCCTGGCGCCAGGCGCTACGACGAGACCATCGACCAGCTGGGCTCGATGGCGCTGACGGTGCAGCGCACGCTGGACGGCCGCCCCCTGGACGGCTACACGGTGGAGCAGCGCGATCCGCTGTTCCTCTCCTCGCGCAAGACCATGCTGACCACGGGGCAGGACTTCACTGCGGAGGTGGCGATGAAGCAGGGCCATCGCATCGAGACCCGGCGCACCGACGCGCAGGGCGCGACCTACCACGCAGTGTTCGACGAAAACCTGGCCACCCGCGACCATGCCGACGGCAAGACCATTCCCGACCCGCTCGACAAGACGACCTTCCCCCACGACGAGGCCGGCAGCGAGCAGGTGAGCTTCACCGACTCGCTGGGCAGCTGCTATCGCGCCGCCATCCAGTCGCGCGACGAACGCCTGACGGCAGCGGGCGAGGGGAGGGGATGTCCCGGCGACGCCAACCGCCTGGACAGCCGCTCGCGTCCCGACCATCCCTGGCTGGCGCCGCTGGGCGGGCCGTAACGATCCCGGTTCGCGACAGCCGCTGGCAGCGGGACGCTAGAAGAACGTCGGCATCGCTTCCAGCACGCGCAGCTCGTCGTCCACGCGCAGGACCTGCCGCCACTTGTCGAACGTCAGGCACGGATGGGAGGCGCCGAACGAAAGGATGTCGCCGACGCGGAGGTCGATGTCGTCGGGAATGACGAGCATGGTGTGCTGGTCCATCACCTTGCGGGTCGCGCAATGCCGCAGCGGCTGCGCCGGCTCGCCGGGGCGATGCCGTTGCAGCGGGATCGGCAGGTCGGGATCGCAGGAGATGTCGCGCTTGCCCATCGCGACGACCGCCAGGCCGGGCTCGGGCAGCGATTGCACGTGCGCGAACACGGCCAGCGCGGGCTGCAGTTCGCCCTCCAGTTGCGGATGGCGCGCCTTCACTTCGGCCATCGCATCGCGGTACGAGCGGTGGTCGTGCACGACGTAGCAACCCGGCCGCAGGATGGCTGTGCAGTGCCGGCGCAGGTCCGCCTGGTCGAACGCCTCGGCGATCAGGTCGAACCACTGCGAGCCGGCCGCGGTGACGACGGGTCTGCGATCGGCAAACGCGCCGGCGTCCATGAGGCGGCGCAGGGTGGCGACGAGCCGCCGGGCGTAGTCGCGGACGTCGTCGGCCGCCCGCTCGCCGCCGATCAGCCCTTCATAGCCCTCGATGCCGCAGAGCACGAGCGCCGGTGCGGCGGCGATGGCATCGACCAGCGCCGCGAGCGCGGCTTCGTCGCGCACGCCGCAGCGGCCGCCGGGCACGCCGAGTTCGACCAGCACCTGCAGGCGCAGGCCGCGCGCCCCGAAGTACCGGTCCAGCGCCGCGACGTTGGCCACGCTGTCGACCACGCAGCAGTAGTCCGCGCCGCGCCCGATCAGGTCGGCGACGATCGCCATGTTGGGTGCGCCGACAAGCTGGTTCGCCATCAGCAGGCGCGTGATGCCGTGCTCGAAGGCCGCGGCGCACTGCTGGGCGGTGGCCAGCGTGATGCCCCAGGCGCCGGCATCGAGCTGGCGGCGGAACAGCGCGGGCGCCATCGTGGTTTTGCCGTGCGGTGCGAGTCGCGCGCCGTGGTCGTCGGCGTAGCGCTGCATCCAGGCGATGTTGCTGGCCAGCGGCGAGTCGAAGATCGCCGCGGCCGGCAGGCTCACATCCTCGAGCAGCGACGGGCCGGTGACGGGGCTGCCTTTTTCGGGGTTACGTGCGTGGGGAGTCATGGGCGGCGAGTCGGCCAGGAGGCGGCCATGGTACCCATCTCCGCCGGTTCCAGCGTTGCGCGAGGATCGTCGACCGCTTTTCCGGGTCGGGGATCCGCGGCACGCGCCCGCAGTCGAAGCGATCCGCGCCGCCAGGATGGAGCGCAGCCTGTCACCCAGCGTGCGCCCGCACCCACTGCACGATGCCCGCGGCCTGCATCGCACCGGCCTGCCGCGCCACTTCGCGGCCGCCCCTGAACAGTGCGAGGGTGGGGATGCTGCGGATCGCGTAGCGGGTGCCCAGCGCCTGCTCGGCGTCGGTGTCGACCTTGAGCAGGCGCACGTGCGGTTCGAGCTGCGCGGCAGCTTGCGCATAGTGCGGCGCCATCATCTGGCATGGCCCGCACCAGGTGGCCCAGAAATCCACGAGCACGGGGATGTCGTTGCGCGCGAGGTGTTTCTGGAAGGCGGCCTCGTCGACGGCCAGCGGATGCCCGGTGAACAGCGGCCGGTGGCACTGGCCGCAGGCGGGCGCCGCGCCGAGGCGCTCGGCCGTCAGGCGGTTCACGGCCTGGCAGTGCGGGCAAACGAGATGCAGCGGGTCGCTCATGGCTTGAGCCTCCGGGATTCGACATTGCCCGCAATATGGGGCTGGCGAAGTCACGCTCAACATGGCGCGCGGCACCGGCCGACCCAGGCAATGCCCTGCGGCACGCCGGCCGCGCTCACGGTGGGCGCCGGGCTCGCCGGGCATTGTCCGGCGCCGTCGTTCCTCGGCAGCCACGCCGATGCGATGCTTCCGGGAGGCTGGCGTGCGCCCATCCCGCCGCGGCGACCGCTCGTCCCGCGATACGCGACGCTGGCCACGCGGCGCTGGGCGACGGCCACCGACACGGGCACCATCGCGGTTTCGCGGAGGAGCGGCGCATGAAGATGCTGGCCGGTATGTTTTTCGCCTGTCTGCTGGTCGCCGCCGGCGTCGCGCGGGTGGCCATGGCGGAGTCGGCCCGGCAGTCCTTTGATCTGCGGGTGCCCGATGCGCCGCAGGCAGTGCGGACCGATGCCGGTACGCAGGTATTCCAGGAACTGCACCTGACCAATTTCACCGATGCGCCGCTCGCCCTGGCGCGCGTCGAAGTGGTGGATGCAGCGGACGGGCAGGTGCTGGCGGCCTTCGCCGGCGAGAGCCTGCAGCGGCGCTTTGCGCTGGTTGGTGCACCGATCGCCGCGCGTGACACCCTCGTGCCGCCCGGTCGGCGTGGCGTGGTCTACATCGAGTGGTCCGCGCATGGCCGGCGTCCGCCGGCGATCGAGCACGTGGTGACGTACGCCGCGCCGGGCGGCGCCGGGCAGGGCTCCGTGCGCGGTGCCCGTGCGACGGTGGCGTATGCGGCCGGTGCCCCGCTCGGGCCGCCGTTGCGGGGCGGTCCCTGGATCGCCGTGCACGCGGCCGCGTGGCGCAACGGCCATCGACGCGTGTTCAACACGGTCGACGGCATGGCGCGCATTCCCGGGCGCTTCGCGGTCGACTTCATCCGGGTCGATGCGTCAGGGCGCATGACACATGGGGATCCGGACGTGCCGCGCGACTGGCTTGGCTACGGCGCCGCGGTGCTGGCCGTGGCCGACGCCCGCGTGGTTGCCGTGCGCGATTCGATGACCGAGTCCGCCAGCGTGTCCGGCAATCCGAAACATGCACTGGCCGAGGACGCGGGCAACTACGTGGCGATACGCCTGGCCGACGGCCGCTATGCGTTCTACGAGCACCTGCGGCCCGGCACCGTCGCGGTCAGGGTCGGCCAGCGCGTGCATCGGGGCGAGGTGCTGGGGCAGCTGGGCTTCACCGGCGCCTCGGTCGGCCCGCACCTGCACTTCCACGTATCCGATGGGCCTTCCACGATAGCCGCGGAGGGGCGGGCGTTCGCGTTCGACGCGTTCGACCTGCTGGGGGCCTACGACGATCCGGGGATGTTCGGCAAGGCCGCCTGGACGCCGCGAAGCGAGGCGGAGGCCCGGCGACGGCAGGGAGAGTGGCCCGCGGAGAACGCCGTCGTCCGCTTCGCGGATTGAGAAGCGCTTTGAAGGGGCCCGCCTAGGTAAGCGACCAGGCCACTTCCCGGCCCGCCCGGAACGGCACGCAGACGCTGTCGCCGAAGGGCAGGGTGTCGGGCACGGTCCAGGGCCTGCGCTCCAGCACGATCCTGTCGCGGTTGCGCGGCAGGCCGTAGAAGTCCGCGCCGTGGAAGCTGGCGAAGGCTTCGAGCCTGTCCAGCGCGCCCGCTTGCTCGAAGGCCTCGGCGTACAGCTCGATCGCCGCATGCGCGGTGTAGATACCGGCGCAGCCGCAGGCGGCTTCCTTGGCGTGCTGCGCATGCGGCGCGCTGTCGGTGCCGAGGAAGAAGTGGGGGTCGCCGCTGGTGGCCGCCTCCAGCAGGGCCTGGCGGTGCGTCTCGCGCTTCAGCACCGGCAGGCAATAGTGGTGCGGGCGGATGCCGCCCTCGAAGATCGCATTGCGGTTGAGCAGCAGGTGGTGCGCGGTGATGGTAGCGCCCACGTGCGCCGGCGCCGCGCGGATGAATTCCGCCGCGGCGCGCGTGGTGATGTGCTCCAGCACCATGCGCAGCTGCGGGAACCGTTCGCGCAGCGGGATCAGGTGGCGCTCGATGAACGCATGCTCGCGGTCGAAGATGTCCACCGCAGGGTCGGTGACCTCGCCATGCATCAGCAGCGGCAGGCCGTGCCGTTCCATCGCTTCCAGCACCGGATGGACGTGCGCCAGGTCGCGCACGCCGGCCTGCGAGTTGGTGGTGGCGCCGGCGGGGTAATACTTCACCGCATGCACGAAGCCGCTGGCCTTCGCGCGCGCGATCTCGTCCGGCGTGGTGGCCTCGGTGAGGTACAGCGTCATCAACGGCTGGAAGCCGGTGCCGGCCGGCAGGCCGACGAGGATGCGTTCGCGATAGGCCCCGGCCTGGGCCACGGTGGCGACGGGCGGCTTCAGGTTCGGCATCACGATCGCGCGGGCGAACTGCCGCGCCGTGTCGGCCACCACCGAGCCCAGTGCGGCACCGTCCCGCAGGTGCAGGTGCCAATCGTCGGGACGGGTGATTTCGAGGCGTGCGGACGACATGGTGGTGCGGCTCCGGGGGCGGGTCGGGACGGCGGGCGCGGGATGCGGCCGCCGCCGGAACGGGGCGGCCATGGTATCGGATCGACGGGGCGACCCGGCGCCTCCCCCGGCGCGCAGTCCATGACCATTGACCCATGAAGGCGATCGGATGGGGCGGTAGATTCGAAAGTTCTTGCGTGCCGCCATTCGGGGAAGATCGTGATCAAGCGTTGCATTTTGGTGTTGTGCCTGGGCTTCGGCAGCGTGGCCCTGGCCGGGGAGCCGGTGGATCTGGACATGGTCAACCGCATCCGCCAGGAAGCTTTCCACCACTCGCAGGTGATGGACATCCTCGGCCATCTCACCGAGGACATCGGCCCGCGCCTGACCAACTCGCCGCAGATGGCCCGGGCCAACGCCTGGACCCGGGAGAAGTTCAAGGGCTGGGGCCTGGCCAACGTGCACGACGAGGCCTTCGACGACTTCGGCCGCGGCTGGGAATTCAGCGAGGCACGCGTGGAAATGCTCGCACCCCGCACGGCGCCGCTGTATGCGCTGCCCAAGGCATGGACGCCCGGCACCAGCGGCCCGGTCGAGGGCGAGGTGGTGCGCGTCAGCATCAAGAGCCGCAAGGACCTGGACGCATACAAGGGCAGGCTCAGGGGCAAGATCCTGCTGCTGGACGACGCGCGTGCGTACAAGCCCGGCACCGAGACCGACTGGCAACGCTACGACGAGGCCGGGCTCGCCGAACTGCAGCGCTTCGCCCTGCCCAAGGACGCGAAGCGCGACCGCGCCACCCTGCTCAAGCGCTACGCCGGGCGGCAGGAACTGGCCCGCGCGGTGAACGAATTCTTGGTCGCCGAGGGCGCGCTCGCCACGATCGGCATCAGCGGCTGGGACAACGGCGTCATCCGCGTGGGCGGCGGCGGGTCGCGGCGGGCCGGCGAATCCGCGGGCGTGACAGAGCTGGCCATGATCGCCGAGCACTACAACCCGCTGGTGCGCGCGCTGGAGCGCAAGGAGGCGGTGAAGCTGCGCGTGGACGTCAAGGCGCGCTTCACCGACGAGACCAACCAGCCCGGCTACAACACCCTCGCCGAGATTCCCGGCAGCGGCAAGGCGAACGAAGTCGTGATGCTGGGTGCGCACATGGATTCCTGGCACACCGGCACCGGCGCCTCGGACAACGGCGCGGGCGTGGCGGTGATGATGGAGGCCATGCGCATCCTCAAGGCGGTGGGCGCGAAGCCGAAGCGCACCATCCGGGTGGCGCTGTGGAGCGGCGAGGAGCAGGGGCTGATCGGCTCGCGCGCCTACGTGGCGAAGCACTTCGCGGCATACCCGGACCCCGTCGATCCCGCGCAGAAGGCGCTGCCCGCCTTCCTGCGCGAACCCGCCGGCGCGCTGCAGAAGAAGCCGGATTACGAGCGCTTCGCGGCCTACTTCAACATGGACAACGGTTCGGGCCGCCTCCGCGGGATCTACGCCCAGGAGAACACCGCGGCGATGCCGATCTTCCAGGCGTGGCTGGAGCCGTTCCGCGACCTCGGCGCCACCACGGTGACCAGCCGCAACACCGGCAGTACCGACCACGTGTCCTTCGATGCCGTGGGCCTGCCGGGCTTCCAGTTCATCCAGGACCGGCTGGACTACTCCACCCAGGTTCACCACAGCAACCTGGACACCTATGACCACGCTTCGCCGGAAGACCTGAAGCAGGCTGCCGCCATCGTCGCCTCCTTCGCCTACAACGCGGCGATGCGCGAGGAAAGGCTGCCGCGCAAGCCGCTGGCGAACGACTGATCCCGCGTCTGCGCCTCCCCGCCGGGAAAGGGTTCGGCCGCGGCATGAGGCTGCGGCCGGCCCGGACCCGTTCCCGCGCTGCAGGAATGCACCCCGGCGCTTGAGACCCGCCACGCAGCGTGGGACGATCCCGCGGATGAGCGACAAGCCTGCCCCGGCAACCCACCTGCGCGATCTCGCCCGGCTGCGCCGCGTGCGCGACCGCATCGACCGCGAATACGCGCAGCCGCTGAACGTCGAGGATCTGGCGCACACGATCGGCATGTCGGCGGGACACCTCAGCCGCCAGTTCAAGCTCGCCTTCGGCGAGTCGCCTTACAGTTACCTGATGACGCGGCGCATCGAGCGGGCGATGGCGCTGCTGCGCCGTGGCGACCTCGGCGTCACCGAGGTCTGCTACGCGGTGGGCTGTGCCTCGCTGGGCACCTTCAGCACCCGCTTCAGCGAGCTGGTCGGCATGTCGCCCGGCGCGTACCGGCGCGAGGCGGGGCACGCCATCGCGGGGATGCCATCCTGCGTGGCGCGCCAGGTGACGCGACCGGTCAGGACGCAACCGGTCAGGAATGAAGAAGCGCCGGCCTGAGCGCCCCGGGCATGATGGCCTCACTCCCACCGAGCAGGACCGTCATGGACATCAGCATCCACGCCAGTTTCCTCCCGCACAGCGACCCGGACGCCTCGCTGGCGTTCTACCGCGACACCCTCGGCTTCGAACTGCGCAACGACGTCGGCTACAACGGCATGCGCTGGATCACCGTGGGCCCCGCCGGCCAGCCCGCCGTCGCCATCGTGCTGTATCCGCCGGTCGCCAGTCCCGGCGTCACCGACGAGGAGAAGCGCACCATCGCCGAGATGATGGCCAAGGGCACTTACGCGACCCTGCTGCTGGCCACCGGGGATCTCGATGCCGCGTTCGAGAGAATCCAGGCCAGCGGCGCCGAGATCGTCGAGGAGCCGACCATGCAGCCCTACGGCGTGCGCGATTGCGCCATCCGCGACCCGGCCGGCAACCTGCTGCGCGTGCAGGAGCGGCGTTGAGCGTCGGCCAGCCGGCGGTGGACGAGCCCATCGTCCTGCGGGTGGTCGGCCGCATCCGCTCCGATCTCGACGCGGCAGATGCGGCTCCGCGCCAGGGCGACGAGGGCGCGCCGGATGCCTGGCTGATACTGGAGGCGGAATATGCGGATGCATTGGCCGGCGTGGTCGCTGGAGACAGCCTGGTCGTGTTGACCTGGCTGCACCAGGCGCGGCGGGACGTGCTCGAGATCCAGCCCCGGGGCGACCCGGACGCGGCATGGACCGGCGTGTTCAGAACGCGTTCGCCCCACCGGCCCAACCCGGTCGGCATCCATCCGGTGCGCGTCCATGCCGTGGAGGGTCGGCGGTTGCGGATCGGCCCGATCGAAGCGATCGACGGCACGCCGGTGGTGGACATCAAAGTGGAGCTCGGCCCGCTGGGCGAGCGGTGAGCGGACATATCAGGCATCAAGCGGAGAATTCCATGGAACAGACTTCGAAGAAGAGCGTGCGCAAGCCCGCCGGGCGTGCCGCCGGCAAGGCATCCGCAGGATTCAGTGCCGAGGAAAAGGCCGCGATGAAGGCCTACGCCAGCGAGCTGAAGGCGCAGGCGCGGGCGGACAGGACCCGGGAGGACGGCGAGCGCGAGGTGCTGGCGGCGATCGCCGCGATGCCGGAGGCGGACCGTGCCATGGCCGGGCGGGTGCATGCCCTGGTCAAGGCCCACGCCCCGGCGCTGGTGCCGAAAACCTGGTACGGCATGCCGGCGTACGCGCTGGACGACAAGGTCGTCTGTTTCTTCAAGGACGCGCAGAAGTTCAAGGATCGATACGCCACCTTCGGCTTCACCGACAAGGCCAGGCTCGACGACGGCGCCCTGTGGCCCACCGCCTTCGCGCTGAAGGCGATGAACGCCGAGGTGGAGAAGCGCATCGCCGCGCTGCTGAGAAAGGCATTGGGCTGACCGCTCCGTTGCCGGTCGAGGTGTGGGCGGCGGGATGTTTTCCGGTCAGCGCGGCGATCTCCTAAGATGGCATTCCGCTCCCGATCGAGGCAGCTTGCCATGCGTACCGCTCTTCCGCGTTCATGCCGCGTTCTACTGGGGCTGGCGTTTTCGTCGGTTGCGACATGTGCCGCGGCCGCCGATTCGGTGCCCACGGTGCGTGTCGACAGCGGCATGCTCTCGGGCATCCATCTCGAATCGCGAACCGCGGCAGCGCTGATGGCGGCTTCGCACACCGGCAGGGGTGTGGACTGGGGTGCCGTCGATACGGCCGGGCTGTACGAGTTCAAGGGCATTCCGTACGCCGCGCCGCCGGTCGGCGCGCTGCGCTGGAAGCCGCCGCAGCCGGTGGCCGCATGGCAGGGCGTGCGTGCGGCCGATCGTTTCGGCCCGCGCTGCATGCAGCGGCCGCTGTACGGCGACATGGTGTTCCGCTCCAACGGCATGAGCGAGGACTGCCTCTATCTCAACGTGTGGACGCCGGCGCCCGGCAAGCGCGCCAGGTTGCCGGTGCTGGTGTATTTCTACGGCGGCAGCATGCTGGCGGGCGACGGTTCGGAGCCGCGCTACGACGGCGCCAGCCTGGCCCGGCGCGGCATCGTCACGGTCACGGTGAACTACCGGCTCGACGTCTTCGGCCTGCTCGCCTTGCCCGCGCTGGCCGCCGAGTCGCCGCAGCATGCTGCCGGCAACTACAGCCTGCTCGACATGACGGCCGCGCTGCGCTGGGTGCGCGCCAACATCGCCGCATTCGGCGGCGATCCGGCGCAGGTCACCATCGGCGGCGAATCGGCCGGGTCGATGGCGGTGTCGGCGCTGATGGCCTCGCCCTTGTCGAAGGGGCTGATGCAGCGCGCGATCGGCGAGAGCGGCGCGGTGCTGGGCAACCTCAAGCCGGAGCCGTTCGCGCGAGCCGAGCAGCGCGGCGAGGACTTCATGCGCAAGGTCGGCGCCCGTTCGCTGGCCGACCTGCGCGCGATGCCGGCGGCCGACTTGCTGAAGGCGCTGGGCAACTCGGACAGCGACAGCTTCAACCCCACCGTCGACGGCTATTTCCTGCCGCGTTCGCCCGCGGCGATCTATGCCGCCGGCGAGCAGGCGCACATCCCCTTGCTGGTGGGCTCGAACTCGCAGGAGGGCTACTGGAAGAACCTGCTCGACGGCAAGGCACCCACGCCGGCGAACTACCGCGCTGCGGTGCGTAGGCAATTCGGCGCGAGTGCCGACGAGGCATTGAAGCTCTATCCGGGGCACGACGAAGCCAAGGTGAAGGCTTCCGGCACGGCGCTGTCGGGCGACCAGTTCATCGCCTTCGCGACCTGGCGCTGGATGGACTGGCAGCGAAAGACCGGTGAGGCGCCGGTGTATTACTACTACTTCAATCAACCGCGGCCGGCGAAGCGCGATGGCAGCGCCGGTCCGGGCACCGGCGCGGTGCACAGCGGCGAGATCGAATACGCGCTGGGCAACCTCGACGGCAACCGGGTCTATGCATGGACCGCCGCCGACCGCCGCGTTTCGGCCTTGATGGAAGGCTACTGGGCCAACTTCATCAAGACCGGCAATCCGAATGGCCCCGGTTTGCCGACGTGGCCAACCGCGGCGCCGCAGGATGGTGGCCTGTTGCGCCAGGAGATTGGCACGCACACGCAGTCCTTCATCGATCGCGCCGCACCGCGCTACGAATTCCTGCAGCGCTTCGAACCCGACGCGCACCTGTGAGGTGCGCGCGGGCCGTCCGCTGCCGCGGCTTCAGTAGGGCCGCGTGCGCTTGCTGCCCGCGCCGGCGGCCTGCATCTCGACGCTGAGGCTGAAGCTGCGCCGCTCGCCCGGCTGCATGGCGCCGACGCCCACCAGCTTGCGCGCGATCTCCTCGCCGCGTTCGTTGCGGATGGTCAGCACCATCGAGTATTCCCACGCTCCGCTGTCGGGATTGCGGAAGCTGCCCTCCACGCGCAGCGGCACCGACGCTGCCGCGCCTTCGTCGGTCGACTCGCTGAAGCGCAGCTTGTGGCGGCAGGCCGGGCACACGCCCGCACTCTCGAGGATGGTCTCCCGGCAGTGCGGGCAGATGCGCGTCGCCCCGGCCGCGCCCGGGCGCGCGGCGTTCACGAAGTCGTGCCGCCGTGCCCGCCACCGGCGCCCTTGTCGTCCCAGCCGAACTCGGCCTGGCCGCGCATGCGCGAGCCGGCCGCCACGCTGAGCGAGCCGGCCTTCAGGTCGCCGGTCAGCGCGCCGCTCTGCAGCAGTTCCACGTGCACCGCGGACTCGATGTTGCCCACCAGCTCGCCCGCGATGGTGACCTTTTCGGCGCGCACGCTGCCGGTCACCTTGGCGCCGGGCTCGATGGTGAGGTCGCCGCGCACGCTGACATCGCCCTTGAAGCTGCCGGCGATGCGCACGTGCCCCGCACCTTCGATCTTGCCCTCGATGGCGATGTCGGGCGCGATCAGCGATTCGGCCTTGGGCTTGCCGGTCACGGCCGCGGGGACTGGGCGCGGAGCCTGTTGCACCGGCTGCACCGGTGCCGCCGTCTCGGGCCTGTCCTCCGGAATGTCGAGACGTGTCTGCGCCGAGGCTTCGGGGGCTGCGGCGGCGGGGGATTTCACGGGTTCTTTCCACAGGGCCATGGCGGGGGCTCCGGTTTGCTCGGGGGGAATCGAGCGTACGCCCGAACGGTGGTGATGGAAACCGAATGCGTTCAGGCAAGGTAGAGTGCGCCATCTGACAGGGGGTGGTCGTGGGGACTTTCCGGGCCGGCTGCGTGCTGGCGATGGTGGTGCTGGCATGTTGGGCAACTCAGCCGGCTCGCGCGCAGCCGCCTCCGGCGGCGGGCGGGCTGCAGTTCCGGCCGCCGCCGCCCGGCGCGCACCCGCCGCCGCAAGGTCCGCCGCCGCCACCGCGCGGCGCGCCGGGATGGATGCCGCCACCGCCGCCACCGCTGCAACCTCCATCGCCTGGGGAGCGGGCGGAGCCGCCGGTTGCGGCGCCGGGCGTGCTTCCGGTCCCGGCAGCAGTCGCACCCGCGCCCGCGGATGCGAACGCCGCCGCCACGGCGGAGAGCACCGCGTCGCCGGCACCACCCGCAGCGGCGCCGGTCGCCACGCCTGCGGCGCAGGCCGCGCCGACGGCCGCCGCACCGTCGGGCGCAGCGGCACCGGCGACGACCGATGCCGTCGCCGCACCGCCGCGGCGACGGCGCCCGCAGGTCTGGCTGCTGCTGCCGGTGCTGGGCATCGTGCTGCTGGCCTGGTGGGCGTCGTTGCGCCGGGCACGGCGGCTGGGGCAACAGGCCGAGCAGCTGGCGCGCGAGCAGCGTTTCCTGAAATCCGCGCACAGCCACCTGCAGCGCAAGTCGGAACAGCTGCAATACCTGTCCATGCATGACCCGCTCACCGGCACGCTCAACCGGCACGCTTTCGCCGCGGAGCTGCGCGTGCGCATCGACCACCTGGCGAAGTACAACCAGCCGCTCTGCCTGATCATGTTCGACCTCGACCACTTCAAGCAGATCAACGACCGCCACGGCCACCAGGCGGGCGACGCGGCGCTGGCGCTGGTGGTGGGCGTGGTGCGCGAACACCTGGTCAGCGACGATCTGTTCGGCCGTTTCGGCGGCGACGAATTCATGATCGCCTGCAGCGGCCAGGATGTCGTGCAGGCGGCGGCGCTGGCCGACGCCCTGCGCACCGCGGTGGCGGCGCGCGCGCCGCAGGCGCAGCCGCCGATTCCCGATCTCACGCTCAGCCTGGGCGTGGCGCAGGCCGACCCCCAGCGCGGCTACGATGCAGACGCGCTGTTCGCGCGCAGCGACGCGGCGCTGTACGCGGCCAAGCGGCGCGGCCGCAACCGGGTGGTCGCCGAAGCCCGCGATGAAGCGCTGCCGATGCCGGACGCCGTGCGCCGGCATCTGTAGCGTCGCTCAGCGCCGCGTCGCCAATACGCCGTCCAGTGCCGGCTGCGCCTCGAAGCCGGCTTCCTGCAGCCGCCGCGCCACTTCGCGCGGCAGGTCGCGGCCGCTGGTCAGCCTGTTCGGACTGCCGGTGTAGTGGAACAGGCGGCCGCCACGGCGCAGCACGCGGGCGAGCTGGCGGTAGAACGCCAGCGAATACAGCTCGCCGGCGATGCCGAAACGCGGCGGATCGTGCAGCAGCGCATCCACCGAGGCGTCGGCGACGTGCGCGATGGCTTGCGACACGTCCGCGTGGGCGAGCTGCAGGCGGCCGCCGCTGGCGGGCGCCTCCGGGTCCGGCGACCACGGGTTCAGCGTGCGCAGCCACAGCACGTCGGGGTTCTTCTCGAAGGACTGGATGCGTGCCGCGCCGGCGTCCAGGCAGCAGGCGGCGAAATAGCCGAGACCGCCGCAGGTATCCAGCACCACCTTGCCGCGCGGCTCGACCAGCGCCACCTTGCGGCGCGCGTCGTCCAGCGGCGAGGCCTGCGCGGTGGGCAGCATCTTGATGCCGTCGATCTCGAAGGTGGGCACGTCCCATTCGGTGGGCACCAGCTTGATCAGTGCGCCGGAGTAGCGCGCGGCCGGCGCGAAACCGTCGCCGTCCCAGTAGTGGATGCTGCGCTCCTTCAGCGCGGGCGGGTACGGGTAGCGTTCGCCGCGCCATAGCCAGCCATCCGCCTGCAACGCGGCCGCGCCGGTCGAGCGGCCGAGGTCCAGCGAACCTTCCCACGCGGCTGCGCCCGCGTCGCGCGCGGCGAGCAACGCCGCAGCAGTCGGGCGGGTGAGCAGGGGGCCGGCATAGTGCGACACGGGAGCGATCCTGTCCGGGCGGTCGGGCATCGTAACCCACGCGCGCGGGGCGCCGAGTGCGGCGGGCCGGCGTCAACCGGCGGCGGCGCATGCCGTTTCTCCGCAGGTTGGCGTCGTGCCCGCATGCGGGCCGGGGCGCCGCCCCTGTCCGCAGGAGGTCGTGATGAGGCATCGCGCATGGCGGTTCGCGGCTTGGCTGGCGATGATGGGCCCGGTCCTGCTGGCATTCGTCGCGTATGCGCAGCCGGTATGGCGACGCGACGCGGCGCAGCGTGCGGCGGCGCAGCCGGCGACGATCCCGCCGCCAGACGTGCGGGTGTTGCACGACATCGCCTACGGCAGCGACCCGCGGCAGCGTTTCGACGTCTACCTGCCTGCCGGGAGCGTCCACGACGCGCCGGTGATCTTCCTCGTGCACGGCGGCGCCTGGTCCTTCGGCGACAAGGCCGCGGCCGGCGTGGTTGGAAGCAAGGTCGCGCGCTGGGTGCCGCGCGGCTTCATCCTGGTGTCCACGAACTATCGGATGTTGCCGCGGACGGCGCCGCTGGAGCAGGCGGCCGACGTGGCGCGGGCCCTCGCCAGGGCGCAACAGCTGGCGCCGTCGTGGGGCGGCGACCCGGCCAGGTTCATCGTGATGGGGCATTCCGCCGGCGCGCACCTGGTGGCGCTGCTGAGCGCCGAGCCGTCGCTGGCCCGCCAGCAGGGCGCGCGGCCCTGGCTGGGCACGGTCGCGCTGGACAGCGCCTGCCTCGACGTGGTGCGGACGATGCAGGAGCGGCATCTGCCGCTCTACGATCGCGCCTTCGGCCGCCGCCCCGCGGACTGGCTGGCGGCGTCGCCGTACCAGCAGCTGCACGATCGCATCGCGCCGTTCCTGGCCGTGTGCTCCACCCGTCGCCGCGATTCCTGCCCGGCCGCGCAAGCTTTCGTGGCGAAGGCGCAGTCGCTGGGCGTGCATGCGGCGATCCTGCCGGAGGACCTCAGCCATTTGCAGATCAACCGCGAGCTGGGTGCCGCCCCCGGCTACACGCAGCAGGTGGAGCGCTACATGGCCGGGCTGGACCCGGCGGTGCGGCGGCTGCTGCCGGCTTCCTGACAGCCTGTGCAATGTCTCCGCATGATCTCCGGCGCCTCTTTGCCCTTTCCTCACGCAGGCGAGGGCATAGTCGGATGACTGCGGCCAGCGCCGCGCCGTTCGGGAGTCGTGTCGTGACGAAATCTTGCATGCGTGGATTGCCGGTCCTGTTGCTGGCGCTTGCCCTGCCGGTCGCCGCGGCGGCGGCGGAGGCGAACGGCGCGGCATCGAAACAGATTGCCACCGCCGGTGCGCATGCCGGCATGGCGCTCGGCGCCACGGACCTCGCCATGGCGCACGCGCACCTGCACCACGTGGTGAATTGCCTGGTCGGGCCATCCGGCAAGGGCTTCGACGCCAAGGCGGGAGATCCCTGCAAGGGCATGGGCCACGGCGCGATCGCCGACGCCAAGGGCGACGCCGCCACCGAGGCCCGCCTGCATGCCGCGCTGGGCCACGCCGAGCAGGGGTTGAAGGCGACCACGCTGGACGCCGCGCATGCCGACGCGAACAAGGCGATGGAGAGCCTGCAGGCGAAATGACGCGCGCGCGTCAGCGGAGGTTGCGGCGCGGCTTGTTACGGTGGACCCGGATGCCACCACGACGAGGAGGCGCACGATGAGGTTTTCCGTGCCCGCATGCGCATTGGCGGCGACGCTGGCCTGCGCGGCCTGCTCGCAGGGGCCGCAGACACCGGCGGCCCCGGCTTCCTCCGCGTCTTCCCCGGGCAAGCCGGTCACGCAGGCCGCGCCGGCCGGGGCGGCGACGATCGCCCGCCGCGACGCCGCCGCGCCGACCTACCTGTACGACCTGCTGCAGCGCCCGGATTTCACCAGGACGCTGGATGCGCTGCCCGAGGCGCAGGCGCTGCCGGCCTGGGTGCGCAAGGGCGGCACGGCCACGCCGGCGCGGACCGTGCAGGTGGACGGCAAGGCCATGCTGCTGGCCACCGCGTGCAAGCCGCACGACTGCCCCACGGAGCGCGTGGCCCTGCTGTACGACGCGCAGGACCATGCGATGTGGGGGCTGTTCGCGCAACGTCCGGAAAACCTGGCGCCGGCGGTCGACCCCGACGACAGCTCGCAGGACCAGCTCACCTGGCTGGGCCGGCCGGACGCGCCGCGCCGGCAGTTGCTGCACGATGCGCTGTACGTGCGTTGACGCCGCGCATCACGGCGGCTTGATCGCCGCGCGTGTCCAATGCACGCGATGCGCCGCATCCGGGCGGCGCCCTTGCCCTGTGGAGCATCCTGCATGAGCACGATCAAGGTGGCGGTACTGGTGGGCAGCCTGCGCAAGGCGTCGATCAACAAGCGGCTGGCCCGCGCGGTGGAGCGGCTGGCGCCGAAGGAGTTTGCTTTCGAGCACATCCGCATCGACAACCTGCCGCTGTACGACCAGGATTTCGATGCCGACTATCCGGCCGAGGCCAAGCGCCTGAAGCGCGAGATCGAGGCCGCCGACGCGCTGCTGTTCGTCACCCCGGAATACAACCGCGGCGTGCCGGGCGTGCTGAAGAACGCGCTCGACCTCGCCTCGCGCCCCTGGGGCACCAACTCTTTCGCCGGCAAGCCGGGCGCGGTGATCGGCGCCTCGATCGGCGCCACCGGCAGCGCGCTGGCGCAGCAGCACCTGCGCAATTCGCTGGTCTTCGTCGACGTGGCGGTGCTGGCGCAGCCCGAGGTGTTCGTGCAGTTCAAGGACGACGGCCTGATCGACGCCGAGGGCCACGTCGCCAACGAGGGTACGCAGAAATTCCTGCAGGGCTTCGTCGATCGCTACGCGGCTTGGGTGAAGCAGCACCTGAAATAGGCCGCTCCTGCGCGCGGCAGGCCGGGGTGGTGCTCAGGCCTCCGCGCCGCAGAACTTCTCCAGCAATTGCTGCTGCGCGTCGCGCACCGGCTCGGCGGGAGCGCGCGTCACGGGCCTATAGCTGCCGTCGGCCTGCAGTTCCGCGGTGCCGACGTTGTCGGCGAGGTAAAGCTCCAGCGCGCCGAGGATGCGCTGCTGCAGCTTCTTGCCCTCGATCGGGAACGCGCACTCCACGCGGCGGTCCAGGTTGCGCTCCATCAGGTCGGCGCTGGAAAGGTAGAGCTTCGGTTCGCCGTCGTTGGCGAACCAGTAGGCGCGGCTGTGTTCCAGGAAGCGGCCGATCACCGAGCGCACGCGGATGTGTTCCGACACGCCGGGCACGCCCGGGCGCAGGCAGCACACGCCGCGCACGACCAGGTCGATGCGCACGCCGGCGATGCTGGCCTTGTACAGCGCGCGGATCATCTTGGGATCGGTGAGCGCGTTGACCTTGATCAGGATGCGCGCGTCGCGGCCCGCCGCGGCGTTCGCCGCCTCCTGCGCGATCAGGTCGAGCAGGCCCTGTTTCAGCGTGAAGGGCGCCTGCAGCAGCTTCTTCATGCGCAGCGCCTTGCCCATGCCGGTGAGCTGGCTGAACAGCTTGTGCACGTCCTCGCACAGCACCTGGTCGGAGGTGAGCAGGCTGTAGTCGGTGTACAGCCGCGCGTTGCCGGTGTGGTAATTGCCGGTGCTCATGTGGGCGTAGCGCACCAGTTCGCTGCCTTCGCGGCGCTGGATCAGCATCAGCTTGGCGTGCGTCTTGATGCCCACCACGCCGTAGATCACCATCGCGCCCGCCTGCTGCAGGCGCGAGGCGAGGGTGAGGTTGGACTCCTCGTCGAAGCGTGCGCGCAGTTCCACCACGGCGGTGACTTCCTTGCCGGCGCGCGCCGCGTCCACCAGGGCGTCGACGATCTCCGAGTCGGCGCCGGTGCGGTACAGCGTCTGCTTGATCGCCAGCACCTGCGGGTCCTTCGCCGCCTGGCGCAGCAGGTCCACCACCGGCGCGAAGGATTCGTAGGGATGCAGCAGCAGCACGTCCTGCTTCGCGATCACCGCGAACAGGTCCTCGGCGTGCTTCAGCACCTTGGGCAGCGCGGGCACGAACGGCTTGTACTGCAGCGTCGGGTAGTTCACCTTGCTGGCGATGCGGAACAGCCGCGCCAGGTTCACCGGGCCGTTCACCTCGTAGAGCTCCGACTCGGCCAGGCCGAACTGTTTCAGCAAGTGGGCGCTGAGCGTCTTCGGGCAGTTGTCGGCCACTTCCAGCCGCACCGCGCTGCCGAAGCGGCGCGAATACAGCTCGCCGCGCAGCGCCAGCGCCAGGTCTTCCACGTCCTCGGGGTCGAGCGCGAGGTCGGCGTTGCGGGTCAGCCGGAACTGGTAGCAGCCGAGCACGTTCATGCCGGGGAACAGCTCGTCGGCATGCGCGTGGATCATCGAGGACAGCAGCACGTAGCAGTCGCCGCCGTCGGCGATGTCGTCGGGCACGCGGATCAGCCGCGGCAGCACGCGCGGCGCCGGCACCACGGCGAGTCCGGAGTCGCGGCCGAACGCATCCGTGCCTTCCAGCTGCACGATGAAGTTGAGGCTCTTGTTGACCAGCAGCGGGAACGGGTGGGTGGGATCCAGCCCGATCGGCGTCACCAGCGGAGCCACCTCGTCGCGGAAGTAGCGGCGCACCCATTGCTTCTGCTTGTGCGTCCACTGGTCGCGCCGCGCGATGCGGATGCCGTGCGCGGCGAGTTCCGGCAGGATGCGCTCGTTGAGGATGGCGTACTGCCGCTCGATCTGCCGGTGCGCGATCGCGCTGATCTCGGCCAGCGTCTGGCGCGGCGCCATGCCGTCGGCTCCGAGCAGTTCATGGTCCAGCGCGATCTGGCCCTTGAGCCCCGCCACGCGGATCTCGAAGAACTCGTCCATGTTGCGCGAGAAGATCAGCAGGAACTTCAGCCGCTCCAGCAGCGGCGTGCGCTCGTCCAGCGCCTGGTCCAGCACGCGGATGTTGAAGGCCAGCTGCGACAGTTCGCGGTTGATGTACAGCCGGCGCTCGCCGAGGTCGGGCGCCGCGGCGGTCGCGTCGTTGGCCGCCGCGGCGCCGGTGGCGGCGGGCTGGGACTTGCGGGGGGAGTGCGAACTCATTCGATGCGTATCCGTGGGCGTGTCGCGCCGATCCTGCGGACCATGGTAACCCCGGCGGCTCATGCGTTCCGTGCAGGCATGTGACGACTGTGCCGAGGTTTCTTGACAGTGCGATGACGTCAGCCAGCGTTGCCGCACGCTTTCGGCGGCGGCCCAGGCGTCCGGTCCAGGCCAAAAGCACCCGCGCACGAGCCGCTCCCGCCTCAGCCGGTGCGGCCCTCGCCCGCATGCAGCGCCAGGTAGCGGCTGGGCGCAGCGCCCAGCATGCGCCGGAACGCCGCGCTGAACGCGCTGGCGCTGGCATAGCCCAGCTCGATCGCGACCGTGGTGACCGCCTCGCCGGCGCCGAGCCGGGTCAGGGCGGCGAGCAGGCAGGCCTGCTGGCGCCAGGCGGCGAAGCTCATGCCGGTCTGCCGGCGGAACAGCCGGGTAAAGTGGCGCCGGCTCATGCCGGCCTTGTGCGCCATCGCATCGACGTCGATATCCAGCGCGGGCGCGGCCAGCAGGGCGCGGCACAGCTTGCGCAGGCGCGGCTCGTCGGGCAGCGGCGTGCTCAGCGGCAGCGCGGGCATCGCGCGGATCTCGTCCAGCAGCAGCGCCATCAGGCGGCCGTCGCGGCCGTCCAGCGCGTATTCCAGCGGCAGGTCCACCGCCTCCAGCAGCAGCGCATGCAGCAGGGGCGACACCTCGATCACCTGGCAATAGTCGGGCAGGCCCGCGGCAGCGGCGGCCTCGCGCCGCACGTAGGCGCTGCGCGTGGAGACCGCGCCGCTCATGTGCACCTCGTGCGGGACGCCCGGCGGCAGCCACAGCGCGCGCCGCGGCGGCACCACCCAGCTGCCGCGGTCGGTCACCGCGCTGACCACGCCGGTGGCCGCATACAGCAGCTGGCCGCGCCGGTGCGCGTGCGCGGGCAGCACGTAGCCGGCGGCGTAGTCGTTGCCGGTGGCCACGACGTCGCGGGGTGCGTTCTCGTAGGCGTCGACGCGGGTGTGTCGCATGCAGGAACCTGCCTCCGGTCTTCGGTATGGCCCGAATTCGACATATTCTGACCCGACGGCGCATGCGGGCCGCCCGACGGCCGATTATCGTGTGCGCGGCGACGGATGCAATGCGCCCCGCCGCGATCCCCTCCCCGAGATCCCCACGGTTCCCCATGCAGACCCGCGTCGACGCCATCCCGCTGGACCCCGCCGCCGCGCCGCCCCTAGCCGCCGAGGAGCGCACCCAGTTCACCGTGCTGGGTGCGATCAGCTTCTCGCACCTGCTCAACGACATGATCCAGTCGCTGATCCTGGCGATCTACCCGCTGCTGAAGAGCGGCTTCGACCTCAGCTTCGCCCAGGTCGGCCTGATCACGCTGACCTACCAGGTCACCGCCTCGCTGCTGCAGCCGCTGGTGGGCATGGCGACCGACCGCCGGCCGATGCCGTACTCGCTGGCTGCCGGCATGGGCTTCACCCTGGGAGGCCTGCTGCTGCTGGCCACCGCGCCGAACTTTCCGATGCTGCTGCTGGCGGCGGCGCTGGTGGGCACCGGTTCGTCGATCTTCCACCCGGAGTCCTCGCGGGTGGCGCGCATGGCCTCGGGCGGCCGTCCGGGACTGGCGCAGTCGGTGTTCGTGGTAGGCGGCAACTTCGGCGCCTCGCTGGGGCCGCTGCTGGCGGCGTGGATCATCGTGCCGCACGGGCGGGAAAGCGTGGCGTGGTTCGCGCTGGCGCCGCTGCTGGCGATCGCGGTGCTGGTGCAGGTAGGCCACTGGTACGCGCGCCACCACGCGACCCGCGGCAAGTCGCGCGCGCGCCGCGCGCCGGTGCGCGAGTTGTCGCCGGGCATGGCGAAGGCCTCGCTGCTGCTGCTGGGCGTGCTGATCTTCTCCAAGTATTTCTACATCGCCAGCATCAGCAGCTACTACACCTTCTACCTGATGCATACGTTCAAGGTGTCGGTGCAGAACGCGCAGGTGCACCTGTTCGTGTTCCTCGCCGCGGTGGCCGCGGGCGTGCTGATCGGCGGCCCGCTGGGCGACCGGGTGGGACGCAAGTGGGTGATCCTGGGCTCCATCCTCGGCGTGGCGCCGTTCACGCTGCTGTTGCCGCACGCGAACCTGTTCTGGACCGGCGCGTTGAGCGTGGTGATCGGCCTGGTGCTGGCTTCGGCCTTCACCACCATCATCGTCTACGCGCAGGAGCTGGTGCCGGGCCGCATCGGCATGATCTCCGGCGTGTTCTACGGCCTCGCCTTCGGCATGGGCGGCCTGGGTGCGGCGGTGCTGGGCAAGCTCGCCGACCTCGACGGCATCGGCTACGTCTACCAGCTGTGCGCGTACCTGCCGCTGATCGGCGCATGCGCGATCCTGCTGCCGGACATCGAACGGCCGCGCCGGGCCTGAAGCGGGTTCAACCGCCGACCACCACCGGTTCCGGCTCCAGCCGCACATCGAATTTCGCCGCCACGCTCGCGATCACGCCCTGGGCGAAGGCCCACAGTTCGGCGCCGCTGGCCTGGCCGTGGTTCACCAGCACCAGGGCGTGGCGGTTGGAGATGCCGGCGTCGCCCGCCCGGCTGCCCTTGAGGCCCGAGGCCTCGATCAGCCAGGCGGCCGAGAGCTTGCAACGGCCGTCGGCTTGCGGCCAGACCGGCAGCTCCGGGTGCGCCTGCTTGAGCGCCGCC
>Ga0187815_10000293_pt1 | contig 25109 bp, 28 predicted proteins | sample NC_S_5_FD_132962 | JGI IMG/M metagenome (GOLD analysis project Ga0187815, IMG submission 132962) | Wetland sediment microbial communities from Neuse River Estuary, North Carolina, USA - ASW-S_5 | ecosystem: Environmental > Aquatic > Freshwater > Wetlands > Sediment | place: USA: North Carolina...
CGACGACCCGTGACCCGCACGGGCGGGATCATACCGCGCCGGACGATGCGTGTCGTCTCACAAACGGTTCAGGAGGCTGCCCGGTTCCCCCTCATCCCTTCCAGGCGGGATCGTGGCCTCAACCCAGCATGCGCGAGATGAGCTGGGCGGTATAATCGACCATCGGCACGATGCGCGCATAATTGAGCCGGGTCGGCCCGATGACGCCGAGCGCGCCGATGACGCGGGCATCCTTGTCGCGGTAAGGCGCCACCACCAACGAGGAACCAGACAGCGAGAACAGCTTGTTTTCCGAGCCGATGAAGATGCGCACGCCCGACCCCGCCTCCGCAAGATCGAGAAGCTGCACCATGCTTTCCTGCGTTTCCAGGTCCTCGAACAGGTGCTTGAGCAGATCGATATCGGCCTGGGCGGTGAGGTTTTCCAGCAGGTTGGCGCGGCCGCGCACGATGAGGCGAGCCGGCAGGCCGGCTTCGGAACCGGCCCATATGGCGAGTCCCCGTTCCACCAGCTCCTGCGACAGCGCATCGAGAGCGGACTGCGTTTCCTGCCTCCGCCGCGCGATCTCGGTCTTGGCTTCGGCAAGCGTGCGGCCCCGCACATGCGCAGTAAGATAGTTAGAGGCCTCGATAAGCTGGGAGGCGGTCACCCCCGCCGGCAGTTCCACCACGCGGTTTTCCACATCGCCGTTCTGCGAGACCATGATGGCGAGTGCGCGGCCGGGATCGAGCTGTATGAACTCGATATGCTTAAGCGGCACCTCGCTCTTGCTGGCCAGCACAAGGCCGGCGCCACGCGACAGGCCCGACAGCATCTGGCTGGCATCGGTCAGCATCTGTTCGAGCGTCGCGCCGCTGCTGGCCGCCTTCAGCTGCGTCTCGATGGAGCGCCGCTCGTCTTCAGTGAGGTCGCCGAGTTCCATGAAGGCATCGACGAAAAAGCGTAGGCCCTGCTGCGTCGGCAGACGGCCGGCCGAGATATGCGGCGCATAGATGAGGCCGAGCTGCTCAAGGTCGCTCATGACATTGCGCACCGTGGCCGGCGAAAGCGTGGCCGGCAGCATGCGCGCCAGATTGCGCGAGCCCATCGGCTCGCCATCACGCAGATATGACTCGACGATGCGGCGGAAGATATCGCGCGAGCGCAGGTCGAGAGACTGCAATATCGGATCTGGCACTGGCTTCGTCATCGATTCAACAAACCTCTGGAATCAAGATATAGATTCACACGGGCCCAACACAACCTCCGCAAGCCGTCCGGTTTTCCTTTGCGCGGGGCCGTGCATGGGGCTACAAGCCGGCCGAAAGAAACCGATTTCTCCCACGGAAAGACCCCGCATGCGCCCCTCCAAACGTCAACCCGACGAAATGCGCGCCATCTCGTTCGAGCGCAATGTCTCCAAACACGCCGAAGGCTCGTGCCTGGTCAAGTTCGGCGACACGCATGTGCTGTGCACGGCAAGCCTTGAGGAAAGGGTGCCGGGCTGGATGCGCAACACCGGCAAGGGCTGGGTGACGGCCGAATACGGCATGCTGCCGCGCGCCACCGGCGATCGCATGCGCCGCGAGGCCGCCGCCGGCAAGCAGGGCGGGCGCACTTTGGAGATCCAGCGGCTGATCGGCCGCTCCTTGCGCGCCGTGGTCGACATGCAGGCGCTGGGCGAAGTGCAGATCACCGTCGACTGCGACGTGCTGCAGGCCGATGGCGGCACGCGCACCGCGGCCATCACCGGCGGCTGGGTGGCGCTGCACGACTGCCTGCGCTGGATGGAAGCGCGGCAGATGGTTTCGGTATCCAAGGCTCTCAAGGATCACGTCGCGGCGATCTCCTGCGGCATTTGCGATGGTCAGCCGGTGATCGACCTCGACTATCTGGAAGACTCCGCCGCCGGCACCGACGCCAATTTCGTGATGACCGGCAAGGGCGGCATCGTCGAGATCCAGGGCACGGCCGAAGGCGCGCCCTTCACCGAAGAAGAATTCGCCAATCTGATGGCGCTGGCCAAGAAGGGTATTTCGCGGCTGGTCAGCCTGCAGCAGATGGCGGTGGGGTGAGTCAGCGATGCGCCCCTCCGCCATCCTCGAAAGCGCCCTCTACGTCGCCGACCTCGATGCGGCGGAGGCGTTTTACGGCGAGGTGATAGGGCTGGAGCGCATTGCCAAGGTGCCGGGCCGGCACGTCTTCTTCCGCTGCGGGGACGGCGTTCTGCTGCTGTTCAATGCGGACGCCACCCGTCATCCACCGGCGCCGGACGCGAAACTTCCGGTGCCGCCGCATGGCACGGTGGGCCAGGGGCACCTCTGCTTTTCCGGCACTGCCGATGAAATTAAGCAGTGGAAGGCCCATCTGGAGGCCAAGGGCATCGCCATCGAAGCCGATTTCGAATGGCCGAGCGGTGGCCGTTCCATCTATTTTCGCGATCCTTCCGGCAATTCGCTGGAGATCGCCGAACCACGTATCTGGGGTATCTGAATGCGCATTCTGACCGAGCGGGAAATCGTCGTCGCCAGCCACAATGAAGGCAAGCTGCGTGAATTTGCGGACCTGATGGCGCCGTTCGGCTTCAAGGCGAAGTCGGCCAAGGAATTCGGCCTGCCCGAGCCCGACGAGACCGGCACCACCTTCGAGGAAAACGCGGCCATCAAGGCGCTGGCTGCCGCCACCGCCACCGGCCTGCCCGCACTTTCCGACGATTCCGGTCTCTGCGTCGACGCGCTCGACGGCCAGCCCGGCGTCTACACTGCCAACTGGGCCGAAAAGCCCGACGGCAGCCGCGATTTCGGCATGGCCATGCAGCGCACGGAAGATGCGATGAACGAGGTGGGCGCCCACACGTCCGACCAGCGCAGCGGCCGCTTCGTGGCGGTCATTTGTGTCGCCTGGCCGGACGGGCACACCGAATATTTCCGCGGCGAGGCCGAGGGCCAGCTGGTCTGGCCGCCGCGCGGCCAAAAGGGTTTCGGCTACGATCCGGTCTTCCTGCCCGAAGGCTTCGAAAAGACCTTCGGCGAAATGTCCGCCGAGGAAAAGCACGGCTGGAAGCCGGGCCAGGAAACGGCGCTGTCACACCGCGCCCGCGCCTTCCAGAAATTTGCCCGCGCCATGCTCGGCGCGGCCTAAGGACACTATCTTGACGGGCAACGAACCGGGCTTCGGCGTATACATCCATTGGCCCTTCTGCGCGGCCAAGTGCCCCTATTGCGACTTCAATAGCCATGTCCGCCACCAGCCGGTGGACCAGGAACGGTTCGCCCGCGCCTTCGAGACCGAACTGGCCACGATGCGCCAGCGCACTGGCCCGCGCGAGGTAACCAGCATCTTCCTCGGCGGCGGCACGCCCTCGCTGATGAAGCCCGAAACGGTCGGCGCGGTGCTGGAAGCAGTGGCGAAGAACTGGACGGTGTCGGATGGCATCGAGATCACGCTCGAGGCCAACCCCTCCTCCGTCGAGTCCGAGCGCTTTCGCGGCTATCGCGCAGCCGGCGTCAATCGCGTTTCACTCGGCGTGCAGGCGCTGAACGACACCGACCTGCGCTTCCTTGGGCGGCTGCACAATGTCGAGGAAGCCCTGCACGCCATCGAACTGGCGCGCGAAACCTTCCCGCGCCTTTCCTTCGATCTCATCTATGCGCGCCCCGGCCAGACGCCTGACGCCTGGGCGGCCGAGCTCAAGCAGGCCATCGGCCATGCGGTCGACCACCTGTCGCTCTACCAGCTGACCATCGAGGAAGGCACGCGCTTCCACACGCTCTATGCGGCGCACAAGTTCGAACTGCCGGACGCGGAAGCCTCGGCCGAGCTCTATGCGGTGACGCAGGAGGTGAGTGCCGCGCACGGCCTGCCGGCCTATGAGATCTCCAACCACGCCAGGCCCGGCGCGGAAAGCCGGCACAACCTGACCTATTGGCGCTATGGCGAATATGTCGGCGTCGGCCCCGGCGCGCATGGCCGCTTCGTGGAAGACGGCGCGCGCGTGGTAACGGTGGCGGAAAAGATGCCCGAGACTTGGGCCGGGCTCGTGGAAGCCAATGGCCACGGCATCACCGGCGGCGAAACCCTGATCCGCTCGGAAGAAGCCGACGAGTTTTTGCTGATGGGGCTGAGGCTTGTCGAAGGCATCGACCTCGTCCGCTACGAGGCGCTGTCCGGCCAGGCGCTGTCCACGGATCGCATCTCGATCCTGCAGGGCGAAGGGCTGGTCGAGCCCGTCGGCAATTCGCGCCTTCGCGCCACGCCATCGGGCATGATCGTGCTCGACGCTGTGGTGGCCGATCTGGCGCGGTGAGAGCGGGGCTGCGTCAATTCTCCGGGCGGTTATCGAACTATGTTCTGATCCGCGGCGGCAGCCGGTATGTCGAGGCATGGATTCCCGACACTCTCCGCTCATTTCACTCGCTCGCGAGGCCGGGAATGACGGCTGTTTGGAGGTCTCCGCAACACAATGGCGCTGTTGACCGACATTAAACTAAGGTCCGCTGCTGAGCCTCAAACCAACCGGTTTCACGGATTGACGCCATGGTTTGCCCGCAGCGTCGTCCGTCCGGTCGAGAGGCGACACATAATTCTGGCCGTCATTCCCGACCTCGTGAGCGAACGTAGTGAGCGGAGAGTGTCGGGAATCCATGCCTCTCCATCGACACCGAGCCAGCGGCGCAAGCAGTGTACCCACCAACCGCAACCAATCCTGCTGATTCCCACCCCTCCGCCAAAATGCTACAGCCTTCGCATCAACGTCCCGGCGGAGAAACCAGCTCATGACCGTTTATTCATCCTGGCAGTTCTGGGCAGTTTTGTCCGCCGCCTTTGCGGCGCTAACCGCCATCTTCGCCAAGGTCGGCGTTGAAAACGTCAATTCGGACTTTGCCACCCTCATCCGCACCATCGTCATCCTGATCGTGATTGCGGCCATAGTCGTCGCGACGGGTCAGGCGCAGGCGCTCGGCTCGATCTCCACTAGGACCTACAGCTTCCTCGTCCTGTCGGGACTGGCGACCGGCGCGTCGTGGCTCTGCTACTTCCGCGCGCTGAAGCTCGGGCAGGCCGCGCAGGTGGCGCCGATCGACAAGCTAAGCGTGGTTCTTGTTGCGGTGTTCGGCGTTGTTTTTCTTGGCGAGCGGCTGACCAGCGCGAACTGGCTTGGCATCGCGCTGATTGCCGCCGGTGCGGTGCTGGTCGCCTACCGCGTCTGACAGCCGCCGATTTTCAGGAACGGCGCGAAACGTCTTTTGCAACGCGCCGCGCCCCATGCCAAAGAGAACCATCCAGGAGATAAGCAGGCGTGACCACGGGCGGCGGCAAGAAGAGTTTCATGATCGGGCAGACGGAAGTCGTTGCTCGGCCGCTGGAGGTGGCGCTCTATCTTGTCGCCACGCCCATCGGCAATCTCGGCGACGTAACCCTGCGCGCGCTGGAAACGCTGGCCGGCGCGGATGTGCTTGCCTGCGAGGACACGCGCGTCACCCGCGTGCTGCTCGACCGCTACGGCATCCGCCAGCGCCCCACCCCCTATCACGAGCACAATGCGGCTGAGGCCGGCCCGCGCCTGATCGAGGCTTTGGAGGCTGGCAGAAGCGTGGCGCTGGTGTCGGACGCCGGCACGCCGCTGGTCTCCGACCCCGGCTACCGGCTGGTGGAGCAGGCGCAGGAGCACGGTATCCGCGTGGTGCCGATCCCCGGTCCGTCCGCCGTGCTGGCGGCGCTGACCGCCTCGGGCCTGCCTTCGGATGCCTTCATGTTTGCCGGCTTCCTGCCGGTGAAGGACCGCCAGCGCCGCACCCGGCTTTCCGAGCTGATCGCCGTGCCGGCGACGCTGATCTTCTTCGAATCGCCGCGCCGGCTCGCCGACACGCTTGTCGCCATGGCCGATGTCTATGGCGACCGGCCGGCCGCGATCGGCCGCGAACTCACCAAGACCTTTGAAGAGATGCGCACCGGCACACTGGGAGCGCTCTCGGCCCATTATGCCGAGGCGCCGACTCCCAAAGGTGAGATCGTCATCTGCGTCGGGCCGCCGATCGCGCAGGCCGCCGAGGCCGGGGACGTCGACCGCCTGCTGCTTTCGCTCGCGGCCGAAATGCCGGCTTCCAAGGCGGCGGCCGAAGCGGCGCGTATGACCGGCGGCCAGAAGCCCGCGCTCTACCGCCGCCTGCTCGAACTCAAGGAAGGTAGCGGTGGCTGATACGCTGGCGCGACGCAAGGCCTACAGGCGCGGACATCGCGGCGAATGGCTTGCGGCGCTTGCGCTCATGCTGAAAGGCTACCGCATCGTCGCCCGGCGCTACCGGACGAAACTCGGCGAAATCGACCTCATTGCCCGGCGCGGCGACCTCGTGCTGATGGTTGAGGTGAAGGCCCGGCGGACGCTTGCCGAGGCCATGGAGGCCGTGGCCTATGGCTCGGAGCGCCGCATCGAGGGCGCCGCCGATCTATGGCTTTCGCGCCAGCCGGACTATGGACGGCTTTCCGTGCGCTTCGACCTTGTGGCGGTGCTGCCGCGCCGCTGGCCGGTGCATGTGGAGAATGCGTTTTACGGGCGGAACTGAGCATAGGCCTTTACGCTGACGGCCGATGCCCTTAACAGCGCTTTCCAAAGCCGGCTGCGAGGCGGGCAATCTCGTTGAGCGTCCGCATGGGCGCCAAGAATTACTGGAGAAAGCAATGTCCCTTCCCGACCGGCTGAGCATCGACCCGCGCAGCCCCTTCTTCGATGGCGAAGCGCTGGAACGCGGCGTCGGCATCATGTTCAACGGACGTGAGCGCGAGGATGTCAGCGAATATTGCGTCAGCGAGGGCTGGATCCGCGTGCCGGCCGGCAAGTCCAAGGACCGCTTCGGCCAGCCGATCACCATCAAGCTCAAGGGCACGGTTGAGCCTTTTCCGCGTGCCTGAGCGTCGGGAGCGAGCGGGCTTTCAGCCGGTGATGGAGGGCGTCGGCGGTACCCTCACCGCCGCGTCACGCTCATCGGTAGGCCACCCTGCGGCTGGGTGGTCAGCTTCTGCACGGGCCATGGCTTCGTCTCGGCCACCGTGTCGAAGCGGAAGCGCGAAAGCAGGATGGCGAGCGCGATGATCGCCTCCTGCATGGCAAAGCTCGCGCCGATGCAGACGCGCGGGCCGGCACCGAAAGGCAGGTACTGAAAGCGGTCGATCTTTTCGCGATTTCCCGGGTGGAAGCGCGCCGGGATAAAAGCGTCAGGCTGGTCCCAGAGCTTGCGGTGGCGGTGTACTGTCCAGGGCATGACCAGCACCGCCGCCTTAGGCGGAATGTAGAGGTCCTGGTAATATTCGGGCTCGATTGGTTCGCGGTTTATCGAAGGCGCCGGCGGATAGAGCCGCAGCGCCTCCTCGAAGGCGGCGCGCGTCAACGGCATGGCGTCGAGCCATTTTGTAGGATCGGGCTCGCGGGCCAGCACCGTATCGATTTCGGCCTCGATGGGCGCGCGCTCCCACGGCGCCTCGGCCAGGCAATAGAGCGTCCAGCCAAGCGCACGCGCTGTGGTTTCGTGGCCGGCGCCGATGAAGGTGATGATGTTGTCCTCGATCTCGGCGCGGGTCAGCCCATCCGGCCCTTCGGCGCGCAGCAACAAGGTCAGAAAATCCTCGGGCACGGTGTCGGGCTCGCGCGCCAGCCTCTCCTTGCGCATAGTCATCGTGTCGGACACGATTTTGCGGAAATAGGCCATGGTCTTGCGGCCGCGAAGCCGCGTGATGCGCGGCAGCCAGTCGGGCGCGCGCAAGAGGTCGAGCGGATCGACCCGGCCCATGGTCTCGAACAGATGGTCGACCTGGCGCCCAAAACTGCCTGCCTCACCCGCGATCTCCCCGGAAAACAGCGTTTCGGCGAGGATTTCGTAAGTCAGCGTGGTCATGTCGCGGGCAATGTCGACCGTGCCGGCCTCGCCCTCATAGCGCTCGACGAATTCCAGCGTGCGCTTCAGCATGGGCTGCGCAAAGCCGAAGATGTGGCGCGGCGTGAACACCGGCGCCATGGCCTTGCGCGAACGCCTCCACACCTCGCCCTCGGCAGTCAGAAGCCCGTCGCGCAGGATCGGCCGCAGGATCTTCTGGCGCACCGCGGCCATCTTGTAGTTCTTGGCATTGTCCACCAACACGTGTCGGATCAGGCCGGGATCATTGGCGATCACCAGCGGCCCGCCGATTCCGGATACCGAAATCCACGGCTCGTTGTAGGAGGGCTCGCCCCACAATTCGAGCGGGTTGCGATAGACGATGCGGATCATCTCCAGCGTCGAGGGCGGCTTGCTGCGAGGCTTTGGCGCGGGCGGAATGAAGGGAGCGGGCGAGGTATCCATCGTGTCCTCCGTGCCGTCTATGTAGGCTTTGAAAAGACCTCCGTCCACAGAAACGAAGACCGCCTCGCAGAGGGTGAACGCTGCGTCACCGGCAATTCGGCCGGTTACCAAAAAGTACCCGCTTGCCTTGCAAGCAGGTTAGGTCCATTTCCTCCCTAAGTTACCTTTGGTGACTGAAATCGCATAGGGATTACGACATTGAAGCACAAGCTCCACATCATCATCGGCAGCACCCGGCCGGGCCGCGTCGGCCCCATCTTCGCCAAGTGGTTTGCCGATTTCGCACGCGAACATGGCAAGTTCGAACCGGTGTTGGTGGACATAGCCGAGTTCGACCTGCCGCTGTTCGACGAGCCGAAGCACCCGCGCCTGGGCCAATATGAGAACGAGCACACCAAGCGGTGGTCGCAGACCATTGCCGAAGGCGACGCCTTCGTGTTCGTGACGCCGGAATATAACTACTTCATCCCGGCGCCGCTGGTGAATGCCATCACCTATCTCTCGGCCGAGTGGCGCTACAAGCCGGCCGGTTTCATGAGCTATGGCGGCGTTTCGGGCGGCCTTCGCGCCGTGGAGTCGGCCAAGCCGCTGCTATTGGTGCAGAAGGTTGTGCCGATCCCCGAAGGCGTGCCGGTGCCGAACTATCCGCAATTGCTGGTCGATGGCGAGTTCAAGCCCAACGACCTCATCATAGCCAGCGCCAAGACCATGCTGGACGAACTCGACCGCTGGGCCGGTGCCCTCGAGACGCTGCGTCCTAACAAGCAGGCGGCCGCCGCTGCCTGACCTGCGGGCGTTGCCAGATAAAGCCAGTCGGGAAACTCGCCGCCCGGCCGATGGTCGGCTGGGCGCGCGGCCAGGTAGGCTCTCATGCCTGCCAGCCGATCTGCCGGGCCTGCGCGGCGCTGTCGCGCACGCCCCAGCGGTCGGTGATCAGCCCGTCGCGGATGGTGAACCATTCGATGGCGACGATCTCATAGGTCTTGCCGGTGGCGCGCAGGCCCCGGAACTCGCCGACCGAGCGGCCGGTTTCGCGGAAACGGGCCACCACCGTGTCGCCGCCTGCGACCAGTTCCTCGATTTCCAGATGCATCGCCAGCGCGCCGTGCAGCTCGCGCCAGATCGGCATGGCGAGGTCGAGCGAGCCGCGGCCGAGCACGCCATGGATATTCGTATCCTTGGCGAACAGGGCTTCCAGCCTGCCGAAATCGCCGGTGTTCATCGCCTCGGCGTAGGCGCGCACCACATCCTTGTTCTGCTGTTCATGAAGCATGACTGTCTCCTGCTGCCGCACGGATGGCGGCGGTGTTGGGAATGGAAAAGTCAGGGCCGGCCGGTCGATGACGATTTGCCGTATAGCCGCTCGCCCCACAATCGGCAGTTGCTGCACTTGCCTAACGGTTCTGCATTTGTGCAGAATGGGCGATGTTCGACTGGAACGACCTCCGCTACTTCCTCGCCACGGCGCGACACGAGTCGACGCTGAAGGCTTCGGCTGCCCTCGGCGTGAACCAGACCACGGTTGCACGGCGCATCAAGGCGCTGGAGACCGCCCTGGGGGTCGCGCTGTTCCGTCGCCAGCAGTCCGGCTACCGCATCACTGAGGAGGGCCGCGCCGTTCTCGACCTCGCCACGGCGGCTGAAAAGGCGGCTGATGCGCTGGAGCACAAGATCCGCTCGCGCCAGCGCAACGTGTCGGGCACGGTGCGCGTCACCGGAACCGAATACATGGCGCGCGCGCTGCTCGCGCCCGCAGCATCCCTGCTCAGGACTCGGCATTCTGGCATCAATGCCGAGATCATCGTTTCCGACCGCCGCCTCGACCTGGCGGCCGGCGAGGCCGACATCGCGCTGCGCGCCGGCGGGGCCAACGAGCAGCCGGATATCGTGCGCCGGCGCATGCCCGACACGCTGTGGGCCATCTATGCCAGCCGCGCCTTCCTGCACGATTTCGGCATGCCGGAAAGCGAGGCCGACATTGCCCGCTATCCAGTCATCGTCGGCGAGGGCATCGTGGCGGCAGCCCCGCCGATCGCCTATCTGGAGAGCAAGGCCGGACCGGGTCGCATCGCCTTTCGTTCCAATTCGCTGCCGGGCCTGGTGGCGGCAGCCGAGTCGGGCCTTGGCCTTGCCGCCCTGCCGGCAATCGCTGCAGCAGGCACGCCGGAACTGCTGCGGTGCGACGCCCTACCCTCCTTTCCGGCGCAACTATGGATCTGCTGGCACGAAAGCAGGCGCGACGATCCCCTGATCCGGCTGGTGAGCGGCGTGCTTAGCGAGGTCGTGATGGCACGAGCCGGTATGCTGCGTGGCAAGATGGCGGCCTCACCCACCTCGTAAACTTAGCAAAGCGCCCCGGAAATTACCTGATTTCCCCCGCAAAATCCTTGGAAAACTTGGAAAAACGCCCTGGAAAGCCTATATCTGAAAGATGAACGGGCGTGCGATTCGAGGCGGTTTCGCACGCCCGTCCCGCGACAGAGAAACGAAAGAATTTCATGAGCGATACGACCGAGAACAAGGCCGGTGCGCAGGCTGAATACGGCGCTGATTCCATCAAGGTCCTCAAGGGCCTGGATGCCGTGCGCAAGCGCCCGGGCATGTATATTGGCGACACGGACGACGGCTCGGGCTTGCACCACATGGTTTATGAGGTGGTTGACAATGCCATTGATGAGGCGCTGGCCGGCCACGCCACGTTGGTGACGGTAACGCTCAACTCGGACGGCTCCTGCACCGTGACCGACAACGGCCGCGGCATTCCGACCGATATCCACCCCTCCGAAGGCGTATCGGCAGCCGAGGTCATCATGACCCAGCTCCACGCCGGCGGTAAGTTCGACCAGAATTCCTACAAGGTTTCCGGCGGCCTGCACGGCGTGGGCGTTTCGGTGGTCAACGCGCTTTCGGTGTGGCTGAAGCTGGGCATCCGCCGCGACGGCAAGGTCCATGAAATCACCTTCACCAATGGTGTGGCCGACGCGCCGCTGGCCGTAGTGGGCGAGATTGCCGATGGCGAAACCGGCACCTCGGTGACATTCCTGCCCTCGCCCGAAACCTTCTCGATGGTCGAGTTCGACTACAACACACTGGAGCATCGCCTGCGCGAGCTGGCCTTCCTGAACTCCGGCGTGCGCATCGTGCTGACCGACAAGCGCCATGCCGACGTGAAGAGCCAGGAATTGCTTTACGAGGGCGGTCTCGAAGCCTTCGCAAAATATCTCGATCGCGCCAAGAAGGCGCTGCTCCCCGCGCCGATCGCCATCCGCGCCGAGCGCGATGGCATCACCGTGGAAGTGGCGATGTGGTGGAACGACAGCTACCACGAGAACGTGCTGTGCTTTACCAACAACATTCCGCAGCGCGACGGCGGCACGCATCTGGCCGGCTTCCGCGCGGCGCTGACGCGCCAAGTGACGGGCTATGCCGACACGTCGGGCCTGACAAAGAAGGAAAAGGTTTCGCTCGTCGGTGACGACTGCCGGGAGGGGTTGACCGCCGTGCTTTCCGTGAAGGTGCCGGACCCGAAATTTTCCTCGCAGACCAAGGACAAGCTCGTCTCCTCGGAAGTGCGCCCCGTGGTCGAGAACCTCGTCAACGAGGCGCTCGGAACCTGGCTGGAAGAGCATCCAAGCGAGGGCAAGGTCGTCGTGGAAAAAGTGATCCAGGCGGCCGCCGCGCGCGAGGCCGCGCGCAAGGCGCGTGACATCACCCGCAAAAGCACGCTGAGCGTCACCTCTCTGCCCGGCAAGCTGGCCGACTGCCAGGAGCGCGACCCGGCGAAATCCGAACTCTTCATCGTCGAGGGTGACTCCGCAGGCGGCTCCGCCAAGAGCGGCCGGTCGCGTCAGAACCAGGCCATCTTGCCGTTGCGCGGCAAAATCTTGAATGTAGAGCGCGTGCGCTTCGACCGCATGCTGTCGTCCGACATGATCGGCACGCTGATCACGGCGCTGGGCACCTCCATCGGCAAGGATGAGGTCAACGGCTTCAACGCCGACAAGCTGCGCTACCACAAGATCATCATCATGACGGACGCCGACGTCGACGGCGCCCACATCCGCACGCTCTTGCTCACCTTCTTCTTCCGGCAGATGCCGGAACTGATCGAGCGCGGGCATCTCTACATCGCCCAGCCGCCGCTCTATAAGGTATCGCGGGGCAAAAGCTCGCAATATCTCAAGGACGAAACGGCCTTCGAGGAATATCTCATCGCCACCGGGCTGGAGGATGCGTCGCTGACGCTGGGCTCCGGCGAGGTGCGCACGGGGCAGGATCTTCATGCGGTGATCGAGGATGCACGCGCCGTGCGCAGCCTGCTCAATGGGCTGCACACACGCTACTCGCGCACGATCGTCGAGCAGGCGGCAGTCGCCGGCGCGCTCAACCCGGCTATCCTTGAGGATCTCGGCCGCGCCGAGGCCATGGCAAAGACCATTGCCGAGCGACTGGATGCCATCGCCGAGGACACCGAGCGCGGCTGGGAAGGCCGCACCGCGACCACCAATGAGGGACCCGGCGGTTATATCCTCGAGCGCACCGTGCGTGGCGTGAAGGAAGTGGCCTTCCTCGACATGGGGCTGCTGAACTCGGCTGACGCCCGCGCACTCGACCGCTATGCCGGCCGTCTGACCGAAATCTACGGCAAGCCGCCGGTGCTGCGCCGCAGGGAAACCTCCGAGGTCATTTCCGGTCCGATGGGGCTGCTGGACGCCGTGTTCGCCACTGGCCGCAAAGGCCTGACCATGCAGCGCTATAAGGGCCTTGGCGAGATGAACGCCGAACAGCTGTGGGAAACCACTCTCGACCCGAATGTGCGCTCGCTGCTGCAGGTCAAGATTTCGGACGCGACGGATGCCGACAGCCTGTTTTCGCGCCTGATGGGTGACGAGGTGGAGCCCCGCCGCGAATTCATTCAGGAAAACGCGCTTTCCGTGGCGAATCTGGACGTGTGAGGCCCCGCCAAGCAAAGCTATGAAAAGACAACGGCCCGGAAATCGGCTTTCGATTTCCGGGCCGAATTGTTTAGCTTGCCTTTGGCCAAGCCTCTTGCCTCAGGCCAGACCTTCTTCGCGCAGCGCCTGCTGCACGGCCGGGCGAGCGGCCACGGTGCCGATGAAGCGCTGGATGTTGGCGAAGGGCGACAGGTCGAAGCCGATATGGCGTGCCCAGCCGAGCACGGTCCACAGATAGGCGTCGGCAGCGCTGAAGTCTTCGCCCATCAGATAGGAACGGCCCTCGAGCTTGCCGTCGACATAGGCAAGGCGCTTGCCCAGATGCGCGCGGTTCGTCTCCTTGGTCGCCTCCGGCGTGTCTGGCTTGAAGAACGGACCAAACGCCTTGTGCAGCTCGGTCGAAACGAAGGCCAGCCACTGCTGCACACGGTAGCGCGCCATTTCGCCGGCCTTGGGCATCAGGCCGCTCTCGGGCTTCTTGTCGGCGAGGTACTGCACCAGCACCGAGGCCTCGGTCATCAGTTCGCCATCGGCCAGCACGAGTGCCGGCACATAGCCATTGGGGTTGGTGGCAAGGAAGTCCTGGTCGGTCTCGGTCGTCTTGGTCTTGCCGTTGACCTTGACGAGTTCGACGTCCAGGCCGGCTTCATTGGCAACGATATGTGGGGCCAGCGAGCACGCGCCGGGCATGTAGAAAAGTTTCATTTCAAAGGCACTCCGAGTGAATTGGCACGTTCCTCTTGCACGCGCGCGAGGACCGGCCAAGACCGCTTTCGATAAACAATAAGTGTTCGGATGCGAAACGGCGGTGGCGTAGAAAGCTCGCCGTCGGCCGGTCAAACCGCAATGGCCTTCAGGCGCGCGGCAATGACTTCGGCGAGGCGCGCGGCAACCTCGTCCTTGCTCATGTCGGGCCATTCCTCGATGCCCGCCTTGGAGACGATCTTCACCCGGTTGCGGTCGCCGCCCATGGCACCGCCGGCCGCGGATACATCATTGGCGACGATGAAATCGGCGCCCTTCTTCTTGAGCTTCGCCTCGGCATTGGCAACAACGTTCTGCGTCTCGGCGGCAAAGCCGACCACGAGATAGGGCCGGTTCTTGGCATGGCCGATTGTTGCGAGGATGTCGGGGTTCTCGACCATCTGCAGCGCCGGCGGCCCATCGCCCGGCACCTTCTTGATCTTTTCATCGGCGGAATTGGCGGTGCGCCAGTCGGCAACGGCCGCAACAAAAACGGCGGCGTCGGCCGGCAGCAGGCTTTCCACCGCATCGCGCATTTCGCGCGCGCTTTCGACATGGGTGGTGTGGACGCCGGCCGGATCGGGAATGGTCACCGGGCCGGAGACGAGCTGCACATCGGCGCCGAGCCGGGCGAGTGCCGCCGCGATTCCGTGGCCCTGCTTGCCCGACGAACGGTTGGCGATATAGCGCACCGGGTCGATCGGCTCATGCGTGGGACCGGAAGTGACGATGATCCTGCGGCCGGACAGCGGCTTCGGCCGCGTGTCGAACCGCGCCTCGATGGCCGCCACGATTTCCAGCGGCTCGGCCATGCGCCCTTCGCCGGCCTCGCCGCTTTCGGCCATCTCGCCCTTGTTGGGGCCGACGAACGCAACGCCGTCCTTTACAAGCGTCGCGTGATTGCGCCGCGTCGCCGGATGCGACCACATTTTCGGGTTCATCGCCGGCGCCATCAGCACCGGCTTGTCGGTGGCGAGCAGCACGGCGGAGGCAAGATCGTTGGCGAGCCCGTTGGCCAGCTTGGCCATCAGGTCGGCGGTGGCGGGCGCCACCACGATGAGATCAGCCTCGCGCGACAGGCGTATATGGCCGACATCCTGCTCGTCCTGGCGGTCGAACAAATCAGTGAAGACATGGTCGGCACTGAGCGCGCCGACGGCAAGCGGCGTGACGAACTGCTGCGCCGCCCCGGTCATGACGCAGCGCACCGAAGCACCTCGCTCGCGCAAGCGGCGGATGACGTCGAGCGACTTGTAGGCCGCAATGCCACCGCCGATGATGAGCAGAATGCGCTTGCCCGAAAGTGTCATGCCTCTTGCCCGTCCTCACGCCGACTTCAGCACCGGCTCGATATCGGTATGGACGAAATCGTCGCCCTTGAAAAGCAGGGGCAGATTGCGGGTTTTTGCGAGGGCATAGGAAAAGCAATCGCCGAAGTTCAGATTGGCGGGATGACCGCTGCCGCGGCCATATTGCTGGTACGCTCGCAATCCTTCCTTGGCCTCAACCTCAGTCACTGCCGCGACTTCGATTTCCACGCGTTCGATGAATTCATCGAGAACGCCTTGACGACCATCCCGCCGAGCCATGACGATGCCTGCCTCCAGATAGCTGCCCGCGCTCATCATGCGCTGGGTAGCGGTACCGAGCATTTCAACCAGCAAGCGCGCATCGTCCTCTGCCCGAAGAATCGCAATCACGGCCGAGGTGTCGACGATGAGCTTCATTGCATATCGAGGTAATCATAGAGGGCATCCGACTCGGCCTTGTGATCGATCGGCCGTTCCGGCTTGCGGCCGAGCGCTAGGATGTCGTCGACCGTCGCCTTCAACCGCCATCGCCGTTCAGAGTCGGGAGCGGCGGGCTGGTCGGAGCGAAGCGATTGACGTAGCCGATCCCGCGCCTCCTGCTCCATGGAAACGCCACGCTCGGCAGCGCGCTTGCGTAGTTCCATCTTCACAGCATCATCGAGATTACGGATGGTCAAAGTGCCCATGGCATTGGCTCCTATCCTCGAAAGATAGCGCCCCAAGCCAGTGCTTTCAATGACAGCATTGCTAGCAGTGCTGTCACCCGGGCTACATCAGCTTCCAGCCGATCCAGATCAATGTCAACGCGATTACCCACAGCGCCACGCGGCCCGAGCGACTGTGCCGCGCCTCGGCTTTGCCGATGGCTTGCGCCGTCCCTTCGTCAAAGCGCAGGCCGTGCTCGGCCATAGCGTCGATCTCCCGCGACAAGCGTTCGGTGCGGGCAGCCAATTCCGGTGCCTGGCGGGCGAGCGACATCAACGCATGCACACCTTCACGCGCATCCGAGAGCATGCCGCGCGGGCCGAGATTGCCGGCAATCCATTGCCCGACCACCGGCTCCGAGGTCTTCCACATGTTGAAGGCGGGATCGAGCGTGCGGGCCACGCCTTCCACCACCACCATCGTCTTCTGCAGCAGGATCAGCTCGGGGCGCGTCTGCATGTCGAAAAGTTCTGTCACCTCGAACAACAGCGTCAGCAGCTTGGCCATGGAAATGGTCTTGGCCGACTGGCCATGGATCGGCTCGCCGATCGCGCGGATGGCCTGGGCGAAGGCAGCGACATTGTGCTTGTGCGGCACATAGCCGGCCTCGAAATGCACTTCGGCCACGCGCGTGTAGTCGCGCATGATGAAACCGTAGAGGATTTCGGCCAGGAAGCGACGCTCCTTCTTGCCGAGACGCCCCGCTATGCCGAGATCGACCGCGACAATGGTACCGTCGGCCTCCACGAACAGATTGCCCGGATGCATGTCGGCGTGGAAAAAACCGTCGCGCAGCGTGTGGCGCAGGAAGGACTGGATGAGGTTTGCGGCAATCTTCGGCAGGTCGTGGCCGGCTGCGCGCAAGCCTTCGACATCGCTCATCTTGATGCCGCAGACCCATTCCATGGTCAGCACGTCGCGGCCGGTGCGCTCCCAGTCCACATGCGGCACGCGAAAACCCGGATCGTCGCGCGTGTTCTCGCCGATCTCGGACAGCGCCGCCGCTTCGAGCCGCAGGTCCATCTCGATCTTGGTGGTCTGGGCGAGCGTCTCCGTCACTTCGGTCGGCTTGAGACGCCGGCTGGATGGAATCCAGCGTTCCTGAAGACGGGCTGCAAGAAAGAAGCTTTCGAGGTCACGGGCAAATGCCTTGCGCACGCCGGGGCGGATCACCTTGACCGCGACCTTGGCAACGCCGCCCTGGCGCTCGACCTGAGCGGAGTGAACCTGCGCGATGGAAGCCGCCGCCACCGGCGCATCCAGTTCCACGAAGAGATCATCGACAGAACGGCCGAGCGAGCTTTCTATGGCATGCACCGCCTCCTCGCGCGGGAAGGTGTGCATGCGGTCCTGCAGCAGGGCGAGATCCACGGCAATCTCGTCGCCCACGACATCCGGGCGCGTCGCCAGGAACTGGCCGAGCTTGACATAGGATGGGCCCAGCCGGCCGACCGCGCCGGCCAGTCGCTCCGAGCGCTGGCGATGGCGGGCACGGCTGCGCGTCAGCAGCCTGGCAATGCGCCAGCCCAGTTTCGGAAAGCCCGTCAGCTCGTCGCCCGGCAAAGCCGAGACGACGCCCTCGCGCGTCAAAATCCATCCCGCCCTGACAAGCCGGAAAGCGGCACCTGCTGAAGTCATCCGCAAGCGCCCGTCAAAGTTTCCAGCCGGAGTGCAGCGCTGCTATGCCGCCCGAATAGTTCCGGTATGTTACCCGGTCGAAACCGGCGCGCGAGATCATCGCGGCGAAGTTGGGCTGGTTGGGGAACTTGCGGATCGATTCAACCAGATAGCTGTAGGGCTCGCCATCGCCGGTCACCATCTGGCCGATGCGCGGAATGGCCTTGAAAGACCATTCCTCATAGACCTTGTCGAGCAGCGGCATGTCCACTTCCGAAAACTCCAGGCACATGAAACGGCCGCCGGGCTTCATCACCCGATAGGCTTCCGCCAGCGCCACCTCGATGCGCGGCACGTTGCGAATGCCGAAGGCGATCGTATAGGCGTCGAAAGTCGCGTCGTCGAAAGGCAATTCTTCCGCGTTGGCCTCGACGAATTCGGTGTTGGCGGACAGGCCGCGCTTTTCGGCGCGTTCCTTGCCGACGGCCAACATGGAGCCGTTGATGTCGAGCACGGTGGCATGCGCCCGCCGGTGCGAGGCCTCGATTATGCGGAACGAGATGTCGCCGGTGCCGCCGGCAACGTCCAGCACCTTCCAGCCCGCGCGCCTGGGCGGATTGAGCCAGGCCACCATCGCATCTTTCCACAGACGATGCAGGCCGCCCGACATGAGGTCGTTCATGAGGTCATAACGGCTGGCGACCCGGTGGAAAACTTCGTTGACCAGCCCCTGCTTTTCGCCTTGCCCGACGCTCTTGAAACCATAGGAGGTTTCCATGCCGCCGGCCGCCGTGGTCCGTTGCTCTGACATTTTTTCCGATCCGCCATAAATCCGGCGGGACCATAGCCGATCAGAATGGGCGACGCCATTGTTTAAGGCTGTTTAGGGCGCGGTGAAGAGCCGCGCTTTTCGGGGACAGGTATTGCGAGGGAGACAAGATGCCTTTGAAAGCGGAATTGCACTGCCACATCGAGGGCGCGGCAGCGCCTGAGCTGGTGCTGAAACAGGCCGCCAAATATGGCAAGGATGTCTCCCACATCATCCGCGACGGCTCTTTCGTCTGGCACGATTTCACCAGCTTCCTCGCGGCCTATGACGTGGCCTCCGACCTCTTCCGCACCGAAGAGGACTACGCCAGGCTTTCCGAGCATTACCTCACCAGCCTGGCACGCGACGGCGCCATCTATTCGGAGGTCTTCACCTCGCCCGACCACGCAATCAAGGCGGGCCTGTCGCCGCAAGCCTATACGGAGGCCCTCGGCGAAGGCATTTTGCGCGCCCGCGACAAGACCGGCATCGAGGGCCGCATGATCGTGACCGGCGTGCGCCATGTCGGCGTCGAATCGATCGAGGCGGCGGCGCGCTTCGCGGCCAAGTGCAACCACCCGCTGGTGACCGGCTTCGGCGTTGCCGGCGACGAGCGCCACGGCGATATGGAAGACTATGTGCGCGCCTTCGAGATCGCGCGCGAGGCGGGGCTGGGCATCACCGTGCATGCGGGCGAGTTCGGCGGCTGGGAAAGCGTGAAGGCCGCGCTCGACCACATCCGCCCCTCTCGTATCGGCCACGGCGTGCGCGCCATCGAGAATCCGGACCTCATCAAGCGCATCGCCGACGAGGGCGTCGTGCTGGAGTGCTGCCCCGGCTCCAACATCGCGCTCAAGGTGTTCGACGACTTTGCGAGCCACCCCTTCCTGAAGCTGCAGGAGGCCGGCTGCAAGGTGACGCTCAATTCCGACGATCCGCCCTATTTCTGGACCACGCTGAAGCGTGAATACGATATTGCCTCGACCCATTTCGGCATGAGCGACAAGCAGCTTCTCGCACTGACCCGCACCGCAATCGAGGCTGCCTTTGTGGACCGCAAGACCAAGGCGGCGCTATTATCGCGTCTTGACGCGCCAAAACGCTGAAAAACGGCCACAAAACTGTGGGCTGGCGTGTGCCAGGCGGTTTCACCGGCCTGTCGCAATCGCTAATGTCGCCTCACAGCAGAACCTTCAGGAGAGATTTCAATGGGCGTGACCGTCGTCGACCATCCGCTTGTGCAGCACAAGCTCACCATCATGCGCGACAAGGAAACGTCCACGGCGAGCTTTCGGCGGCTGCTGCGTGAAATCTCGCTGCTGCTCGGCTACGAGGTGACGCGCGACCTGGAGCTCACCACCAAGAGCATCGAGACGCCAATCGAGACCATGGAAGCGCCGATCCTGGAAGGCAAGAAGCTGGTCTTCGCCTCGGTTCTGCGCGCCGGCAACGGGCTTCTGGAGGGTCTGCTCGACCTGGTGCCTGCCGCGCGCGTCGCCCATATCGGCCTTTACCGCGACCACGAGACGCTCGAGGCGGTGGAGTATTTCTTCAAGGCACCGAGCGACCTTGCCGACCGCCTGATCATCGTCGTAGACCCGATGCTGGCCACTGCCAATTCGGCGATCGCAGCCATCGACAAGCTGAAGGAGCGCGGCGCGACCAACATCCGCTTCCTGTGCCTGCTGGCTGCCCCGGAAGGCATCGAGCGCTTTACCAGGGCACATCCCGACGTGCCGGTCTACACCGCGGCCATCGACCGCCAGCTCAACGAAAAGGGCTACATCATCCCCGGGCTGGGCGACGCCGGCGACCGGCTCTACGGCACGAAATAGGCCGTTTTACCCCAAGTTAAGGACAGGACGCGAAATCCGTGCAAATCGCGAGCGCGTTAAGCCCGCCTGCACGATGCGCCCATAGGCTTGCCCAAAAAAACAGGGCGGCACATGCTTCGCAAGATCATCATCTTTTCCGTATGCGCGGGAACGTCCGCATCGTTCCCGACGCTCTATCAATCGCATCAGGAAACCATCCACCGGCTGGTGGCGCCCTTTATAGGAGCGTCCGCGCCGGAGGTGAGATTGTCGGCCGTGCAAACGTCGTCGCTCGGCAGCGGGCGTCAGGTGCGGCTGGCGGCCGACCCCACCGGCCATTTCAGCGGCGAGTTCCGGCTGAACGGCCAGCGGGTCGAAGGCATGGTCGACACCGGCGCGACGGTGGTGGCGCTGAACCGCTCGACCGCCCGGCGCATCGGCATTTTGCCAGCACAGATGGACTTCGTACAGAAGGTCGATACCGCCAATGGCCTCGCACATGCGGCGCTGGTGACTATCGACCGGCTGCAGATCGGCCAGATCTCGGTCAACAATGTTCAGGCCGCAGTGCTGGACGACAGCGCGCTGTCCGGCACGCTGATCGGCATGAGCTTCCTCAACCGCCTCGGCAAATACCAGGTCGAGAACAGCACGCTGCTGATGGTGCAATAGGCGACAGCGTCCACTCCTTTGAAGGGGCTATTGCCCGTGCCCCCACCCGATGCACGGGGAGAAGAGGCGAAGCAGCCATCGGCCGCCTCCGCGATAAAAAACATTCAGCGCGGGCCGATGCGCCTGACCACCGCCTTGCGCGGCGCAGGCTTCGTATCCCCCAGCGTGTAAGCCGCCAGCACCACTGCAGAAGCGCGCTCGGCATCCGCTTCGCCACGCGCATGGACCAGCGCCAGCGCCTCGCCGGCACGCACCTCAGCGCCTATCGGCAGAAGCCGGGTTAAGCCAACCGTATGATCGACCCCGTCTTCCGGCTTGGTGCGGCCGCCGCCCAGCGCCACCACCGCCATGCCGACATCGCGCGTTTCGATGTTGGTCACGAAGCCGTCGCTCGGCGCCTTCACGGCAAGTTCCAGCTTGGCCTTGGGCAGGTAGGATGCGCTGTTCTCGACGAAATCCGACGGCCCGCCAAGCGTGGCGACCATGCGCGAAAACACTTCGGCCGCGGCGCCGCTGTTCAGCACCTGCCGCGCGCGGCGTTCGCCGTCCTGATTGGAGGCGGCGATACCGGCCTGCTGCAGCATCTCGGCGGCCAGCGCCAGCGTGACCTGCTCCAGCCTCCGGTCGCGATGGCGACCGGTGAGGAAATCGACCGCATTCTGCACTTCCACTGCATTGCCGGCGGCCGAGGCCAGCGGCTCGTCCATGCTGGTTATCAAGCCGAGGTGCGCAGGCCCGCGCCGTTTGCCACCTCGACCAGGCTGGTTGCCAGCGCGGTGGCATCGCGGCTCTTGGCCATGAAGGCGCCGTTGCCGACCTTGACGTCGAGCACCAGCGACTGGAGCCCTGCCGCCAGCTTCTTCGACAGGATCGAAGCAGTGATGAGCGGAATGGACTCGACCGTCGCCGTCACGTCGCGGATCGAGTAGATCCGCTTGTCGGCCGGCGCGAGGTTTGCCGTCTGGCCGATGATGGCGCAGCCAGTCTTCAGCACCGCTTCGCGGAACAGCTTGTTGTCGGGCTGGCTGACATAGCCAGGGATGGAATCCATCTTATCCAGCGTGCCGCCGGTGTGGCCGAGACCGCGGCCCGAGATCATCGGCACATAGGCGCCGCAGGCGGCCACGATGGGCGCCAGCATGAGCGAGACGTTGTCGCCAACGCCGCCGGTGGAGTGCTTGTCGGTGACCGGGCCGGGCAGATCCGACCAGTCGAGCACGTCGCCGGAATCGCGCATGGCGAGCGTCAACGCCACGGCTTCGTCACGGCTCATGCCGTTGAAGAACACGGCCATGGCAAGCGCCGCCACCTGCCCTTCGGACACCGCGCCCGAGGTCAATCCCTCGACAAAACCTGCGATCTCGTCGGCGGAGAGTGGCTTGCCGTCGCGCTTGCGCCGGATGATTTCCTGAGGAAGCAGGCTGCCTCCCCTCGCTGCGCCGCTACTCATCGACAAAACCCTCAAGGAACATGGTCTTCAGCACGGTGGCCAGGCGAGCGCCGCCGATGGGCGCCATGTCCTTGGTCTCTTCGTGCGACAGCTCGGCCCCGGTCATACCGGCGGCCAGATTGGTGATGACCGAGCAGGCTGCGACCTTGAGGCCGAAGAAGCGCGCCAGGATGACCTCCGGCACGGTCGACATGCCGACCGCATTCGCGCCCAGCATGCGCGCCATGCGGATCTCGGCCGGCGTCTCGAAGCTCGGACCCGAGAACCACATATAGATGCCGCGATGCAGCTCTATTTCGGCAGCCTCGGCTGCCCGCACGATCGCCGCGCGAAGGCCCGCGTCATAAGCCTCCGTCATGCCGACGAAACGACGATCGCTCGGCTCGCCGAACAGCGGATTGGTACCGGCGAAATTGATATGGTCATCGATCAACATCACCGAGCCCGGCAGCATGTCGGGATCGACCGAGCCTGCGGCGTTGGTGAGGATGAGGCGGTTTATGCCAAGGCCCGCGAGTGCCTCGATGACCGGTCGCATGGCGGCGGAATTGCCGTGCTCGTAGTAGTGTGCGCGGCCGGCCAGCATCAGCACCGGCACGCCCGCGAAATAGCCTGCCACGACCTCGCCAGCATGGCCGGTGACGCCGCTGACCGGAAAGCCCGGCAGGCCGGCATAGAAAATGCGGATCGGCTTTTCGACTTCGTTCACAAGGCCGCCCAGGCCGGAGCCGAGCACCAGCGCCGTGCGCGGAGCCAACCCACCCAGCTTCTCCACCAGCAGGTCGACAACCTCCTTCATTTCAGGATGCTCCCCTTGAAGCCATAGGGCAGCATCTGTCCCATCGTCACCGTCTCGACCACGCCTGTCTGGTCGCAGAGGAAGAGTTTTGTGTCGGCATCGGCGAATTCGGCCAGCCGCTGGCGGCAACCACCGCAGGGCGTGATGCGGTCCATCCGTTCGGCAACCACGGCGATCTCGGCGATCCTGCCGCCACCACCCATGACGTAATGTCCAAGCGTGGTCGTCTCCGCGCACCAGCCCTCGGGGAAGGACGCGACCTCGATGTTGCAGCCGGAGAAGACGCGGCCGTCCTCGGTGCGCAACGCCGCCCCTACCGGGAATTTTGAATAGGGCGCATGGGCCTTGGCCATGGCCTGCCTGGCGGCAAGAAATAGGTCATGAGACATGGTTTACCCCCTCTCCTACCATATTCCCCTCACCGTTCCTTCACGTAGGGCACGCCGCCGGCACGCGGCGGGATGGCCTTGCCGATGAAGCCGGCGAGAAGGATGACGGTGAGGATGTAAGGCAGTGCCTGCATGAGTTGCACCGGCACCTTGCCGATCATCGGCCACGGCATGCCCTGGAAGCGGATGGACGCAGCCTCCAGAAAGCCGAACAGCAGGCAGGCGAACATGGCCGGCACCGGCTTCCACTTGGCGAAGATTAGCGCGGCGAGCGCGATGAAACCCTTGCCGGCGGTCATGTCCTTCACGAAGCCGGCATTCTGGGCGACCGAAAGATAGGCGCCAGCAATGCCGGTCAGCACGCCGGTGCACAGCACCGCGCGGTAGCGCAGCCAGGTGACCGAGATGCCGGCGGTGTCCACCGCCGCCGGATTTTCACCCACCGCACGCAGACGCAGCCCGAAGCGGGTGCGGAACAGCACCCACCAGGTGAGCGGCACCATGAGGAAGGCGACATAGACCAGCAGCGAGTTGCCTGAGATGATGTCGGAATAGATCGTACCAATCACCGGCACGTCCTTCACCGACTCGGCACCCGGCAGGTTGATGGCCTGGAAACGCGCATTGCCACTCAGCGAAGGTGTGCGGCCGCCTTGGCTGAACCACGCCTGCCCGAGGATGATGGTGGAGCCGGCGGCGATGAAATTGATCGCCACGCCAGACACGATCTGGTTGCCGCGATGGGTGATCGAGGCAAAGCCATGCACCAGCGCAAAAAAGATCGAGGTGAGCACTGCAGCGCCCAGACCGATCCAGGCCGAGCCGGAGACGGCGGCGGCCGACGCGCCCGCGAAGGCGGCGGCAAGCATCTTGCCTTCCAGACCGATGTCGAAGATGCCGGCGCGCTCCGAATAAAGCCCTGCCAGGCAGGCCAGCAGCAGCGGCACGGAAACGCGGATCGTGGCGTCGATAAGCTGAACGAGAACGTCGATGAAGGCCATCACGCGCCCTCCCCCTTGGCAACGCTGACGCCGACGGAACGCGGACTGAGGCTGGCGAACAATGTCTGGATGGCTGGCCGGAACATATGCTCCAGCGCGCCGGCAAACAGGATCACCAGACCCTGAATGATGACGATCATGTCGCGGCTGATGTTCGGCATCTCGAAAGCGAGTTCCGCGCCGCCCTGGTAGAGCACTCCGAACAGGATAGCCGCCGGTACGATCCCGGCCGGGTGCGAGCGGCCCATCAGCGCCACCGCGATGCCGACGAAGCCGGCGCCGGTGACGAAATCAAGCTGCACGCGATGCTGGTCGCCCATGATCGGGTTGAGCGCCATCATGCCGGCCAGCGCGCCCGAGACCATCATGGCGATGATGATGATGCGGGTTTCCGAAATGCCGGCATAGCGCGCCGCTTTCGGGCTGAAGCCGTAGGTTCGCATCTCGTAGCCCAGCCTGGTGCGCCAGATCAGCACCCAGACCAGGAAGGCCATGACGAGCGCCAGCAGGAAAGAGACGTTGAGCGGAGCGGA
>Ga0187815_10000294_pt1 | contig 25055 bp, 20 predicted proteins | sample NC_S_5_FD_132962 | JGI IMG/M metagenome (GOLD analysis project Ga0187815, IMG submission 132962) | Wetland sediment microbial communities from Neuse River Estuary, North Carolina, USA - ASW-S_5 | ecosystem: Environmental > Aquatic > Freshwater > Wetlands > Sediment | place: USA: North Carolina...
AGTAGGTCGTCCCGGATATTGTTGGGCATCGCCGTTCTCCCCAGATTCGCGAACAGCATAGCCCAATGTATTGCGTATGTCAATGAAATTATACATACCTGCGATAAAAGGGACAAACTTGAGGCCCTGGACTTTCAGTCCGGGGACAAAGGCGGGATTTTAAGAGGATGGCTTTAGCCACGGTGGTGCAGGATCGATCGAGGCACCGGGATATGCCGAGGTCTTTCAGAACATCGATTAGCAAGAGCGCCATGCGTTCTGATTGAAGTATTTGAGTGTGGCCGTCTGTACCTGAGGTCACGAAGAAAGTTCTGATCTCTTGAGGTGCGAGCACGGTCGAGCACCAGGGCTAAAGCCCGCATATCCTAGCGCAGCTTTTCGCGGGCCTAGAGGCCCGCGCTTCCACCCCAGGGCCCCGCGTTTCCACCGACAGCCATTTTTCCGCAACTGTAAAGTCGGGGGGCTTCGTGGACCGAAGCGGGGATCACTCGCCGCTTGCCACTGCCTTCGCTGCCACCGGCAGCGGCTCGAGATTATATTTGCCCAAGATCGCATTCACGCTCGGCAGCGACTCTGTCTGCAGTTTCCGCCATTCCGCAAGGTTCTTGTCCAGCGCCTGGCACGAATCCTCGATCGCCGCTTGCGCCGAATCCGGCGGCGCCGCATCCCCTATCTCGATCATGAACAGGATGCGCGCGAGGTCCCGGTTCACCGGCCCCACTCCCGGGGCGCGAGGATTTCCCTGTTGCACCGCCTCGATCTTCGACTCGAGTTCCTTCAGCGCGTCGGCCGCGTCCTTGCCCGCTTCGCTCCCGCCTCTCTTCGGTGCGACATGCCCGGCCGCAGCACCGCCCGATTGCGCCGCTTCGCCCGACCCTGCCGAAGCCAGCACTTTGTCGAGGCTTTTCTGCCGTTCGGCGAGAGCCGTGCGCAGCGTCGCTGCCGCGTTGAACGCGTCGTAGCTTGCTTGCAGCCCCGCCGTGATTTTCTTGGCCGCGTCGAGTTGTTGTTCGAGTTCCGCTTGCGAAACATGCACGCGCGGATCGAGCGTGATCGTCAGCGGCCGCTTCAGGGCCACGCCATTGCCGGTCAGCGTGACTTCGTACTGCCCCGGCGTTGCCAGCGGCCCGAGCGTCTGCTCGCGCGGCGTGTCGCCCGGTATGGCGTGGTCGCTCAGCGTGTATTCCACATAGTCGAGAATGTTTCCGTAATAACTGTAGTTCAAAGCCGCGGGCGAATCGTAACGCAAATCCCACACGAACCGGTTCAGCCCCGCGTTCTTCGAAACCGCCGGCAAGGGCCCAAACCAGTAATCGGGCACGTTTTTCGGAGTCTTGTCTTCGGGCGGCGCTACGCTCGTATACCGCCGCACCAGATTCCCCTTCGTATCGTGGATTTCAAGTGTCAGATCGCCTGTGGGAACAGATTTCAGATAATAGTAAATTACCGCGCCGTCCGGAGGATTTGGGGACGCCGGAACGTCGGGCGGCAGCGGAGTTTCCTGATCGTTATCCCAACGTACGCGAATCGCTGTCGCGGGACGAAGGAGATACGCATTCGACTGGGCCATTTCCGCGCTGGCTTGGCGCAAAGGCGAAAGATCGTCGAGCACCCACAGCGCCCGTCCGTACGTCGCCGCAACCAGATCGTTGCCGTGAACCGCGAGATCGCGCACGTCGGTCGTCGGGAGATTAAGCTGCAACGATTGCCAGTGGTCGCCGTCATCGAACGAGACGTACACCGCATTCTCCGTGCCGGCATACAGCAGGCCCTTGCGCACCGGATCTTCGCGCACCACTCGCGCGCCCCAGCCAGCCTGCAGCCCGTCCGTGATCTTCTGCCAAGTCTTGCCGCCATCGCGCGTGCGGTAGATGAGCGGCGTGGAATCGGAATCGCCTCGTATCCCCAGCGCTGCGTATGCTGTGTTCACATCGAAATGCGACGGTTCAAGCGCTTCGAACGCCATCCGCGGCGTGAACTCCGCCGGCGTCACGTTTTGCCAGCTCACGCCGTCGTCCATGGTCCGCTGCACCACTCCATTGCTCGCGCCGGCCCACAAAACGCCATGCTGCAACGGCGAAGCAGCCAGCGCCATGAGCGCTCCACGCCCAAACGGCGACAACGGCCGCTGACTCGCTTCCTTTTCGTTTTCGGGCGCAGCCCGGTCTGTCAGATCAGGGCTGGCCTCCTGCCAGCTTCCGCCGCCGTTCAGCGTTTTCATGACGTACTGCGTGCCCAGATACAGTTCGTGCGGATTCTGCGGCGAAAACAACAAAGGCGGCATTTGCGATGTGTGGTATTTCTGCGTGCGCACGAAAACGTGCGTGATCTGCCCCGTCGTCTTGTCGAATCGGACCACGCTCCCGTACCAGCCCCCGGAATACACGATATTGGGATCGAGCGGGTCGGGCGCGATGTAGCAGAACTCGAATCCGCCAATCGAAAACCAGTCGCGAAAACTGATTTCGCCGTAGTCGCTGCGGTCGGGCACCGCCACCGTGCCGCTGTCTTGCTGCGCCGCGTATGCAACGAACGGGAATTGGTCGTCCGTGGTGACGTGGTAGAACTGTCCGGTGGGCTGGTTGTACCACGAACTCCAAGTCTTCCCGCCATCGATGCTTACGATGGCGCCCTGGTCCACGCCGAGAATCATGCGTTCGGAATTCTGCGGATCGATCCACATCACGTGGTAATCGTCGCCGCCCGGCGCGCCCTTGAACGCGACGAACGTTTTGCCGCCATCCGTCGAGCGATAGGTCGTCGTTTGCATCACGTAAACCACGTCCGGATTGCGCGGGTCCACGTACACGTGGCAGATGTAAACATTCCCGGTGATCCGCGGATCGCTCGTGATCTTCTGCCAGGTTTCCCCCGCATCATCGGAACGAAACAGGCCCGGGCCCGCGATGACGAAAACGCGCCGCCCGTGGTCGCCCGGCGCCACAGCCAATCCAATCCGGCCCAGCCGATCGGCAGGAAAACCGGTCCCTGAAAGCTGTTTCCACGTGGAACCCTCGTCGCTCGATTTATAAACCCAGGCGTCCTGCTCCTTCTCTTTCCCCGGCGTCGGGGGAGCGCGAAAATCGCGCGGGTGCCACACTCCTGCATAGAGGATGCGCGGATTGCCCGGGTCCGCAACCATGTCCGTAACGCCCGCGACGTCATCCCTGGACAGAGTTTTCGTCCAGTTCTTCCCGCCATCCGTTGTCTTGTAGACTCCGCGCCACTCGCTGTCCGTTGAAGCGCCCAAGATCGGATGCCCAAACACGCCAACGATCACCATTTCGGGATTGCGCGGGTCCACCACGACGGAGCTGATGTATTTCGCGGAGTCGAGACCGATATGCGTCCAAGTAGCACCCGCATCCACCGACTTGTACATTCCGTCGCCTGGCGTTTGCTCGCCCGTGCCTACGTAAATGATGTTGGGATTCGATGGCGCTACGGCCACTGCGCCAACCGACGCCACATGCTCTTCGTCGAAAATGGGATTCCATACTCGGCCGCCGTCCGTCGTCTTCCATACGCCTCCTCCCGGCGTCCCGATGTAATACACGGCGGGATTGGTGGAGATTCCTGTGAGGGCGGTCACGCGCCCGGCGCGGAACGGCCCCAGCAGCCTCCAGCGCATCCCGGAATAGAGGCTCGCATCCACTTTCGCCCCCGGAGCAGCCGCTTCTTGCCCACGCGCCGCTATTCCCGCGCAAAATACGCAAATTAAGGCCAACATTAAGGTGAACATAGTTGACCTACTTGGAGCAGAATTTGCACGTTCCCGGCACCCCATTTTTCCCCTCATTTTCGCCGCCTCCAAAAAAAGAAACAGTGTAGCATCTTGGGTCGTCAGACGTTGCATCCCGCGAGATGGTGGAATAGATGGTGGAAGGGCGACGCGCGCCTCTGCGACGAAGTCGACGGCCACTGCACACACTAGGAAAGCCAGGCCGTCGGACAGCCGCGATATGGCATAATTATCAACAGCTTACGAGCGTGTTGCGCTTGTCCTTCGCTCGGGCGGCGAGATGGCCATTTGACCACGAAAACCAAAATTCGGCGCAAGCTCCTCGCGGTCCATCGCAACCTGCGCAGTTTGTGCATGATTGCCAAAGGACTCATCTCCACCCGCCATCCCCTCCTGGTTCACATCATCCCCACCCGCCGCTGCAACCTGGCCTGCACTTACTGCAATGAGTTCGACGACCACTCCCCGCCCGTCCCCCCCGAAGAAATGCTTCGGCGCATTGATCGCCTTGGCGCGATGGGTACAGCCGTCATCACCATCAGTGGCGGCGAACCGTTGCTGCATCCTGATCTCGACGCGATCATCGCGCGCATCCGCAAGAACGGAATCATCGCGGGGTTGATCACCAACGGATACCTGCTTGTTGCGGAGCGCATACAGCGCCTGAATCGAGCGGGGCTCGAGTATCTGCAGATCAGCATCGACAATGTGACTCCCGATGACGTGTCGAAGAAAAGCCTGAAAGTGTTGAACCAGAAGCTGGAGCTGCTGGCGGAACATGCGGAATTCCACGTCAACATAAATTCGGTGTTAGGCAGCGGCATACGAAATCCTGATGACGCGCTGAAGGTGGCACATCGGGCGCTCGAGCTGGGCTTTACTTCCACCGTCGGGCTGATTCACGACAGTAACGGCCAGCTTCAGCCGCTTGGACCGCGCGAGCAGGAAATTTTCGAGGAGATCATGTCGTTGGGGAAGCGGTCGTTCTCACGTGTGAACCAATTCCAACACAACATTGCCGCCGGCCGCGAGAACATCTGGCGTTGCCGCGCCGGGTCGCGCTATCTCTACGTTTGCGAGAACGGCTTGGTTCATTACTGTTCTCAGCAGCGTGGTTATCCAGGCATTCCGCTCGAAGAGTATGGCGAGGAGCACCTGCGGCGCGAATTCCTCACGAAAAAAGGTTGTGCTCCACACTGCACAATTTCGTGCGTACATCAAATTTCGACTGTCGATTTTTGGCGTGCACCGCAAATTCTCGAACCTCTGCCTCCCGCCAGTCCTTCGTCTGACCTCGTGCAGTTGAGCAGTTCCCGCAGCCTAGAATAGAAATCGCAAGCCGCGTCTACTTTTGGCAGATCATTCTGCAACGGCCCTGACGTGTGAGCCACCCGTCGATACGCGGTCGGGCATTTGCGGCACTTCTCGCGCGTTTGCTTGGATTTCGCGAAATTGGAACGCCCCTCACTCAAAAGCTATTGCAAACGGAAACAGGTCGGAGTAGAAGTCACACAGCAGCCGGTTGGTGCCTTGGGGTAGGGCACAAGACAGAGCATTATTTGATTCCCACGTTCGGGGGTTGAGCGGCACGACCGCCGGGGCCAAACGCACGTCAAGAACGACTTAGAGGGGTGTGTGGCAATGCGACTACGCTTGCTTGTTTTTTGCGTTTTGACTGTTTGCTGGTGCGGTTTCTTCGCATCGAACGCCGCGTTGGCGCAAGTGAACACTGTAAACGTATCAGGTACCGTGCTCGACCCGCAGGGCCTCGCCGTAAACGGCGCTCGGTTGACTCTGAGAAACCTGGCGACAGGTGCCGAGCGCTCAGCCACTACTAACGCCAATGGCCGCTACGAGATCATTGGCGTCCCGCCGGGCAACTATTCCATGACCGTCGAGGCCGCTGGATTCGCGACGCTGACGAATTCATCGCTTCCCTTGGCCCTGGGCCAAATTGCCGAGTACAACCCGCAGTTGCAACTCCAGGCTTCCGCCCAAACAGTGAACGTGCAGGCCGCGCCGGCATTGGTCGATACGTACAAGACGGATGTGTCGACTACGGTCAACCAAACACAAATCAACGATCTTCCCATCAACGGGCGCAATTACATCAATTTCACGCTACTTAATTCGCAAGCGGCCCGCGATGACACTCCCTCGATAGGAGCGGCGCCTACCAGCGGCCTGAACTTCGGCGGACAGCGTGCACGCTCCAACGAGGTTTCTGTCGATGGCGCGGATGCGGTCGATAACTCCGTGAACGGCGTCCGCGCGACCGTTTCGCAGGAGGCCGTGCAGGAATTCCAGGTGATCACGAGCAACTATATGCCGGAATACGGCCGGGCCATGGGCGGGGTCGTCAACATCGTGACGAAATCGGGTTCGAATGAAGTACACGGCGACGTATTCGGCTTCCTGCGAGACACAGCCATTCAATCGCAGAACCCGTTCTCGGTGAAGGCAAGTTTCAACCCGTCAACGGAGAGCTTCAGCACGGTGCCGGTGAAGCAATCGTACACGCGCGTGCAGGGCGGGGCGACGATCGGGGGTCCGATACAAAAGGACAAGACGTTCTACTTCTTCAGCTACGAAATCACGCGGCGCCAAGAAACCGGTTTTTCCAGCATCGGACAGAACAATTTTGGTCTGGTGCCCGAATCCTATCCATTTGCCGGCGGCGCACCGCCAAACGGTTGCGGCCTCACGACTGGTTTCGTGACACCTGACCAAGCCAGTTTTTTGGGTAATCCGTCGCTATCGCCGCTGGTTGGCGTTCCGTATTTCTGCGCTGCTGCGGCGAGTTCGGCGGTGGCGCTTTTTGGCAACACAGGGATATTGCCCGGGCCAGAAAACGCGTTCCCCGAAAACGCCGCTTCGCTGCCGGCTTCGTACGTCGGGCTCGCCTCTATCATCGGCAACTATCCGACTTCGGAGGGCACGAGCCTGTATTCGCTGAAGCTGGACCACATCTGGAATACGCAGAACAGTTCATTCATCCGCGCGAACGTCTCGCCTTCTACACTTACTGGCATTCAGGTGAACGCGCAGAATCAGAATTTTGGCCAGAACGCGGCGTCGAGGACTTCAGTCCAGCAAACGCGCGACTTGGCCATCGTCGGTCAGCATGCAACGTCGATCAGCAGCACGGTGTTCAACGAATTCCGATTCCAATTCGCACGGCGCGGCTTGCACTACGGCTTCTCGAATCAACCGGGGGGCGATTTGCCCGCTGTGAACATTACCGGCTTTGCGTTCTTCGGCCGCGAGCCCTTTGCCACGGAAGATCGCACAGAAAAACGCTACGAGTGGACGGACGACCTGACTTGGACCAAAGGCACGCACACCTTTAAATTCGGCGGAGATACGAACCTCATCCAGTTGCGCTCGTCGAAATCCGAGATCTTCACGCTCAATTATGGCGGCGTGTACTCCTTCGGAAGCGTCGACGCGGGCTCGTTGTCGCCCGGCTTCGCCGCGGCCGGAGCGCCGGCATTTTCTGCGGTCCAGGCGTATGGACTCGGACTGCCGACCTCGTTCATTCAGGGAATTGGGACGTCTGACCGGCCGTTCGACAACAAAACCCTCGGCGTGTTCGCGCAGGATAGCTGGAAAATCAGTCCGCGGTTCACCCTCAATTATGGCGTACGTTATGACATTGAATGGCTGCCCACGTTCAAGGCAACCACGAGCTTGAACGCCGCAGGTGAAAAAGCGTTTGGTGTGGTCGAAGGAATCCCAGTCGACTCAAACAACATCGCGCCTCGTATCGGCATTGCCTGGGACCCGTGGGGCAACGGCAAGACGGTGATCCGCGCTGGATACGGGTTCTTCTACGATCATCCCGCGCTGGGGCTCGCGTTTCTCTCTACAGCAGAGGACGGTGCAACCTCGGCGCTCCTGGAGACAGCCGGTGGCGCTCCGTGTTCAGGCCCCGCCTGCTCTGCCGATTTGAACCCGTTCGCGCTGAATGCAACCAACATCTTTCAGGGATTGCTGACTGGAACGATCGCCGGCTGCAACGCTTCGCAAGCCGTTCCGTTTACGATGTGCTATGAGCCCAACCAGCAGCGATTCAATCCCTTTCAACCCAATTCCCTGTTCGCCAGTCAGGATTTCATCACCGCCGGTTTTCCGCTCACCCTGCTGCCATTCACGATTCCGGTCACTAGCAACTTTCAGTACGCCCTCGCGCAACAAGCGAATCTCACTATTGAGCGCGAGTTGGGCCGGGATTGGAAGGTCAGCTTCGGCTACAACTTCACTCATGGCACGCATCTGGACCGGCCCGACAACGTCAGCGTGACCAATCCCGCTCTGCTCACCGCGAATGCCAGTAATGCTGTCGCTATCGGCCTGGACAATCCAGGGACGAATCCGCTTACAGTCAGTGTTCCGACTCCCAATGCCGCCTGCGCAGGGGGTGTCCCGGCGTACAATGTTCCCGCTCCGAATGCACTCGGCGCCCAAGGCAGCATCGGCTTCGCCGGGCCCGGTGGTGTCCCGCTCGCTCCGGGCATTCTGGGAATCGGCTATACGGGCCAAAACTGTGGCGGAACAGCCGTTGGCTTCATATCGACTCCCGCTGTGTTCAATTATTTCCGGCCATCGGGACCGAACCCCTCGTTCGGCGGCCTGGTACACGGGGGGTACAACACGCTCGTGGCGCTCGCAAATGCCGCCGGTTATCCGACGGGTTTCAAAGGCGTACAGATTCCGTGGAGCGACGTCAACCCGCAGACTTCGACTGGAAATTCGATCTACCACGCCTTTACGCTCACCGTGACGAAGCGTTTTTCGCACGGTTTCGAGCTCCTGTCCGGCTGGACGTACTCGCACACGATCGACGATTCCACGGATCTCTCGACCCTGCTCAATCCGCAAGACAACAGCTTCCCGAATCTTGAACGCGGCAACTCTTACTTCGACCAACGCCATCGTTGGATCACCAGCACCGTTTACCAGAGCCCTTATCGCCTCAGCGATTCCGGCGTGATCCACAAGATGTTGGCTGATTTTACAGTCGCCCCAGTGATCGAAGTGGCTTCGGGCAGGCCGTACAACGTTCTCATCGGGTCCAATCCGAACCTGGATTTCGGCACGGCGACAAACCGCCCATCCGTGCTGCCGCCGGGCGTGACTCTGCCTGCCGGATTCCCTCCGCCAGTGTCGTCTCGCTACATTCCCGGCGTGTCCTTCATCATCCCTTCGACTTGCATCGGCCCGGACGGATCTACTTTTGGCCCCTATCCGACCGTTCCATCGCCGCCCTACGGGTGCATTGGCAGCCTAGGGCGGAACGCGTTCACGCGGCCCGGTTTCTTCGAGATCGATCTTCGCATCGACCGGAAGATTCCGATCGGCGAGCGCGTGAATTTGGAAGTGATAGGAGACGGGTTCAATATGCTGAACCGGCTGAACGTGAGTGACGTGAACCCGTTATGCGATCCGACTTCGGGGACGTGCTCCGCGGGGGTGCCGACGGCATCGTTCGATCCGAGGACGTTCCAGTTCGCTCTGAAGGTGAACTTCTAGGCGGCGCGCTGGATTAGTGGCGCATGACGAGCCTGCTTTTCCAGTTCCGTCGCGGACCTCCGGTAATCCTTCAGGCCGATTCTTGCCAATTGATCTTCACGGCCTCTCGGGTTGGGGTTAGAGTCTTACTCGAAAGCATCCGAGTTCGGGAGGGCGAATTATGGACGCCGTAGTGTGGGTTGTCGTGGCGGGGGCGGTAGCCGTCGCCACGATTCTGATCGTGGCCGCGATTGTGCGTGGAGCCGGGCGACGGTCGGAACAACAGTTAACCGCCGCGCGGCAAGAAATGCAGGCGTCGCTGGCGACTCAGAGCCAAACTTTTTCGTTGCAGATCAATCATCTGATGCAGTCGGTCACTCAGCAGCTCGGCCAAGTGCGTCAAGACCTGCAAAGCGGGATCACCGATTCGGGCAAACTCGCGACCGACGCACAGCGCGACGTTTCAAAACAGCTTCAGTCCGCCACGGAAGCTGTTCGGCAAATCAGCCAGCAGCTTGGCGCGGTCCAGCAAGCCGGCGACGACCTCGCCAAGGCCTCGCAGAGTCTTCAGCAGGTGCTGGGCAGCGCCAAGTCTCGCGGCGCGCTCGGCGAATTGGGCCTCGAGCGCCTGCTTCAGGATGCACTACCGGCCAAAGCCTACCAACTTCAATACCGCTTTTCGACAGGCGAAGCCGTCGACGCAGTGGTTCATACCGGTGAACGACTGGTCCCGATCGACTCGAAATTCCCCCTCGATGCCTATCGCCGGATGATTGAGGCAGGAGAAGACGCGCGCAAGGATTTCATGCAGGCGGTGCGAAAACACGCCGATTCGATCGCCTCGAAGTACATCTTGCCGGCCGAGCAAACGCTCGACCTTGCGTTGATGTTCGTTCCATCCGAGACGGTGTATTACGAATTACTGATGTGCGAAGATGCGAAAAACGGAAGACTCGACGCGTACTGCAGAAGCAAGTGTGTAGTTCCCGTTTCGCCAAACACCCTGTATGCCTACTTGAGCTGCATCCTGATGGGACTGCGTGGAATGCAGATCGAAGAGAACGCGCGGTGCCTGCTTGAGAATCTCGGCGGGTTGAGCAAGCAGCTCGAAGCGTTTTCAACCCTATTCAACAGACTTGGCACGCACCTCCATAACGCGCAGCAGAATTACAACGAAGCCGATGACCGCTTAGCGGAATTCGGGAGTTCGTTGCGGCAAATGTCGCAAGGCGCTCTCCCCGAGGCATCCGAGACAAAAGTCCTCGAACCTGCTGCCACCGAATAGCGGGGGTGGGCTACAGAGAAGACCGCGCAGCCTCCAGCAGCGTGCGAAAATCGCTGGGACTTGTTACCTGAAGCATGCGGTCCAGTTCCGCGCGGATTTTCTCGGCATTCTGCGGCCCGCGAGTTAGTTCGTCCTGCATATGTTTCAACGTACGCGGCACATCAGCAATCGCCAGCGGCTCGGCGGCTTGCAGAAACCTTGTAGCGGCATCCGCATCGGGCGGCGGCAAGACTCGCGCGCGGAATGAGAAATCGCCGCTGCGGATTGCTTCGACCCGGATCTCCGCAATATTGTCGCTACCGCCGCTGGTGGTGAGGTCTTGCGCATCGCCTTTTTCGAATCGAATTACGTCTGGCGAGTCGTTATCCACCAGAATGTGCAAACGCTGGTCCGACCCGCGGGCATGCAGTGTCAACCAGCCTTTTTTCCTGGGCGTCAGCGGCGGCTGGGGAGCTTCGAAATCGAGCGAAACAATCGTAATCGCGCCGTGCCGCACTTTTCCTGAGGCCTCAACAGTCAATTGGGCTTTCCCGGGCGAAGTCTTCGGGCTTGGGGCCACCACGATGCATTCCGGCGAAGCCGCCAAGATCAGGGCAGGTTCATCGTTGATTTGGACCTGATCGCCTTCCGAATCGCCGCGAAATCCGCCTCCGCAAGTCGAAAACTGGCCTCGCAGAGACGCAAACGGACCGACTCGGATGTCTTGCTGCGCGCTTGCTGCAGAATCGGGGTCGACTAATGTGGCCGCGGACGCAGCGCCGGCTTCCGCAAGAAGAACGCCTACCGCCGGCGCCGTGAAGTTCGCACGACCGGTCGCGTCGGTCTGCACGCGCGTTCCATTACCGAGTTCAACGCTGATATGCGGGGCAAGCTTTCGGTTCGCGCCGATCGTAGCCAAGGTGGCTGGTCTTCCCGCGATAATCCTCGGCGGAAGGACTATTTCGACGGACGACGTTGCTGGTCGAGTCTGCACCTGTGCGAACGAAGGCAAAGTGATGCTTTCAACCAAGATGGCACAGCCCACAGCGAAAGCGATCTTCAGCGGACCTGTGAAACGACGATTTCCTTTTTCCATGATTCGAATTTGAAGCTACGCCGAAACCCACGGGATTTCAAACGTAAGAGTCACGAGGCACCGTGGAAGTGCATCGGGAGAGGTAGCAAACCGCCAACTTTGTGCCTGGCGGGCTGGCTCGTCTGAGCGCCAGCCGCTTATTCATCCAGACGGACGACGAACGTGGTGAATTGATCGTTCGCGTGCAGTTGCGATGCCAACTGCCGAGCTGCATCCTCGGTGTCGAAGCGTCCCACCCGCACGCGATAAAACATACCCGTTGGCGAATCAAACGGCACTACGTTGACAGGCGAGTAGTTGGCCGCAAGCTGTGCCCTTAAACGCTCCGCGTTTTCCTGACGCAGGAAAGCTCCCACCTGAACGCCAAAGAAACCGACCGAGGGGCTTGGGCCCGAGATGACCTCGAGCCGCACCGACGCCGTTCCGGGCCCCACCATGCCGATCGCCTCAGCCGCCGAATAGGAAAGATCGATGATGCGATTCCCGACGAACGGTCCGCGGTCATTGATGCGGACTTCCGTTTGCTTCCCATTCGTGAGATTGGTGACGCGTACGACGGCGTTGAAAGGCAGCGTGCGGTGCGCTGCGGTGAACTGATGCATATCGTAGACTTCACCGTTCGAGGTACGGCGACCGTCGAATGGCGCGCCATACCACGATGCCACTCCTTGCTCGACGTATTGCCCCGGTAGCACAGGGGGCTGAACCGCAGGCGGTTGTGCGGAAGGCGGACCTGGCTGACTCGGCGGAAGCGGTGGTTGCGAAGGCGGTTGAGACGACACGTTGTGGTGGCCGCAGCCAGCCGAAGCAAGAAGCAGGAGGGACACGGTGAAGCATACGAGGGAAATTGCGGACCAATTTCGGCCGCCCCTACGTCTACCTTGATGCGGACGAAAAGCGCCTCGCGCAGCCGAAAGATTCACGCCTCGTACCGATTCGCTTGGGTTGACATATTTCCGGTATTATAGAATGCGATCACCTGTTCTTGCTCTATGGACTAGCGAGGCGTGATCTCTCGCGCTGGCGAACCGCGATCCGCTGCACAATAAAGCGCGGTCTCGCAAGGAAATCGATTGGAACTCTCTCCTCGTTTGCGCTGGAAACTCGACAGGTTCAAAGAAAAACTAAGCGCTGCTTTCGGCAGCAAGCCCGAAGATGCGCGCCCAAAGTTGTGCCCTGCTTGCGGAACCCTGGTCGGGTCGACTGCGACACGATGCCATCAGTGTGGCGCGAATCTGAAATTCTCGCTGGCTGCGGCCAGCCGGTCGCTGAGCCGACTGATGCCCGCAACGTCGCCCGCCACCTACGCGATCCTGACGCTGAGTTGTCTGTTATATGGCCTGAGCTTGCTTTGGACGATCCGGCTGAGCGGCATGCAGGCGCCTCAGGGTGGAGGCTTGGGCGCACTCATGAATCTTGGCGGCATTAATGGCGAAGTGCTTCAGCGATTGGGCGCGTCACTGCCGCTAGCATACAACCTGATACAACCATGGCGATTCGTGACCGCGGTGTTTCTGCACGGCAGCATCATGCACATCGCGTTCAATATGTGGGTGTTGATGGACATTGGGCCGCAGATCGAAGAGTTGTACGGCTCGGCGCGCTATCTCTTCATTTACGTTGTCACCGGGATTGGCGGCTACGCATTGAGCAGCTTCTTTGGCCACTTCAGCATTGGAGGTTCAGGAGCGCTGCTGGGCTTGATCGGCGTGCTTCTCGCGATTACAACTGGCAGGCGTAGCGCGGGCATGCAGATGTTGCGCAGTCAGATTATCCGCTGGCTGATCTACATCGCTGTGTTTGGCCTGCTGGTCCCAGGAATAGATAACTTCGCGCATGCAGGCGGACTCGCCACTGGATACGTGCTTGGCAAGATGATGGCGGATCGGCCGCCGGCGTCACCCGAAGAACGTAAGCGCGCCGACTGGCTCGGCTGGGCGAGCGCATTTATTGTCTTCGCGAGTTTCGCTGTGGTCGTTTACGGCAATCTCGCGGCAAGATAGGCCATGTCAATGGCCGACGTGTAGCTGGCGCGAGACGCTTATGCTGTAGTGGAACCCTGAGATGATGACGAACGCTGCAACGACGTAAGCACTAATTTCGCGCACGTTCGCCAGTGTCCAATCGCTCCAAACCGCTCCCAGCAGAACGACAACGATAAGAAAAATCTCAAAGAAAGTGGTCGCTTTCCCCCAGATGCTCGGCGGAAACGGGCGATAGCCGACGGTGATGAGAATCACTGCGCAGGCGGCGAGGAGGAGAACATCACGGCCGAGGACGAGGATCGTCAACCACCAGGGGACCTTGGCTTTGAGCGCCAGAACAAAATAGGAAGATGAAAGCAGCAGCTTATCCGCAATGGGGTCGAGGTAAGCGCCGAGCGGCGTTCTCTGGTTCAAGCCGCGGGCGAGCAGGCCGTCAAGTCCGTCGCTAACTCCCGCCGCAACAAGTATTCCGAGTGCTGTCCTCCAGTGGCCGTACTTGATGGCGATAATGAAAAATGGCAAAAAGGCCAGTCGCAAGAAGGTGAGCTGGTTAGGAACGGTGAGGATGCGTGTTTGCATCGATCTCTTCTGGCCACCGCAAAGCAACAAATCAAGCGAACTGGGCTAAATACTCTCCTAACGAGCGTCCCACTTTTATCTCGAATGTCTCCGCCAGCGAAGGGATCGATCCGCGCGCCTCGTCGAGGGCGATCCGCTCGATACGCACCATGGGGAAAAACAAGGTGGGAAGCCCCATGCGGTCGCCCTCCGGATGCAGCACCTGGCTTACGAAGTCATCGAAAGAACTGAGGTCGATGCCGCGAAGCGTGACGCCGGCAGTCGAAATGTCCAGTAATTCGCCCCAGAGCTTTTCCTTGGGGCTATGCAAGCTCAGCACAACGATTGAGTGTGGCTCCATCGAATCTCCTGGCGCGGCTGTATTTTTCGCCGTACATGGGTCCCATTAGGACTTGCCGCCGTCACGAACGCGCTAACTCGTTCCCTAGAGAATTGCAGCCGAACACGGAAATTATTCCATCTTTGACTCAGACTTGTACGTTCATCGGCCTCACGTTCGGCGCGTGAATCAACAATGGTTCCGCGGCCTTCTGAACATCGTCGGGCGTAACTCCGGGAGCAATTTCGTGCAGAACCAGCCCATGCCGCGTCACCTCGATAACGGCTAATTCCGTCACAATCAGGTCGACAACGCCCACGCCGGTGAGCGGCAGAGTGCAGTATTTCACAATCTTCGGCTGCCCTTCCTTGGTCGTGTGCTCCATGGCGATAATGACGCGCTTCGCTCCCGCGACAAGGTCCATCGCCCCGCCCATACCCTTGAGCATTTTGCCTGGGATGGCCCAGTTGGCCAGGTTCCCTTTTTCGTCGACCTGCAGCGCGCCCAGCACCGTGACATCAACGTGCCCGCCCCGAATCATGGCGAAGGAATCGGCGCTGGAAAAATAACAGCAGCCGGGAATCTCCGTCACCGTTTCTTTGCCCGCGTTGATCAGATCGGGATCTTCCTCACCCTCGTAGGGATATGCTCCCACGCCGAGCATTCCATTCTCCGACTGCAGAACGACCTCGATGCCGGGCGCAAGATAATTCGGAATCAATGTCGGCAGGCCAATGCCCAAGTTAACGTAATCCCCATCCTGCAACTCCCGCGCCACCCTCCGTGCGATCAACTCCCGCTTTTCCATTTCTGCCACGATGGTCTCCTAACGCGTCCGCACGGTGCGGCGTTCAATCCGCTTCAGGTAATTTACGCCTTGGAAGATGGCGTCCACATAGATCCCTGGAGTGTGAATGCAGTCTGGATTCAACGCGCCAAGTTCCACAACTTCGTCAACTTCCGCGATCACGTAATCAGCCGCCGTAGCCATCACTGCATTGTAGTTGCGTGCCGTTTTGCGATACATGAGATTGCCCCAGCGGTCTCCCTTCCACGCCTTTATGAATGCAAAATCGCCTCGCAGGGCCGGAACCAGCACGTACTCGCGGCCGTTGAATTCCCTTACTTCCTTTCCCTCGGCCGCCATCGTGCCGTAGCCGGTGGGAGTGTAAAAAGCGGGAATCCCCGCTCCTCCGGCCCTGATTCGCTCCGCCAAGGTGCCTTGCGGGTTCAATTCGACGTCAATTTCCTTGGTCAGCGCAAGCTTCTCGAAGGTTTTGTTCTCCCCCACATAACTCGCGATCATCTTTTTGACTTGCTTGGTCTGCAGCAGAAGCCCAATGCCAAAATCGTCGACGCCGGCGTTGTTGGAGACTAGCGTCAGGTCCTTGGAACCTTTGCGGCGCAGGGCCGCAATCAGGTTCTCGGGAATGCCGCAAAGGCCGAAGCCGCCCAACAGAATTGTCGCGCCGTCCTGGATGCGCGATACAGCACCGTCGGCGCCAGCAACACGCTTGTCCATTTATCTCCTCGAGCTTTGCCTCGACTTACATTGGGGACGTGTCTTCGCCCGGCCAGCCGTCCCAGGCCGCAAAATCGAGGAGAAGTTTACTTCAACTCGCACGGTCTTTTATAGCTGTCGCCGAACCTCACAGGAAGTCCGCTTTTGAAACTGACGACTTCAGACAGGACATCGCTGCATAATCGCAGTTTTTAAAATCGAAAAATCGGCGTATGGTAACTGTTCTCGAATTCAGGGATCGCGAGCGCGGTCGATTGATTTGCAGTTTGCGGCACCGCGAAATGGCCGGGTACGGCCCAATGGTCTTCATTTTATTGGCAATACTGGCTCAACGGAGGGTGCGGAATGTCCGTGAAGTGTGACAAGTGGATTCGCCGGATGTCTATCGAACACAAAATGATCGAACCTTTCGAAGACCATCAGGTTCGCGACGGCGTGATTAGCTTCGGAGTTTCGTCATACGGGTACGACATGCGGGTCGCGGATGAGTTCCGTATCTTCACGAACGTCAACTCGTCGATCGTGGACCCCAAGCACTTTGACGCGAAGTCATTCGTGGAGTTCAAGGGTCCGGTGTGTATTGTTCCGCCTAATTCGTTTGCCCTCGGCCGCTCGGTTGAGTACTTCCGCATTCCTCGGAACGTGCTGACGATCTGCGTCGGAAAATCCACCTACGCACGCTGCGGCATCATCGTGAACGTGACGCCATTCGAGCCAGAGTGGGAAGGATTCGTCACCCTGGAAATCAGCAATACGACGCCCCTGCCTGCGAGGATCTACGCGAACGAGGGGCTCTGCCAGGTTGTTTTCTTTGAATCCGACGAGTTGTGCGAGACCTCGTACAAGGATAAAAAGGGAAAGTATCAGGCGCAGCAGGGCATCGTGCTTCCGAGAATCTAGAGTCCCGGTGCAGCTTGGTTCGATGTTGGTGCTTGGCTGCTCTGTTATTTGGATGAGGATCGACGACTGGTTCTGGCGGGCTACCCTTTCGCTCTCACACAGCGGACGATCCGTGGAACGGGGCCGGCCCCGGGGATCGTCGGCGGCACTAAAATTACCGGTGGATGCTGATCACTTCAGCCTCGTACCCCTCGTCCTTTGCGGTCTGCTGCGCTGCCGAGCGAAGCGTCTGCTCGTCGGCGTTCTTGGGTACTTGGCAGTGACGGCGGATCACCTCCTCGCCGCTTGCGATTCGCACCAGCCAATTCGACTTCTCCGCATCCCATGAGACCTCTACGCGGTCTGCGCGCATCATGTCCTCCGTCTCAACCGACGCAATTCCGGTGCTCAATTGGTCAGATTATAAAACCGGCCAGCCTTAAACGAAAGAGCTACGAATTGCGCTGCAGGCTCAGGCTTTCGCCGCGTTCGGCAACCTGACCCGCGAGTTCCTGCATTTCAACGTGTATTTTGCCGTTACTGGCGAGGATGCTTCGATCACCTGGACGGTACGGCCGCCCCTCAAGATCAGTGACGATGCCGCCCGCCTCCTTCACGATGAGCATCCCTGCCGCCGTGTCCCACGAGTTGAGACCAAATTCCCAAAAGCCGTCGAATCGCCCGCAAGCCACAGAGCACAAATCCAGCGCCGCTGAACCGTCGCGCCGAATGCCATGCGAGCGCATGGTGAATTCCCAGTAGTAATAAATATTCCTATTATTTGCGCGCTGATGGGTTGGAAATCCGGTCGAGACGAGGCTGGTGGCCAGCCTTTCAATGGGCGAAACGCGTATCCGCTTCTGATTGAGGTATGCGCCTTCCCGACGCACGGCCGTAAAGAGTTCGTTCGCGATAGGATTCAAGACGACCCCGACAACAGGGTCGCCATCCTCCACGAGTCCAATCGACACTGCAAAACAAGGATAAGAATGGGCAAAGTTGGTCGTGCCGTCGAGAGGATCGACATGCCAGCAATACTTCGCATTATCAGCAGCGTCCGGCGAACCCTCCTCAGCCTTGATGGCATGCTGAGGAAAATGGTTCCGAAGCTTTGTAACGATTATCGATTCGGAGCGCTTGTCGGACTCCGTTACCAGATCGACTTCACCTTTGTAGGAGATGGTTTTCGGACGATCGAATGCCGCGCGAAGCATGGTTCCCGCTTCGGTCGCCGCATCTACCGCAACTTGAAGGAATTGATTCATCGCTTCTAGACCAAAAGCCCACTGTGTTTCAACGCCAACTGTGGGACACCGTCTATCTTGCTACTTCCCGCCAGCAGTAAAGTATCCCTTGCGAGATCGAACCAAGTCACCGCTTTTCACTTTTACATCAAGGTGCCGGTAACTTCCAGGCGGCGGCAGCGGGTTCGGATAATATCCCAGCAAGTACTGGGTGCGAAGTTCGCGATCGATCTGATCGAAAATCGAATCCAGTTGATTCAGTTCATCGACGATGAACATGGCGCCGCCCGTGCTGTCCGTAATGGTAATCAGCGCGTGCTCGCCCGCTGTGTTCCGCCCATTCTCGTTTTTGACCGGGCGGATGATAATTGAGTAAAGCAGCGCCTCCGAGGCGATTGCGTGACGGCGCGCATCTTCGAATTTCGCGACGCTAGTGGTTTCTCCGGCATCCGTCACCAGCACGATCGCACGACGCCGGCCTTCGGGCCTTTTCCTCAACGCATTCGACCCGAGCACGAGCGCGTCGTAAATCGATGTCCCCGCCCCTGGCACAATCCGCCGAACTGCCGCCTGCAGCTTGGGCACTTCATCGGAAAAATCCGCAAGCTCGGTGACGTCTTCATCGAATTCGAATACGGCCAGCCGGTCCGCCGGGCGGACAACCTGGCGGATAAAATGTGCGGCGGCTTCATTTTCGAATTTCAGATCCTTGAACGTACTCGCGCTCGAGTCCACCATCAATGCCAGGTCCAGGGGCCGGCCCGTTTCAGCCTCAAACCTCACAATCTTCTGCGGAACACCCTCCTCGGAGAGTTCGAACTGGTCCTGGGCGAGGTCGGGAACCGGACGGCCGTGCGCGTCAATCACGCTCGCCAGGATTTCGACCAAGTTTGTCTCGACGCGAATCGGACCGCGCTGTGGCTGCTCCTGTGCTGCGCCACAGACCGCAAAAAGGGCGGCAACGAGCACTCCCGACATAGCGAGCGGCAGAACAGAGCGGCGCGTGTTCATCTTTGAGTAGATGAATCCGCCGCAGAAATGGCTTGCTGACTTGGCTTTTCGCCCTCGGCCCAGATGGCGCCGTCGGCGAAATGTTCCTTTTTCCAGATGGGAACTGCGCTCTTGAGGGCTTCGATCGCGTACCGGCACGCTTCGAACGCCGCGGCTCGATGCGCTGAGCTAACCGCAATCAGCACGCTCGTCTCGCCAACTTCGAGCCGGCCGAGCCGATGCACGATCGCCACGCGATGAACCGGGAAGTTCGCCCGAATACGCGCGATAATCTCGCGCATCTTGGCATACGCCATCGGCTCGTACGCTTCGTACTCGAGGAAAAGCGTCTGCCGCCCCTTGAAATTGTCGCGGACAAAGCCGTCGAACAGAACCAACGCGCCATCTTCCGGCGCTTTCAAGCTCTCGACAATCGCGCGAGCGTCGATTTGCTCGCGCACCAACTGAAGAACGTCCCTGTCAATTGTGGCCTGTTGCCCTCCGCTTACGGGAGGAAGAAAGGCAACTTCGTCGCCGGCCTTGAGCGGCGCGCGCCATTCCGTATACTCCTGATTCACGGAAGCGGCGATGGAATCTCGGAACTCCGCGAGTCTCGGAAACCTTCGCCCATACCGTGCGAAAAGGTCTTCGACGCGAGCGCCTTCGGATAGTTCCGCGTCATCCTGAGCGGCGCCAACGATTTCCTTCAATTGCCCGAAAAAAAGTACCCTCACCCGCATCAACGCATTCTATCGCTTTAGGGGCACTGCCGCGACATCCGACAGCCATCCCGAACGGCGCTCCCACGCGTGCCCATCCCCGCGTTGACGCTGCCTCGCTGCGTGCTTAACATCCTTAAGATCCCGGATGTTGGAGAAGGAGGCGAGTCCATGGATGAAAGAATGGTGCGCGAGCATTTACGCAAGGCGTTGAGTTGGAGCGAGGGACATGTGGACTGGAAGACGGCGCTCGCCGGGCTCCCGGCACCGTTGCGCGGACAAAAACCTGCGGGCGCGCCCCACTCAGCTTGGGAATTGCTTGAGCATGTGCGCATCGCACAGTGGGATATTCTGGAGTTTTCGCGCGACCCAAAACACGTCTCGCCCGATTTCCCGTCGGGCTACTGGCCTGAAAGCCCTGTACCGCTCAGCGACGCGGCGTGGGAAAAAAGCGTGAAGTCATTTCAAAGCGATTTGGAAGCTATGGGGAAGCTTGTGGTTGATCCGAAGATTGATCTCACAGCACCGATCCCGCACGGATCGGGACAAACGATTCTCCGCGAAGCGCTGCTCCTCGCCGACCACAATGGATATCATCTCGGGCAGTTCGTACTGCTGCGCCGCCTGCTGGGAACCTGGAAGGACTAAGCGACCGCAATCGATTGGCGCGGGTGTTCGCTCGCGCGCACCTTATAATAATACTAGCTGCGCATTAGAGGAGATTGATGGCCAGGCAACAAGCTGCTGTGGATTCATCTGTCTCGAAGCAGGTACAGGAGCAGGCGTGGGACGCGTTTCGCCGCTGGGGATACTTGCGGGCAGATCTTGATCCGCTTGGCGTTTTACGGCCCGTGCCCATGCCCGAATTGGATCTTACTGGTCCAGATGCCGAAGCAGCCCGGCGCGTTTACTGCGGCACTATCGGCGCCGAGTTCATGCACATTCCCGTCCGCGAGCGGCGGCGCTGGATTCAGGAGCGCATCGAATCCGCAGCCGTTGAGCCGAATCGCGCGCGCACGCTCGAGCGATTGATTCGCGCGGATGTTTTCGAGCAGGTTCTTCAGACGCGGTATCTCGGCACCAAACGCTATTCGCTTGAGGGCGAGGCTTCGCTGTTGCCCCTGTTGGATTCGATCCTCAATACGGCATCGGAGCAGGGTGCCGAACAGGCCGTGCTGGCCATGAGCCACCGAGGCCGGCTCAACGTGATGGTACACGTCGTCGGGCGCGATCCTGCGGAGGTGTTCGCGCGGTTCGAAGATGTCGACCCGCGAAGCGTGCTGGGTGGGGGAGATGTGAAGTATCACATCGGCGCGACAGGCGAGTATGTCGCTTCGGACGGCCGAAAGATTGCCATTCATCTGGTCTCGAACCCAAGCCATTTGGAGGCTGTCGATCCGGTCGCCATGGGCCGTACGCGTGCCAAGCAAGCGCGTCGCGGGGAAATGGGGCACCAGCAAGTAATTCCCATCCTGATGCATGGAGATGCTGCGTTTGCAGGTCAGGGAATCTGGGCCGAGTCGCTGAATATGGCGGCTCTCGAAGGTTTCACTGTCGGCGGCTCGATCAACATCATCATCAACAACTTGATCGGGTTCACGACCGTTCCTCGCGAACTCCATTCCTCCCGATTCTCCTCGGATTTGGCCAAACGTCTTCCGATTCCTGTTTTCCATGTGAACTCAGAGGATCCCGAAGCAGTGGCGCGCGTCGGACGGATTGCTACTGAATATCGCTACAAGTTCGGCACACCTTTCGTCATCGACCTGATCGGGTATCGGAAGCACGGCCACAGCGAGGTTGACGACCCGACCATCACCCAACCGCTGCGGTATCGGAAGATCGCAGCGCATCCTCCGATCTGGAAAACGTACGCCGAAAGAGTCGGGATCGATCCCGAGCCGATCATCCGCACGGTGCGCGAGGAGCTTGACGCGGCGCAAAAGCAAGCCATCGAGCTCGAAAAGAATCCGCCGATGCGAACGTTGCCTCCCTATTGGGATAACTTCCATGGCGGGCGCTACAAGAGCTCACTTGAGGTTGATACGGGTGTCGCCGAAGCTGTTTTGACTCCTATCGGTGAAGCTCTCGTGAAATACCCCGAGGGTTTCCACATCCATCCCAAAGTGAAGAAGCTCCTTGATCAACGGCTGGAAATGGCTCGTGGCAAACGACCCATAGATTTCGGCATGGCAGAAGCCCTTGCTTTCGCCTTGCTTCTAAAGGAAGGAGTTCCGGTACGGCTCAGCGGACAAGACAGCCGCCGCGGAACATTCAATCAACGCCACGCTGCCTTGATCGATATTCAGACGGAAGAAGAGTTCGTTCCGCTGGAGCACCTCGCCAGACATCCCGCATGGTTCGAGATTTACAACTCGAGCCTTTCGGAGGCTTCCGTTCTCGGTTTCGAATACGGTTTCAGTCGCGACTTTCCGGAAGCTTTGGTTCTGTGGGAAGCACAATTCGGCGATTTCGCCAACGGCGCGCAGATCATCATCGATCAATTCGTTTCGGCAGCCGAAGACAAGTGGAACCTGCTTTCGGGAATCGTGCTGCTCTTGCCGCACGGCTACGAAGGGCAGGGACCCGAACACTCGAGCGCGCGCATCGAGCGATTCCTCCAGCTTGCGGCTCGCGACAACATACAGATTTGTCAACCGTCCACGGCGGGGCAGTACTTTCACCTGCTCAGACGCCAGGCACTGCGGTCGTGGCGGAAGCCGCTGGTTGTGTTCACGCCAAAGAGTATGCTGCGGCACCCGGCCGCGTCCTCGACGCTCGCGGATTTAGCCCTGCCGCGCTTCCGCCCAGTGATTCCGGACCGCGGCGACGGTTCGGCAACGAGAGTCCTGCTCTGTACGGGGAAGATCGGTCACGAACTCGAAGCGGAGAGAAAACGCCGCCGGGACAATTCAACGGCGATCGTATTCCTAGAACAGCTCTATCCGCTACCAGAGCCGGAGCTTTCGGCAGAGATGGACCGGCACGGTAGGGCGCGTGAATTCGTGTGGGTGCAAGAGGAACCGGCCAACATGGGCGCGCTCGCGTTTCTGATGCCACGGCTGGAGCGGCTGGCACGCGGAAGGGCGGTGCTTTCCGTCAAGCGGTCGGCGAGCGCAAGTTCGGCGACCGGATCGCATAAAGCACACGAACTGGAGCAAAAGACGCTGCTGACGCTCGCCTTTGCCAGCGCGAACAAGCACTAACCTGCGGATAGTCGCAATGGGGCGGGAAGCTGCCTCTTGCTGGTCCGAACGCGCCGGGTTGTCGAAACCTCTGGCGTAATCACCGGAGATGTGTGTCGAGTAGAATTTGGATGCCGTTGATTCTCAAAGGGTTACCAAACATTCTGCTGGCACGGCGTGCCAGCAGAAGCCAACGGAGAGCGAGCCGAGTGATATTGACCACAATTCGGAAATGCTCCTGGGCAAGACCGTTTCATTCATGCTTGGGTGCTGATTGCGGATCGAGTCTGCGGACGCGGAATCGGTTCCAGCCGATGGAAATGAGGACAATCAGGAAAATTGCCGGGAAAACACTATCCGCGGGGCGGTGAAGAATGAACAGCAGAATCACTACGGCGCCAGCCATCGTAGCGCTAACCAGTGCGAGACCCGCGAGAGCTGTGCGCGGAATCAGAACCAGGATCCCGCCCAATACTTCGACGACACCTGTGAAATAGCGGAACCAGTCGCCCATGCCGATCTCCCGGAACAAGCTGACCCAATGTAATTCGGCGCTCGAGAACTTCTCCAGTCCAAATGCGCAATAGAACGCGGCTACTCCGATGCGAATGATCCAATCGGATAGGGCGTCGCGAGGCTCATTTTTCGACAGTAACTTCAGCTCGAGCATTTCGATAGTTGTTGCACTGAGGCGGCCATCAATGCGCCGGAGAGTTCTTGGCTTCAGAATTCTCGGCGAAGCACCAGTGCACGAATTGCGGCGTATACGCTGACGCTACGGAAGCAGGCACATTCGCCTCATCGACCTTCTGGTAGGTAAAGTCGATTTCACCGCCGGGCCTTACGGCACCAAGAAGGAAACCGTAGACGTTCGTCTCGGCAGCGCGCGCATCCTTCGAGTCGGGAGGCAGCGGGTATCTGACCGCGCCTGCGGTGCCCACGATCCATCCGGGCAGGATTCCGCCGTTGGCACGCCAATAGTCCGTGTTGAAGATTCCATCCATAAAGAAATGTGAATGGCTGGCGATAACGTAGACGCGCTTGTGCCCCTCGTTCTGCGTTTTCAATAAATCGCCGTAGATACGGCGCCCGCTGGCGACCCCGTCAGCGGTTTCTGCCATGCTGTGACCTTCGGAGATGCTGTCGGGCAGCGCTTCGTGCATGCCGACGACAATCGTCTGAATCTGGGTATTCGCCGCATCCGCCTGTAGAACCTTCTCGACCCACGCAATCTGCTCGCGGTCGAATTCGCTGTCCGTTGCATTATCCAAATTGATGAAGTCGATTCCGTCCTTGACCCAGTGATAGTAAGTCTTCAGACGGTAAGCGTGTGGGTCGTCACGCAGCCGCTGGTCGCGAAGTTCCGGCTTGTCGAGCCAATCGGCGAATTGAGCGATGAACTGTTCGCGAGTTTTGGGAAACGACGTGTCATGATTTCCAATGCCAAGGTAAACTTCGACCGGCGAAAAGGGCGCGATCTGATTTTCCAGGAAATCATCCCACACCGCGCGGTAATAGCCGGAAATGCTCAGCGGGCGGCTAAGATGCGCCGGCTGATGCTGTATGTCCTCGTCAAAATCAGAGATCTTTCGGAAGTCCCCAAGGTGCCAGTAAAAAGAAGCGTTTTTTTGCTTCACGCCCTCGGCAATGGCCGGCATAACAACGTCACCGCAGTTCCTTGAATCGCCAGAAACCGCGAAGCTCCAGCCGCCCGAGATTTGGCGTGCGTGCGACGAAGCTCTCCCCGCCAACCCAATGAAGCCCGCCAGCAACACGAGAGCGAGTACCGAGCGTTTATGGCTTGCCATTCATCCTCCACTGGCGCGAAACGCGGGCGCTATTCTCTCGCAGCGGCCGCGTGACATGCAATCGCTTCGCCGAAATTCTCTTGGGTTGAGCCAGTTGTTCGCATACATTCTCAAGGATCTAGATGTCACATCATCATGAATATCCGGTGAAAAGATGCAAATTCAACCTTTCGAACTCGAGCGCTGGCAATCGATTTGGGAAAACAAGGTCG
>Ga0187815_10000295_pt1 | contig 25051 bp, 21 predicted proteins | sample NC_S_5_FD_132962 | JGI IMG/M metagenome (GOLD analysis project Ga0187815, IMG submission 132962) | Wetland sediment microbial communities from Neuse River Estuary, North Carolina, USA - ASW-S_5 | ecosystem: Environmental > Aquatic > Freshwater > Wetlands > Sediment | place: USA: North Carolina...
CCTCGCCAAGACGGTGAAGGGCTACGGCATGGGCATCGGCACCGGCGAGTCGCAGAACCCCACGCACCAGCAGAAGAAGCTGGACGACGAGGCGGTGCGGCATTTCCGCGACCGTTTCCAGATTCCGATCGCCGACGACAAGCTGCACGAGGTGCCGTACTACCACCCCGGCAAGAACTCGCCGGAAGTCGAGTACATGCTGGAGCGCCGCCGTGCGCTGGGCGGCTTCCTGCCGCAGCGCCGCCGCAAGGCCGACGCCAAACTGAAGGCGCCCGACCTGTCCGCCTTCGCGCAGATCACCGCGGGCAGCGGCGAGCGCGAGATCAGCACCACGATGGCGCTGGTGCGCGGCATGAATCTGCTGCTGCGCGACAAGCAGCTCGGCGAGCGCGTGGTGCCGATCGTGGCCGACGAGGCGCGCACCTTCGGCATGGAAGGCATGTTCCGCCAGATCGGCATCTACGCGCCGTTCGGCCAGAAGTACCGCCCGCAGGACGCCGACCAGCTGCTGTACTACCGTGAGGACCAGAAGGGCCAGGTGCTGCAGGAAGGCATCTCCGAGGCCGGCGGCATGGCCGCCTGGATGGCCGCCGCCACCAGCTACAGCATAAGCAACCAGGCGATGCTGCCGTTCTTCATCTACTACTCGATGTTCGGCTTCCAGCGCATCGGCGATCTGTGCTGGGCCGCCGGCGACATGCGCGCGCGCGGCTTCCTGGTCGGCGGCACCGCGGGCCGCACCACGCTCAACGGCGAGGGCCTGCAGCACGAGGACGGCCATTCGCACCTGATGGCCGGCACGATCCCGAACGTCAAGGCCTACGACCCCACGTTCTCCTACGAGGTGGCGGTGATCCTGCAGGACGGCGTGCGCAGCATGATGCAGGAGCAGGAGGACCACTACTACTACATCACCGTGATGAACGAGAACTACGTTCATCCGGACATGCCCGAAGGCAGCGCCGAGGGCATCATCAAGGGCATGTACCTGTTCAAGGACGGCGGCAAGCCGAAGAAGGGCGAGCCGCGCGTGCAGCTGCTGGGCTCCGGCACCATCCTGCGCGAGGTGATCGCGGCGGCCGAGCTGCTGGAGAAGGATTTCGGCGTGAAGTCCGACATCTGGTCTTGCCCCAGCTTCATCGAGCTGCGCCGCGACGGCTTCGACGCCGAGCGCTGGAACCGCCTGCATCCGGAGGACAAGCAGCGCGTGCCCTACGTCACCGGCCTGCTGGAGGGCCGCGGCGGCCCGGCGATCGCCGCCACCGACTACGTGCGCGAATACGCCGACCAGATCCGTGCCTTCATGCCCGACGGCATGCGCTACACCGTGCTCGGCACCGACGGCTTCGGTCGTTCGGACACGCGTGCGCACCTGCGCGAGTTCTTCGAGGTGGACCGCTACTGGATCGCCCACGCCGCGCTGGCCGCGCTGGCGAAGGACGGCAAGGTCAACGCCAAGGACGTGGCGCGCGCAATCAAGGAGTACAAGCTCGATCCGGACAAGCCCAACCCGCTCACGGTGTGAGCCGGCGGCAATGGGGTCCGGGAAAGGCCGCCGCGAGGCGGCCTTTCCCGTTTTAGGAGTGCGGCCATGGATGGACGCCCGTTTGACTCTCGCGATCAGGGATGATCGCAAGGACTGTGCGTGCGGCCATGGATGGACGCCCGTTTGACTCTCGCGATCAAGGACGATCGCAAGGACTGAACGTGCAGCTACGGATCGCCGCCGTTTGATTCCGGCGATCATGAATGGTCGCGAGAGATTTGCGTGCGCTATTCCGACAGCGTGCGCTGGATCGCTTCCAGCGCGTGCCCGCGGGTCTCGACTCCGTGGCGTGCCAGCAGCCAGCCGGCCGCGGCCATCGGCAGCGCGATCAGCAGCGCCGACAGCGCGAAATGCGCGAACAGCCCCAGCACACCCAGCGCCGCGCCGAGGATGCCGCCGGCCTTCGAGCTGGCGGCGATCAGGCCCGAACCGGTGCCGCGCAGGTGCACCGGATAGATCTCCGCGGAATAGGGCAGCATGGTGGCGATCACGCCACCGCTGCTCACCAGCAGCGCCACCGTGGCGGCGACGGTGAGCGCACCGCCGCGCGCACCGGTGAGCGCGATGGCACAGAACCCCAGCAGCGCCAGCGCCGTCAACGCGATGAGCAGCACCAGGCTGCGGAAGCTGCTCCAGCGCTGGTACAGCCATACCACCACGGCCGTGCCGGGCACGGCGAGCAGCGCCGAACGCGCCAGCAGCGCGCTGGCGTCGTGGGCATCCACGCCCAACCTGGCGAGGTTGGCCGGCAGCCACAGCAGGAAGCCGAAGTTCACCAGTCCCCACGCCAGTCCGCAGGTCGCCAGTCCCGCGGTGATGCGCGCATGGCGGCCACGCAGCAGCTGGCGCAGGTCGGCCGTCGGGTGCAGGCTCTCCAGGATGGGCGGATCGGAATCGGTGCCGGCCGGATCGGCGATCACCGCGCTGCGTGCACCGGTGAAGCGGGACAACACTGCGCGCGCCTGCGTGTGCAGGCCCACATTGGAGAGAAAGCGCGGCGACTCGGGGATGTAGCGGTTGAGGAACACGATCAGCGCGCCGGTGGGCAGGTTCAGCAGCCACAGCGCGCGCCAGCTGAAGCTGGGTTCCAGCAGGGTCGCGGCGCCGGAGGCGGCGAGATAGCCGGCCGAGGTGCCCACGCCACCCAGCGCCACCAGCAGCCAGCCGCGGTGCGCGGCGGGTATCGTCTCCGCCATCAGGGTGAACGCGATCGGCAGCATGCCGCCGGCCGCGGCGCCCATCAGGAAGCACATCGCGAGGTTCCAGCCGAACGCCGGCATCGTGCCGCAGATCGCGGTGCCCATGAACAGGATCGCCGACAGCAGGATCGCCGAACGGCGGCCGAACAGGTCGGCCAGGCGTCCCCATGCCAGCGAACCGAGCGCGGTACCGGTCAGCGCCGACAGCGCGAGCCAGCCCGCGGTCGTCATGGCGATGCCGTATTCCGCCGTCATGCCCGGCATCACGAAGGCCAGCGAGGCGGGCTTCATCACGTCGATCGCCAGCGCCACCGCCAGCGCCGTCACCAGCGTCCAGTGCTCGCGGCGCAGCGGAACGCCATCGGCGACGTGGAAGTGGCGATGGATGTCATGGCCATGCAGGCTCTGCCGGAGCCGGGCCATGTGCGGCATCAGGCCGTAGCCGGCCAGCAGCACACCGCAGGGGATCAGCACCATGCCCACCGCCATCGGCGTGTCCATCGCCATGCCGGCAAGGCGGTAGTGCATCGGTGCCGCCATCAGATACATCGGCATATGCAGCAGCACGCCGGCTGTCACTGCGACGCAACCTAGCCAGAATGCGAGCGGGTGGTGGAAGCGCAATTCCGGGGACATGGCGACGGTCGGCAAGTGACAGTCACCAGCTTAGCAGCGGCTCCGGCCTACGGCGCCGTGGGGCCTGGCTTCAGTCTTCGTCGCTGTCGCGCAGGACTCGGCGCAGCAGCAGGAAGGCGCCGATGGTGCCGGCGACGATCGCGGCGGTGGCGATCGGATGGCGGTTCACCTGGCGCTTCAGGCGCCGATAGCGATAGTTCGTCTCGTCGACGAGATCCTCGGCCGCGCGCGCCAACCGGCGCCGGTAGCCGTCGCCATCGAAACGTGCCGTTGCGCGCCGTCCGCGGGCGATCCAGCCGTGCGCGGCATCACCGGCATCACCGGCATCACCGGCATAGCGGCGCATGCGGTCGCCGAGTTCGTCCATGCCCTGTTCGATGTCGCGGCGGGTGCTCATGACGTACTCCTGTGGGGACAACGCCACGCTGACAGCGCTTGCGTGAGAGACATGTAAAGGAGGCGCGCTCGCGTTCAGCCAGCAAGCGTGTAGGCGCCGCCGCGCTCCAGGGCGCGTCGGTACGCCGGCCGTGCATGGATGCGTTCGAGGAAGGCCGAGAGCCGTGGCCGGCTGGCGTCGAGGCCGGCTGGCGTCGAGGCCGGCGCGCGCGGTGGCCGCTTCCAGCGGAAAGCTCAGCGCGATGTCGGCGACGCCGAACGCCTCGCCGCCGAACCATTCGTGCTTGCCCAGTTCGGCTTCGAGGTAGTCCAGGTGCAGCGCGATCTGCGGATCGACGAAACCGCGCTGCACCTTGCCGGCAATGCTCTTTGCCACCGGACGCACGAAGAACGGCGCCGGCGCGGACTCGACCCGGCGGAACACCAGCTTCAGCAGCAGCGGCGGCATCAGCGAGCCTTCCGCGTAATGCAGCCAGTAGTCGCAGCGCAGGCGCTGCGGCGTGCCGTGCGCCGGCATCAGCGTGCCGCTGCCATAGCGGTCGCCGAGATAGCCGAGGATCGCGCCGGATTCGGCCAGCACCAGCCCGTCGTCCTCGATCACCGGCGACTTGCCGAGCGGATGCACGGCGCGCAACTCCGGCGGCGCCAGCATTGTCTTCGGGTCGCGCTGGTAGCGCTTGATCTCGTAGGGCAGGCCGAGCTCCTCCAGCAGCCACAGCACGCGCTGCGAGCGCGAATTGTTCAGGTGGTGGACGACGATCACGGAGAGGCTTTCCACGGCCGGAATTCCTCGCGTACCTGCGTGCTGCACAGGCGTCGGAGGATCCAGCCGAACAGCACGCACAGGCCCAGCGCCATCAATGCGCTGAACACCTGTATGGCGCGGATGAAGCCATGCATCATCGCGGCCATGTCGGCCGGCGCGCCGGACGCCTGCATGAAACCCGGCATCGAGCCCATGAACCACCATTGCCACACCAGCCCCAGCAGCTGATAGGCGATGGCGAAGCCCATCAGGCCGATGAACAGGCGCCGTGCCCACTCGTGCCGCCGCAGCAGGCCGATGGCGGCGATAAGCGTGACGGCCGAGACCAGCAGGAAGGCGCGGAAGAGCCAGGCGAAATGACCTGGGAGTCTGTCCAATGCTTCCGCATGGCCCGCGCCGGGAGCTGTTTGCGCGCAGGCCAAGGAAGAGGGAGGGAGTGGACGTCCGTCCACGACCGAGTGATGACGCGGGCATGTGGGCAAACAGACCCGGCCCGAAGGGTTGCCATGCCGTGGCCGCCATGCGGCAGCGCGCGGCTTGACCTGCCAGCCAGGCAGGCGCCGCGCCACGCGCCACCACCTGACGGCCACGGCAAGGCAACGCGGGCTATGCGGAAGCATTGAACAGACTCCTAAATCCAGTGCATCGGCGCCGGCAGGCCCGGCGGCAGCGGCGGTTGCGCCTGCTGCATCGCCGGCAGGAACAGCCACTGCAGCATCAGGTTCTGCAGGACGGCAATCAGGGTGGTGAAACCGGACAGGCCGATGAACACCCAGGCCAGCACAGTGACGAAGGTGGAACGCAAGAGTGGCGGCGCGGACATGCGCGACTCTCCATGGTGGGCATGACGGGCGCCAGCATCGCGGGTTTGCGCGCGCCGGGCAATGGCGCGAAGAGAGGGGCAGCGCTCGTGGAGCGCAGAGAGCTCTATCCCTAGAGCGTGGCGGCTGCCTGCGCTTCGTCCGCTACGGGTTCCATGTGCAGCTGCTGGCGCCGGCGCAGCCCGGGGAACATCGCCATCCACATCCCCACCACCACCAGCGTGCCTAGGCCGCCGACTACGGCGGAACCCACCGCGCCCAGCCACGCGGCGACCATGCCGGACTCGAATTCGCCGAGCTGGTTGGAGGTGTTGATGAAGATGGAGTTCACCGCATTGACCCGACCGCGCATCGCGTCGGGCGTGTCCAGCTGCACCAGCGAGCCCCGGATCACCATGCTCACCATGTCGAACGCGCCCAGCGCGAACAGCGCCAGCAGCGACAGCCACAGCGCGGTGGAAACCGCGAACGCCAGGGTGGCCACGCCGAAGCCGGCGACGGAAGCGAACATGGTCATGCCCACGTGCCGCTGCAGGTCGTGCCGCGCCAGCCACAGCGACATCAGCAACGCACCGACTGCGGGTGCTGCGCGCAGCAGGCCCAGGCCCCACGGGCCGGTATGCAGGATGTCGCGCGCGAAGATCGGCAGCAGCGCGGTGGTGCCGCCCAGCAGCACCGCGAACAGATCCAGCGAGATCACGCCCAGCACGTCCTTGCGCTCGCGGATGAAGTGCACGCCGGCGAACAGCGTCTTCAGCGTAGCCGGCTCGCGCTTCGGCGGTGCTTGTTCGTAGCGCAGCAGGGCCATCATGGTCGCCGCGACCAAGTACAGTGCAGCGGCGCTCAGGTACACCACGCCCGGGCCCGTCACGTAGAGCAGGCCGCCCACCGCGGGGCCGAGGATCATCGCCATCTGGAACGCCGAGCCGCTCACTGCCACCGCGCGCGGCAGGATCGCCGGGGGCACCAGCGCCGGCAGCAGCGATTGCATCGACGGCGACTCGAAGGCCTTGGCCACGCCGATCACGAACACCAGCAGCAGGATGCCGGCCTCGTGGATGCGGCCCAGCAGGGTCAGCACGGCGAGCAGCACGATGGCCATCCATTCCACGATCTGCCCGAGCAGCACCACGCGCCGCCGCTCGAACTGGTCGGCCACATGCCCCGCCGGCAGCGCCAGCAGCACCGAGGGGATGAACTGCACCAGGCCGATCAGGCCGAGGTCGAAGGCGCGTCCGGTGATCGCGTAGATCTGCCAGCCCACCGCCACCGACAGCATCTGGAAACCGAAGCCGGAGGCGATGCGCGCACACCAGAACTGCACGAAGGCACGGTGGCGCAGCGGCGCATCCACGGCAGCGGACGGGGGCGTGGGGTTCGACATGGGAATCCCTTGGGGAGCGCGCATTGTAGTCGCATCGCATGCGCCGGCAGATGGCGTGGCTTGATGCCGCCGTGCCGCGGATTTGATCCGGGTCTTCCCCCCGCGCGGCTATTCCACGCTGGGCAGCGAAAACGGAGCAGGTTCGCGGTCACGTCCGCAATCGGGTGAAGCCGTCCGCGCTCCACTCTTCGCTGCCGACGCCGTGGTGCACGAAGAACAGGCCATCGGGGTCGTACCTGCGCTTCGCTGCGGCGAGGCGCGAATAGTTGCTGCCCCAGAATCCCTGTTGCCAGTCGCGCAGGAAGTAGTCGCTTTCCGAGACGTAGGAGCCGGCGCCGGGCGCCACGGCGCGGATGGCATCCATCGCCTGGTCGATGGCTGTCGCTTCGCGCCGCGCCTTGGCCAGATCGGGCTTCGCGCCAGGCATGCCGGGATAGGCGGGCGCGCCACCGTTGGCGCAGATCAGCAGGGCGAACGCGTCGAGCACCTGCGGATGGGTGGCGGTGTCGCGGGCGCGGGCGATCGCGTCGGCCGGTGCGCCGGCCAGTCCCTTGTTGAAATGCAGGGCGAAACCCCAGTGTTGCGAGGCGGTGAACAAGGCCTCCACCAGCGGCGCCTGCCGCCCGGGCTTCAGCAGCGAAGCCGGCAGCCAGGCCGACTGGTAGCCGTGGATGAACCAGCCGACCTGGTCATGGTCGCCGGCCCAGAGCATGTGATCGCGGGGTGCGCCCGGCCGGTCGTCCGACACGATGGCGTCCGGCAGGTACTTGCGCAGGAATTCGGCGTCCCAGAGATGCTGGGCCGGTGCCGCCAGCGCTTGGAATGGCTTGGTGATGCGGCAATCCTTGCGGGCATGCACCCAGTCGAGGAAGGGTGCCCAGGTCTGTTCGGCCTGCTGCTGGGTGCGGCCCTGGAACACCATGGAAACCTCGAAGGTGTCGCCACCGTAGAATTTCATCTGTTCGCCCCAGTGCGGATTGAACAACGCGCGCCGGTAGAAGCCCACCGCCTCGGCGATCAGGGCGCGATAGGCCGCGTCCGAGTCGGCCTTGATGGTCATGTTGACGCCGCCGAAGAACCCGGGCAGCTCGAAGGTGCGCAGGGTCAGCCGGGTGACCACGCCCAGGCTGCCGCCACCGCCGCCCTTGAGGCCCCAGAACAGCTCCGGATTCGTGCGGGCATTGGCGATGCGTACTCGGCCGTCGGCGGTGACGACTTCCGCCTCCAGCAGGTTGGCCGCCGCCGTGCCCCAGCGCTTCGAGAAGCTGCCGAAGCCGCCGCTCTGCACCAGCCCGGCCACGCCCACCGTGGTGCAGCCGCCGCCCTGCACGTAGCGGCCGCCGCGGGTGGTCACGGCGTCGTAGGCGTCGATCCACATGGCGCCCGCCTGCACGCTCACCGCCGCGTGCGGTGCCACGTGGCCGGCGCAGCCATGCGGCACGAAGGCGTCGTGCAGGCTCACCCGGTTCATGTGGCGCGTCCACACCAGCAGCGAATCCGGCGCGTCCGAGGTGCCCTGGTAGCTGTGGCCGCCGCCTTTCACCACCAGCCGAAGGTGGTGCTGGCGCGCGAAGTTGACGGCCGCGACCACGTCGGCCGTGCTCTCGGCTGCCATGGCGTAGGCGCTGGGCTGCGAGGCCCAGGCGTCGGCCCAGCCGCTGGTCTGGGTCAGCGCGGGGTTGTCGCCCACCGCGAACGGGTTGTCCAGTTGCTTGAGCGTCTGCGCCGCGTCGCCACCGGCGAACGGCGATTCCAGCTTCAGCAGCCGGCCGCCGACCTGCCGTTTCAGCTGCTCCCATTCCGCAGCCGCGGGCCAGCCCGGTTGGCCCGGGCGCAGCCGCGAGCGCAGGGTCGTCGCGAGAGTGCCGGCGCCGCGCGCCAGGGCTGTGCCGCTGTGCATCAGCAAGGGCAGCAGGGGCAGGGTAACGGCAGCCTTCAGCAAGTCGCGCCTTTTCATCGTATCGCTCCGGACGGGATGGACAGCACAGCCAGCATGAGCCCGCATCGCCGCCGTTCCCAGCCTGGGGTGACGGATCGCGGGCAGTCAGGGACGAATCGACTTCGGTGTGGGACGGGACGCATGGGGATTTCGCCGCCGCCACGTAGAATCGCCGGCATGAACGAGCAGGCAGAAGTCGGATACAGGGATTTCCAGCGTTGGCCCCGCTCGGTCGAGGTGGCCTTCTGGGTGGCGCTGTACACCCTCAACGCGGTGTTCAACGGCCTCGTTGCGCAGATCGACCATGCCCGCACGGCGGCCTGGGAACCATGGGTGTGGGAATCGAGCAGCGCGCTGCTGATCCTGCTGCTGATCCCCTTCGTGAAGATGGTGGAGCGGCGCTGGCCGTTCCGCTTCGATACGTGGCGGCACAGCTTGCCGTGGCATCTGTTGGCCAGCGTGGCGTTCAGCCTGATGCACGTGGCCGGCATGGACGGGGTGCGCAAGCTGGCTTATGCGGTGGTTGGCCGGCATTACCATCTGGGCGCATGGTGGCCGAACTTCGGTTACGAGTATCTGAAGGACATCCGCAGCTATTTTCTCATCGTCGCGCTGATCTGCCTGTCGCGGCTGTGGCTGCTGCGCCAGCAGGGCGAGGCGACGCTGCTGGCCGAGCCGGACGACGGGCCGCCGGTGGAACCGGTGGAGCGGCCCGAGCGCTTTCTGGTGCGCAAGCTGGGCAAGGAATTCCTGGTCAACGCCAGCGAGATCGAATGGCTGCAGGCCGCAGGCAATTACGTGAACCTGCACGTGCGCGGGCGCGACTACCCGTTGCGCAGCACGATGGCCGGCATCGAGGCGCGGCTGGACCCGGCACGCTTCCTGCGCGTGCACCGCGGCTACTTCGTCAACCTCGACTACCTCGCCGAGATTGAGCCGCTGGATACCGGCGACGCGCGCCTGCGCCTGCGCGACGGCACCGCGATCCCGTGCAGCCGCCGCTACCGTACCGCGCTGCGCGAGCGCTACGGCCAGGCGGTCGCGGTCGACTGAGAGCCTGTTCGATGTCTCCGCATCGTTCGCGTTGCCGTTAACAGGCTCTCAGAGCCTGTTCAATGTCTCCACATGGCCCGCGCCGGGAGCTGTTTGCGCGCAGGCCAAGGAAGAACGAAGGAGTGGACGTCCGTCCACGACTGAGTGATAACGCGGGCATGCGGGCAAACAGACCCGGCCCTTCGGGTTGCCTTGCTGTGGCCGCCATGCGGCAGCGCGCGGCTTGACCTGCCAGCCAGGCAGGCGCTGCGCCACGCGCCACCACCTGACGACCACGCAAGGCAACGCGGGCTATGCGGAGACATTGAACCGGCTCTCAGCCTTGCGCCATAGCGCGCGCTCGTTCCAAGCTAACCGCTGGTTCCGCCTTGGATGCTCCGCCGATGATGATTCCGCCTTCGCCTCACCGCCTTGCCGTCGCCGCTCTTGCCGGCGCGCTGATCCTCGCCGGCTGCTCGCAGGGCGGTGCGCCCGCGCCGAGTGCGGCGCAGCAGCAAGCCCAGGCCCAGGATGCCGAAGCGGCGCGCAACCTCGATACCTACCGCCAGCTGCTGCGCATCCACAACGACCAGATGGCGGCGTCGATGGGCGAGGACATCGTGCAGCGCTTCCCCGGCAGTGCGGCAGCGAAGGAGGTGCAGCAGACCCTACCTGAGGTCGAGAAGCGCTGGAATGAAAACAGCGAGAAGGCGCGCCTTGCCGCGCTGTGGCAGTACCAGGTCGCGCCGATGGCCGGCGGCACCCAGTCCACCGCGGCGATCTACAATAGCCAGCCGGCCGACGTGCACGTGCGGCTGGTGCTGCGCCGGCACACCAGCTGGGGCCAGAGCGCCTTCCTGTTCAGCGACGGCCACGGTTTCGTCTGCAAGGGCAACTGCACCGTCGCGGCGAAGTTCGACGGCAAGCCGCACGCGATCAAGGCGTATGCGCCATCCACCGGCGAGCCGGCACTGATGATCCGCGACGACAAGGCCTTCATCGCGCTTCTGGAGAAGACGAAGAAGATCAGCCTGGACGTCACCATGCAGGACGGCGAGAAGAAGGTGAGCCTGCTCTACGAAGTCGGCGGCTTCGTGCCCGACCAGTGGCAGCCCTTGCCGAAGAAGGCCGGCAAGAAATAGCGCCGGGCGCGTGCACCCGCCGGCCGCTCATGCGTTTCGGTAACTATTGACCCATGGAGGATGCAGCCATGTCCCGCAAGGCTTCGTGGATGGTGGTCGCGCTGGCGGTGGCGCTGGGTGGGTGTTCCAGCGTGCCTTACGCGCAGCGGATGGCCCAGCGCCAGGCCGCCTATGCGGCCGCGGCCGGTGCGCCGGTACGCAGTTTTCATTTCTTCAACCTGTACTCGTGGGAGCCGCTGGGCGACAGCCAGTTGGCCGTCTACACCCGGCCCAACCGCGCCTGGCTGCTGGACGTGGCCCCCTGCCAGAACCTGGAGTTCACCAACGCGATCGGGCTCACCTCGTTCGCGGGCGACGTGTCGGTGAATTTCGACAAGGTGCTCGTCGGCCGCAGCTATCCGCCGTGCTTCATCTCGAAGATCCGCCCGATCGACGTGGCAAAGCTGAAGCTGGAGCAGCAGGCCCAGCGCAAGATCGACGCCGAGCCGCGGCAGCCGGCGGCCGCGGCTCCACCGGCTGGTCACTGAGCGCGCTGGTTAGCGCACTACGGTCACCGGCACGTGGGCGCGTGCCAGCACGTTGGTGGAGACCGAGCCCAGCAGCCAGCGCGCCAGCGCGCCGCGCTCGGTGTGGCCGATCACGATGTGGTCGATGCCGTGCTGGCCGACTTGGCTGAGCAGCACGTCGCCGGGGCAGCCGTGGGTCAGCTCGACATCGACAAGGCTGGCGGCATCCGGCGCGATCGTGGCCAGCTCGTCCCGCAGTTCCTGCACGCGCTCGGCGCCGGAGTCGGTCATCATCAGGGCGCAGGTATCGCCGCCCTCGGCCACTTGCAGCACCGATACCACGCGCACCCGGCCGCCGCAGGCGCGGGCCAGTTCCATCGCGAACGCGAACGCACTGCGCGCGGCGTCCGAACCGTCGTAACCGACCAGCAAATACTTGGGCATGCCTGCTCCTGTCGAGACGAAAGCATCGTCGTCTGGTGAAGAAGTCTGAACGGCGTGGCGTTAGCGAAACATCAAGATGAACGGCATCGCACACGGCTCACATGCCCGTCACGGGAGGCTGCCGATGCTGAATCGCGTGTCCCTCCGGATAGCCGGGTGGAAACGGGTTCCGCACCAGATGGCGCCATTGAAAAAGGAGAAGCCGATGAGCAAGCACACTCTCGTCCTGACCGCCGCCCTCATGCTGGGCACCGGCGTCCTGACCGCTCTGCCGGTCGCGCCCGCGCACGCCGCCAAGGCTGACGTGAAATGCCACCTCAGCTTCAACCTGTCGGGCTGGTCGATCATCTTCAAGCACGCCGAAGGCAGCGGCACCGTGCGCTGCGACAACGGCCAGCAGGCCGCGGTGAAGATCGCCGTGATCGGCGGCGGCCTCACCGCCGGCAAATACCGCATCGACCACGGCACCGGCGACATCACCCACGTGCGCGGCATCGACGACGTGTTCGGCAGCTACGCGCAGGCGGGCGCCGAGGCCGGCGTGGTGAAGAGCGGTACCGCCCAGCTGCTGACCAAGGGCACTACCTCGCTGGCACTGGCCGGCCACGGCGAGGGTATCAACCTCGGCGTGTCGGTGGGCAAGTTCACCATCAGCCGCCGCTGAGCGGTCGGTACAGGGCAGCTGCGAAGGGCGTCGCAAGGCGCCCTTCGCTTGCGTGCCGGCGTACACTCGGCGGCGCCGTCCCGTTCCGGAGTACCCTCATGCGCCGCCTGCCGCTGCTGTTCGTGCTGATCCTGTTGTGCGGCTTGCTCGCCGCACCCGCGCTTGCCGCCGATGCACTGCCCAAGGTCGGCAGCGCCGCACCCGGCTTCCGCCTGCAGGACCAGAACGGCCACTGGCGCAGCCCCGCCGACTATCGCGGCCACTGGCTGGTGCTGTACTTCTATCCGAAGGATTTCACGCCCGGCTGCACCACCGAGGTGTGCACCTTCCGCGACGACGTCGCCAAGCTGCGCCAGGCCGGCGCTTCGGTGGTGGGCGTAAGCCTGGACGACACGAAGTCGCATGCCGATTTCGCCGCCAAGTACCACGTGCCGTTCCCGCTGCTGGCGGATACGGATCGCCAGGCTGCCACCGAATACGGCGTGCTCGGCAGCATGGTGGGCATTCACTACGCCAAGCGCACCACCTTCCTGGTCGATCCGCAGGGCCAAATCGCCAAGGTCTATGTCGACGTCGATCCCAAGGCGAACTCCAGCCAGGTGCTCCGCGACCTGGCCACGCTGCAGAAGGCGGCGCCCTGATGCCGGTGATGGCGCGCGCCGAATCCGGTATCGCCCCGCGCGGCTTCGCGGCATGGCGCGTGGTGGTCTGGCTGCTGCTGCTGCTGGCCGCGTTCGGCTGCGTGCAGTACCTCAGCCACGCGCAGTTGCTCTGGGCGCAGCGGGCGAGCCTGTCGCCCACCGACAGCATCGCGATGCATCGCATGCTGGCCTGGGACATCGGCTACCTGCTGGCCGCGTTCGCACTGATCGTGCTGTGCGCCGGCTGCATCCTGCGCCAGGCCTGGGCGCGTGCACCGCTGCGCGTGGCCGCGGGCGTGCTGGTGCTGTGGGCGCTGGTCAGCGGCGGCATGATGCTGGCGCAATGGTCGCAGTTCGACCACGCCAGCGCCGACGCATTGGCACAGCTCGGCCATGACGCCGTGCTGCGCAACGCCGTGGTGCATGCCCGGCGCGTCTACCGCATCACGCTGGCGCTGAAGGCGGCCGCGATCCCCGTGCTGCTGTGGCTGGCCTGGCGGCTGGGCACGCCGGCGGTGCGCATGCAGTTCCGCCATCGCCGTTGAGCGGCGGCATGGCATGATCAACGAGGGCGCGTTGTCGGGCTGATCAACCGTTTCAACAAGAGGTAGGGGATGAAACGCTGGCTGTCGGGTCTGTTGTACCTGGTGTTGTCGGGGGCGGCATTGGCCGCTGGACCGGATGCGGTGCGCGAGCGGGTGCAGGCCAGCATGCTGGTCACCGGCATGATCGAGGTGGCGCCGGATGGAAGTGTGGCGAAGTACACACTCGACCATCCCGAAAAGCTGCCATCTGAAGTGAGAGGATTGCTTGCCCAAGCGGTGCCCGTGTGGAAATTCGAGCCGGTCGAGGTGGGTGGCAAGCCGGTCATAGCCAAGACGTCGATGAATCTGCGCGTCGTGGCCAAGCCGCTGGGCAACGACAGTTACAGCATGAGTGTCGCAGGTGTTTCGTTTGGTGATTACGCAAGCGATGCGAAGCATGACTCGGCGGAGACAATCACATACAAGAATCGGGTACAGCCCAGCTATCCACTCGATGCGAGGGATAGCGGTGTGTCGGGCATCGTGTATGTGCTACTAAAGGTTGGGAGGGATGGCAGGGTTGCCGACTCGGCGGCAGAGCAAGTAAACCTTCGGATCATCGCCGACGAAAGCCAGTTGGCGGTTTGGCGAAGGATTCTGGCCAGTGCCGCCTTGAATGCGGTCAAGCGATGGACATTCAATCCGCCCACGGTCGGCAAGGACGCTGACAAACCGTGCTGGATGGTCAGGACTTCCGTGAACTTCGTTTTGTCGGGTCCTGGCGCTCCTGCTGTCGTGCGCGAGTCGGGCTATGGCCAGTGGCAGCCTTATGTACCAGGTCCGGTACAAGAGCCCACATGGTCAGAGAAGCGCAAACTGGCAGGAAGCGTGGATACCGTACCTGATGGCAGGGTGTTCCTGGCCAATGCATCGCTGCATTTGCTCACGCCGCTCGGCGGCACTTGAGCTCCTTCGCGCGGTGCGCAAATAACGCCCCGTTCGCGAGGCGTTTTCATACCGACGCCGCATGTTCAGCATGGGTTGACCCAGTTGCGGGTATCGCTGCGCCATCTCGTTTGCGGAATCCCCCGATGCGCCTCTGCCGTCTGCCGCTGTTCCTGCTGCCCCTGTGCGTTGTGCTGCCGCTGCAGGCGCAGGACTTGGCCACCACCTGCCATGCCGCCAGCAGCTACGACGTGACGCTGCGGCCGGACAGCGTGCTGTTCGACCGCCCCTCGCCGGCGCCTACGCGGGTGGAACTGAGTCACGGCGCGCTGCACACCGAAGGCGCAGCGGTGCCGCTGAATGCCGAGGAGCAGGACCGCCTGAGCCTGTTCGAGCGCGACCTGCGCGCGCTGGCGCCGCGCGTGCGCAGCGTGGCGCGGCACGGCGTGGATATCGCGGTGCAGGGCTTGCGCGAGGAGGCGGCGGGCATGGGCCTCGGCGCCGACACCCGGGCCGAGCTGGATCACCGGCTGCAGGTGGATGCGGCCAGCCTCAAGCAGCGCATCGCGACCAGCAACAGCACGCACGACTGGCAGGGTGGCGCGATGGACCAGACCATCAACCAGATCGAGAGCGACCTGCTGCCGCTGATCGCCGCCGATCTTGGCCAGCAGGCGCTCAACGCCGCGCTCGACGGCGATCTGCAGACGGCCGCCACCTTGCGCGACCGCGCGGCGAACCTGGCTGCGCAACTGGAGCCGCGCATGCGCCAGCGGATGCAGGCGCTGCGGCCGCAGATCGAGGCGTTGTGCCCGGCAATCCGGCAGCTGGCGAGCCTGCAGCAGGGTGTGCGCGACCGCCGCGGCCGACCGCTCGATCTGCTGCAGATCGGCAATTGAGCGACACCGCGGCGGGCCGGCGCCGATGGGTATCCGGCTGGGGTGGGCGATCGATTCCGCGACACGGATTAATCTCCGGCTAAGTAGCCATGGACCAGCATGGCTCCATACTCCCTCACGCCCGCCGGGGGCGAACGTGGAATCGAGCACCACCCGCACTACTTGCAATCAGCTGATCCGCCGTGGCATCGACCTGTGCCACCTGTATCGCCACGCCGCCCTCACGGTGAGCGAGCCCGGCCTGCGCGCCGTGCTGGGCGAGGACGCCCAGGCGCTCGCCACCCTGGTTGCCGAGTTGCAGCACGAAGTGGAGCTGGCCGGCGGTGAACCGCGCACCCGCGGCAGCTGGCGCGCTGCGCTGCGCTGCCGGATGGTGGATGGCATGGCGCGCGCCGCCGCACGGCGCGACAACGCCTGGATCCATGCGCTGGCACAGGACGAAAGCGCCCTGCTGCGCGCCTTCGAGCACGCGATCGCCCATCTGCCGGAGGAGTCCGCCCATGGCTTGCGCCGACAGCTGCCGCGCTTGCGCGGCATCCACCTGGACATGCACAGCCTGGACGGCGCCGCGCACCCCTGACGACGCGACCCGCGGCGTGCGACTACGCGGTGGCGCGCGTCGCGCCCACCCGCTCCCCGGCATTCGGCCGTAACAAGCATCGCCAAGGGCGGGCTAGCCTGCATGGCGGGGCGCAGCCGCGCTCGTCGCAGGGAGAGCGTGTCATGCATCGTCGCCGACTGGCCGGTCTGCTGGCCTGCATCCTGTTCGCCGGGGCCACCGGTGCGCCCGCTTCCGACAGCCTGCGTGTGGGTAGCCGTGTGCTGGTGGTGGGCGACAGTGCCGCCACGGTAACCGCGTTGCTCGGCAAGCCTGCGCACAAATCGCATCGCAACGCTGCCCGCGGCGCCAGTCATCGCCGCAAGCGCGTGCGTGCGGTTCAGGACGACACGGCGCGCGGCGAGCAATGGCAGTACCGGCGCGACGGCCGGGTGATCGTGGTCACCCTGGTCGACGGCCGCGTCAGCGACATCGACGAGCGCAGCCGCTGATGGCTTCATGGCCACGGCGCCCGTGACTGATGGCAGGGCATGACGCATGGCGCATGCCGCCGCGGGCCGTATGGTCAAACCTTTCGGGCATGCCGGCGCATCCAAGCCTGCCTCGGGCCGCGGGGCCCGCGCCACGGGAGGTTTCCATGTCCAGACAAGGCACAGTCGCGACACTCGTCTTCGCCATCGGCCTTGCCCTCGGCGCGCAGACGCAGGCCGCCGAGGTTCATGTCCATGCCGAGCAGTGCGGCTACAACAGCAACTACGACGTGCGGGTGACGCCAGCCGGCATCAATTTCAGCCGCAGCGGCGCGCAGCCGAACGAAGTCTTCATGCACGACGGCGCCTTGCGCGTCGACGGCAGGCCGGTCACGGTCTCGGCGGACGATGGGGTGCGGCTGCGCAGCTACGAAGCGGACATGCGCAGCTTGCTGCCCGAGATGGCAGGCATCGCGCACGAGGCCGTGGGCATTGCGTTCGACGCGCTGGCCACGGTGGCCGCCACGCTGGGCGGCAGCCGGCACCACCGTGATGCGCTGGTGCGCCAGCTCAACCAGTCGCGCATGGAAGCGCTGCGTGGGATGGAGGCGGACATCAATGCCGATCACTGGAGCCAGCAGGATTTCACCGATGCGATCGATCAGCCCGTTACTGCGGCCAGCAACCAGCTGGCCAGCGCGCTGACGCGCAGCGTGATGTGGTCGCTGTTCACCGGGCGCGCCAGCGAGCTCGAGGCGCGGGCGGACACGGTCGACCAGTCTATGGAGAAGGAAATGAAGGCGCGCTCGGGCCGGCTGGAGGCGCGCGCCAAGGCGATCTGCCCACGCCTGGCAGAGCTGAACGAGCTGCAGCAGCAGTTCCAGTTTCGTCTCGCCGGCGGCCAGCCGCTGCAATTGCTGACAGACAATTGGGATCACAAAGGCAAGGAAAGCCAGAGCAGCGCGGCCGGCGACGAGGTCGCCCAGCGCTGATACCCCCAAGTCCGTGCGCTCCCCGCACGGTGACATGCCGCGCCCGGCGTGATGCCGCCCGCGGCATTTTTTTTGCGACCACCATCCTTGGCGGCCGCCCTTCGGGCCATCGCTGTGCGATGTCAAAAATCGCTCCAGGCGATTTTTTGCGACCAACGTCCCTGGCAGTCGCCCTTCGGGCCACCGCTGCGCGATGTCGTAGTCACTTCAGGCGATTTTTTGTGCGGCATCCGGGATGGGGACGCGTGCACACGATCCTGCTGCTAGGCTCGTCGGCAGTCTTACCGAGTGACCGCCATGCACGAACTGTTGACGCATCTTGCCGCCGTGGATCTCTCCGCCATCGTGGCCGACATCGGTCCGCGCCTGCTCGGCGCATTGCTGATCCTGCTGATCGGCGCGTGGCTCGCCGCGCGGCTGGCGAATTTCACTCAGCGTGCCTTGCATCGGGCGAAGGTGGACGACACCCTGGGCGGCTTTCTGCGCAACCTGATCTACGGCCTGCTGATCGCGGTACTGGTGGCGATGGCGCTGACCGCACTGGGTGTGTCGCCGGCGCCGATGGTGGCTGCGCTGGGTACGGCGGGGCTGGCGATCGGCCTGGCGCTGCAGGGGTCGCTCTCCAACCTCGCCTGGGGCGTGCTGCTGATCATGTTCCGGCCGTTCCGGGTGGGCGACTACGTCACGGCAGGCGGCATCGACGGCACGGTCGAGAGCATCAATCTGATGCACACGCATCTGGTGTTGCCGGACAACCGCGAGGCTGTCGTGCCGAACGCCAAGGTGGGCAGCGACGCCATCCTCAACTTCAACCGCCGCGGCACGCGCCGGCTCGACCTGAAGATCGGCCTGGGCTGGCGCGACGACCTGGAGCAAGCGCTGGCCACGCTGCAGCAGGTGCTGGCGGGCGAACCGCTGGTGCTGGCCGAACCCGCGCCTGGCGTGTGGGTGGACGGCATCGCCGGCCAGACCGTGACCCTGGTGCTGCGCGGCTGGGTGAAGAGCGGCGATGCGTGGGCCGCGCAAACCGCGCTGCTGCGCGCGGTGAAACAGCGCATCGACGCTGGCGAGCTGAGCTTGCCGGCGACGGCGCATGAAGTGAGTGTGGTGCAGGCGAAGGAGTGACGCCTGTGGCGTGCCTTTGATCAGGTTTGCGTGGAAAGCGCCCAGCAAGTAACGGAGCAGTTTCGAGCGCCTGCCGGTGCCCGAATTACTTTCTCTTTGCGTGGCCCATGCCGCCGTAGGAGCGGCGGCGAACAGCGCAGCTGGCCCGAAGGGCGGAGGGCAGAGCCTGTCCCGGACTTGATCCGGGAATACTCGGGGTCAAGAGTCACCAAAAAGAACGGCCACCCCGGGGCAGCACAAGAGCAAGCGCGCATCGTGCGCGCCAGAGGCAACAGCAAAAGCGGTGCGTCGCAAGCTTGCGGGTCGTCTCCCTCCCCTGCGCGCAGGGGAGGGGTGGGGTGCTCTTGTTTCTGCGCGCCGGGAGCGTGCAACCACGCCCCCTATCGCACCGTCACCGCCTTGCGATTGTCGTCGGGCACCTTGTCGATCAGCTCGTTGTACGGGTCGATGCCGGCCATCGTGGGTTTGCCGTCCACGGTCACGGTGAGGGTGCTGTCGCCGGCGGGCAGGGTGCGCTTTTCGAGATAGAGCGGCTTGCCGTCCTTGCCGTCGCCGGGCGAGGCGGCGAACACGCCGATCTCGATCGGGATGTTCGGCGCCGCCGCGGTCTCCTTGCCCTTGCCGTCGGCGTAGGCCATGCCGGCATGCACCTTCATCGTCACTTCGTACCTGCCGTCGGGCAGTTTCTTTGCGGTGGCGTCGAGCATGCGGTTGTCGAACAGGGTGATCTTCCAGAAGAAGTCGTCCAGCAGCGGTTGCCACTTCGGCCCCAGCGCGGTGGACAGGGCGTCCATGAACTCCTTCGAGGTGGTGTAGGGCGACTGCTGGAAGCCTTTGTCGAGCAGGAACCGCTTCAGGACCGCGTCAAGCCGGTCCTCGCCCACGTAGTCCTGCAGCGCGTAGAAGATCAGCGAGCCCTTGTCGTAGTGGATGTACTGCTCGTTCTCCACCTTTGCCAGCGGTTCCTCGGCGACCTTGTCGGTCGCGCGGCCTGCCAGGTACTTGTCCAGTTCGTACTTGAGGAATTTGCGCATCTGGCCGGCGCCGTGCTTGTGCTTCATCACCATCAGCGCGCTGTACTGCGCCAGCGATTCGCTGAGCATGGTCGAGCCCTGCATGTTCGCGCCGATCACCCGGTGCGCCCACCACTGGTGCGCCACCTCGTGGGCGGTGACGTAGTACATGTAGTCGATCCGGCTCGGGTCGCGCAGGTCGGCGATGAAGCCGATGGATTCGGAGTACGGGATGGTGTTGGCGAACGACTGCGCGAGCGAGACGTAGCCGGGAAATTCCAGGATGCGCAGCTGCTTGAACTGGTATGGCGTGTAGTGGCCGTCGTAGTAGTCCAGCGCATCCTCCGCGCCCTCGATCATGCGGTCCACGTTCCAGGCGTGCGCGGGGTCGTAGTAGACCGAGATCTTCACGCCTTTCCAGTCCGCGCTCTTCACTGCGTAGCGTGCGGAAAGGTAGGAAAAGAAATTCAGCATCGGCTGCTGCATCACGTAATGGAAGTAGCGGCGATGGCCTTCCGTCCACTCCTTCTGCAGCGTGCCCGGCGCCAGCGCGATCTGGTCGGCGGCGGTGGAAACGGTGGTGTCGAAGCTGATCCAGTCGGCGTCGTTGGAGATATAGGTGTTGGCGCGAGCCTGCTCGTCGCCCAGCGGCGGCATGCGCAGCACGTCGGGCTTGAGGCCGAACTTGCGGCGGTCGTTGCGGTCGGTGAGCTGGCGGCTGGCCTGGTAGCCGAATTGCGGTAGCAGCTGGTTGTTGAAGAAGCTGCCGTTGTGCACCAGGAAGGTCTCGCCGGTGTCGTTGGTGAAGCCCTTGGGGGCGTAGTCGATGTCGAAGTCGAACGGCATCGAGGCACCGGGCGCCAGCGGCGTGTTCAGCCTGTAGATGGCCACGCCGAGACGCTTGTCGAAGCTCGCGGTGTCGTGCGGCGCGAAGACCAGCGTCTTCGGCACGAAACCATCGGCGTAGTTCACCAGCAGTTCGCTTACCGGCACGTCGTGCTTGTTGACCAGGGTGTAGTGCGCATGGATGCGCAGCCGGCGCCGGTACGGGTAGATGTCCACGTCGGCCTTCACCGCGGTGATGCGTGGCTGCGGCAGGCTGGCATATTTCGCGTACTGCTTTTCGTAGTCGGCCTGTTCGCGCTGCTGCGCCGCGCCGTTCTGGTAATGGTTGAGCACGTTGGTGTTGTAGAAGATCCAGCCGCCCAAGGCCAGGAAGCCCAGCAGCGCGGCGGCTAGTACGGCAGCCGATGCGGGATGCAGCCGCATCCGTGCCTCGCGCAGGCGCCCGCGCCAGCCCTGGTCGATGCCGCGCACCCACAGCAGCGCGGTCAGCACCAGCAGCGCCAGCGCGAGGCAGCTCCAGTAGGCGTCGAACCACAGTGCGCCGACGATGAAGTGGCCGAAGCCGTTCATGTCCGAGTACGGCACGTCCGGCGCGCCAGCGTAGTTGTACAGGTTGTGGTCCCAGTGCAGCCAGGGAAAGGCGAGCTGGCAGACGAACCACAGGATCACCAGCAGGTAGCCGAGATAGCGGTTGTTGGTGGCCACCTGCAGGAACAGCGCCAGCGCCGCCAGCAATGCGAACGGAATCGCCTGCACTGCCAGCGTGGCCAGGTACAGCCCCGGTTCGATGTGCGTGTAGCCGTGGCCCAGTTGCCAGCCGATGCCGAACGCCGCGCCGGCGAGCAGGTACACCACGATCACCGCCAACAGCGCGCCCAGCTTGGCGACCAGCGCGATCCAGTCGGGCAGCGGGAACGCGTCGGCGACTTCAGCCGTGCGCAGGCTGCGTTCGCGCCACACCAGCTCGCCGGCGTAGAACATCACGATGATGTACAGCAGCCATTGCGAACTGCCGGCAATCAGCTCCAGCACACTGTGCGTTACCGGGTAAGTGGCGGTGCCGTAGATGCGCCCGGACAGCGCCAGCGAGAAGGCGAGGTTGACCAGGCCGAAGACCAGCATCACCAGGAACGGCACGCCGCGCAGCACGCTCCAGGTATCGAATGCCAGCAGGTGCCGGAGCTGGGTCAGCCGCGCGCGCCAGTCGGCGGACAGCCGCACCGAAGGCAGGGCCAGCGTGGCGGGCATCGCGGCCGGCCGCAGCAGCGGCGGTTCGGCGCGCCGCACGCGCCGGCGCAGCCGCAGGCCCTCGCGGTCGGCGCGGAACAGCGCGAATGCGGCGCCGGCCAGCAGCACCGCGCCGCCGCTCCACAGCAGCCGGTTGAACAGCAGCAGGCCGCGCAGCGGCGGCAGCTGGCGGTTGATCTGCTCCGGCGTCCAGTAGCGGGTAACGATCTGCAGGGTGCGGCCGCCGAACGGGTCGAGGATCGCCGCCAGGGCGTGGTGGCTCACGTCCTGGGTCAGCAGCCGGGCGATCGAGAGCAGCACGATGAAGGCGATCACGCCGATCAGCGTGGCCAGCAGCGAGCGCGTGGCGGTGGCGAGCAGGAACAGCACAGCGGCGATGAACAGCAGGTTCGGCAGCACCATCACGCCGAGCCCCCAGGCGTAGCCGTGCCAGTCCGACGGACCCAGCCGCGCCGCGTCGACCCACGGCATGCTGCCGCCCGCGGCCAGCCCGAGCGCGCACAGCAGCATGATCGCCACCATCACCAGGTAGCCCGCGGCGAAACGTCCGCCCAGGTACTCGCGCTTGCGCAGCGGTGTGGCGAACACCAGCTCGAACGTGCCGTAGTCGAAGTCGCGCAGTGCGGCGCCGGCCACGAAGGCCGCCGCCAGCAGCAGGCAAAGCGGTGCGAGGTTGTCGAGCAGCCGCACGATCACCAGTGGTGCGTTGCGCAGCACGTTGCCGCTGGCGCCGCCGATCATCACCGCGTCGGTGCTGGTGAACATGAAGGCCAGCGCCGCGAACACCGCGGCGATGATCCAGAACAGCGGCGCTCTCAGTTGCTGGCGCAGCTCGAAGCGGAGGATTTCGGAGAACATGGTTTCCCTCCCGGCAAGCCCGGCGTCAGGCCGCGCGCGCGGTGGCCTGCGCGCGCAGGTGGCCGAAGTACACGTCTTCCAGGTCGGGCGCGACCGGTTCGAAACCTTCTTCGGGCAGGCGGTCGGCCAGCACGTGCAGCAGGGTGCGGCCGCCGGCGAGGCGGGTGGAGAGGATGTTCATGCGGGCGCGGTAGCCGTCCAGTGCGGCCTTGTCGATCGTGCGCCGCCAGACCCGGCCTTCCAGCGCGCGGATCGCCTCGCGCGGCTCGCCGGCCAGCAGCACTTGGCCCTGGCCGATGATCGCCATGCGCTGGCACAGGTCGGTGACGTCTTCCACGATGTGAGTGGAGAGGATCACCACCACGCGCTCGCCGATCTCGGCGAGCAGATTGAGGAATCGGTTGCGCTCCTCGGGATCGAGGCCCGCGGTGGGTTCGTCCACGATCACCAGCCGGGGATCGCCGATCAGCGCCTGGGCGATGCCGAAGCGCTGGCGCATGCCGCCGGAGAAGCTGCCCAGCTTGCGCTTGCGCACGTCCCACAGGTTCACCTGGCGCAGCAGCGCCTCCACCAGTTCGCGCCGCTCGCCCTTCGCGATGACGCCCTTCAGCACCGCGAAATGGTCCAGCATCGCCTCGGCCGAGACCTTGGGGTACACGCCGAATTCCTGCGGCAGGTAGCCGAGCAGGCGGCGGGTGGCCGGCTTGTCGGCCAGGAGATCCATGTCGTCGAGCCGGATGCTGCCCTCGTCCGGATCCTGCAGCGTGGCGATGGTGCGCATCAGCGAGGATTTGCCCGCACCGTTCGGACCCAGCAGGCCGAACATGCCGTTGGGGATGTCCAGCGAGATGTCGCGCAGCGCGCGCACGCCGTTGGCGTAGGTCTTCGACAGGCAGCGGATGCTGAGCATGGCTTCCCTTGTGCCGTGGGCGATGATGGCAGGTGGACACAGTGTGGCCGAGCGGATCCGGACACCGCATGGGCCTCAGGTCACGGCAGGGCGGGCGATGCGGAGATGTCGGGCGGACATTTCGTCACACATGCATACGTATGCGCATGCGCGCCGCGTGGCAGTGAAAGCTGCCGCTGGGGTCCACCGTTCGCTATGATGGAAGCCTTGCGGCCGCCTCCCTTGTCCCCCGCGCGGTCTGCCCTCGCCATTCGCAGGAGACACCATGGCCGACATCCAAGAAGCCCGCGTACCCGACATCGGCGGTCACGACAACGTGCCGGTGATCGAGGTGATGATCAAGCCCGGCGACCGGGTGGAGAAGGAACAGAGCCTGATCACGCTGGAATCGGACAAGGCCACGATGGAAGTGCCCGCGCCGTTCGCCGGCACGGTGAAGGAAGTGAAGCTGAAGGTGGGCGACGAGGTTTCCGAGGGCGCGGTGATCGCGCTGATCGAGGCCGACGGCGCTGCGGCGAAGCCGGCTGCCGCGCCCGCGCCGGCGGAGGCGCCCAAGCCGGTGGCTCCCGCGAAAGCTGCGGAACCCGTCCGCAGCGAAATGCCGAAGCTCACGGCCGGCGGCGTACGCGAAGCCCGCGTGCCCGACATCGGCGGCCACGAAGGCGTGCCGGTGATCGAGGTACTGGTGAAGGCCGGCGATACCGTGAGCAAGGACCAGGGCCTGGTCACGCTGGAATCGGACAAGGCCACGATGGAAGTGCCCGCGCCGTTCGCCGGCACGGTGAAGGAAGTGAAGCTGAAGGTGGGCGACGAAGTCTCCGAGGGCGCGTTGATCGCGCTGATCGAGAGTGCGGACGGCGGCAGCGCCGCGCCGGCTCACTCCGCAGCTGCACCTGCGCCCGCCCGGGCCGAAGCCCCGAAGGCGGCGGAAGCGCCTGCGACGGCCAACCGCCGCCCCGAGCCGGGCCACGCGCCGGAAGGTGACGTGCCGCCGCAGGTGCGTCCGCCATTCGATGCGAACATCGTGATGCCGGGCGACGCGCCTTACGCCAGCCCCGCGGTGCGCGCCTTCGCGCGCGAGCTGGGCGTGGACATCCAGCAGGTGAAGGGCAGCGCGCGTGGCGGCCGCATCGTGCGCGAGGACATCAGTGCCTACGTCAAGCATGCGCTGGCCTCGGGCGCCCGTCCGGTGACCGGTGCGCCGGTGGCGGCGGGCGGGGGGCTCAACCTGCTGCCGTGGCCGAAGGTGGACTTCAGCAAGTTCGGCCCGGTGGAGGAGAAGCCGCTTTCGCGCATCCAGAAGATCTCCGGCGCCAACCTCGCGCGCAATTGGGCGATGATCCCGCACGTCACCCAGCACGAGGACGCCGACATCACCGAGCTGGAGGCGTTCCGCAAGGACCTCGGCGCGGAGAACAAGGACCTCAAGATCACCCCGCTGGTGTTCCAGATGAAGGCGGTGGTGGCGGCGCTGAAGGAATACCCGCAGTTCAACGCCTCGCTGGACGAGACCGGCGAGAAGCTGATCCTCAAGAAGTACTTCCAC
>Ga0187815_10000296_pt1 | contig 24957 bp, 25 predicted proteins | sample NC_S_5_FD_132962 | JGI IMG/M metagenome (GOLD analysis project Ga0187815, IMG submission 132962) | Wetland sediment microbial communities from Neuse River Estuary, North Carolina, USA - ASW-S_5 | ecosystem: Environmental > Aquatic > Freshwater > Wetlands > Sediment | place: USA: North Carolina...
ATGCCGAGCTGCTGACGCGCTGCCGCCGTCTCGCCAGTGCGTTGCGTGCGCGCGGCATCGGCAAGGGCGACACGGTCTCGGTAATGGCGCCCAACGTGCCGGCAATGCTCGAGGCGCATTACGCCATCGCCATGGCCGGCGCGGTGCTCAACGCGCTCAACTATCGGCTCGACGCCAAAACCATCGCTTTCATCTTTGGCCACGCCGAGACCAAGCTGTTGATTACCGATCGGGAGTTTTCGCCGATCATCAAGGAGGCGCTGGCGCTCGCCGCGCACAAGCCTTTCGTCGTCGATATCGACGATCCGCTGTTCACCGGCGGCGAGAAGCTCGGCCAGATCGATTACGAGGCGTTTCTCGCATCGGGCGATCCGGCCGCAGACATTTCACTGCCGGACGACGAGTGGCAGGCCTATTCGCTGAACTACACCTCGGGCACGACCGGCAATCCGAAAGGCGTAGTCTATCACCACCGCGGCGCGTTCCTGAATGCCGTCGGCGACGTAATGTATTTCGGCTTGTCGCCGCATTCCGTCTATTTGTGGACGCTGCCGATGTTTCACTGCAACGGCTGGTGCTACACTTGGGCGGTGACGGCGGCGTGCGGCACGCATGTTTGTCTGCGCCGCCTCGATCCGGCACAGGTCTTCGCCTTGATCGAGAAAAATCGCGTCACGCATCTGTGCGGCGCGCCGATCGTGCTCAACCTGCTAGCGTACGCGCCGGACAGCGCCAAACGACGTTTCGATCATCCGGTCAAGGTGATGACCGGCGGCGCCGCACCGCCTTCGACCATCATCGCCAACATGGAACAGCTTGGCTTCAGCGTGACGCACGGCTATGGCCTGACGGAAACCTACGGCCCGGCGACGATCTGTTTCGCGCAGGACGACTGGCCCGGTTTGCCGTTGGCGGAGCGCGCCGCGCGTATGGCGCGGCAGGGAATGGAAGTCGCGACGCTGGCCGGCGCGCGCGTTGTCGATGCGAAGCTCGCAGATGTACCGGCCGACGGCGCGGCGATTGGCGAAATCGTGCTGCGCGCCAACACCGTGATGAAGGGCTATCTCAAGAATGCGAAGGCGACGGGAGAGGCCTTTGCCGGCGGCTGGTTCCACACCGGTGACCTCGCGGTGCGTCATCCCGACGGCTATATCGAGATCAAAGACCGCGCCAAGGACATCATTATTTCGGGCGGCGAGAACATCTCGTCGCTCGAAGTCGAAGAAGCGCTCTATAAGCATCCGGCGGTTATGGAGGCGGCGGTGGTGGCGCGGCCGGATGAGAAATGGGGCGAGACGCCATGCGCTTTTGTGGCGCTCAAGCCAGGCGCCAATGCGACGGCGGATGATGTCGTCGCCTTTTGCCGTGCCAATCTGGCGCATTTCAAGGTCCCGCACACGGTCGTTTTTGGCCCATTGCCGAAAACCTCCACCGGCAAGATCCAGAAATACCTGCTGCGCGAGCAGGCCAAGGGCCTGACGCCGTGAGCGCCGATTTCTCGCTCGCCGGCAAGCGGGCATTGGTTACGGGCGCGTCACGCGGTTTGGGGTTGCATTTCACCCAGGTCTTGGCCGCAGCCGGCGCCGATGTGGCACTGATGGCGCGCGACCGAACGGCGCTCGACAAGGCGGCAGCGGCGATCACCAAGGCGACCGGCCGGCGCGCGATTGCAATAGCCGGCGACGTCACCTCCATGGCGAGCGTACGCGCGGCATTCGATCAGGCGGAAACAACGCTCGGCCCGCTCGACATCCTGGTCAACAACGCCGGAATTGCGGTATCGAAGCCCCTGCTCGAGCATAACGAGGCCGACTGGGATCGCGTGCTCGACACCAATCTCAAGGGCGCCTGGCTGATGGCGCGCGAATTCGCCGCGCATCGCATCGCCGACAAGCGCAGCGGCCGCATCGTCAACTTGGCGTCGCTGCTGGCATTTCGAACCGCCCGCAACGTGCCTGAATACGCCGCCGCCAAAGCCGGCCTGGCGCAGCTGACGCGCGTGCTGGCGCTCGAACTCGCGCGGCACGGCATCGGAGTCAATGCGCTCGCGCCCGGCTATTTCGAGACCGACATGAACCGCGCGTTTCTCCACAGCGAAGCGGGCAGGGCCGTGACGGCGCGGATTCCGCTCGGCCGCACCGGCACAGCGGCCGACCTCGACGGTGCGCTCCTGTTGCTCGTGTCACCAGCGGGCGCCTACATCACCGGCGCAATCATTCCGGTCGATGGCGGCCATTTGGTCGCCTCGATCTAAGTCGACTCGACAAGTTGGATCGCAACGAGTGACTCGATCATTCGAGTCTAACTTCGCTTTACAAAAATTATGAGAAGACTCTGTGGATGAATCCGTCATCGTGCCGTGCCCAGTTGCCGACTGCTGCAAGCCGTTTGACCGGTTCGATGCCGCTTTGCAGGATGAAGACATGGAGCGAATCGATATCGTCGCGGTGAGCACGTTTTATCCGCCGGTGATGGAGGCGCTGACGGCGACCTATGCCGTGCACCGGCTCGATCAGGCCGCCGAACGCGCCGCGTTTCTGGCGCCGCTCAAGGATATAGTGCGCGGCGTTGCCACGTTCACCGGCAAAGTCGATGCCGCTTTGATGGAAGCGCTGCCGCGGCTCGAGATCATCGCCTCGATGAGCATCGGCCTTGACCACATCGATCTCGCGGCCGCCAAGGCGCGCGGCATTCGGGTCACCAACACGCCCGGCGTGCTGACTGACGACGTCGCCGATCTAGCGATCGGCCTGATGATCGCCGTCTCGCGCCGGCTGGTCCTTGCTGATCGTTATGTGCGCGATGGCAGCTGGCTCAACGGACCGATGCCGCTCCAAAGCAAGCTCGGCGGTGCCACGCTCGGTGTGCTGGGCATGGGCCGCATCGGCCAGGCAATCGCCAAGCGCGCTGCCGCTATGGGCATGAGCATCGCCTATCACAATCCGCGGCCAAAGCCGGAACTGCCCTACCGCTACTATCCGGATCTCGCGGCCATGGCGGCCGATGTCGAATATTTGGTGGTCGCCGTTCCCGGCGGTGCGGCGACGCAGCATCTGGTGGACGCGCGAATCATCGCGGCCCTCGGGCCCAAGGGCACTATCATCAACGTTGCGCGCGGTTCGGTGATTGACCAGGCGGCGCTGATCGCGGCTTTGACCGCGCGCAAGCTTGCCGGCGCCGGCCTCGACGTGTTTGAGGACGAGCCGCGCGTGCCCGAGGCGCTGACCCGCCTCGACTCGGTGGTGCTAACGCCGCATATCGGCAGCGCGACGCATGCGACGCGCCTAGCGATGGGACGGTTGATGCTCGACAATCTGGCGGCGCAATTCGCTGGCAAGCCGCTGCTCACGCCGGCGGTTTAAGTCGCCGGCAGCCGATCCGGCGCGGTGCCGACTCGCGCCGGCGCGTTACGCCGCTCGAGCTCCAGCAGCAGTGCGCTGTGGTCGTAGCGGGCGCCGCCATGGGCGACGAGGTCGCGGAACAGTGCCAGGGCGGTTTCGGCAAACGGTAGGGTGAGGCCGGCGGCCTTGGCGGTCGCGACGATGGTGGCGCAATCCTTGACCTGATGGTCGGCCGGACCGCCAGGAATAAAATCCCGTAAAATCATACGATTGCCATGCAACGTTAAGACGCGTGACTCGGCAAATCCGCCCATAATGGCCTGCCGCACCGCGGCCGGATCGGCACCGCCCGCCGCCGCCAACAGCAGCGCCTCGGCAACCGCGCCGATGGTGACTGCGACGATCGCCTGATTAGCCAGCTTGGCGAGCTGACCCGATCCGGCCGGACCGACCAGCGTCGGGCGACCGAGTACCGCGAGTATTGGTACCGCGCGCTCGAACGTGGCTGGCGGCCCGCCGGCCATGATCGCAAGCGTGCCTTGTTCGGCGCCAACGGTGCCGCCGGAAACCGGCGCGTCGAGATAGTCGATGCCGCGGGAGGCAAAGCGCCTGGCATGCTCGCGTGCGAGCTCCGGCGGCGCTGAGCTCATATCGATCACCAATGCGCCGACTGGGATGTTGGCGGCGGCGCCCTGCGGCCCAAATAACACGGATTCGACTGCCGGACCGTTGGCCAGCATGGTGATCACCGTGCCGGCATGGGCGACAGCTTCAGCGGCGGTATTTGCCACCGTCGCGCCTTGGGTGAGGAGCGAGTCGGCTTTGGTTTTATCGCGGTTCCAGGCGGTCAGGGGACGGCCGGTGGCGAGCAGATTGCGCGCCATGCGGCTGCCCATCAAACCGATGCCGAGGAATGCAATCCGACCTGTGGATTGATTCATTTCACCCTTCTCCATCAAGCCGTTATGATGCGATAGCTGCTGTGGATAACGAGGACCGATTGCCGGTGGCTTAACGAAAAACTAACCATTCCGAACCGAGTCTCGCGCTGCACCGGCCAGAATGGCCGACGATTCTTAGGGGAGAATCCCAATGCACGATACGACGATGGCGCGGCTGGATCCGGCGTGGAAACCATGGTCGGTACCGCGCGTCGCGAAGCGCTCGGTTCCGGCCCGCGCAAGTCTGATCGAACGCTGGAAGGCTTGGCGCCGGCCGACGGCCTTTCAGCGCTGCCTAGCCATCCACATCCTCAATACCACCGAGTCGGCCAACGACGCAGCGCCGGTTAGCGACGCCGCCTAGACCGGCCCTTCAGCGTCGGCGTGTTGACGAAGCCGCATTTGCGGCCGTCCCGCGCTGTCGATAAAGCCGCCACTCTCAAGCGCCGCGAGGATGCCAGTGAAATGGGCCGCCGTGCCCGATCGGCCGGCGCCTTCGAGCCAATTCTGATCAAGCAGTGAGGCGAGGGCAGGATGGCCGAGTTCGACTTCCCACAGGATGCCGAGCAGCGACGCCATCGCTTCTTCGCGTTCGCGCGGCAGGCCGAACAGCGTCTGGGCCTGGGCCGCACGCGCCCGATCGCCGGTTTCGGGGCCCGGGCCAAGACCGAAATCCACCAACCGTCGGCGCGCCGGCGCCGCCAACTGAAAGTGCGCCACTTCGTGGATCAGCACGTAGGCTTCGGTTTCGCTGCGGAGCACACAGCCGTCCCAGGATACGTCGAGCTGCGGCGCGCCTGGTTTTAGGCCAACGTTAAATTGTGTTATAAGTTCAATAGCGTCAGTGTGATTCTTAACAGCTTTTTCGGTCGTCGAACGGTTAGCATCACCCCCCTTGGCGATGCGGGCGAACACGGCACGTGCCTGATCCGTCGGTAGCGACTCGACAAAATGCGCGAGAACAATCGAAAACCGGTCGTCGGCGAGTGGCGTCAGGATCATTGGGCCAGGGGCGTAGTGAGATGCAGGCGCCCGACGTACACCAAATCACCTTAAAATTCAAAGCGGTGACGGAATTTTAGGCTGCCGGACCTGATGCGCGGCCGACCAATGGGAGGATGCCGAGGATCGACTGGCTGCGCGCCGCGAGATTGCGGGCCTCGTCGTGGTCGAGTGATGGTGCCGAGCGAACCAGGTAGCGGGCAAAGCCGGGCTGGTGGCGTTCGACGATCGACGCGTTCACGCCGGCGCGATGCAGTTGATTACGCAGGGCCAAGGCGTAATGCGGCGCGTTATAGGCGCCGAATTGCACCCAATAATGTGCCGTCTGCTGGCCATTGGCGGGCGTTTCGGCTTTGGCAGCAACCGGCTGGGCCACCGTTCGGCCGCTGTCACGGTGGATCAAGGGTGCAATGTCGAGTTGTGCGGCCAGCTTTGCGTCGGCATTGGCGCGGTTACGGTCGCTAACGGCATTGGAGCGAACACTGAAATAGTGGCCGCCGCCCGCACCGGCCACGCGTTTCACGGCCGCCTTAATGCCATGCGTACCGAGCCGTTCGACCAGCTTGTCGGCGTAGAACGAACCACGATAGGCGCCGTATTCAACCCAGTAGGTCGGTTGGACCGCGGCCAAAGGTGCCGGCGTGGTGCGGCTGGCAGCTGGATTGACCTGATCGAGTTGCGGCGGCGCTGGAATTGCCACCGCTGGCGGCGCAATTTCCGGCACGGCCGCTGGCGGCATTGGCGTCGCCGCTTGCTGCAGCCGTGCCGGCCGGAACGCGTCGATCGAGACCGCGCCATAAACGCCGAGGACGAGCGCGAAAAGCACCGCCATTAACAGGGCGGCGCCGATAGCTCCACCGAAGCGCGAGGTGGTTTCGGACGGATTGTCCACTCTGCCGGCGACCTCCTCAAATGGCCCCCTAACGGCGCGGGCGGCGGATCGAGAAAAATTTATCATGTGTGTGACACGCGACCTACGCCGAAAGCCGCGGTAACTGGGCGCGAATCGGGGCAAAGCCTGTTGATTGCGTGGATAACTCGAGCGCGGCCATGCGGTGCCGCGGCATCTGCGCTCGGCGAGTGCCGAGATTTTGCCGCCGAGGCGTCAAATCCGGCCAAACGGCGCAAGACAAGAATCGAGCAAGAAAAAGCGCAGCAAAACCGGGGGCTTTCCCTGTTTCTTTGGGGCAGCCCTGCGTGCGGTGCGGTTGCACCCCTAATAGCGAAGGCGCACAGTGCGGCACCCGTGGCCCGCCGTTCTGCCTTGGGGACGGCGCGACAGGCGTCAGGAGCGGGCGATGGCGTTGCGAATGGGCGGAGGACAGGGGGTTGCGGAAGGTGCGCATAACGAGCGCCTGCGCGACTTGGCCCGCCGTTGCCGCGATTTGGCGGAACTGACGGCGGTACCGGAAGTGGTCCGTGAGCTCGAACGGATCGCCCGCGCGCTTGATGATGAGGTGGGGTTGGACGAGGGGGAGTGACGACGGCGCGGCAACGCGCTGCCGGGCAGGAGTGAGGAGTAGCGTCGTTGGTACCAACCGATACGCGTTCGCCCGATTACTTCCATAAAGTCGTCGACTGCCAGTGGGCGTGTCCTTCCCACACGCCGGTGCCGGAGTATATCCGTCTGATCGCCGCCGGCCGCTACACCGACGCCTATATGGTCAATTGGCGATCTAATGTGTTTCCGGGAATTCTCGGACGCACTTGCGATCGTCCGTGCGAGCCGGCATGCCGGCGCGGCCGCGTTGAAAAAGAGCCGGTGGCGATCTGCCGTCTCAAGCGCGTCGCCGCCGACAACAAGAACGATGTCAAGACACTGCTGCCAAAGGCGCCGGCGAAGACGAACGGCAAGCGCATTGCGCTGATCGGCGCCGGTCCCGCATCGCTGACGGTCGCGCGCGACCTCGCGCCGCTCGGCTATCACATCGTCATTTTCGACGGTGATCCCAAGGCCGGCGGCATGATCCGGACTCAGATACCGCGTTTCCGGTTGCCGGAAAGCGTGATCGACGAGGAAGTCGGTTACATCACCGGCATCGGCGGCATCGAGCTGCATCTCGGCCAGCGCATCGACAGCATGAAGGCGCTGCTGGCTGAAGGGTATGACGCGATTTTCATCGGTTCCGGTGCGCCACGCGGCCGCGAGCTCGACATTCCCGGCCGCAAAGAGGCGTCCGCGCACATCCATATCGGGATTGATTGGCTTTCGAGCGTCTCTTTCGGTCACATCGACAAGATCGGCAAGCGCGTGATCGTACTCGGCGGCGGCAACACGGCGATGGATTGCTGCCGCACCTCACGACGCTTGGGTGGCGAAGACGTGAAAGTGATCGTGCGCTCGGGCTTCGACGAGATGAAGGCGAGCCCGTGGGAAAAAGAAGACGCCATGCACGAGGACATTCCGATCCTCAACTTCCTTGTGCCCAAGGCATTCACGCACGACAACGGCAAGCTCACCGGCGTCGTGTTCGAAAAGGTGAAGGCGGAATACGACGCCAAAGGCCGGCGCAAACTGGTGCCGACCGGCGAGCCTGTTCAGCGCTTCGAGTGCGACGACGTGCTGGTTGCGATCGGGCAAGAGAATGCATTTCCCTGGATTGAACGCGACATCGGCATCGAATTTGACCAATCGAACATGCCGAAAGTCGATCCGAAGACCATGGCGTCGACCCATCCGAAAGTGTTCTTCGGCGGCGATGCTGCGTTCGGCCCTAAGAACATCATCTGGGCGGTTGCACACGGCCACGACGCGGCGATCTCCATCGACAAGCTGGTGAACGGCGAGGACATCAACCAACGGCCGCCGCCGATGGTCAATCTCACCAGCCAAAAAATGGGCATTCATGAGTGGAGCTACGACAACGCGATCTCCAACGATCTGCGTTACCGCGTGCCGCTGCGTGAGAAGAATGTCGCACTTAAGGATGTGCGGGTCGAAGTTGAGCTCGGCTTCGACCAAAAACTCGGCTATCTCGAGGCCGAGCGCTGCCTCAACTGCGACATCCAGACCGTGTTCGCGGCGCCGCTGTGCATCGAGTGCGATGCCTGCGTCGACATCTGTCCGGTCGATTGCATCACCTTCACCGAGAACGGCGACGAAGCCGACCTGCGCAGACGGCTCAACCAGCCGGCGCGCAACCTGTCACAGGCGATCTACGTCTCTGGCACGGTCAAGACCGGCCGCATCATGGCGAAGGACGAAGACGTCTGCCTGCATTGCGGCCTGTGCGCCGAGCGCTGTCCCACCGGCGCGTGGGATATGCAGAAATTTCTCCTCGACATGGCTCTCGCGGGACCCGCATGCCGCAGCCAATAACCACCACCAACGACTTCGTCGTCAAGTTCGCCAACGTCAACGGCTCCGGCTCGGCATCGGCCAATTTGATGTTCGCGCGCTCGATCCTGCGCATGGGCGTGCCAGTGGCGACGCGCAACATCTTCCCGTCGAACATTCAGGGGCTGCCGACCTGGTACGAGGTGCGGGTCAGCGCCGCGGGCCACCTCGGCCGGCGCGGCGGCGTCGATCTGATGGTGGCGATGAATCCGCAGACCTGGGCGCAGGACGTCGCTTCGATCGATCCCGGCGGCTATCTCTTCTACGATTCGACCAAGCCGATGCCGCCGTCGAAGTTCCGCGACGACATCACCGTCATCGGCATGCCGCTGACTGAGATCTGCAACCAGGCCTATTCCGATCCGCGGCAGCGCCAGCTGTTCAAGAACATCATCTATGTTGGTGCGCTGGCGTCGCTGCTTGCCATCGACGTGGCGGCGGTCGAACAGTTGATCGGCGAGCAGTACAAGGGCAAGGAGAAGCTCTTCGCGCCGAACCGTGACGCGCTCCATCTTGGACACGATTACGCGACCAAGCACCTGAAGCCGATCGGGCTCAAGGTCGCGCGCGCCGAAGCCGTGGGCGACCGCATCTTCATCGATGGTAATTCGGCCGCCGCGCTCGGCGCGGTCTATGGCGGCGCGACCGTTGCGGCGTGGTATCCGATTACGCCGTCGACTTCGATGGCCGAGGCATTCCAGCGCTATTGCCGGCGTTTCCGCGTCGATCCTGCGACGCAGAAGAACCGTTACGCCATCATTCAAGGCGAAGACGAGCTCGCATCAATCGGCATTGTCATCGGCGCGGCCTGGAACGGTGCGCGCGCCTTCACCTGCACGTCAGGCCCCGGCATCTCCCTGATGCAGGAGTTCCTGGGCCTGGCTTATTTCGCCGAAATACCGGCGGTGCTCTTCGACGTGCAGCGCGCAGGGCCATCAACGGGCATGCCGACGCGCACGCAGCAGGCCGATATCCTCGCCGCCGCCTACGCCTCGCACGGCGACACCAAACACGTGCTGCTATTTCCGGAAGACCCGCACGAGTGTTTCGAGTTCGGCGCGCTCGCCTTCGATCTCGCCGATCGGCTCCAAACGCCCGTATTCGTCATGCTCGATCTCGATATCGGCATGAACGAGTGGCTGACGCGGCCGTTCCATTGGGATGAAAAGCACCGGCTCGACCGCGGGAAGGTGATGACCGCGGCGGATCTCGACGCCGGAAGGGAATTCGGCCGCTACCTCGACGTTGACGGCGATGGCATTCCCTATCGCACCTATCCGGGCACGCATCCGAACAAAGGCGCATTCTTCACGCGCGGCACGTCGCGCGACCGCTACGCCAAGTACACCGAGGACGGCGCGGCCTATGTCGACAACATGCAACGGCTGCTGCGCAAGTTCGAGACGGCGAAGAGGTTGATACCGCCGGCGGTGCGTACGCCTGCGAAGCAGCCGGCCAAGGCCGGCGTGATCTATTTCGGCTCGACCGCGGCGGCAATGAATGAATCGCTGGGGGCGCTCGAGCAGCAGGGCATCCATCTTGATGCGCTGCGCGTTCGCGGCTTTCCGTTCGGCCCCGAAGTCAGTGATTTCATTGCCGCGCACGAGCAGGTTTTCGTCGTCGAACAAAATCGCGACGCCCAACTCCGAACCTTGTTGATGGTGGAGGATGGCGTCGATCCGGCCAAACTGGTGCCGGTTCTGCATTACGACGGAACGCCGATCACCGAACGTTTCATCACCGGCGCGATTGCGGCGTTGCTGCGCGCGGCCAAGCCTTTGAGGGAAGTGGCGTCATGACGTATCTCGCCAAGCCGAAGCTGCACCATCCGGCGCTGCCGAAGAACAAGCTCGGTTTCACCAGGCGCGACTACGAAGGAGCGGTGTCGACGCTGTGCGCCGGCTGCGGCCATGATTCGATCAGCGCCGCGATCGTCCAAGCATGTTTCGAGCTGGCGCTACCGCCGCATCGCATCGCCAAACTCTCGGGCATCGGCTGTTCATCCAAGACGCCGACCTATTTCCTCGGCGTGTCGCACGGGTTCAACTCCGTGCACGGCCGCATGCCATCCGTGCTGACCGGTGCCAATCTCGCCAACCGCGACTTGATCTATCTCGGCGTCTCGGGCGACGGCGATAGCGCCTCAATCGGCCTGGGTCAATTCGCCCACGTGTTACGCCGCGGCGTCGACATGGTCTACATCGTCGAGAACAACGGCGTGTACGGCCTGACCAAGGGTCAATTCTCGGCGACTTCGGATAAGGGCTCGAAATCGAAGCGCGGCGTCCAGAACATGGACGAGCCGATCGATCTCATCGGCATGGCATTGCAGCTTGGTGCCACCTTCGTCGCGCGCAGCTTCTCGGGCGACAAGGAACAGCTCGTCCCGGTGATCATGGCGGCACTGCGCCATCACGGAGCCGCCTTTATTGACGTCATCAGCCCGTGCGTCGCGTTCAACAACCATCTGGGCTCGACCAAGAGTTTCGACTACGTGCGCGAGCACAACGACGCCGTGAACCGGCTCGACGTCATCGAAGGCCGCGCCGAGATCACCGCCGAATACGCGCCGGGCACGGTCGAAAGCGTCGTCCAGCACGATGGCTCGGTGCTGCGTCTGCGCAAAATTCACGCCGACTATGATCCGCACGACCGCATCGCCGCGATGGCCTATCTGCAGGAACGCCAGGCGGCCGGCGAGATCGTCACGGGGCTGCTCTACGTCGATCCCGAGGCGCACGATCTGCACGACCACATCGAAACGGTAGAGACGCCGCTTAATGCTCTGGGCGAGGCCGAACTCGTTCCCGGCAACGCGGCGCTGCAGAAGCTCAACGCCAGCTTGCGCTGACACTATCTAGCGCTGGATTTGTCCCAGCACAAAGGTACGGCCGCGCGCGATTTCGCGGTAGTGCGGCACTTGCATTGACGAGAGTTCCGCGGGCCGGATCAGCAGCACGTAATCGAATTGCGGCGCGAGCGACGCTGTCGGATAGGGCGTCGCGATCGCTCTATATTCTGGGCGATAATCCACCAATTCGTAACCGCGGCCGGTAATGAGATCGGGCACCAATGCGCCGCGTTCGCTGATCGCGAGCGCATCGATATGCGCCAGCGGCGGATGCAGGCCCGGATCGAAAGCGTTGGGATTGTGCGTCAATGACATCAGCTTGGCGCCGGACGGCAGTTCGGCGAATGCCGTGCGATATTGGCCGTAGTCGGTCTGCCAAAGCAGGAATTGCACCACGGTCACCAGCCAGCGGAGACCGAACAACGCTGCGACGAACAGTTCGGCGCGCGGCCGTCGACGGCTTTCGCGCCAGTTCAGGCTGGCGCAGAGAAACAGCGCGATCACCGGCGGCATCCGATAGTCGACGAACGTGGCGCTGCCGATCTGCTGGGGCAGGGCGATATAGGCAATGACCAGCGCCGCCAGCGGCAGCGTCATCTCGCGGCTGAACTCCAAGCGGTCCGCGATCAGTGCAACGCCGAATAGTGCGATCAGCAACGATAGCGCGTCGAACAACGGATTGTAGAAACCGATCGCGCCAGCGAGATGGACGAGCTTCAAGAGCGGCGACACATAGATGATGCTTCCGCCAATTGCATGCGGCATACCGATCGCATAGAGCGCGATCGGTGCGAGCAGATGCAGCGGCGCCAACAGCTCGCGGCGGGCGTGCCGCCGCCGCTGCCGCGCTGCGCCAACCTCGTAGGCGCAAATCACCAGCGCATAGACCGCAAAGGCGAAGACATGCGCCAGCAGGATCAGGCAGCTGATCGGCACGAACAGCGGCAGTGCCCACGGCTCGTCGCGCCACCGGATCCACGCCGCCACCGCCCACAATACGATACCGATCCCGAAGGTGAGATTGATGAAGCCGAACAGCAGCGGACCGTTATAGGCGAACAGCGCGGCAGCGACCGCAAAACGGCTGCGGCCGCCGAACACTGCTTTGTGGAGCACGATGGTGCCCCAAAACAGTTGCGCCACGGTGGCGGCAAGGAACAGCCGCATGGCGAAACCGACGGGGACGGCGAAATGGAAGACGCCGGTCCAACCTTCGACCGCGAGGTTCGGCACCAGCTTCCATGCCGTGACGTAATACTGGGCGGCACCTGGCGCTTCGCCGAACAGGATCTGCAGCCCGGCGATTCGATTGGGGAGGTCGTAGAGCGGAACGTCGCGGAAGATGAGGAAGGGCGCGATCAGCAGGATCGTTGCCAATCCGTACAGCGTGCCGGTATCGCCCCAAAACCGCCGCATCGCCCCCCGGCTCGCCGCTGGCTTGCTCTGTCATTAGCGGTCATCGCGCCCCGGCGCAACCGGCGGCTGGAGCCCGCGGATTGCGCCCCATTGCGAGCTTCGCTATGACGGCGCAATGGCGACGATCGTTCTGACGCGTCACGGCCATGTCGAAGGCATCAAGCCGGAGCGCTTCCGCGGCCGGCGCGAGACGCCGCTGACCGCACTCGGCCGGGCGCAGGCGAACGCCGTTGCCGCGCGCATCGCCCGGACGTGGAAGCCGGCGGCGATCTATACCAGTCCGATGGGTCGCTGCATCGAGACCGGCGCCGCAATCGCCAAGGCTTGCGACGTCGCTGCGACGCCGATCCATGCGCTCAACGACCTCGATTACGGCACCTGGGAATGGCGCACGCTCGATGAGATGCGTGCGGCCGAGCCGGCGCTCTACGCCTGCTGGTTCACGGCGCCCGAGCGCATGCGCTTTCCGGGCGGCGAGACGTTAGCCGAGCTGGTGGCACGCACTGCGGGTGCAATCCGTCTGGTTCAGGAGCGACACGCGCGCGACACCGTCGTGCTCGTCGGCCATCTCAGCGTCAACCGCGCCTTGCTGCTCCAATGCCTCGATATGCCGCTGTCGGCCTATTGGCGGCTCGAGCAGTTTCCGTGCACGCTCAATGAAATTGCGATCGAAGACGGACGCATGCACGTTCTGCGCGTCAACGACGCGCAGCACACCGAAGGCTTATCCTAACCGCGATCTGCCGCCGCTGGACGGATCAGACGCGCGTGCCGATCTCGGCCACTGATCCTGGCTTGTCGCGCACCGATCCGGCCGAAGCGGTGGCAACCGGCTTCGCCGCGGCATGGGCGCTCTTGGTGGCGGCCTTGCCGAATTCGGGTCTGCAATGGCCGTCGATATAGGCACCTGATTCGATCCTGATGTCCTGATGAACTACGTCGCCTGCCATATGCGCCGTGCTGGTGAGGATGACTTTCTTCGCTTCGATCTTGCCTTCGATCGTGCCGGCCAATTCGACCGTATCGCCATAGACGGTGCCTTTGACCTTGGCGTTGCTGCCGATCTTGACCGAAACGCCGCGCACGTCACCGTCGACTTCGCCGTCGACTTGGATGTCTTCCGTACTTTCGAGCTGGCCGGTGATTTTCAGCGCCTTGCTGATCACCGAGGCTACCCGCGTCTGCGGCGTCGCGGCCTCATAGGTCTGCGGCGCCGGCGGCGGCGTCCGCTTCGGTTCGGCGAGCGGTGGGACCGGAGCTTCGGTCTTATCGCGCGCCGGTGTCGTGCTCGCGGCGTTCGCATCAAACGATTTGTCATTGCGTGCAAACATGTTCATCACTGCGCCTCCCGGAGATGTTCAAGCCGTTCAAAGAAGTTGAGCGGGCGCCAAGGCATCCGCCCATCGATCCGCGCACCTTTTGCGACCGTAACTGTGTGATGGAATATCCGCCCGGTGATATCGGCTGTGCCATCAAGCGTGACATGGCGGGCGTAGATCCGCCCCGTGAAACGCCCGCCGATGCGCACGTCGTTGGCGATGATGTCGCCTTCGACAAAGCTGCCGGCGCCGATGACCAAACGGTCGGCGGTGATCTGCCCGTTTACGGTGCCGTAAATGTGGACGACGCCGATCGTCTCCAGGCGGCCCTTGATGGTCAGGGCTTTGCCGAGATGCGACGCCGCAAATTCGGTGCCGTCATTGCCGAGCGGCACTGGAACCAACGCAAGGCGAGACAACGCGGGCATGCCAATACCAACCCCAGGTCAAACAAGACCCCCACTAGCGCCCGTCCCCCGCTAGTAACTGTCAGGATCGTAACGTAGAGTCGGACAAGGCAGCAAGCGGCTTAGCCGCGCATTTTAGCTTTCAGCCTTAATTCCATCCGCGTGGTGAAATTCGTTCGCGAATGTTCGCGGCGCTGCGCGATTGACGCTGGCGGATGATGAATGACGCGAGCGCAACCGGCCCGTGATGCCCGCAACCGGCCGCGCCCCGTCTACCGACCCTCGACAGGTCTGATCAGTCCTTGTCCGTGCCGTCGTTCTTTTGGTAGCTCGGCATTGTGTCCGGCGCTTCGTAGTTCGGATCTGGCGGATTTACGATCTGCCCTTGCATCGGTTCGTTTTGGGCCTGAGCCAAGATGATGCGGCCGCCGTCGGATAGGGAACTGGTGTTCGACTGCGCCATCGCCAGAGGCGAGAACGCCATCAGTGCGGCCGTGGTCGCGAGAAGACCAAGCTTTGTCATGAGAGTACCCCTTGAGTTAGCTGGCGTATCGAACGCCCGGTCCGCCACATCTACGGTGGCTGGTTCGATATCGCCTTGATGCAGATCAACGGCACCTGAATTTCCCGCCGCCGGAGCCCCACAACACAAGGCCCGGTTCGGCGTCGTCGTCGACGGCAGGCGCGTTGCCGTTCGCAGCCGATGGCACGCGGCAGGACGGAACGCGATGCAGTGGAATGCCGCTATTCTCGGATGTTGCAAAGAATGCAATGCGTTATGGCGGATGGGGTGGGATTCGAACCCACGACACGGTTGCCCGTGTGCCGGTTTTCAAGACCGGTGCCTTAAACCGCTCGGCCACCCATCCAGCGTTCTTGATAACAGACAGGCCGGGCCGAGCCTATTGCCACAACTGCACGCCTGGCACAGGCCACGAAACCAATTCTCGGACATGAGGTTTGAGTTGGTTGAAGCGCGTGTCTCGAACGTAGAGGGCTCGCCATGGGTGTTGGTCTCGACTTTGCCGTAGCCAGGGCTGAGTCTGCGTTAACCTGGCTGCCGGGGTGGTTTTCGGCAATCGTCGTTATTGTCGTCCTGGCGTTGATCGCGGTTGGCATCCACGCTGTCGGTCTGCATTTGGTGCGCAAGTCGCGCCTCGCTCGCGGGCGGATGAGTCAGTTGCTCATCGCGCGCGGCGCAGGCCCAACCCGCTTGGCGCTCGTTCTGCTCGGCGTCGGTGCAGCAATTCCCGCACTTGGATTCAGTCTTGCCGTTACGCAAACGCTGCTCGGTGTGGTTTTTGCCGTGTTCCTACTTGTCGTCGGATGGGCTGCCGTCGCCGTGATCGGCTTGATGGGCGATCTGTACCTTGCGCGTTACCGCGAAGGCCTCGGTGAGAACGCATTGGCGCGCAAACACGTGACGCAGGTACGCGTGCTCCGGCGTGCCAGCCAGGTGCTCATCGGTTTGATCAGCGTCGGTGCCGCGCTGATGACGCTGCCCGCCGTTCGCCAATACGGCGTCAGCCTGTTCGCATCGGCTGGCGCTGCCGGCATTGTCCTCGGTCTGGCGGCACGGCCCGTATTGTCGAACCTGCTCGCCGGCATTCAAATCGCACTGACCCAACCCATCAAGGTCGAAGACGCCGTAGTGATCGAGGGCGAGTGGGGCTGGGTCGAGGACATCACCAGCACCTATGTCGTGATCCGCATCTGGGATTGGCGCCGGCTGGTCGTGCCGCTGAGCCGATTTCTCGAACAGCCGTTCGAAAATTGGACGCGCGAAAGCGCATCACTGATCGGTTCGGTGCATCTCCACGTCGATTACACGACGCCAATCGACGCGATCCGTCGCCAGCTCGAGACGATCGTCCATGCGAGCAAATTGTGGGACGGCAGCGTGCTCAATCTTCAGGTCGTCGAAGCGACCGCCGAGACGATGCAGCTGCGCGCTTTGATCAGCGCTCGCAACGCATCCGATGCATGGGACCTGCGTTGCGCTGTTCGCGAGCAGCTGATCGCCTACCTTCAAACTGAAATGCCGCATGCATTGCCGCGGCGCAGGCTGGAGATCGAGACTTCGCGGCGGCAAACGCCGGATAAAGCGACGCCACGCGTCGAGCGTACCGTCATTCGCAAATCAACGGGCTCCTGATGGTCCATTGTTTGGAAGCGGGTGATGCGTCTACTGCACGATGACCGTGCCGAGCATGCCGCCGCCCTCGTGGTGCGTGCAGAAATAGCGATACGTGCCGGGCGTGTCGAAGGTATGGATGTAGACGTCGCCCGCCGCAATATCGCCAGAAGCGAATGCCTGGACGCCCGACGGCAACGCCGCGTCGGCTGCTTTCATCGCCGCTTGCGGATCGAAGCTGACGGAATGGGCGATTGGCGAAGTGTTGCGCCATTCGACCAGTTGACCGGCTTTGATGGTTACCGTTGCCGGCGTAAAGCTTTCGAAACCCATGTCGACGACGGCGGCCGCGCGCGCGTCCGGGGGGCCGTGCGCGGGGCCGCCGGCGCCACAGCCGGCCAGGGGGAGAACCAAAGCCAGCGCCACAATCAGTCGCCGTTGGATCGCTATCGTCATGCCAACCACGTATCGCGACGCGCGGCCGGGCGGCAAATCACGAACGTGAGATCGGATCGGGATCGATGACGTTTGCGCAGGCATCGGTTGGCGTGGCCGCGACGTCGCCCACCAGCGGCACGGCCTTGATGACGCCGGAGCTCACGCGGCACGGCGCCGCGACGACACCGCATCCGCCAAGCGCAACCGCTACTCCGAGCAAAAGCCAAAGCCTCGCGACCATTGCCATCACCGTGCGCGATGAGCTGTCGGGGAGAAGACGCGGTCGCGCGGAATAGGTTCCAAGCCGGTCGCGCGGTCACAGCTTTTTTACGACGCCTGCCGCCGGCACTGACCGGGAAAATCAGGCGCGTACACCGTCATTGCGCCGCCATTTGCGCCTGATAGCATCGGCGCAGGATCGCGAGGGGTGAAGAAGATCATCGTCGGCGTCGTTGTGCCGGTGCTCATCGCCGCCGTCGGCAATGCCAGTCAGAACGTCGAGGGCCAAATCAAAGGGGCTATTCGGCAAATAGCCCGCGTTTATGCGCCTTAAAAGCGCCACGAAGCGGTGGCGTTATCAGAACGGTAGCGTCTTGCGCAATGCACGGTTTCGTTTACCGTGCGTCGCCGTGGAGACGTGACGATAGATAGTTTGATTCTGATTATGCGTTCTCCCCAGCCCCCAACAAACAACCCTGAGGCTCATATGATCGAAATCTCCAAGCGACATGGCACCTTTGCCGCCGTGGTGGCATTGACCGGTGCCCTGTTCATTGTTCCGGCGCTTGCCCAGACGACGATGCCGAGCGCGCCGCCGCCGACACCGCCTACCGCCCCAGCCATGCCGGCTGCTCCAAGCGCCGCGCCGGCGACACCGAGCACGGCACCGGCGGCGAAGCCCGCGCCGACGAAGACCAGCAAGCGGATGAGCGGCGTCGAGGCACGCATCAAGAGCCTGCACGCCCGCCTGAAGATCACCGCGGCGCAGGAGCCGCAATGGCAGCCGGTTGCGGAGGCAATGCGCGATAACGCCGCGACCATGGAAAAGCTGGTGAGCGAGCGGAATGCGAAAGTGAAGACGATGACTGCGGTCGACAACCTGCAAACCTATTCTGACATCGCGCAGGCGCATGCTGACGGACTCAAGAAGTTGGTCAGCGCGTTCGACCCGCTCTATGCCTCGATGTCGGATGCGCAGAAGAAAGTCGCCGACGCGGTCTTCCGCGGTATCGCCGAGCACCATCGCGCGGCGCACAAGCCGGCGGCGAAGCCAGCCGCACCCGCAGCGCCGGCACCGGCTCCGTCACAACAGTAGGAGCGTCGGATGAGAAACTGGATCGGTCCGCTAGGCCGCGCGGTTCTGGCGGTGGCGACGGTCGCCGTGATGGTCGGCGCCACGGCAACCGCGTTCGCCCAGGACTACCACGACCACGGCCCGGGCAACCATTACGGTTACGGCGACGACCACGACTGGCACGACCACCACGAACGCCAGCCCGCCTATTACTATCAGCCGGGCTACGTCTATCGGGCGCCACCGCCGGTGGTCTACGCGCCGCCGCCACAGTACGCACCGCCGGTCGATCTGTTCTTCTCGATCGGCATCCGCTAAGCCGGTCAGTCCCGACAGGGCTGCAACGAAGCCGCGCGCGACCCGCGCGGCTTTTTTTGCGCCTGGATGTTGGCACTGCCGCTATCCTGGTGTCCTCTAGGGGGAACGCCGTGCCGTTGCTGGTTGCGCTCAGCGTCGCCGCATTCGCGAGTTCGGTGCAGATGCGCGCGCTCGATCCCATGGTGCCGATCGTCGCCGGCGATCTCGGTGTCGACCTCTCGCACGGCGCGTTGCTTGTCTCGGCCTACGGCTTCCTCTACGCCGCGATGCAGGTCGTTCTCGGGCCCGTGGCCGACGCGTTGGGCAAGGTGCGGCTCATCGTCGTATCACTGGGCGGCGTGATGATCGCTTCGATCGCCAGTGCACTAGCACCGGGTTATGACAGCCTGTTCGCGGCGCGCGCGTTTGCCGGCGCGTTTGCCGGCGGCATCATTCCGATCGCCTGGGCCTTGATCGGCGATCGTATCGCGCTCGGCGAACGGCAGCTTGCGATCAGCCGGGTGATGGTGGTGTCGATCTTCGCCCAGATGACGGGTGCCGCTGGCGCCGGTCTGTTGGCCGTAACAGTCGGGTGGCGTTGGGCCTTTGGTTTCGCAGCGGCGGTCGCGGTCCTATCGCTCGCAATTGTCGCAACCGTTCTCCGCGACACCGTACCCGCGATGCATCGGCCGACGTTACGTGCGGCTTTTGCCAGCTATCGCACGGTGCTCGGTTCGCCGATGGCGCTGCTGGTGTTTGGCGCCGTGGCCGGCGAAGGCATCTTGTTCTTCGGCTTGTTTCCCTTCGTCGCGCCGCTACTGGCGGAGCATGGCGGCGGCGGCACGGCACAGGCCGGTATCGCGATCGCCGGCTTTGGCGCCGGCGGCGTCGGCTATGGATTGCTGGCGCGGCAGATCATTCGCGGCCTCGGTCCGTGGCGCATGATGGCATGGGGAGGGGCGCTGGCCGGCGCGATGTACCTGATCATGGCGTGGCCGCTCACCTGGACTCTGGTCGCGCTTCTGTTCGTAATAGCGGGCTTCGGCTTCTACATGGTGCATAACACGCTGCAGGTGCAAGGGAGCGAGCTGGCGCCGCGCTCACGCGGCGCGGCGTTTGCGCTGTTCGCATCGTTCTTCTTCCTGGGACAAGGCGCCGGGCCAGTGGTCGGCGCGGCAGTGGCGCGGCATTTCGGCTACACCGCCTTGTTCGCCGGTGCTGGCGTTCTGGTCGTGGTGTTGGCGGCCGTCGCGGCGGCAGCGATGCGCCGTGTTAGCCGGCGCGGGCTCGTAGCGGCGCCAGGGCGGTGGCCAGCGCCTGATTGATTTGTTCGATGACGCCGTGCCAGTCGTCGCCATAGGCGCGGCGGAACAGCCAGATCGCAGCGCCGCGCGCGCGCGGAGCCGGCGCGTCGGCCGGCAACATGATCCATGCCGGCACGCCGAGTGCCGCGGCCGTCGCCGCCATCCGGTTGTCGCCGGCAATGAGCAGGTCGAGTTGGCTCACAAGCGCGGCGGCATCGGGCGGTGAACTTTCGGCGAGGGCAAAATCGCCGATCTGGGCGCCGTAGGTGTTGCGCGCCGCCTGGATCGAGGTACGGCGGTCGAGGGCATAGAAGCGCACGCCGGGCTGCGCCAGCACCGGCGCGAGATCGGCGAGCAGCGGCGTATCGCCATCGAGCGCCAAGCCCACCTTCAGATCGCCGCCGGCGAAATACCGCGCATAGCCGGCGGCGCGCGCCGGATCCACTGTCGGCACCGGCTCAGCCGATGCGGCGAACAGCGCCAGCGAGTTGGCGATTTCTTGCGCGACGCCAAACCAGCCGCCGCCGTTCTCGTGGAACAACAGTAGCGATGGATACCATGGGCTGTCGGTGCGTCCGGCGAGCCAGCGCCAATGCGCGTCGCGGCCGAGCATTACCCAGCCGGGGCGGCCGAGCGCGCCGGTGATGTGTGCGATCGGACCGTCGACGGCGATAACCAAGTCGAGTTGACCGATGACTGCCGCGGCGTCGGCAGCGTCGGCACGACAAGCGGAGAGGTCGACGATCTTGTCGCCGAGGCCGGCCGGCGCCACTGTCGCTCCAGCAGGATCGAGGGCGAACAGGCGGACATTGGGAATGGCGAACAGCGGCGCGAGTTCGGCCAGGCTCGGCGCGCGCATGCCGGCTTCGCCGCTCCAGGCAAGCCCGACCTTGAAACCGCCGCCCGCGAGCAACGTGCCGTATGTATCGGCGCGGACGGGGTCGGCGGCGAGATACGGCGTCTCGGCCGGAATGGCCTCGCCGCGCAAGCCGAGCCGGTGCGGCAGACTGCCGATCGGCAGATGCGCGTCGCAGCGCGGATAGGGACCACCGAGCGCGACGACGTCGTCGACGCCGGGCGCCGAAGCAAGCAGCGACAGCAGCTCGGCCGGCGCGGCAAGAATCACGCGTCCGACGAGCGTGTGCAGTGAATAGGCGAGGCGGATGAGGCGTAGTGTTTCGCTGGCGCTGCCGTCACTCCACAGGAGCAATGTAGCATCGTTGCCGAGCGTGCTTCCGTCCCACAACGGCACGGGCCATTCGGGCAACGGCGTCTGCTGCCAGCGCCACTCATATTCGACGCTGCCTTCGGCGAGCCGGCCGGTGGCGAGCAAGGCTTCGGCAAGCGCGACATGCAGCGCGGCGCGATCGGGCTTCGCGGCAATCGCGCGTTCGAAATAGGTGATCGCTTCCGCCGCCTTGCGAGCATCGCGCAGCACGAGACCGGCAAGCGCGAGCGCCTCGGCATGATCGGGCGCGAGGGCGAGAGCGAGACTCGCACACTCCGTCGCCTGATCGTGCCGTCCTTGCGCCCGCAATACCTGACCGGTGCTCGCGAGCAAGTCGGGCGATTTCGGATGAAGCGCGAGGCCGCGGCGCAGATGGAGCTCGGCTTCGTCGAGACGGCCGCTCTGCCGCAAAACGGTGGCGAGATTGTTGATGATGGCGGCGTCGTTGGGCGCGGCGCTGAGCGCGCCGGTGAGAAAGCGGATCGCTTCCGGGCGCTTGCCGGTCTGCGCCAGCACCGTGCCGTACACGAACAGGAGTTCGGCATTGGCTGGCGCAACCTGTAGCGCTTGGCCCAGCCAATGCTCGGCCTCGTCGAAGCGGCCATGCCGCAACGCCTCCCGGCCGGCACCAATCAGGTCGGTCGCATTCGCGTTCGCCATCGACCCGAACGTAGTGAAAAATGTTTTACGAAATGCCTTACGCCGGCCGGTTTTCGCGTCTGCGGACGCGGTGGCGAACGATCGTCGAGCCGGAATGCCGTGGAACGGCCCGGCCTGCGCCTTATTGCCGACATGGTTACCGGCAATAGTGCAAGCATGCCTGTCGCGGGCAACGTGGTTAAGTTTCGGTTAAGGAGTGCAGCATGCAGTGGCGGATGACCGGCGAAGTCGATCTCGACGAGTTGCTGGGCGACAGTGTCATGGAACCGGTTACGCGCAGCGCCGGCGTGAGCACGGACGATATCCGGCGCCAGCTTATGGATGTCGCGCGCCGGCTCGGACCGCGTCCGGCGATGACCGCCAGCTTCACGCTGCGGGGCGAGCGTCTGACGCCCTGAGCGTCTCAGCCTGAGCGGCCGGCGCTGCCGGTAAAGTGAAAATCGCTCGCAAGCCAGGCTCATTGTCTTCGAGGCGGACGCTGCCGCCGTGCAACGTGGCGACCGCGCGTACCAGGCTCAGTCCGAGACCGTTGCCTGGCGTCGAACGGCTGCCTTCGAGGCGGACAAACCGGTCGAAGACGACTTCGCGCCGGTCGGGTGGAATGCCTGGTCCGGTATCGGCCACTTCGACGCGCGCCACATTGCCGTCGCGGCCAACCGATAAAGACACCGTTCCAGACGGCGTGTATTTCAAAGCATTGTCGAGCAGGTTGGCGATCGCCTGCGAAAGCAGGTGGCGGTCGCCACGCACCGGCAGGTTGTCGGGTACGCTGACGAGCAACGTCAAACCCTTGTCGTCGGCGACAGGTTCATAGAGCTCGGCGACGTTGCGCGCAATCTCCGCGAGATCAACAACCGTCGCCGTGTCGCGGCGCGAACCGGCCTCGGCTTCGGCGATGCTGAGCAACGCATTGAAGGTGCCGAGCAGCTGATCGGCCTCGGCGATGGTCTCGGTCAGCACTTCGGCATAGCGCGCGGCGTTAGGCTTCTCCAGCAACGTGACTTCGAGACGGGAGCGCAATCGCGACAGCGGTGTGCGCAGATCATGGGCGATATTGTCGGTGACTTGGCGCATGCCGACCATCAGCCGCTCGATCTGGTCGAGCATGGCATTGAGGTTGCCGCCGAGCTGGTCGAACTCGTCGCCGCTGCCGGTCAATGGAATGCGCTGCGCGAGATCGCCGTGGATGATGTGGCGCGTGGTATTGGCGACGGTTTCGACGCGCCGCAGCATCTGCCGGGTCATCAACAGGCCGCCGATGACGCCGAGGCCAAGGCTTATAAGCGCCGCCCAGGCGATGGTGCTGAGCACATGTTGGCGAAACGCCGTGGCGTCGCGCAGATCGCGCGCCACCAGTAGGCGATCGCCGCCGACAATAAGCTGTGTGCCGAGCGCGGTATGGACTTCGGTGCCATCGCGCGTGTGAACATCGAATGGGAAGGTGATCCAGCCCGGTTTGACCGGCGTCGTGCGCCGCGGCCAAGCCGACAGATTGCCCGCAATCTCATGCAGGAACGGGTCGGTCATGACATAGATCATGTTGTCGGTGCGTTCGTTGAGGCTGCGTTCGCGCACCAGCGCGACCAATCCGCCTTCGCCGAGTTGCTCGTATTGCTCCTGCAGGCCGCGGATCTCGGCGCCGACCGTTTGCTCGATTTGAGTTTCGATGAAGCCCGCGGTCGACAGGTAGAAGAAGGCAAACAGCGCCAGCACCGAACCGGCGAATAGCGCGAAATAGAGCGCCGCGAGGCGAAAGGCGTTGGTATTGAAGAAGCGCGCCACGCTATCCGACGCTCAGGCGATAGCCGGCACCGCGCACCGTGTGCAGCATCGGATGCGCGAACCCTTTGTCGAGCTTGTGGCGCAGCCGGCTAATGTGCACGTCGATGACATTAGTCTGCGGATCGAAATGATAGTCCCAGACGCTTTCGAGCAGCATGGTGCGCGTCACCACTTGGCCGGCATGGCGCATGAGGAATTCGAGAAGGCTGAATTCGCGGGGTAGAAGGTCGATCGGTCGGCCCTGGCGCGATACGGTGCGCGCCAAGAGATCGAGTTCGAGCTCGCCGACCTTGAGCTTCGTCGTCGCGTGCACCGGCGACCCGCGTCGCAACAGCGCTTCGATACGGGCAAGCAATTCCGCGAAGGCGAACGGCTTGACCAGATAATCGTCGCCACCGGCGCGCAGGCCTTTGACGCGGTCGTCGACCGCACCGAGCGCACTGAGGATCAGCACCGGCGTCCGCACCTCGGCGGCGCGCAAGGCGGCGATCAGCGAAAGCCCATCCATGCTCGGCAGCATGCGGTCGACGATCAGCGCGTCGTAGCCGCCGCTCGACGCCATGAACAAGCCGTCACGTCCTTCGAACGCTTGATCGACGACGTAGCCCGATTCCGCCAGGCCTTTGGCGATGTAGGCCGCCGCCTCGCGGTCATCTTCGATGACCAGGAGTTTCATGGCGGCGACCATAGCGCGGGCGCAGCGCGGCGGGAATTGTCACCGCATTGAAATCTCGGCCCGGACAGCCGCGAACTGGCTTTGTTTCGCGGAATTTAATTTTTCCGGCGCCGCCCCTCAGGTCAGCGTGGTCACAAGTGCGACGAACCAGCCGAAGAGCAGGACGGCAATGGCCTGGCCATCCCAGCCTCCAGCAACACGATTGAGACGAACCATGGCGGGTTTCCTCCCTCAGATGGGCGGAAGCTAGCAGAAGAACAAACGAGGAACAAGCGGTATTTCCTCGACGTTGCACAATAGCCGGTTGGCGCATGGTTCGAGATGGCGCCGAAGCGATATGCTCATGGCCAACCAAAGGGGGAGCACGCCGTGACGAAATTTTCCGAGATTCAGAGTTCGACCTATTCCGCGGATGCGCGACGCGACTTTGGCTGGTCGCGACGCGGCTTTCTTCGGTCGTCGGTTGCCGGCGTGGCGGCCGGGATGATGACAGGCGCGGGCGCAGAGCTCGCGATGGCGCCTTCGGCGCG